>Ga0209619_10002378_pt1 | contig 13649 bp, 16 predicted proteins | sample Rifsed16ft3_FD_184011 | JGI IMG/M metagenome (GOLD analysis project Ga0209619, IMG submission 184011) | Soil microbial communities from Rifle, Colorado, USA - sediment 16ft 3 (version 2) | ecosystem: Environmental > Terrestrial > Deep subsurface > Rock core/Sediment | place: Rifle, Colorado... | reverse complement strand
CGCGTTAGGCTTCCAGAGCCCGGGAGGCGATATCAATGGTGGACCGGCGTTTCGAAGGCAAAGTTGCCCTGGTTACCGGGGCATCGAGCGGGATCGGGAGGGCCACGGCCGAAAGGCTCGCGAGCGAAGGGGCGAAGGTCTTGGTGACGGCCCGGCGGAAGGACCGGCTCTCGGAGGTGGTATCCCGGATCGAAGCCGCGGGGAGCCCTGCGAAGGCGTTTGCCTGCGACTTGACGAGCGAGACCGACCGCAAGCGGCTGGTGGACGAGGCCGCCTCTCACTACGGCGGGCTCGACGTCCTGGTGAACGCCGCGGGAATCATCGGTTTCGGCACCATCGAGGACACGACCCTCGACGCCTGGAAGCGCATGTTCGACGTGAACGTGGTCTCGATATTCCACCTGATGCAGCTCGCGCTTCCCCACCTCCTCCCGCGCAAGGGGAACATCGTGAACGTCTCGAGCGTCAATGGCACGCGCTCGTTCCCCGGGGTTCTCGCTTACTGTTCGAGCAAATCGGCCCTCGACCAGCTCACGCGCTGTTCCGCCCTGGAGCTCGCAGCCAAGGGAGTTCGGGTGAACGCCGTGAGTCCGGGCGTCGTCGTGACCGAGCTCCATCGGCAGGCGGGATTGAACGAGGACGCTTACAACGCGTTTCTCGAGCGAAGCAAGACCACGCACCCCATGGGCCGCGTGGGGCAGCCCGAGGACCTGGCGGCGCTCATCACGTTCCTGGCGTCGGAGGAGGCGGGCTGGATTACCGGCGCCACCGTCAACATCGACGGCGGACGGCATCTCACCTGCGCCCGCTGAACCACGGAGTTATCTCGATGCAACCCCTGAAAGGGTTTCGGGACTTCTACCCGGAAGAGATGGCGCACCGAAGTTATCTCTTCGATGCATGGCGGCGCGTTGCGAGGCGCTTCGGCTTCGTCGAGTTCGACGGACCGCCGCTTGAATCCCTCGAGCTCTATACGCGCAAGTCGGGTGAGGAGATCGTCGAGCAGCTCTATACCTTCGAAGACAAGGGGGGACGAAACGTCGCCCTCCGGCCGGAGATGACCCCGACCCTAGCCCGCATGATGGCCGCGCGGGCGGTAACGCTCCCGAAGCCGATCAAGTGGTTCTCGATTCCCCAGCTCTTCCGCTACGAGCGAAACCAGCGGGGACGGCTTCGCGAGCACTTCCAGCTCAACGTGGACATCGTGGGAGCCCCAGAGGTGGAGGCGGACGCCGAGCTCCTGGCGATCGCGATCGAGGTCCAGCGCGAGCTCGGCCTCGACAAGACCGACGTCGTCGCCCGGGTCAACGATCGCCGAGTCGTCCAGGGAGTCCTCGCCCATCTCGAGATCGCTCCGCAGACGTTCCCCACGGTATGCGGCGCCATCGATAAGTTTCGGAAGGTCCCTCGGGAGACCTTCGAGCAGCTCCTCTCCGGCGCCCAGGTTTCGCCGAGCGCCGCCACGGAGCTTAGCCGCCTTTGTGCGGGAGAGGTCGACGTCCTCGACTGGAGCGACGCCCACTTGAAGCCGGGCCCGGGCCTCGAGGCGGCGATGAGCCTCGCTCGCTATCGGCAGCTCTTGGGCGAGGTGCAACTATCCGACTTCGTGCAGCTCGACTTCTCCATCGTACGGGGTCTCGCGTACTACACCGGGATCGTTTTCGAGCTCTACGATCGCAAGGGGAAGGAGCGGGCGATCTGCGGCGGTGGCCGCTACGACGAGCTGATCCACTCTCTCGGCGGACCGAAGCTGGAGGCTCTGGGCTTCGGCATGGGGGACGTCGTCCTTTCCCTCATGCTCGAGGACCGCGGCCTCCTCCCCGCATCACCCCCGCGGATCGAGGTGGTGGTCATCCCCGTCGGCCGAGAGCTCGCGTCCGCCGCGCGAAAGGTCACCGCCATGTTGCGGGGTGCGGGTCTCTCTGCCGAAACGCCGTTCACTCCCGCGGGGGTCGGCAAGGACTTGAAGGCGGCGAACCGAGACGGCGCCCGCTTCGCGGTCATCATCGGGCCCGACGAATGGAGCGCAAATTCCGTCAACTTGAAGGACCTTCGCGAGGCGACCGAGCGCCGGGTGCCCGTGGCCTCGCTGGTCGAGGCGATTCGACGTGCCTAATCTATTCTCTCGACGCGAACTCGATCTCCTGGCTCGGGAGCGACCCGGAAGCGCACTCCTTCGGGGAAAAGATCGGGATCCCGGAACGGCGGAAGCGGCCTTTCCGGGTTGCGGACGAAGAACTCCCCCGAGGGGACGAGAGCGCCGACGAACAGAAGCTCTCTCCACTTCCGCCTTGGGAGCGAGAACGCGGGCCGCTCGCCAACGACGTTGAGATAAGGGCTATCGTCAACCATAATTAGTGCGCGCTCGCTTCGTCATCAGTGCGCCGGGGCCCCACCCCCAGCGCTTCTCGCTACGGGACTCGCTCCGCTCGCCCTGCGCTCGGGCTGAGGGCTCTGGCTCGCTCCGCTCGCTAGAATGAATCATGGCCCGAGTGCGCGTCGTTCTCAACCGTCCCGAGAGCGCTGCGAACGTGGGCGCCGTCGCCCGGGTTATTTCCAACACCGGGCTTGCCGGGCTCGACCTCGTTCAGCCGTGCGACTTCCGGACCGTGGAGGCCTGGCGCATGGCCTGGCGCTCGGAGGACGTTCTCGAGCAAGTGCGGGTCTTTGATAGCTTGGAAGCTGCCCGCGCGAACGCGGTCTACGTCGCGGGCTTCGCCGGCCGCGAAGGGAAGAAAGTCGAGCCGATCCCTCCGCGGCAAATGGCGGCTGAAATCGCGGCACTCGACGAGAACGCTGAGGCGGCCATCGTCTTCGGCTGCGAGTCCCGAGGTCTCACCGAGGAAGAGCTCGGCCTCTGCCAGAGGCGCGTCCGGATTCCCTCGCACCCGAGTCAGCCCTCTCTCAACCTGGCGCAAGCGGTCATGGTCGCAGCCTATGAGATCTTTCTCGCCTCGGGAGAGCCGCTTCCCAAGGCCCCCGAGCGGGCCACGGCGGAAGAGGCCGACCTCGCGCTCGGGGCGTTCCGGGAGGCGCTCCTCGAGATCGGATTCCTTCCCGCCTTCCATCCCGAATCCCGGTTCGTCGAATGGCGCGAGCTCTTCGGACGCGCGGGACTCACCGCTCGCGAGACCAGGGTGCTCCTCGCCCTCGCGCGGCGCATTCAGAACGTCGGGGTGATCTCTAAGAAAAATCTCCCTCGAGGATCTTCACCAGAGCGTGGAGAGTCCGATTGACGGGAGTGGGGATGCCGAGCTCGTCCCCGAGACGGGCGACGTAGCCGTTCAGGGAATCGATCTCGCTGCGCTTCCCGCGGGCGATGTCCTGCGCCGTCGAGGACGTCGCGAGCTCCATCTCCTCGCCGAGCTTCCACGTGGCCGCGACCAGATCGACGCCCGGGAATCGGATCTCCCGCGCCTTTCCGACGGCGACGACTTCTTCGACGACCTTCCTCATCAGATCGCGGGTCCAGGGATTCCGCGCCAGGCGCCCGTACTGCGCGCGCCCGAGGGCGGAGAGGGCGTTGTACGCGCAGTTCTGGATCAACTTCATCCAGAGATCGCCCTCGATGTTCTCCGAGAGCCTGACGGGAATCCCGCCGCGGGCGAATAGCTTCGCGAGGTCCGGAACGTTGCCGAGGACGAGGTCGCCGCGCGCGGTGTGTTTCACCCGGCCCGGCTCCGTCACTTCGGCCCCTACGTAGACGACCGCGGGGACGGCGTCGATGCCGGCGGCGAAGCGGATCCTGGAGACGTTGTCGACGCCGTTCTGAAGGCTCACGACGAGCGCTCCCTCGGCGAGGTGCGGGGCGAGGGATCTCGCTGCCTCTTCGGTGTCGGTCGTCTTCACGCAGAGAAGAACGACCTTCGCGTCCGCCGCGGAGTGCATGTCGGTCGAGGCCGAGACCGGGATGGTTCGCGTGAAATGGACGCTCTCGAGGGTCAATCCTTTCGCGCGAAGTGCCTCGACCTGCCGCTCTCGGCCGATGAACGTGACCGGTGCCGCGGCAAAGGCGAGCATTCCGCCGAAATAGCAACCGACGGCGCCCGCACCGATGACCGCGATCCGGGGCCACTCGCCGTCGGGCACGTTACTTCAGATACTCGCGGAAGAAGACCTGCACGCGGTTCCACGCGTCGGCCGAGGCGGCGACGTCGTGGACCTCTTTTCGAGTGTCGTTGTTGGCGGGAAACTCGATGACGGCACCCTTGAGCTCGGCCACGACACCTCCTTATCTTAGGGCTCGCCTCGCTCTTCAATCAGGCCCAGCGCTTCTGGCTCGGCGCACGCGGGCTGCGGTCGACTCTTTCAGCATCCTGCCCCGGAACCCGGATGGTACTTGACGCCGGGCCCCGGCTTCAAGAGAATCAAGTCTAGGAGCTCCGGAGAGGAGGCGAGCCGTCCCTCGCCGGGAACGAACCGTCGCCCGAGGCTCCAGATTCCAGCAATTGGCGACGGGAGTCACCGGCCCGATCCTGCGGAGGGCGGGGAAGTACAGGTGACCAGCCGAGGCTAGCCGCGAAAGCGTTGGGGCTCTGTTTGCGCGGGGTCCCCTCACGAGCGCGAGCTCACCGCATCGACGGAAGCGATTCTGGAATGCTACTCAGCCGCGAAGAGATGACGTTCGACTTCGGCGAAGCTCGCTTCGAAGTCGACCGCGATCGCGACCTTCTGGTCTGGATCTTCAGCCAGTTCCTGTATGGAGAAGTGACGGGAATCCAGGTGGGGCACTGGCTCTACCGCGCCCCCACTCTCGACGCCGCGAATTTCCTCGCCCGGCAGGCGGTGGAGGAGCTCTCGCACGTGGACCGCTTTCGGGACATCCTGCGCTATCTCGGCGGCGCCCCCGTCCCGGCTCACCGCGCGGTGCGCTTCCTCTCCTCGGGGATGATGGGAGACGACTGGGCGGAGCACGTATGTTTGGAAATGGCGCTGGGCGAGGGCTACGTGCTCGCAGTGCTCTACGCCCTCATCGACACCGTCGAGCACGCGGAGATTCGCGCCATCCTGCGGCGCGCGACGAAGCAGGAAGAGCGCCACGTCGCGTTCGGCGAGTCGGAGACGATGAAGGCCGTCAAGGCAAGCCCGCGGCTTCGCCGGCGCCTTTTCGGCCTCGCGCTCTGGTCTCTCCTCGGCGTCTCGGCGCTCGGCCGGGCGGTCGAGAGGAAGCGCGAGCGCGAGCATCCCGTGCTCCGGCGCCTCCCGGAATTCCTTCACCACGTGCGGACCACGACGGAGTTGAGGCTCGAAAGGCTCGGGCTCCTGGAAGGGCCCGTTTCACGGATCCCATTCGCGGCGCGATGGAGTAAGATGATGACCTCCGCAGCGGAGCATGGGGTGCGGCGTATTTGGCCATCGAGACCACCGCTTTTGACCCGGACCTATCTCTCGGATGAGAGGCTAAGGCCCGAGCGAGCCGCGGCGGAGCCCGGGCTCAAGTACAGATCAAGGTCGTCGTTCGCGTGACGCCCTTCAAGCCAGCGATCGAGCCGGCGACGAGATGAGAGAAGTCTCGAATCTCCGTCACCTCGACGAGCGCCACGATGTCATAGGGACCGGCGACGGAGTCCACGGTGAGGACCGCGGGAATTCGGCGGAGCGCGCGGGCGATGCCCTCGAGGCGGCCGGGAAGAGTTTGGATGAGCACATAGGCTCGAAGGCCCCCAGCGGGGGGCGTCGGATCGCTCTTGGTTTCGGGTTCTCGTTTCATTCTGTTATCCCTTGATGATGTCGTTTTCGTCCTTTCGTCACAGCCAGGAATCTGCTAAGATGCGCGGTGAGAGCCACGTACTGGGTTCTCGTCTCGACCTCTCCGGCAGGATCTTGGTTGCGGCGCAATCAACTACCTCCTGATGCACGATTGCGATTCGCTGCAACGATCCCTTGCTAGAACCTGCGGTGAGTCCGCCGCGAGCGCGGCGGTTGCCCCGACTACCTGTGAGTGCCATGAATACAATGACAGAAAGCTTAGCGACTTCTACACAAACCGCTGAAGGTGTCCTCGAGCTGGATCCCCAGGGAAACGGCCATCTTCGCCAAGTTAGCAATAACTTTCTTCCCTCTCCTCAGGACGTTCGCGTTCCCAACCGGTTGATACAAAAGTACTTCCTGAAAGAGGGCCTTCTCCTCCAGGGACCGACCGGCATCGCCCGGAGGAGGAACAACCGCCGGGGCGGAGGAGGACCTCCTCACAAGGAGCTGCTCGAGGTCGAGAGCATCAACGGCTTCAAGATGGAGGAGCTTCCTTCGCCGCGCCATTACCAGGATCTCGTGAGCGAGCACCCCTCCAAGCGGCTGCGGCTCTCGCAAGACCCCGAAGGTCCCATCTCGCTCCGCGTCATCGATCTGATGACTCCGATCGGCCGAGGCCAGCGAGGCCTCATCGTGGCCGCCCCCAAGACGGGAAAAACCATCCTCCTCGAGGAGATTGGCTTCGCCATCTGCCAATTCTATCCGGAGATCCATCTCTTCGTTCTGCTCATCGACGAGCGTCCCGAGGAAGTGACCCATATGAGGCGCGCGGTGAAGGGCCAGGTCATCGCCTCGACCTCCGATGGAACGAGCGCGAATCACCTGCGCATCGCGAGGCTGGTGCTCGAGCGGTCCCGGCGGCTGGTCGAGATGGGCGAGGACGTGGTCATCCTGCTCGATTCCATCACTCGTCTCGGCCGCGCGGCCAATCGCGAGCAGAAGGGACGCGGCAAAACGATGTCCGGCGGCATCGACTCGCGCGCCCTCGAGTTCCCGAGACAGTTCTTCGGCGCCGCGCGGAACATCGAAGATGGCGGGAGCCTCACCATCCTCGGCACCGCCCTCGTCGACACCGGAAGTCAGATGGACGAGGTGATCTTCAACGAGTTCAAAGGCACCGGCAACATGGAGCTGGTTCTCGATCGGAAGCTCGCCGAGTCCCGAATCTTTCCCGCCATCGACATCTCGCGCTCGGGGACGAGAAAGGAAGAGCTGCTCCTCGACGAGGAAGAGCTTCCCAAAATGCATCTCCTGAGGCGAGCTCTTGCCGGCCTGAAACCCACTGAGGCCATGGCTCTCCTCCTCGACAAGATGAAGAAGACCAAGAGCAACAAAGAGCTCCTCGATCCCATCAAGGTCAAATAGTCGCAGCGGCCTGGATCCGCTTCACGTGCTCGGGAGCGACGCCTTCGTCGTCATGTTTCGCGTACAGGTAGACGTCCTGGACTTCGCGTGATAAGCGCTTCACCAGCTCGCCCGCTCTCCCCATCTCCTCCTCGGTGTAAGGAGGAGTCTTCCTCAACCGTACGTAGGCGAAGGGCGCGGTCACCGCGACCTCCGGAGTCTCGGCGATCTCGATTTCGGCGGCGGCGAGCGCCACGCCCGCGGTTCGGAGACGAACGGCGACCTCGGGGGCGCTCCAGGAGTCGTGGCGGAACTCCATGGCGTAGGCGTGGCCCTCCGGGAGCTCGCGAAGGAACAGGTCGAGCCTCGCGAAGTCCAGTCGAAAGAAGGGGGGCAGCTGGAACAGCACCACCCCGAGGCGCGGACCGAGGGGCATCAGGTTGTCCATGAAGTCCCGGACCGAGGCGTCCACGTTCTTGAGGCGTGACATGTGGGTCACGCTCTGATGCATCTTGAACGAGAACTTGAAGCTCTCGGGGGTCGCCTCAGCCCACGACTGAATCACGTCCATCCGGGGGAATCTTCGAAAGGTGTGATTGATCTCGACGCTCGTGAGCTGAGACGCGTAATACCGGAGAAACTCGCCCGCGGGGGTTTTCTCCGGGTAGAAGGCGCCGACCCACTCTTTGAAGCTGTAGCCCGAGGTGCCCGAGTAGATCACCGCGTCACGATCCAGCGGAAGCCGAAGTCGGCGTAGTGGAACGACGGAGGAAGACAGCTCCGCGCGGCGCAGGGCGTCACCACGAGCGCGTGTCGCCAGGAGCCGCCGCGGGCCGACCGGCGCTCGCTTCCCGAAGCGCAGGGATCGACCGCGGGAGAGACGGAATAGTAGTCGGGGACGTAGGCGTCGAGGCACCACTCGTGAACTGTGTCCGCCATGTGAAAGAGGCCGTACCCGTTCGGAGGCGTCGACCTCACTCGGTCCGGACGGGGAAGCGGGCCTCGAAGCGTTCGATGTCCTCCGGAAGCCGGGTCGTCGCCCCAGGGGAATACCGCCCCTTCGATGCCGCCGCGAGCGGCCTTCTCTCGCTCGGCTTCGGTGGGAAGACGCACCGGGAGACCGGCTTCCATCGAGAGCCAGGCGCAATAGCGGAGCGCCTGATCGAAGCTCACTCCCACCACGGGTTGATCGGGGGCTTCGAAGTTGGAATCGCCGAGGAAAGGCGGGGGCTCATCCCCGGTCGCGAGGAGAAACCGTCGATAGTCGGTGTTCGTCACGGGCGTCACCGCCATCTCGAACTCCGAGATCCGAACTCGATGCACCGGCTCTTCGTTCTCGCGGACGCCGGCGCGGCCCATGAGGAACTCACCTCCAGGGACGAGGACGCGCTCGAGGACCGACTCGGCGGCGGGCCCTTCAGGGCTTGAAGAGGTTGTGGAAAGCGCTGCGAGCGTCTTCGGCGCTGTTCGCCCTCCGGCCCGTGGCGTCGAGGGCCTGGACCGGCTTGAAAAGGGCGCAGTCATTGGCCGCCCACTTATCAGAGATGCGGGCGGGAACCGCCTCGCGGCACTCGAAACGGGCGTCGGGGTCGAAGTGCTTGCAGTGTCGGCAGGTGTGGAGCGGCGTCCCGCACTTCGAGCAGGTGGTCTGAGGATCCACCTCTAGCTGGCTCGCGGGCACTTGATGCCCGCATTTCGCGCAGCGGGTGACGACGATCGTCTCTCGGTCGATGGCGTGGCGCAGCGAGCGGATCTGCTCCCGGTTTCCGAGATCGGGCGGCTTCTCGTCGCGTTTCGCCTCTCGACGACGATCCTCGGCGTACTCGTCGTCCCGATAGCCTTTCTGGCGATACTTCATGGAACGCTAACCTCCTCGAGGGGCAACGGACTGAAGTCCCACCCGATCGTGGAACCGGAAAAGAAGAGAAAAGGGCGACCTTCAGGGGGGAGAGCCTCGTGCGCGACCCCAAAGCAAACACTAACGGTACCGAAGCTAGGCCTAAGATAGCACGGTTTGTCAAGACTTCGCCAACCGGAGGGAGGAGGAGGGGGAATTTGAAAAGACGCCAAGGGCGCAAGGGGCGCGAAGGAGAGTTGGTTTTTCTTCCTTTGCGCCTTTGCGTTTTTTCTTTTATTGGTTTTGGCCAAGGTGCCCAACTCGAGGCGGAAGGACCCGTCAGATGGCCTCCAGGGCGCGGCTCAGATCGGCAATGAGGTCCTCGGGTGACTCCACTCCGAGCGCGAGGCGCACGAGTCCATCGGCGATCCCCGCCCGATGCCTCTCCTCCGGGGAGAGCATCGCGTGCGAGGTGAGGCAGGGGATGGAAAGAAGCGATTCCACCGAGCCGAGGCTCGGAGCCACGCGCACCAGCTCGACGGCGTTGGCAAAGCGCTTCGCTTCCTCGATCCCCCCCGCCACCTCGAAGCTCAGAACACCGCCGCCGCCTTTCATCTGCCGGCGCGCGAGCTCGTGCTGCGGGTGCGATTCGAGCATCGGGTAGTGGACGGCGCGGACGCGATCGTGGCCCGAGAGAAAGCGCGCGATCTCGAGAGCGTTCTCGTTGTGCCGCTTCACTCGAAGCTCGAGGGTCTTCATGCCCCGAAGCAGAAGGTAGGCGGCATGAGGGTCGAGGATTCCGCCGAGAACCCGGAGATGCGACTTCACGCGGGAGACGAGCGCGCGGCTTCCGGCAAGGGCTCCCGCGAGGAGGTCGGAGTGCCCTCCGAGATACTTGGTCGCGGAATGAAGGACTCCGTCGACCCCGAGCTCGTGAGGCCGGGTGTTGAAGGGAGAAGCGAACGTGGAGTCGATGAAGGCCGGGATCCCGCGATGGCGCGCCACCCGCGCGACGCGCTCGATGTCCACGAGCTTCAACGTGGGGTTGGTTGGAGACTCGAGGTACAAGGCTCGCGTGTTCTCACGAAATTCTCGCTCAATCCCCTCCGCGTCCATCGCTTCGAACCAGCCCACGGAAACGCCGTAGGTCGGGAGGATCTCGTTCGCAAACCGGTGCACGCCTCCGTAGATCTCGCGCTGGAAGACCGCATGGTCTCCCGCCTTCAAATGCGCGAGAAGGGTGGTGGTGATGGCGGCCATACCCGAGCCGAAGACCGCGGCCGACTCCGTCCCCTCGAGATCGGCGACGACTCTCTCGGCGAGGCTCAGTGTCGGGTTCCCGTAACGGGTATAGAAGGTGTCCGCTTTGCGCTCTTCGAGCTCGACCTGCTCGTCGATGTCCTTCGACTCGAAGGTGGAGGAGAGATGGATTGGAGGCACGACGGGCTGGTTCACTCGAGGGGAGGGTCCGCCCCCGTGGATGGCGCGAGTCGCCGGAGTCGTTTCTCGTTTCATGTTTTGGCTTTCTTCAGCTGGCCCCGTTCTCCGCACTTGAAACCAGACTCTCCGTCGTTCGTCAGTGCTTCGCAACCTTCCGTCGGCTCTGGGACAGCGGAGAACGGGGCTGGCAGCGCGGGCAATAGTAGCTGGAACGTCCTCCCTGCACGAATCGGGCGATGGCTCCGCGGCATCGGAAACAGGGCTCGCCGCTGCGGCCGTAGACCTTGAAGTCGCTCTCAGAGCCTTCGTGGAGGTAGGAGGGGTTCTCGGAGCGCGAGCGCTCGATCTCGCTCTCGAGCGTTCGCCGGATCGATCGAACCAGACTCGCAATCTCCCTCTTGTCGAGCGAACGCGCCTCCCGCCCCGGGTGGATGCGCGCGAGGAAGAGCGACTCCGCCGCCTGGATGTTCCCGACGCCGGCGATCCGACGTTGGTCCATGAGGAAGATCTTAACGGGCTTCGCGGACGGACGGGTGAGCTCGAGGAGCCTTGCCGGTGTGAAGTCGGGGTCGAGGGGCTCGACTCCGAGGGCTGCGATCCTTCGCTCCTCGACGGCGTCCAGGAGTCGAAACTGCCCAAGCCGTCGGGCGTCGCAGTAGACGACGCGATTTTCTCGGCCGAGCTCGATCGAGGCGCGCGCGAATCGGGGAAGGGCCTCCGAGCGCGACTGCAGGAGGAATTTTCCCGTCATGCCAAGATGGGCGACGACGGCCTCCCGCTTCGGGCCGAGATCGAAGAGCAAGAACTTTCCCCGCCTCGACACCGCGCGCACCGAGGCGCCCTCGAGGGTTCCCTCGACTCTCCGTCGAGACTGACCGCCGCGCATCCGGGCATCGGTCACGTGCGCCCGCGCGATGCGGCGACCGACGAGCCACCGCTCCAGGTTCTCGCGCGCGATCTCGACCTCGGGAAGCTCAGGCATCACGTCGTCTCGAGAAGCGGGCGAGCCCGCGCCAATGGGAGAGCATCTCGGCGTAGGTGAAGTGGGCGTTCCGGCCGCTCGGGTTGGGAAGGACGAAGAGCCTGGTCTTGCCGATGGTCTCCGGGCGCGGCCCACAGGGGATCTTCTTCGGCGCCGGTCCCGTCGCGATGGCGGGCCAGAGCTCGCGAAAAACGGTGACCCCCACGAGTGCGGCGGTGCGGGGTCGATACTTTTCGATCTTGGCGAGGAGCGAGCCGCGGCCTCTCTCGAAATCCTTGCGGCCGAGATCGGTCGTCGACCGGGAAGCCCGGGCCACGATGTTCGTGATGCCGATCCCGTGCTCGGGAAGCCGGAAGTCCTCCTCGTAGGTCATGCGCCGAGGTACCAGCCCCGATTCGAAGAGGAGATTCCAGAACTTGTTGCCGACCCCGGCGAAGTGATGCCCCTCCTCGGCGGAGCGCACCCCGGGATTGATCCCGACGAGAACCAGGTCGAGCGAAGGCTTGAGATAATCGGGGAGCCCTCTCACGACGCTTCCATCACCGCCATTCCTCCGGCGACCTGGATGGCGCCGGCGACGTCGTCGACTGCGAGCACCACGTGGCCCTTGGTGGTGACGTAGACCGACTCGATGTTGATCCCCGCTTCCGACATGACGAGGGCGACGTCACCGAGCATCCCGGGCTGGTCGAGCACCTTGACGATCACCACGTCCCTTCGTTTGAAAGGTATGTGGGCTTCGTCGAGGACGTGAGCGGCGTGCTCCGCGTTATCGGTGATGAAGTGCACGACGCTCTCCGTCTTGCCGCTTCGACCCTGGATGGCCTCGATATTGACGTCGGCGTCGCCGAGGACGGTTGCCAGCCGCGCGAGCGAGCCGGGTTGGTTCTCGAGAGCGACCTCGAACTCGATAGCCATGATCCCACCCTCCTGAGCTCTGCCGGAAGTCCGGCTCCCCATTCTACTTCCGGCCAAGCTCGCGAGGGGTTCTTTGCTTGTGCCCGAGAATCGGGTGAGGGCGGTACGGCTTTTCGAGCTTTTGGATGTGCTCGTCGCCGAGCTTCAGGTCGACCGCTTCGACGAGCTCTTCGAGCTGTTCGAGCTTCGTCGTCCCCACGATCGGCGCGTCGACGCCGGGGACGGAGAGAAGCCAGGCTAGAGCGACCTGTGCGGGCTTCTTTCCGACTTCCTTCGCGACCGCGACCAGAGCGTCGACCACATCCCAGTCCTCGTCTTTGAAGTACATGTCGTCCGCGAAAGGGTCGTTCTCGGCTCGCGCCGTCGGTCCCTTGCCTTCTCGCTTCCTCGTTCCTGCGAGGAATCCTCGCGCTAGCGGGCTCCAGGGGATGAGCCCGATGCCCTGGGAGAGGCAGAGAGGGATCGTCTCGCGCTCCTCCTCGCGATAGACGAGGTTGTAGTGGTTTTGCATGGAGACGAAGCGATGAAGACCGTTCCGGTCGGCGAGGAAGAGCATGGTCGCGAACTCCCACGCGGCCATGCTGCTGGCGCCGAGATAGCGAACTTTCCCCGCGCGCACCAGAGAGTCGAGCGCCTCCACGGTTTCTTCCATCGGAGTCGTGTGGTCGAGGCGGTGGATCTGGAAGAGGTCGATGTAGTCGTGTCCCAGACGCTTCAAGGAGGCGTCGCAGGCCGCCAGGATGTGCTTCCGCGAAAGGCCTTTGCGGTTCGGTCGATCGGCGTGGGGGAAGAAGCACTTCGTCGCGAGAACGTAGTCCTCACGGTGGGAGAGCTCCTTCAGGATCTTTCCCGTCACTTCCTCGCTCGCGCCGTTCGAGTACATATCCGCGGTATCGAAGAAGTTGAAGCCGAGCTCGATCGCCCGGGCGAGATGGGCCCGGGCCTCTTTCTCCGGAAGGATCCAGGGTCGCCAGGCGGGATCTCCATAGGTCATGCATCCGAGGCAGAGTCGGGAGACTTCGAGGCCGGTGGAACCGAGCTTCGTGGTTTTCATACCGTCTCCAGATGGATTCCGAGGTGCCGAGCGAGGGCTTCGTACCAGGCCTTTTCGTCAGCGAGGGGAGTCTCGCTTCGATGATTCCCCTGGCGGAGAATGACACGGTCTCGCGTGACGGTGACCCTCCCATCCTCGAGAGCGCGGGTCGCCACGACTTTCTGCGTGAAGGTGGAGTCGGGGGACTTCTGGTGGTACTCGCAGCCCCCGCGGTAATCCGCGAGGAGGCGAGGAGCGGTCGTGAACCGATACTGCGCGCCGTAGTCATCGCTATCGCAAGAGGCGCGCTCCAGGTGCCAGTACGGTTCGTGCCGGGTGAGGCG
>Ga0209619_10002373_pt1 | contig 13653 bp, 7 predicted proteins | sample Rifsed16ft3_FD_184011 | JGI IMG/M metagenome (GOLD analysis project Ga0209619, IMG submission 184011) | Soil microbial communities from Rifle, Colorado, USA - sediment 16ft 3 (version 2) | ecosystem: Environmental > Terrestrial > Deep subsurface > Rock core/Sediment | place: Rifle, Colorado... | reverse complement strand
CCCCGCGCTCGGTTTTAAGGGCGGCAATGCGGAGCGCCAGGCTTTCTTCTTTGGCCACAAGAAGCTCCCTTTCCTTTTTAAGGTTGCCGAGCGCCTCCCCGACTTCCCGGTCCCTCTGCCACATGGAATAAGCCGCGCGGGAAAAAATAACGAGGAAAGCGAGCATAATTACAAGAGTGAAGGGAGAGTAGAAAAAGCGGCGGAGCTTTTTTCGTGCTTGAAATTCAATCATCGTTTGGTATTATATACAAACTATAATATAACCAATCGCGCATCTATGCTATTCGACAAAAAGAACAATCAGCGTATCAGGACGATGTGGGCGGCGCTCTGCATCCTCGTCATCGTCAGCATGGTACTTCTCTACTTCCCGGCAATCCGCTAGGCATAAGGGTTAGCCCCTCACCATTTTCATAAAAACGTCGTGCGGAATATTGACCTTCCCTTCCGCGCGCATTCGTTTTTTGCCTTTTTTCTGTTTTTCGCGGAGCTTCATTTTCCTGGTTATGTCTCCGCCGTAAAGATACCCCGTAACGTCCTTGCGCAGGGCTTTCAGGGTGCGTGAAGAAAGAATGCGCCCGAGCGCTTTACCCTGAATTTTCACCACGAAAAGCTGCCGCGGAAGAATGGAAGACAATTTTTCCGCCGACGTTTCGGCTTCTTCCTGCACGCGCGCCCTTGAAACTATCCTCGCAAACGCCGGAATAGGCTCGTCGGCGACCAGAATATCGAGGCGCGCGACATCCGCCTTGCGCATGCCGACAAGTTCGTAAAAAAGCGAAGCAAACCCCGAAGAGCGGCTTTTTATTTCATCAAAAAAATTCCGCATAAGCTCGCGGAGCGGCATAAGGGCGGTAATGGCGACGCGTTTACCGCTCCATGTTTCCGTCTCCCCGATTTCCGCTTCGTGTTCATAAAGCAATTGAAGGATAAAACTCATGTATTCCGGCGGAGTGATGATTTTCACCCGCACCCACGGCTCATTGACGGAAACGTACGAACCGTAATCCGGAAAAAGCGACGGGCTGTAAACCATTTCCTTCTTTCCGGCGCGGAACTCAACTTCGTAATTTATGGATGGGGTCGTTATGATGAGCGCCAGATTGAATTCGCGCTTTAAGCGCTCCGTCACTATTTCCAGATGAAGCATGCCGAGAAACCCGGCGCGGAAACCGCGGCCCAAAACCCCCAACGATTCCTCTTCAAACGACAATGACGAATCCGAAAGCCGGAGGCGCTCAAGCGCACTTTTTAAATTCGGAAAATCATCCTGGCTCTCCGGATAAAGGGACGCCCATACGACCGGCCTCGGGCTCTGATATCCGGGAAGCGCCGGCAACGGGCGCTTGGAGAGAGTTATGGTGTCGCCGACCGAAGCAATACCGGGCTTCTTTATCCCGGTGACGATGTATCCTATTTCTCCGGATGAGAGAGAACCTGTTTCTTTTTTATCGGGGTTAAAAGTTCCGACCGACAGGACACTGCACTTTTCTTTGGTGGCGGAAAATACGATATCCGAACCTTTTTTTATTTCTCCGTCCAATACGCGGACATAAACTATAACGCCCTGATGGTTAGAATACTCAAAATCAAAAATCAGGCCGCGGAAACTTCCGGAATCGGTAATTTCTTCTTTTGGAGGAGGGACGCGTTTGACGATTTCCGAAAGAAGTTCGGGAGCCCCCTCTCCGGTCCGGCCGGAAACCTTAAGGACGCTTTCCTCGGGAACCGAAAGAAGCCGGGAAATTTCGGATACGGTTCCCGGGATATCGGCAAGCGGAGAATCTATTTTTGAAACGACGGGAATTATGACAAGCCCGGAATCGCGCGCCATCTGAAGAGTCGAGAGGGTCTGCGCCTGAACCCCTTGGGTGGCGTCCACGAGAAGTATAGAGCCCTCGACGGCCTTCAGCGCGCGCGAGACTTCGTAGGAAAAATCAATGTGCCCGGGAGTGTCAATCAGGTTCAGTACGTAGTTGGTAGTTTGTAGTTTGTAGTTCATACGAACGGGCGTCATTTTTATGGTGATGCCGCGTTCTCGCTCAAGCTCCATGCGGTCAAGCACCTGGTCGCGCATTTTTCGTTTCTCAATGGTATTGGTCAATTCCAAAAGCCGGTCGGCCAAAGTTGATTTGCCGTGGTCAATATGGGCTATAATGCTGAAATTTCGTATTTCGGAAAGACTCATGCCTTACAGACTACAGTTCCTGCTGCTCCGGCGCAATGGCGCGCGTCAGCCAGAATTTTTTGTGAAGCGCGGCGCGAAGTTCCATAAACTCGCGGTTTTTGAGAAGAATCAAAACAACGATTCCGACTATGATTCCGAATATTCCCGACAAAAATCCTTGGAAGAATATTCCCCAGAACGTATTTATGTCAAAGATGTGGTCAAAAACCCCGAGAAACTGATAGGCGGTAAATCCCATGAAGAAAGACGCCGAAAAGCTTTCAAAAAATGTCCTGGAAAGCGAGATTGAAAATTCTTTCCCGAAATCGCGCTTGAGAAAAAATATGAGAAAAGTGGCGTAAAGGAGTGACCCTAAAGAATACGCGAGCGGGAGCGCGAGCGCTTCGGTGCCGGGAACTCCCTCTACGCGAAGCAGGCTTTCAAAAAAATAGCGTATTTCCGGAAAAGAACGCATAAGAGCCACGAAGCCGAACGCCGCGAGAATCGTCGACCCGTAGGACACGATTCCCGCCAAAAGCGGACGAGCGGCGTTGCCCGCGGCGTAATACCCGCGAACGAGAAGCGGGAGCAGATTTTGCGCTATGAGGGATACGGCAAAAATGGCAAGCATGGCCGCGGTAAGGCGGGTGTCGGCCCAGGAAAACTGCCCCGAACCCAAAAGGGTGCGCACTATCTGCGCCCGCAAAACGATAAAAAGAAAAGTTATCGGCAGCGACCAGAAAATAATGGCGCGGGCGGCCGATTCTATCTGGGAAATAAATTGCGAATGCTCCCCGCCGGAAAAATACCGCACCAAGCTCGGGAAAGCCGCAACGGAATAACTGACGCCGATAATCGCGAGCGGCACCGACTGAAGATTGTAGGAGAAATTAAAAACGGATACGGAACCTTCTTCAAGCAAAGACGCGAGGGCGACAATGGCGACGAGGGACAATTGGTTTAAAGATAGCGCTACGGTCCTCGGAAGAGAAACCGTAATCACTCTCCTTATCGCGGAAAAATCTACGTGGCGCGATATGGACGGAAGAAAACGGTGGGAAGCAAGCGTCGGTATCTGCACGGCAAAATGAAGAAATGCCCCAAGGACCACTCCCCAGGCGATGCCCTCTAGCCCCCATATCGGATAAAAAAAGACGATACCGGCGATAATTCCGAGATTGTAGAAAACGGGAGAAAGGGCATACACGAAAAACTTCCGGAATGCCTGGGTAATGCTGCCAACAAGATTGGAAATTCCCAGAAGAAAGGGGGACAACAAAAGAATCCTGGAAAGAGAAACGAAATCCGCCCGTTCGGCGCCGGAAAAACCGGGAGCCACCAAGGAAGAAAGATAAGGAATGAGGAAAAAGACGGCGGCGGAAGAAATTGCCATTGCCGCGGAAAAAAGGGTGAAAACGTCGTTCATGAATTTCCGTGACTCGTTGTTCCCTTCGCGGGAATTCCCCATTTTTTCAATCAGAAAAGGAATAAGCGCCGTCACCGAAACGAACGACGCTAAGGAAACATAGAGAAAATCCGGTATGCGGAAAGCGGCGTAATAAACATCGAGAGACGACGACGCTCCGAAAGAGTGGGCAAGCAGGCGGTCGCGCAAGACGGCAAGAATCTGCGAAGCCAAGGCCGAGACGGAAAGAAGAAGAGCGGCCTCATTTAAGCTGTGCCACTCTTTTCCCAAAAAAGCGAGTATTCTAAAAACCATCCTGTTAGAAATAGGGAACGCTTACCATATTTTTGGACACCATTTATATGCGATTAATTTAAAACTTCTCTCTTATTTTAGCACTATACGCGTTCCCGTAAATCTTTGGTATTTCCACCCTGTCGTTGTCAAATATTTAAGTAAAATACTATATTATTTTCCGATGGATACAATCGGAAGGTTAAATTACCAAAGATTTATCTCTAAAACAGGACCATGCTGTTTCAGCCTCAAAAATGGGGCCGAGAAATTCAGGAAACGCTATTCCGATTCGTTCACGGGAAGTTTCGTCCGCGATTCCGGCTTGTTGTTCGGGGGAGGAATATCCGCAAACGGCGGGCGCCCGGCTTTCAGGTTGGAAAGTACGTTCTTGACCTCTTCATTGTCCGGATTAAGAACGCTCAATTCCTCAAACTGCTTTACAGCCGATTCGTCCTCCCCCGTCTTCTCATAAGAAAGGCCCAAGAAATATTTCGCGTTTGAATAATTGGGAGCAAGTTCGACTGCCCGCGCCAGCGCTTCGACAGCGCCTTTGTAATCGCGGTCATTGTATTTAAGAAGGCCCAACTGGAACAAAACCGTGATTTCGTTCGGGGCAAGAAGAAGAGTTTGCTCCGTTCTTTTGATTGCCTCGCGAGTATTCCCCTCGCGCGCTTCAAGCTGAGACAGGAAAAATACCGCCTCCGTGTAATTTTCTTTTTTGGCGAGGGCTTTTTCTATGTAGACTCTTCCTTCTTTGATATTTTCATTCGCAACCTCAAGCCGCGCATTCCCCAAAAGTATGGCGGGGCTTTCCGGATTAAGCGCGAGCGCCTTGGCGTACGAATCTTTTGCCGCCTCGTAAGCTCCGGTTATTTTTACCGGAACAACGGCCTCGTATACCCGGGCAAGCGCGATGAAATTGCCGTAATTGGTCTTATCGAGCTCCGTCGCCCTTTTGGCGCTGTCTACGGCGACCCCGAGAAACGCCTGGAACTGTTCCCTTAATTTGTCCTGAGAAACGCCGGTCTCTTGCACAAGATTGTTCAATTTAATGAGGCTGAGCTCGGAAAGGGCGCGGTAATACAAATCTTCCTCCGACAGCTTAACCGCGCTTACAAGATATGCTTCCGATTTTTCAATGTCTCCGTCGCGATTGGCCGCGGCAATGCTTTTGCCGAAGTAAGCGAAAGCTACGAATTTTTTGGTCAGGAAATATTCGGCCGTAACGGTACCGATGGTGAGAAAAATGAGAAGAAGCACGGAAATAAAGCCGAGTTTGGGGCTTCCAAGAAGCTTAATTTCAAAACGCCCCGTCAAATTCTCAGACGCCGCGGCGGCAACCATAAGGCCGGCAAAGAAGAAACCGAGGGCGTACATTGCGGCATTCGGCGTGTAAAAAACCGCGAAAGAAAGGAGATACGCCGCGATTATGAACGAGGAAACGACGAGGTAACGCGACGGGCGCGGCAAAGAGAAATTAAACATTGCCCTGAACCCGGCATAGAGGAAAACTCCCAAGAAAATAATCCATGAAGCGAATCCAAGAATCCCGTGGGTAACAAGCGCCGTCGGTACGTATCCGATGCCGTTTGTAAAATCGGTATTCCAGAACAAGGAAGAGTTTATTCCTTCCGGCTTATGAAGAAGCCATTCGTTGGAAAACCGGTTAGGGCCGGAACCGAAAAGAGGGCGGGTCTTTAAAACTTCTTTTGCGACCTCAATCGTTGCCGTAAGGGAGGGACGGACTTCAATTTGGGAAATTCCCATCTTGTTTGATAGGAACGCGCCAATCGACGAAGAAGCGAAGAAAAAGATTACCGAAACGACGGCGACAAAAAGCGGAACCACCATGATTTTCGATTGGGTTTGAATTCCCTGTCCCGGAAACCCTCCCGAATCAGCGCGGTCGGCATACATGCCGTAAACGACAAAAGCCAGAGAAACCACCCCGACGACGAGCCAGGCGACGGAAAAGTTTATGAGAGCCAGGAAAAACAAGGAGGAGAAGGCAAGCGCGTACAAAAGGATTTTAAGCGCCTTGGGCAAAGAAATGAATTCAATCGTAAGGAGAGAGAGAATAAGGAGCGCTCCGAAGAAAACGGCTAGGTCATTCCATCCGCCGACAAGGGAAGAAATTTTCCCCGTAAAAATACCGAAGGAAAGGACGTCGGCGCCGGCAAAAAGGCGGATAAGCTGATAGAGAACGAGAATGGAGCCGGAAACGAGAAACGCGCCGTAGAAATACAATATTCTTTTGCGCGAGTTGAAAAAAACCGAAGAGAGAAACAAGAGGAACGCAATAACCGCCATAAACGAGAATGTCCCCGTCTCAATCCCCTGACCGACAAGCGAAACGCCGGGAACCGGCGAAACCAAGGCGGCGACAAGGGAGGATAAAAATAAAAGAGCGGCTCCGGCGATAACCAAACTTTTCGGAACCGATAATGAGCCATCTGCCAGTCGAGCGATAAGCCAGAGAGCGAGCGCCAGCAAAACCAAGACTGAAACGAGGATGGTCTTCCCGGCATTAACGGGAATTCCGGCTATCGGTAAAAAGAAAATCGGCAGAAGCGCCCCGGCGGCAAAGACTGACCAAAAAGCAACCTTATCTAATAGAGCGTATTTTAAACTTCCCATAGCGTTATCGCGCGATACGGCGCATGAATATTTCTTTATGGATAATAGGCAAATTATATATGACATACCATGGGTAATGCAAAGAAAAACCCCGCCGGAGCGGGGTTTTTCATAAATTTCGATGGTTTGTGCCTATAAGCCGAATTCTGTCCCGCCTCTTCCTTGCGAAAGCGGCGGGGATAGTTATTTATCTGTCCTGTGCATTACTGCACGGATCAAGCGGCACTCCGAGCGCCATTTCTGGCGCTCGGCACGGCCTTGCACCCGGGTAAGAATTTAGTCGTTGCACCCCCATTGTTACCAGTGGGATTCGCCCCAGTGAAATAGAAGCTTTTGCTTATTTCACGGGGCGCTTCTCGGCTTTCGCCTCGAAGCGTCTCTGTTCGCATCTCGCCCCATGGGATAACAAATCCCGAATTCTAGAAAAAACCGAATACTGTAACAATATTGTTTTTCAAATAGATTCAGAATCTCTTATCCCACGGGGGACGGGCGTTACCCGCTACCCTGCTCCGGTCGCCAAAAGGTTAGACCGGGAGTGTTCGGACTTTCCTCCCTTAATTCTTTTTACGGAATAAAGAGTGACTATCCGGCACAAACCTTTAACACTATACAATATTTATTTATTTTAGCAAGTTTAAAAAGAAATCCTGTCCCCCTTTTTTATACCGTTCTTCTTTGCGAAAAACGCCGGCACTTCAAGCACGTACCGCGCCGGACTGAGCGGCTGGAATACGCGCGGATACGTCCCGGGCGCCACGTTCTCGCGGATGTCAACAATGCTCCGGCTTTCATCAAACCAAATCATGTCAATCGGATAATTCATGTCTTTCATCCAAAACCCCGGATACCCCATTTCACCGAAAACAAAAAACATTCCTTCGCCGTCCTTAAGCCCTTCGGTAAAAGAAAGTCCGCGCTCCCTTAGTTCCGGCGTGTCGGCGATGGCGAGAAGAAGCGGGGCGTTCCCCAAATAGGCGTGAGTATCGTACGACAGACCTTCTTCCTCGGGCGGCGCGGAAAAATAAGAAACCACGAATATGGCGGCGATGGAAAGGAAAAATACGAGTATCTTTGCGCGCATGTGATAATTGTACCAAAAGAAAACACCCCGCCGTGAGGAGAGGTGTTTTCTTTTCAAACGAGAGGTTTAGAACCTCCGCCTGTCGTCGTTGTTGCGCGGCTCAAGCGGACGGGCCTCATTCACCGTAATGGTGCGACCCTCAAAATCCTTGCCGTTCCACATGTTGATGGCAGCTTCGGCCTCGGCGTCGGTCGCCATTTCGACGAAACCGAACCCCTTTGACCGACCTGTCATCTTATCCATGATAATTACCGCTGATTCAACGGTGCCCGCCTGTGAAAACGCCGCTTTGAGCGATTCATCATTCGAGCTGTACGGCAAACCGCCAACATATAACTTCTTAGCCATATTCTCTACTTTCCCGCCTAAAGCGGGAGACTTAATTACTAACTCGCACTACTCCTTCTTTGTCTTCGGCTAAAAAACACGAGGACTACCAGGCGAAAGCACGATTAAAAAATGCTAGCAGGAATATGGTCGAAAGTCAACCCTCTTAACGGGCGTTCAACTCCATCTTTCTCAGGCGCACGGACTGCGGAGTTATTTCCAAATATTCGTCTTCAGCCATGACTTCAAGTCCGCGCTCGATGGTAATCGCATAAGGCGGCGTAAGCACGATCGCGTCGTCGGAACCGGAGGCGCGCATGTTGGTAAGCTGTTTGCCTTTGGTCGGATTAACCTTCATTTCTTCCCCTTTGGAAGTATTGCCGATTACCATTCCTTCATAAACCTCCGTGGTGGGGCCGATGTAAAGAACGCCGCGCTCTTGCAAATTCCAAAGCGCAAACCCCAACGCCTTGCCAGCCGTCATGGAAATCATTGAACCGACATCGCGCTTTTTTATCTCGCCGGCATACGGCCTGAACGCCACGAAACGGCTGGAGAGTATCCCCTCCCCACGGGTATCAATCATGAACTGGCTGCGGTACCCCAAAAGCCCGCGTGTCGGAATTTCAAAAATAATTCTGGTTGAGCCGTGGTGTTCTTTCATGTCTTTCATAATCGCGCGGCGCTTGCCCAGCTTTTCAATCACCGTACCGGAAAATTCCTGCGGCACGTCAATGATAAGCTCTTCGTACGGCTCAAGTTTTTCACCCCCCTCTTCTTTTATAATCACGCGCGGCTGAGATACCTGAAGCTCGTATCCCTCGCGGCGCATATTCTCAAGCAAAATGGCGATGTGAAGTTCGCCGCGCCCGTATACCTTGAAGCGGTCGTTCCCGAAATCAATTTTTAATCCGACATTTATTTCAAGCTCGCGCTCCAAGCGCTCCCTTATTTGTCGCGTTGTCACGAATTTCCCCTCGCGTCCGGCAAACGGCGAATCGTTTACCAAAAATTCAAGTGATATGGTCGGCTCGTCAATGGCGATGGCGGCAAGCGCAGGAGTATCAGCGTTGTCCGTAATCGTCTCTCCGATGTAGATATCGGGGAATCCGGCAAGCATGACTATGTCGCCCGACGGCGCTTCGGCCACTTCTTTTTTATGGAGTCCCTCAAACGTGAAAAGTTTTGTAATCTTGCCGGCCTCGCTTTCTCCTTTCACTTTTTTCCGCCAAAGCGGCGTTCCGCTTTTCACGGTACCGCTATAAACGCGCGCAACGGCAAGACGGCCCAAAAAATTATCATATCCCAAATTAAATACTTGAAGTGTAAGTGGTGCCTCCGTGTTGAACGGGGCCGCCGGCACGGCTTCCAGTATCGTATCCAAAAGCGGAGTGAGGTCTTTTGATTCGCCTGCCTGCCGCGCTGTACCCGGCGCAGGCAGGTCGTTTAAATTACGCACAGCAATTCCCTGCCGGCCGATGGCGTAGACGGTTTTAAAATCAAGCTGTTCTTCACTTGCGCCAAGTTCCATGAAAAGTTCAAGCACTTCGTCGTGCGCTTCATTCGGGCGCGCGGCGGGCTTGTCTATTTTGTTTATGACCACAATCGGCTTAAGCCCGAGTTCAAGCGACTTTTTCAAAACAAAACGTGTCTGCGGCATCGGGCCTTCCTGCGCATCAACGACCAATAGAACGGAATCAATGGAACGGAGCACGCGCTCAACTTCAGAACCGAAATCGGCATGACCGGGGGTATCCACGATATTTATCTTCGTGTCTTTATAGAAAATAGATGTGTTTTTGGCGTAAATGGTAATACCGCGCTCAAGCTCCAGAGCGTTTGAGTCCATTGAAATACCCTCCTCCCCGACGCCGGTTTGGCGCATCAGGGCATCGGTCAGAGTAGTTTTCCCGTGGTCAACATGGGCAATAATGGCAATATTTCTTATTTCCATACTAAAAGGTGGTCAACGCCTGCCCCGTAGAGAACGCGTAGCGTTATCGTACTGGGGTGGACGATAATGGCGATATTTCTAATCTCCATAAAAAATAAAAGCTGCCAAAGCAGCGTTAAAATAAATTTAACACGTAACGAATGTTATTTCAATGCCCCTATCTCTTTGAGGAACGCCTTATTGTTTGGGGCACGGCCGAGAAATTTCTTCACAAGATCAATTTCTTCCATACTGGAACCTTTTTCCAAAATCCACGTTCGATAATCGCGGCCTGTTTTAGGATTGAGCAATCCCTCTTTTTTGAATCTGGTAAACATATCAGCGGCATAAACGAGCGACCACATGTAGCTGTAATAACCCGCATCATACCCCATGAAATGCCCGAAGCCAGCGGGGAAAAGGCTATCTTTGGACTGTAACACTCGCATGTGTTTGAACATAATTTTTTCAGCAATACGGTTGAGGGGTTCTTTGGATTTTTTGGTATGAACCAAAAGATCAAAGTGGGCATGGGCAAGCTGGCGCATGCTCCCATAGCACTCAAGATGCTTTTTGGCGCGCAAAAGATTTTTAAGAAAGTCAGTAGGAAGCGGCTCATTGGTCTTGTAGTGACCTGAAAGGAGGCCAAGCATTTTGCCATCCCAAGTCCAATTTTCAAGCATTTGAGAAGGAGCTTCTACAAAATCCCACGCCACATGGTATCCGGACTGCGATTCATAACACGCCTTAGTAAGAACAACATGCATTACATGCCCAAATTCATGGAAAAATGTTTCAACTTCACCATGTGAAAGAAGCGAGGGAACGCCCGGGCGGGGTTTCGGGAAATTAGTGAGCATAGCCGCTACAGGAGCCACGTAGGCGCCGCCGCGAAAAGATTCAAGTCTCCCGTCAACAAGCGCCACAGCGCAAGCATGGCCATATTTGTTCTTGCGCGGATAAAGGTCAAGTATGAAATAGGCTATCACTTTCCCTTTTTCTTTCACTGTATACACCTCTGCATCCTCGTGCCATACGGGGTATCCTTTTGCCTTTTCAAACGCAACTCCCAGAAGCTTTTGGTATATCTCAAACGTGCCTTTAATGACTTTTTCGAACGGAAAATATTCGCGGAGTTTTTCGCTGTCTATGTTGTATCTTTTCTGTTTTAGTTTTTCCCCATAATAGGCGATATCATAATAAAAGAGCGTGGCATTAGGGTCACCGGTCATTTCCTTTTTCAAATTTGCAAGAGCCTTATAGTCCTCCGTAAAACCCCTATCCAATTTTCTGGCGAGAGAAGTAATAAAAGAAAAAGCGTTTTTACCTTTCTTGGCCATTCTCATCTCTGTCACAAAATCCGCGTGATTTTTGTAGCCGAGAAGTTTCGCTTTCTCCTCTCTTATAGCAAGCGTCTTTTCGGCGCGAAATAAGTTATTCTTTCCTCCTTTTGCGGCATTTTTGTCGGCTAGCTCTTTTCGTTTTATTTCATGCTTGGCATATGCCATGAATGGACCGATATCCGGATACTGAAGCGTTACTTTATATTTTCCGGTTCTTTTATCTTTTGCCAGCCCGTCTATATAACGCTCAGGAAGGCCTTCCAGTTCTTCTTTTGTCACTAAAATATAATCTTCGTATTCATTCAGCGTATTTGAAAAATCATTTGAGATACGAGAAAGTTCTTTAAGCAAATTTTTCAGTGTTTTTTGTTCAGTCTCTGGTAAATTGAAACCCATTCTTTTGTAGACCTTGAGTGCGTCAGTAAGCAGTTTTTTCTCTTCTGGCAAAAGTTTTTCCTTTCGGCGGTTTGACCCGCGGGCATATTCGAGAAGGGCGCGGTATACCCCTTTATCGTACTCGGCATCAACAAGTTTTTTGGAAAGTTCTTTCTCCGCGTTCTTCGCCGCTTCGCGGACAGAATCAATGGGAGAAACCATTGAAAGCAGGCTTATGTAAGAACCGGTTGATTCGTACGGAATATCTGATTTTTCAAGCGCATAGACTGTATTCTCAAACGTCCGTTTTTCTTTAGGAATTTCCTTTATTTCAGAGTAGATTTTTTTCTTATGGGCGATAATTTTCGGCACAAAAGAACGTATGGTTTTGGCGTTCCACTTCGTCCAGGAAAAATCTTTTTTTGTGTAAGTTTTTATTTTCATTTTGTTTCCGCCTTTCTTCTTCATAAGGCGGAGGCGGTGAGATTAGGTCACAAGTAGTTTGTTTTCCTATGCGTGGCGGTGTTTATTGGACAAAGTTCGAATGTATTTTGAGTTAAATCCTGATTCAGACTAAATGCGCCTCGGACACGCTCGCGGACTCGCGTGTGCAAAAACCAAAAAATTTCCTTGCATTTTCCTCGCGTCTCCTCCCCCCACCCCTCCACCGCGAAGCGGAAAAAGAAATGGAAAGGAAATTTTTGGTTTTGCTTCGCCGTTTCAGTCTCCGAAAAGAGCAATCTTATTTTAACACTTTTGATTGCTCTTTTCTCCGCCCTCACGGCGACCGAGGCGCCCTGCTATCCGCGCTTGGTGGTAGCTCTAACATCCGCGAAACATACACAACCGCCTACGCATAGCCCGCTCGCATTCGCTCGCGCTGGCTGCTTCGGCGTTGTGCGTGTTCGCTCAGTGGCTTCGAGAGATTGTGGTGGTGACTCACTCAAGCGGATTGTGCTAAGGCACAAACAAATCTGTATGTGCTTGCCCCGCCCACCCTATGCGCGCACAAGAATCCCCGCCGTTTTTAGGAGAAATTATAAAACGGCGGGAATTGCTCCCTTCTAATTCATACGGCTTATTATGTCTGATAGGATTTTCTCGCTAACTAAAAGAGCTCGCGCCGGAGCTACGCGGTTCTCAACAATAAAATTCTTTTCTTCGTCTTGAACACCAAGACGCTCGTTTTCATGAGTTAGTTTTAGCAGTAAATATTCAATACGAGTAAGCATGTCAAAGTCGAGAAAAATCGTAACAGCTTCTATTTTCTTATTCAACTCTGTGATATCTGTATTACTTAAATCACAATACCGTTTTTTTATTAATTCTTTTTGCTCTACTTCTAGTGGTTTGCCGATAAAAAACTTCCAGTAAAAATCCCAAAGTAGCGTCGCAATGTCAAAAGAAGCGTCGCCGACAAAAGGACTTTGCCAGTCAACCAAATACCATTTACCATCTTTTGATAAAATATAATTTTCAGGGTTTAAGTCTCCGTGAATAAAGACTTTGTCGTCGAGCAATTTGTTGCAATTTTCTGTAAACTTAACGATTGTATCTTTATTTGAGGAGACTATTTTAGCCAGAGGAGAATTATATTTTTCAAAACATTCCAATTTTCTTTCTAAGAGTTCGTTTGAAATGATTTCTGTTTGGGATGTTAGTCCCGCCGTCTTTCCCTCCCGATATAATTTTACGACAATAGGTAAACTGTCAATAATTTGTTCTACAAATTTATCCTGACTTTGTTTTATCGTTTTACCATCAATGTATTCCTCGATAATCAGTGGGTAGGAAAATTCACTTCTTGATTCATCCACAAGTATGAGCTTTGGGCTGATGTTTAATTTAGACAGATTTTTTAGGACAAGTGATTCATATTTAGCCATGTCGTCAATATGGTCTCTCATTGACCAAATAATGAAGCGGAAAAGAAAGTTCTTCCCACTACTTGCCACGACAAGGTGATTGACATTAAAAGCACCTCGCCCAATTTCTTTGGACTCAATCGTGTCGTCGGTTTCTATCAGATTTTTATCCAAAAGATATCTTTTTAGTAAATCGTTATCTATTTTCATTTTTTGTAAA
>Ga0209619_10002366_pt1 | contig 13687 bp, 9 predicted proteins | sample Rifsed16ft3_FD_184011 | JGI IMG/M metagenome (GOLD analysis project Ga0209619, IMG submission 184011) | Soil microbial communities from Rifle, Colorado, USA - sediment 16ft 3 (version 2) | ecosystem: Environmental > Terrestrial > Deep subsurface > Rock core/Sediment | place: Rifle, Colorado... | reverse complement strand
CATCATCGGCAGGAACCTCCGAATTCTTTTGCCAGTGAGAAATGATGCGCTCGATCTCCATGTCGGTGATCATCACACCCTGGGCGCGGATTGGGTTCCCCACTTCCGGGTTCAGGAATAACATGTCACCACGTCCCAGCAGGTTCTCCGCACCCGTGATATCCAGGATCACGCGGCTATCCACTCCGGAAGCAACGGCGAAAGCCAAACGCGCAGGGAAATTCGCCTTGATCAAACCCGTTACCACATCCGTTGAGGGACGCTGTGTTGCAACGATCAAATGGATTCCGGTCGCGCGCGCCATCTGCGCCAGGCGCACAAGGTTGTGTTCCGTCTGGTCCGGCGCGGACATCATAAGGTCGGCCAATTCATCAATCAAGACAACGATGCGCGGCAGCGGAGAGCTTTCCTTCTTGCGCGCGAGCTTGCGATTATATGCTTCGAGATCGCGCGCATGTGCGGCTTCAAGCAGGCGGTAGCGATGCTCCATCTCCACGACCACCCAGCGCAACACGCCCAGAATGCGTTCGATATTCGTCTCCACCTTGCCATAGAGGTGTGGCAAACCGTTAAAGCGCAACAACTCGACCATCTTCGAGTCGATCAGCACCATGCGCATATCTTCGGGGGAGTTGTTCATGGCAAAACACGCCGCGAGTGCCGTAATGCAAACGGATTTTCCCGAGCCCGTGGCACCTGCGATCAACAAGTGAGGCATGCGCGAAAGATCGGCAACCACAGGCTGGCCGGAAACATCCCGTCCCAGTGCCATTGCCAGCGGCGCGCCGATTCTGTGGAATGAATCGGTCTCTAAAATGGAGCGCATACGCACCACTGAAGAGTGTGTGTTCGGCACTTCGATCCCAACATATGGCTTTCCGGGTACAGGCGCTTCGATGCGTAATCGCTCCGCCGAAAGCGCGAGCGCCAGGTCTTTCTGCAAAGAAGCGATCTGTGCAACGCGCACTTTCATCTGTTGTGCTTCCTCTTCGGTGGCACCGGGTCTTTTCATGAAACCAGGTTGCACAGCAAATTGAGTCACAGTGGGTCCCACACGAAAACCGATCACTGTTGCTACGATGCCAAATTCAGCCAGCGTTTTCTCAATCATGCCCGCCGTTTGGTTGATGGTTCGCTCATCGGGGCGGGTATTTTGATCTGCGAGCAAAATACTAAGTGTGGGCAATCGTCCATCGCGTTCACGCGGAGCCGATGGTTTCTTGTCCTGATGATCCGAAACACGCAGGGATTTGCGGAATTCAGGCGGCAACGCTGTGGATTTCCTGCGCGGTTGTTTGGCCGGTTTTTCGGCAGACGCTTCCTTCTCCACCTCAGCCTGTATTGTCACTTCAGCAGCCGCGTTCTCGCCCGCGAGTTTCAACAACCATCGTTCAAGCAGGGACCATACATTGAACCCGCTCATCAATGCCAGGAGCCACGCGACAAATAACAGCAGAGTTCCCCACGTCCTGCCTGCCCTCCAAAAAAGCGTAACAAGTCCCCATCCAATGCGCCCGCCGTCCGCACCGGTCTCCGCTCGCAGCAGGGAGTTGCCTCCCATAGCGGCAAGCAGACCAAGGGTCAGGAAGGCAGCGAGCTCAAGGGCGAAGACTCGGCCCCAGCCCAGGAACGTCTTATCCTGGAGTAAAAGGGCAAGTCCAGCATAGCTGATCGCGATAACAATAAGATATGAACCCCACCCAAACCACAACGAAAGCAGGCTGGCCCACGGAGTCAGGAGCGCGCCCTGGGTATACCCGCGAAGCGCAAGGAAAGACATGAGGGCGGCGGCGATCAACAGCACACCCAGCCCGTCGCGGACGAAACGGCCGAAGTGCTGATTGAAGCGCGCCAGACGATCGAGCCAATCTTCGCGCAATTCTGGTTCGTAGGTGTGCGGTGGATTGGAATGTTTTGGCATTATGGGTTTGTCTGCAGGCTCAATCCCATTCGTTGATGCGTCGGGTCGACATGCAGGACACGCACTTGAACTTGTTGTCCTTCTGCAAGAATATCGCGCGGAGTTTGCCCCGCTTCGATCGGCATTTCAGTTGCATGGATCAAACCTTCAACGCCAGCTTCCAGGCGAGCGAACGCGCCATAGGATAGAACGCTTGTGATTTCCGCAGGCAAAATCCGGCCCTCTGGAAATTCGGTCGAAGCACGTTCCCATGGATTCTGAACCATGCGCTTCAGACTCAGAGCAACCCGGCACCGTTCAGCAGAGAGATCCAGCACCTGTACATCGATCTCCTGACCAAGGCTGACGATTTGATTTGGATGCGACACACGCCCCCACGAAAGTTCGGAGATATGGATCAATCCCTCCACCCCGCCAAGGTCAACGAACACACCGAAGTCCGTGATATTGGTAACAGTGCCTGTTGTCCGCGCACCCGCCTGGAGACTCTGGAAAAGTTCTGAGCGTTTCCCGGCTTCAGAGAGGGCGGCCCGCTCGGAAAAGACAACCCGTCCCTCTTCCTGGGCACATTCTATAATCTTGACATTCAATGCTTTGCCCTCGTAGCCTTCCAGACTGATATCGCGATCCGCGAGGTCGCTCTTGCCTGCAAGCTCCACAAGATGAGAGAATGGGATAAATCCTGATAAACCGTCGTCCCCTGCAACCAGCAGGCCGCCGCGATTATGTCCGATGACTTTCACGGAAAGGATATGATCCTCGCGATACAGGTTCTTCATGAGTTCCCAATCTGCATTCATTGTAACTGCAGGCTGAGTCGCTTCCTGTTTTTTGGAGATTGCTGGAGATGGCTTTGGTAGGACATGCTGTGACCGGGAGGCGGACGATGAATACCGTTTTTCCTCCGCCAGGACAGATTCCCACCAGCCCTCATCGGTGACAGGTATTGCATTCTCATATTTCCGCTTTGTATTACCGTTGATATCCATACAGTTCTCCTTACTTATCGATTCCTTCGTTTTGTTCCATATCAAGAATGGCACGGGCTACCGACTCAACAGCAACACGCTGTTTGCGATATAAATCCGCCTCCGACATGGCCAGTCTTCCTGCCACTTCGCGTACCTTGCGTCCCTGGATGAACTTCATCTCCAAAATATTATAAAGAATCCATTCGCTTGTGAAGCGCCGTTCCCCCTCGGGTTTTACCTGGTCTACCGCCTTGCGGAGCAGCGCGCGCAGCGCGTTCGATGCGTTACCATCATATTCTTCCGCGAGCAGTTGCACAACCCGCAATTTCATCAGAGGGTTGTTCGTCAGCTTCGGCCCACCCCAGTAATGAGTGAGTGCATCTTTCACCCAATCCGCCAGATCCGTCTCGCGCGGGATTGGCTCGGTCAAAAGAGTGGCACGCGTATCATACCTCCCAACTGCGCGCATGAGCTGGAGCATGTCAATTTGCGGCTGAATCTCCTCCAGCGAACGGAACACCCGTTGCTGTAACTGGCGGTCTTCCAGCGCAAGGGCAGCGCGGTCCGCCAGCAGCCAGAGGGCATCGCGTTGATCCCTATCCAGAGGCTGATTTGACTTGCGAGCAATTCCGAGCAGGCCCAGCAATGGAGGGATTTCATCACGGTCGCCATTCACTTTTCGCTGGTGAAGAGGCAGTATCCAGAAATCACCCCATGTGAACTCGTGCCTTCCACTCTCACCGTTATGATTGACCATGCGCAAAGCTTCGTCCAGATCCTTATTTTCAAGCAACGCACGATTGCCTGCAACCACGCTGAGTGATAACTCTACATCATCCAGCGCAGCGACGAACGCACACGAGGATTGCAGATGATCGCGTACCGCAGCCAGCACCGTCTCCAGGAATTGCCGCAAGTCACCGCGCGTCAACAATCTTTCTTCCATGTTCTGCAATAACTGAAGTTCACCCCGATCGCGGCCGAAAAAGAGTGCTCTTTCCCAGAGCGGCGCAAACAAAGTGACCGCATGTTCGAACAGTAAGACGGTTACCACCATGACAAGCGGAACAAAACCTGAGTACGGTTCTCCCCCGAGTACCTCTCCGGCGCGCCGGACAATCGTCATCACAGCCAACGCAAGAGATGCAGTCACTGGCCCGCGCAAGAGCCATTTAAATAGGCGACTCTTCACCACGCGGTCGGGCCACGAAACCCCAAAGAATGCCACAGCGTAAGCCATCGTAACAACCAGGCCGGCAACAAGCAAGTTGATGACCAATGCCGCGCTCCAAAACAAAAGCGGGTAATGCGCCGCGATTTCGGAACCAAACAAAAGGTACGGATACGAACCAAGCGCCGGGGCGGTCGCCCCCGCCATCAGATAGAGCATCCTCCGCTGACCCGAGCGAGTGAGCATACGTGAGAAGGCGCGAACGAAATTGTAGCCGGCCCAGATCATGATCCCAACGTAATAAATCGTGAAAAGTTCAGTCCAGAGCGTGCGTTGCAGGTGTGGCGCAGGTCTGCCGTTAGGCACTAGTCCACCAACGAGCAATTCCAATCCGAGCAATACCAAAAAGACGACTGAGGCAACGTACACCAGGCGCACAGCGAGTCGCCTGCGGCCCCGCGAAGGACGCCCCGCAGTCACAAGCAATGCATCAGAAAGATGTAAATAAGATGGAGGTAAAAAGATGATTCCCACCCATTGGATTCGCAAAAGCAATTCAATTCCCCAACTAGGCACGGACTTGTTTTGCAGGGCTTCCGTGGTAAAGATCACCACAACACACAACAGAATAATCGCGAACGAGCGCGCTACACGGTCACGCAGATTAAACGACAAGGCATACAGGAACAACGAAAAAGCGGTGATCGCGATGCCCGCTGTTAAAATATCGTTGATCGTTTTCAGCCCCGCCAGCAAACCTTCCATCCAACCGTTAAACATGCTACCCTTCCAAAGCTAGTTTAGCACTCTCCCAAAGAACAAAGCCACATCCTGAGTAGGATAATACTGGTCATTATACCCGCAGAATTCGTATCCGAATTTTTGTGCAAGGTGAATGCAAGCCTGATTCTTTGACTGCATTTCCAGGATTAGACGACGCACGCCTCTTTCCGAAGCCCAGGCTTGTACGGCCGTCAAAAGTGCGGACGCGGCGCCTTTGCGTCGATGGTCAGGCGCAACAACAATATCCGTCACCCATCCAACCGCATGGGTGTGTTCTTCCGTCACACAAATATAACCGATCGGACTATTCTCATGGACGGCGACCTTGACTGCACCCCGACGCGTCCATTCATCGGCAAGTGAGGACAGGTTCCGCGGATAGGTCACACTGATCGAGCGCGGCAAACGGACCTCACGAAAATTCGCGGTCACCTGGCCCACTTCGCGGCGCAATTCCAATTGCCAGACGTAATCACTCATACAGGAATGTTCGATCCCCGTTAAATGTGGGATGTCAGATGCAATAGCAGGACGAACTTCAAATAAAGCCACATATCCTCCAGACGATCGCTACGGATTTAGAATCCGTATGGCGATCACACAGGGCTCAAGCGACGTTCCGACGTTATCCGTCAACACGAGCCGTAAAAAATAATCGCCATTGGCCAGCGTGGTCGTATCCCAATCGCCTAACTTTGCATTTCGCACAGGCTTGCGTCCGGCTGAAACAGTCGCCCAGTTCTCAGTGCCAAGAAGCGTCACTTCATACTTGAAAAAACCAAAGTTCGGAATGTCGGCAGTTCCAATCAGTTCAACGGTTCCCTTCACCTCGTCGCCGGGCTCGGGAGCAGTAATGATGAGCTGGTTCGGGACGCAGCCGCTGGATCCGCTTGGGACAGGCGACAGCACGGGCGAGAGCGCGTTTTGTGTCGCGAGTTCGGGTGAGATCGTGCCCGCAGGCGAGGCAAACAAATCGAGGGTTGGAGTAGCCAGTATATCGGAGGCAGGCAGCGCTGGCGCGACGAACGTGGCAATAAAAAACTCGGCAAACACAAGGCCGAGAACCATCAATGCGATTGCAGTTGCACGAACTAATCTCGTCAAAGCAAACTCGCGTTCAAGGCTGTAGACCGAATCCTGCCATTCCCGCCAGGATCGGTACATGCTCCTGAAAACAAACAAGCTCCAGATGGTCAGCGCGATGTAGATCAGCGGCTCATAGGCAGCGAGAGAACGATAAATTGGACCCATACCGCCAACACTTCACAATGAACGTAACACGCCGTGTATGATCTTTTCAAGTTTGGGAGCAATGACCCTGCCTGCTTCGATAACTTCCTCATGGGTTGTTACGGTTGAACCATCCAGATTGGCTTTATTGCTGATACCTGAAAACCCAAGTACGCGCAGACCGCCATGCCGCGCAACGATCACTTCCGGCACGGTGGACATGCCCACAGCATCTGCGCCTGCGAGACGTAGGAATCGCAGGTCGGCCGGGCCTTCAAAGGAGGGTCCGCTCAAAGCACAATAAACGCCTTCAAGCAATGCAATATTGTTTTGGGAGGCCGCTTTTCGCGCAATCTCCATCAGTTTACGATCATATGCCTGGCTCATATCAGGAAAACGTGCACCGAGTTCATCGATGTTGGGGCCCATTAATGGATTCATCCCCATCATGCCGATGAGATTCAAATTGTCTGTGATCAGCATCACATCCCCAGCCGTAAAATTGGGGTTTACTCCTCCAGCCGCGTTGGTCACGATCATGATCTCGATACCAAGCCGTTGCATCACACGGACAGGCAGCGTGATCTGTGACATGCTATAGCCTTCATAAAAATGGATACGCCCCTGCATGATGAAAACCGCCTGTCCCTCCAGCTCGCCGATCACAAGCCGTCCTGCATGTCCATAAACTGTCGAGATGGGCCAGTTGGGCAGGTCACCGTACGGAATAACATCGGCTGTTTGAACGGAATCAGCAAGATCGTTCAGGCCGGAACCGAGAATGATCCCGACGCGTGGCCGATGCGCGCTGCGCCTGCGGACCGCATCCGCCGTCTGATCAATTTGTTCGAGCGTAATAAATATGGCCATAATGGGTATCTTCTTCAAACAAAAAATGAGTTGCACAGCCCCTCGATCATTTCCCTTGTGCAGTGAAAATTATATCAGATTAATACTTTCAGGGTTGTAATGTAACACAGCCGAGATTGCAGGGTCATGTATTACAATTACACAAAACGGACCTTTTGCCCCACACTGATGAATAGTATGCCTTCGTCATTATCTAACAAGACCCATCTCATCATCGCCGGAATCACATCCCTGCTGGCACAAGGGATATTGCTAATTCCATCGAAATTGGAATTTATCCTGCAATACCTTCCTTCGTGGGGAAGCGTCGCTATCGGAGCGGCGCTTTTCGCTATTTCCATGCTTTCATTTTTCAACGTGATACGTTCCATCACCACGAAGGATATGCTTGGATGGCGTGCAAACGCAACATTGCTTGCAATCCAGACACTTGCAGCGATTGGGTTGATCCTCCTTCTGGAAGGCTCCGCCTCATTCATACGGGAGGCTGGATTCCTTTTGAGCGGCGTCATCACTGTCCTGGCGACCTATGGAATTTTCCATAACGCCTCATCTGTGAAGAGCCAGCCAAGCCAGCTCGTTGAGAAAGTGCAGCCCGATTCAGTTTTTATGCCTGATCCTTCAACAGACATAAATGCTTTGAACGAGCAAATTAGGTCCCTTACACATCAGTTGACTGCCGAAAAACATCGTACGACACAATTGACGCTCCTCAACGAACTGAGTCAGCAGCTCGAGGCCGAGCTTGATCCACCGGTTGCGGCGCAACTTGCAGTGAACACACTTGAACGAGCCATGGATTGTTCGATTGTTGCACTAATGATGTACGAGCCTGAAAACCGCGGATATGTGGTCCTGGCTGCGGCAGGAAATATGACGAGCATCATCCCCCCTGGATATCGACAGGACGCAGGGAAAGGTGTGATCGGTCGAACTGCTCGATTGAAGAAGACCCAAATTGTGAACGATGTGCGCACCGATCCCGATTTCATCCCCATCCAGAATGAGCCTACACGTTCGCTGATCAGCGTTCCAGTCATCCAGCACGGACATGTCAAGGGAGTTCTGGTACTATGCTCCGAAAAACCGTACGTATTCACGGGACCAGACGCTGCAATTGCGGAGGGCGTGGCATCCGAATTAATGCGGGCGTGGGACCGTTCAAGTTATCACCAGCGACTGACGGAACTCATTCAGGCAGGCATTTCATTAACCACATTGCTGGATCCGCAGGCCGCCGTGCTTGAGATAGCAGTCATTGCGCGCAAAACTCTGGAAGCGCGTTTTGTATTTGTCACCCTGCTCGACCAGCAGGGAAACTTCTCACGCACTGCATTTGCCGGGGATGCCCCCCAGTTGCTTGCTTCCCTCAATGCAAAACCATCGGAAGAACCTTTGATGCAGGCGGCCTTAAATGCTACGAAGCCGTTTCGTGTGCGCGACCTGCGCAAGTACATCAATTCCAAGAAACTGGAGATCGATCATCCCGGTCTGCGAAGCGTACTCGCGAGCCCCATCCGTCTGCACCGTTTGAGCATTGGTACGATCCTTGCTTTTGGCAAACAGGAGGAGATTTTTTTCTCGGAGAACGATGAATCTCTTGCAGATTTGCTTGCCTCTCAGGCGGCAGCTTCGATTGAAAGTTCATGGCTTTATCAGGAGCTGCGCAGTAATCTCAATATCACATCTGTGATACTGAGATTGAGCCTGGACATTATACAGACAGAGGAATTAAGCAAGGCGGCTGAACTGATCGCCGAGGCGGCTCATAAGATGAGCAACGCGCAAGAGACGGGTATAGTCGTGACGCGCGAGGGCCGAACACAAGCCGAAGTGGAAATTGATTCCGGAGGTCTGCACACACGCCGCGAACATCCTACGCAGAGCATTGACCAGGCAATTCTAACCGGACAAAGTATTATTGTTCCGGTGGAGAACGGATCGCTCGCCTGCTATCCACTCGTCACGCGCGGCCGCACAAATGGTGCTTTGTGGATGAGAATGATCGAGAGCCGGGGGCAAAATTACGCGTATTTGCAGACGCTGGCGAACCAGGCGGCGATCTTCCTCGATAACTTGATCCTTCTCTTAGAAACCCGTCAACAGGCAGAGCAAATCAAAGCCGCTTATGCCGAATTGGAAGTCACCTACGACCGAACACTGACCGCACTTATGTCGGCGCTCGATGCCCGGGACCGGGAAACAGAAGGTCATAGCAAAAGGGTCAGCGAGCTTGCCTTTTTGCTGGGAAGAGAATTCAGATTAACCCGCGACCAACTCGAGGCTTTGAAAAGGGGCGCACTGATCCACGATATTGGAAAGATTGGCATCAGCGATGAGATCCTCCACAAACGAGGTCATTTGACCGCCGACGAGTGGAAGATCATGCGAGCTCATCCCGATATCGGAGCGCGTATCGTTGAAGGGATTCCATTCCTTCAAGAGACACTTCCCGTGATCCACTATCATCATGAACGTTGGGATGGAAGCGGGTACCCTCACGGGCTTAAGGAAAGGAATATCCCCATCGAGGCTCGTATTTTCGCCGTTGTTGACGTATTCGATGCGCTGACCAGCAGTCGTAGTTATCGCAAAAAATCATCAGCTGAGGAAGCGCTTCAATATTTGCAGGAACAGGCCAGCATTCTATTTGACCCGGAAATTGTTGAGGCCCTGACAAAGCTCCCTTATAAGGAATTCATACAAGGGGAAAAGACCATCGTATGAGATCAAAGAAACCCATTTCATCATTTGCGCCGCCTGAAGTCTGGCGATTTATTTTGCCTTTGACAGTGGCATCCATCTGCATCGTTGCCGGCGTGATCGTGGAAAATACCTTAAACCGCTCCTTGACGGATTTTTCCTTGATCGCATTTGGAAGCATAGTTATTGTTTATACGTTGGTTAACCATGCCTTGATCGCCAGGACAATTAGTTTTCGAGAAACATATGGGTTGTTGAACTCGGTATTGAGTGGAATTGGCCTGGGGTTGCTCACCTACTTCCTGCCTGACCATTTGAATGAAGTATCACACGTTCTGATCATCTTTGGAGTCGTCGCCGTTGCAATAGTTTCCGGACGACGCTATTTCTACCTATCGCTCTTCCTGATACTGGCGGTGAGCCTGCCGCTCAAGCGCCCCGATGTATCAGGGTTGGCAGGTGTCCTTGAGTACACCGCCCCGTTCGTCATCTCAATGATTGTGGTGGAAGCCATCCTGCAAATCAGCGACGCCACACAACGACATATCCACCGGCTGGAAACGATCAACAAAATCAGCCGTCAGATTATGCTTTCACTGGAGACAGAGCAGACTCTCACCCTCATAAATGCCACAATTCAGGATGCACTTGAGGCAGATACCTACTTTGTCGGGATCGTCAAGGAAAATGAAATTCATCTCGATCTCTTTTATGATGGTGGAGAGTACTTTAACGGAACGCGGATTCCTCTTGAGGGGACTCTCTCGGGCTGGGTGATCAGAAATCAAAGAGAGTTGTTTCTTCCCGACCTTCGTCGGGAGGTGGACTTGGTTGGCGTCGGACCTTTCGTAATAGGCAAGGAAAAGACCAGCCTTTCATGGATGGGTGTGCCGTTGAAGGCAACAAACGTCACAGGCATTATCGCGCTGGGAGCCTATGCTCCAAACTCATTCGACCAGGCTGACATGGAACTTCTCTCCAACCTGGCCCAACACGTGACCGTCGCCCTGGATAATACGATTCAGCATGCGCAGGTGGAAGAGCAGGCCCGTCTGGATAGTCTGACGGGCGTTTATAACCATGGTTATTTCCTGAAAAGGCTGGCTGAACAGGCCGACGAATCATCTTCCGCAAAGGCGCCTCTCAGCCTGATCATGCTTGACATTGATTATTTCAAACAATACAACGACACTTTTGGTCACCTGGTTGGGGATCGGATTTTGAATGCACTTTGCACCGTTATCAAGCAGCACATCAAGCAACAGGATGCCGTTGGCCGCTGGGGCGGCGAAGAGTTCATCATTTCCCTGCCTCGTGCAACCGGGATACAGGCAATGCAGGTTGCACAGCGGATTGGTGAAACCTTGCGATTATTAAAGGTCGAAGATCGTGACCAAAAAATGGTTCCAATCCCCACAGTAAGTCAGGGAATCGCCGTATTCCCCGATGAAGCCGATGAGATCTTTCGCCTCATCGATCTTGCAGACCGCAGACTATATATTGCGAAAGAACGGGGCAGGAATCAGATCGAACCAGCGGAAAATCACTGGAAACAGATCCCACCGGAATAAAAATTGGATAGGCAGGTCACGTGTCCAATTACTTAATTCAAGGTTTCTCGAAACGCGGAAATAACCCTCTCCACCGCAGTATCGTCAATCCAATAGTGTGTAACAAGACGGAATCGCCGCGCATTTTCTGCATCCAACAGCAAACCCAATCTCATCATCTTTTCACCCACCTGCTTTGAGTCGAGAGCTATATCATCAGCCAGATTCAAATAAACCATGTTGGTATAAGGCGAGTCTTTGTCCACGACCAGGCCCCTGACCTGACGCAGTCCAGCAGCAAGTTTCTTCGCGCGGACATGGTCATCTGCCAGGCGGTGCACCATCTTCTCCAGAGAGATGATTCCAGCAGCGGCAACAATGCCGACCTGGCGCATGCCTCCACCCAGCATCTTGCGTATGTGACGGGAGCGCCTTATGAATTTCCGTGATCCGACAAGCATGGAGCCGATCGGTGCGGCGAGTCCCTTGCTCAAACAAAACATAACTGAATCCGCTGGCCCAGCCAAATCCTCGACCGATACATTTTGAGCAACTGCCGCATTGAAAATACGCGCGCCGTCCATATGAAATAGGAGGCTGTTTTGATGTGCCAATTCAGCCACTTGTCTGGTATACGCCGGCGTCAGCGGCACGCCGCCACAAATGTTTTGTGTATTCTCAAGACACACGAGACGCGTGATCGGATGATGCACATCTTCTGTGCGAATGGAACCAAGGATGTCGTCCAACGCGAGCGTTCCATCTGGTTGATTTTGGACGGGACATGGCTGGATTCCACCTAACGCGGACATCCCGCCTGCTTCATTCAAGTAGATGTGAGACTGGTTCCCGACGATCACTTCATCTCCCCTCTGGCAGTGAACCAGCAGCGCGAGGAGATTGCCCATTGTCCCTGAGGGGACGAACAACGCATCCTCCTTACCCATCATTTCTGCGGCGATCTCCTGCAGGCGATTGACAGTGGGATCGTCGCCGTACACATCGTCGCCAACTTCTGCTTCAGCCATTGCTACGCGCATTTCGGGCGTTGGCTTGGTAACAGTATCTGAACGCAGGTCAATATATTCCATATGATTCTCCTCGGACGACGTTTTCTCCTGCAATCAACATATTCGTTTTCATTAGTGAGCACGCAAAGAAGTCAAGACGCGTGCTAATTCATCAGGCAGCGGGGCTTCAAAAATTTGTGGCTTCTTTTCTCCTGGCAACATGATTTTTAAGCGATATGCATGCAGAAAATGACGTCCAAGTTTAATGGATGGATGCTTTTTTCCATAGATTTGATCGCCAACAATCGGGCAGCCCAAGAATGCACAATGCAATCTGATCTGATGCGTCCGGCCAGTAATGGGATGAACCTCCAACCAGGTATGATCCTTGAAACTCTCAACCGTTTTATATTCTGAAATCGCCTCACGGCCCCGGCTCTCAGGGACGATAGCCATCCGTTTTCGATGACTCGGATCGCGTCCAATGTATGCTTCCACGCGGCCGGAGGGTGTCGGCGGCTTTCCGTCCACAAGAGCCAGATACGTCTTTTCCACCTTTCGCAAACGGAACTGATCCTGCAGCCAGCGATGGGCGCGTTCGTTTTTGGCAAGCAGGATCAAGCCCGAGGTCTCCTTATCGAGCCGGTGGACAACGCCAGGCCGTTCTTCCCCGCCAATCCCTTCGAGTTCAGGATCATACCCCAGGATCGCATTGACCAGCGTCCCGCTCGCGTGACCCGCCGCTGGGTGGACGACCATTCCTGCGGGTTTATTGACTACGATCAGATCATCATTCTCAAAGAGTATATCCAGTGGAATATCTTCAGCGATCAGATCGGTCGGCGCGGGTGGCGGAATCCGAACTGTCACATGGAATCCGCTTTCCAGCGTTTGACCGGCCTTTTTCGCCGTGTCACTGTTCACATCCACAAAGCCATCGGCGATCAAGCCCTGGATGCGCGAACGCGAAAACTCCTGCAACTGCCCGACCAAAAACTTATCGAGCCGCTCAGGAGTTCTTTTGTCGAAGCGAAAGTTCAGCACACGATCATTCACACTTCTTCAACTTTCCCGGTCGTCACTTCCAGATCGGCCGCTTTTTTCTTTTGGGCTCTTTCATTCAACCACACACCCACAAGCAAAACCGCACAGCCAACAGTGATGCTCGCATCTGCGATATTGAACACAGGGAATGCGCCAACGGAAATAAAATCTGTCACGTGCCCTATCCTGAGACGGTCGATCAGATTGCCGATCGCGCCTCCTAATTGCATGCTCATCGCAAGGCGCAACGGCCAGTCGCTGCGTTCAACCTGAGGATAATAATAAAGGATCGCACCGATCACAATGAAAGCCAGCACGGTAAAGACCATGCCGCCTTCCTTGAATATGCCGAACGCAGCGCCGGTGTTATACCAGTGCACAATGCGCGCATACGGACTTAACCATGCAAGAGAATCAGGCAGCCATGTTCCACC
>Ga0209619_10002363_pt1 | contig 13691 bp, 27 predicted proteins | sample Rifsed16ft3_FD_184011 | JGI IMG/M metagenome (GOLD analysis project Ga0209619, IMG submission 184011) | Soil microbial communities from Rifle, Colorado, USA - sediment 16ft 3 (version 2) | ecosystem: Environmental > Terrestrial > Deep subsurface > Rock core/Sediment | place: Rifle, Colorado... | reverse complement strand
CCGCTCCTGCCACTCCCGACACAGCTTCTCGTGACCGCCCTTTCGTTCGCTGTAAGCCTTGAGAACGCGCTGAACGCCGTCGTCACGGGTAGAACGAGCCATCTACCCCATCCCTCCCGGCATCCCGCCGCCCTGCATCCGCATCAGCACCTTCTGCGCCGGAGACACCCCCAACGCGGCGTCACCTTCCTTCTGATCCTTCGCCAGAAGTTGCTGCAACCCGGCCAGAAACTTCAGCGCGGCCGCCTTGTCCTCCTCATCAGGCTCGGCGCGTGCGTAGAGCTGTAGGTGTTCCATCGCGGCTTTCAGGTGCTCGAGCGCCTGCGTCTCCCCGCCACCCTGCGGAGCCGGCGGTCCGGGTGGGGGACCCATCAACCCGGGCGGAGGACCGCCCATCATCGGCATCTGACTCATCAGAACCTCCTCATGCAGCAACCTTCTGCCACGGATACGAAGCCCTGTACGGACGCTTACCCCGACGCTTACCCCGAACGTCATCAGCGTGCTGCCCGTACTGACGGAACAACTCGGTGGTGATCGCCGCAGCCATCACCCGATCATCGTTACAACCATCCTGCGCCCTAGGCGACGGATGCGTAGGGCGTCTGACGAACGTACCGAGTTCACCCAACAGACCGTCTGTGACCCACGGAAACGCCTTCTCCCTGATTGCCCTTTGCAAGCCTTCGAGGACTAGCGGTCGGGTCTTGACGTTCATCGGGAACCCGAATGGCTTATGCTCAGGCACATCCCCCCGTGAGAACTGACGGTGACGGTACTGCGACGGATATGCCGGCCGTCCCTCCTTGCCGTCACGAAGGAAGATGATCACCGGCTCACCGAATCCACCACCCGTCTCGACGGCGATCAGGGCCGAGTTGTAGTAGCGGCCCAGGTAGTGCAACTGCTCCGCGTAGACGTCAGCGTCACACTTCCCGTGAAACTCGGCGCACAAACTCATGTTCGACAAGTCGATCACGTAAGCGGCCGAGTAGTCCTGGCCGCGACCCGTAGCAACGTCCGCTCCGATCGCGTACTTGTGATCCTCCTGGGGCTCCCCGAACACCCGGATCAAGCCAAGATCATGCTTCGCCCGCATAGACTTACGCGCCGACACCCGTTCCCAGTTGAACCGGTACAACGGCTTCGACGTCGCCTCAGCCTCATACCAAGAGAGTGCCTCCTCGTCGAAATACACGTTCTGCGTCAACCGGAAAGCCTCCCGCGGTGAGGACGGGTACTCGCGGCCCCTCCTCACAGAGTCAGGGATCGCCATCACCTCACGGTCGTAGAACGCCTGATCCCGATCAGGGTGCGTCTGCCACCCGTAGAAGCGATTACCGACACCTACAGCGTCAGCGGTCGCCCAGATCCGGTGAAAATGATTACCCTCCCCCGTCTCTTCATTGCTGACACCGTTCGCCGTCGAAATCACAAGGATCCGGCCACCCTTCGCCGCCGTCGGCAACGCCGCCGTGTACGTGTCAGCCGCATACTCGTGAAACGCGAACTCGTCCAAGATCACCAACGCCGCAGTCTCAGACCTACCAGCCTTCGGAGTCGACGGAAGGCCGAGCACAGTCGACAGCTTCCCGTTCCGATGCCGCACCTCGATCGTGTCCGACGGCTCAGCGTCCCGAGCTGGCTTCACAACCACCACACCGTTCCGCAAATGCTCCGGTAGCGACTGAAACTGCACCCACACCTTCCGAATCACCTTCTGCGCCTCCATCTGATTGAACGACACAACCAGAGAGCGCGTACCCGGCCGGTACAACAAGTGCCACAGCGCGAGGCCGGCAGCAAGCCAACTAACCCCGAGCTGCCGAGCTTTCAACACAACCGTCTTCGGGTTACTGAGCCACCAGTCCAGCAGGTCCCGCTGCCAGTACCAACCATGCTCAGGATCGTCAAGGTGGAACTCGAACTCGTCACCGATCTCCGTATCCAAACAATGAACATGACGGAGCAACCCGGCCGGGTGCTCCCTGCACTCACGGATCTGCTCCAGCTCAGCCAGGGCAGCCTTGACCGCCAGGAACTCATCCTGGAAGTCAGGCGCCAGAACGACCGTCACAGGTCCGTGATCGCCTCCCCCAACAACCCCCGCGACCGCCACTGCGTCTGATCAGGATGACGGGTGTAAGTGATCCAATGCATCCCATCGTTACCCATCCACTCACACACCAAATAGAAACCAGTCAACACCCCACCATCCGGGGGTTCCTCATCCACAGAGTCATCCGAACGAGAGAACAAATCCGAATCTATCCCCTGCAACAACTCCCGCACCTGCTCCGCAGTCTGACGAACCTTCTGCTCACTCACAGCAACGCACTCGGCGTAGTCGGAGACGCAGCCAACGCCAACAACCGACGCCGATCCTCATCAGAAAGAGTCTTCCACGGAGCAAAATTCGGCTCAGCCCAGAAGTCAGGAAACATCGACTGCCCTGTTTGGAACGGGCTCTCAGACACCTGATACTGCTCGATCTGCCCCGTCACCGGATTCCTACGCACACGGGTCCCTGACACCAACCCGGAGGCGTTCGAGCTGCCCTCACCCGGATACCCGTACGCCGACCACCTGTTGTAAAGGCCTCCGCCAAGACCCTTGCCGAGCGCAAACGGATCAGACACCCCCGTAAGACCCTGCGCGCTCAAGACACCAGCCCCCACCTGCTGCGGCCCCCCCGTCATCCCCTGCACCGGACTCCTCGTATAGTTCTGCGTCTGAGGGTTCCAAACCGGCGACCCAAACGTCAACCCGGCCTCGAACCCCTCCGGCGGAGGGGTCCCAGCCGCCCGATGCGAATACGCCCAATCCAAGGGTCCAAGAGTCCTCAGCACCTCCTGCGGCGACAGGCTCCGCAGAAACGACGTCTCCCCAGCCTGCAACGACCCGAACTGCCCCAAACTATTCGGCCGAGCCCCCGGCCCATACAACGGCTCCCCCGCACCCGGCAGGCCAAGGCCGAGCTTGCCCCCCTCATCCGAAGGACGCATAATCGACGGATCAGCTAGAAGAGACACGTCAAGATACGGGATCCCCAAACCCCTGAGATCCGACTGCAACCCAGAAGCCCACCCAGGCACCAACCCCCGCCTTTGCTCCAGAACGTTCCGCACCTCGGCCGGAGACAACCTACTCTCCCGGTCAGGTGTGATCGATCCCGAAACAGTCTCCCGCAACGGGCCAGCCAAACCACCGAAAAACAAATTGAACGCAGACGGATCAGACAACCCCACCATCGACACATTCTGCAACGCCGGGTTACGCCTCACAAGATCCGTGTTACCAGCCTGATTCGCTGCCCACTGAGCAGCCCCAGCAAACTGAAAACCAAGCCCGAGCGCGTCCTTCGCGCTCTCCAACGACGCGTAATCCGTCCCAGCACGCTGATTGATCAGATGAAGCTGCCCAGCCTCCTTCGGAATCGCAGCCACATTCTGCATCTGACGAGGATCACTACCCACTGTGAACTGCTGAGTCCCAGCCCCCGTCACCCTACCCGGCTGCAAAGCACCAACCAACTTCTGACCCGAAGTAGAAGCCCACTTCACAGGCGACATCCCCATACGACCCGTGAAATCCTGCCATCTCTGCACAAACTGCTGAGGACTAAGACCCGTACCCGCAGCACCCCCCTCTCGCGTGTACTCAGCCCTCTGAGTCGGAGACAGAGACACAGGCACTACCGCTTCCCCTTACCCTTCTTCTTCCCCCGCTTCATCTTCTTCGACCCAGACCCAAACAACATTGCATCAGCCACCTTCTCAAGCTCACGCCTCATATCAGGACCCACCAAAGCATCAGTCTCATCCTTCATACGCTGAGTATCCCGCTCCATAAGATCAAGGCGCAACAAAAGAAGATCACTCTCACGACCCGACACCGCAGGTAACCCCTTCACTTTCGTCCCTTCTTCTTCGACTCAGACTTCACTTTCTCAGGCAACCGCTTACCCTTCGGAGTCCTCGCCTCAAACTCAGCCGCCAACTCAGGATGCTTCGCATGCAAAAACCGGCGCTGAGCCTTAGACTTCATGGGCACGACAAATCACACCCACTCAGAGAAGGAGGGACCCAGACAAGGGACCCGCGCGTCTTCACGAGTTCGGGGGGGTGGGGGGGGGTGGCTGGTCGCCGACCCTGGAACTCGAGGCCTCGCGCGCGCGTCATCTGATCCTCGGTCATGGTGTCCCCTGAGGGCTGGTCACCCGGTCGATGAACTGACTCAGCACACCGCGCTCCTCGTCTGTCATGAGCTCGAGCCAGGCGCGTAGTTGGCCTAGGCCGTGCAACGTGTCCTGTTCCACTGTGATGGTCTGCGCCGGCTTCCCGTACCCGCGATCCCACAACGCTTCGAGGGCTTTCGTGCGAGCTGTCCAGTCAGGAACGATGACCGGCACGTTCTTCGCTTTACAGCGGGTGCAAGCCCCGAGGTACTCCCGAGGAGCGGCGAGCGCATCGACGAGGTTGACCTCGACCAAGCGCATGAAATCACGCTCATCGAGCCTGATCTTGAGTCGCTCGGTGGCCGTCCCAGTGGAAGTGACTGGTGCGCGCACGATAGGCAACGAATCAGGGGCGGCGACCAGCCTCTCGGAACCACGATCAATGATGAGGTTGTCGGGATGAAACGAGTGCGAGGTGCCTCTTGGGAGCTGACACTCGATGGTCAACGTCTCGATCCCCTGGACAGCTTCGCTGCTGTCGTCGTTCGCTCCTGGGAGTTGATCCCGGTCAACCGTCGAACCTGATCAGTCATCTTGTTCTCGGTTCGGGGCGGCCTTTCGGGGCCGCTTCGTTCATGCTTCCCTCACGTCATTGAGCACGTCGATACGCACCCTGATCCGGCAACCAGCGAGGTCTTTCAGGATCTCGTCGAAATCGTTCTCGGCTTTGTAGTTATCAGGGTCGTCGAGGCAGAAAGACGTGTCTCCCCAGAAGTTGACAAGCAGCTCGCCTTCCCAGGTGCGGCTACCGTTCAGTGGGACTGCGCCGCAGACGTGCGGGTAGTCGGTTTCTCCGCATTTTCCGCAGAGTACGTTCATCTCCCGACCCGTTCCCTAGCCCGATCGATTCGTCCGAGGCAGTCCTCGGGCTTCGTGCCGGGACTAGCACCACCCATGCCGTCTCGGCTGATGGCTGGGATGCCTCGGAGACGACGGGCGTCTCCGGGGAGGGTTGCCGGCCCGTGTCTGCCTGGCATCTGGGCGAGCTCGCCGGGGCTCATGGTGTCGATGACTTCTCGGAGGGCATTGGCTTGTGCTCGTTCAAGTCGTGTTCGGTCACGGTAGCGAGGGAGTAGCCGGCGCTCGTCGTGCTCTTCGATCCGGTGTGTGGGAATGGATTGGAGCATAAAAATCGCCCTTTCGGGCGTGGCTTGGACGTGGTGCGGTGTGAGCGGTGGTTTGCTCAGGCTCGGAGTCTAGCAACTGTGATCGGATGGTGTATCAACTTCGATCTGAATGAGGACGTCTTTGGCCTCTCGTAGTGCTCGTTTGACGTTCTTCGCCATCGGATCTTGCCTGCCGCTGATTCTTTTTCGCCAGACGATGTTCGGTCCGAGTGTTTCTCGATCTTCGATGTAGATGTAGGTTTCGGGCCAGCCGGCTGTCGTGAATCCTTGGAGGGTGCTGATCCGGTAGCGCCCCCCCTGGCCCCACTTCACTTCCTGTAGCTTTGACGCCCTGGGAGCCGTTCTAAGCTCCTGATCCCCCTGTCTGAGGGTTCCCCTACCTTTTCGCCCTGTCGTCGTCTCTCGTGACGAACGGTGAGCTCCTGGGGGCATCTCAGACATGGGCGGCGAGTTTCCGCCACGCTTCGGCTCGGTGAGAGCGGATCGTAGAGGGGTGTAGTCCAAGCACGTAGGCTGTTCGTTTGATCCCGGCTCCTGCCGCCCACCATTCGCAGATTTCGAGTTGCCGGGGGGTGAGTAGGTTGTCCCTACGGGCAATGCTGAGCAGCTGTTTGCGTTCGTGCTCGGGGAGGTCGCCCATCACGCGGACGGTTCCTCGGCTGTCAGCGCTCTCAGCGCGTCAGCTTGGTCGACGGTCAGGATGTGTTTGAGTCGAGGCAAGATTCCTTTCAGGTTGCGTCGGTTGATCTTGCCTTGCCGGATCTGGTCGGTGTAGTAGCGGAGTGTCTCGTGCTGGGCGTTTTGGTCTCGTTGCTCCTGTCCGAGCTCGTGGTTTTCTCGCATCTTGGCCGCTTCCCGTAGTAGCCGGTTGCGATCTTTGGCGGTGAGGGTGGCGCCGTTACCGACCTGGGCTAGCCGGCTGATCCTGTCGAGTTCTTCCTCGAGGTCTTCGGGCCAGTATTCGTGTCCGGTGTTGGTGACGAGGGCTTGGGTGCAGCGGAGCAAGGTCGGGTAGTCGGGGCCTTTGCCGGGTGTGTTGCCTCGCCAGGCTTGCGGGTCTGGTGCTGTCCAGCCTGATCGGAGTTTGGTGAGGAAGAGGCCGGCGGGGTTGGTGACTCCGCTTTGCTCGCGGAGCCAGAAGAGGATGCCCCAGGAGCGTTCCTCGTCGATCTCGGCTTCGTGGATCTGAGCGGGGGTGAGACCCAGACTGGTGAGGGCTTCGGTGAGGGTTTGGGTTTCTTCGCTCATGTGGTTCGGCCTTTGGCTGTGAGCCAGGCTTGGACTGTCGGATCGTCGTCGCCGACGGAGACAGTCGGCCTTGGCCCCTCACGCCCTTGCTCTTCCGTGTGCGCTTGCGCACCGTCCGTCCGTCCGTCCGTGCTCTTGCTGCGCAGGCCGTCTTCGATGCTGGGGGGGGTTGCGGCGGCGGTGAGGGTGGCGAGGTCGGGTTTCTCCCCGAACCCCTCTTCCCTTACGGACGGTACGGACGGTTCTTCGTTCTTAAGGGGCAGGGGGCGCGCGACGCTCGCGCGCGGGGAGCTAAGCATCTGCTGACCATCTGCCATGGCGGGTGCTATGGCGGGTGCTATGGGTTCTGCCATCGTTTCGCTATGGCGGGTGCCATGGTCTATGTTATCGCTGTGCCAGCGTTTCTGAGCCCCTCGTTTTCCCGCAATGGCTTTCTGCAAGCGCTTTTGCTCAATCTGGCGGCGGGATGGGTTGTACTCTAGGTAGTCCTGGATTACGTATCCGTTTTCGGGGCAGACGAGCGTCTCTGCCTCGCCGTCTGAAGCCGTGATGAGGAAGCGTTGCGCTGCACGACTTTTGATCCATAATCCGTGCAGCGCGAGGCGCTCTGCTATACGCCCCGCCCCTATTGTCTTGATCCAGGAGCCGGGCACGAACCCGTCGGTTAGGTAGGCGGCGCAGTAGGAGAGGGCGGCGGCGTAGAGGCCGCGTGCGGCCCAGCCTGAAGCGACGAGTTTCGGGTGACTGTGGAACGTGTCGTCGAGGAGTGCGTAGGGCATCGTTTCTCACTCGCCCGGTTCGTCGGTCGTCTGTGAGTAGTCGCGGAGCAGCTCGCCGAAGATCGAAGCGAGCTCTCTCCCGGTGATGAGCTCGGCTGGCTTCGTCGTCCAGTCTTGGAGCCTTCGTAGCACGAGCCCGGCCATGCTGGAGATCTCCTCGCGGGCGATGAGGCGGCTCCGGACGGCGCCCAGCTCTGCCTGGAGGCGGAGTAGATCGAGCATGGTGTTCTTGGCCCGGGTGTCGATGAGGTCTAACAGGATTTTCCCGGCCCTTCGTTCCTCAAGCTGTAGTTGGGCTTGAGGGTTTGCGCTGGGGGTGCCTGTGCAGGAGGTGTGGAGGACTTGGGAGTATGGTTTCCCGCAGCCCGGGCAGACGTGTTCCTTCACCTGATCTTGAGAGTTCATGCTGCTCCTTCCGCCCGGATGGTTCGGGATTCAAGCCATGCGACTGCGACAGCGGCGACCTGTACGAGCTCGGAGTCCAGAGTATCTGTGTTGTCATGCACGGCCCTGGCGACCTCGCCTACCTCTTCGACGAGAGCAGCAAGGCGCAGTACGCTTGGGCAGTCAGGGTCAGCGGCCGTGTACCGGAGATGGCCCTGATCGCGTAGCTGTTCAGCCCGATCGCGTTCCCGCGCGACGAGTCGGAGGGCATGCTCGCGCTGGACGTTCATGGCGTTTCCGCCACTGCCAGCAAGGAGAGCTGGCTCACGGCGGCGTCCAGGTTGCGGCAAGCTGTCTCGAAGTAGGATGGCTTCAGTTCGATCCCGATGAATCTCCGCCCGTGCCGGACCGCCGACACTCCCTCTGAGCCGATGCCGGCGAACGGGCTGAACACCAAGTCCCCAGGGTTCGCCCACAGTCGGGCTGCCCGCTCGCTCACCCCAAGTTGCAATGGGGCGATGTGCCGTTCGTCTTTCTGTTCACGAGCCACAGCGACGTTCAGCACGTCCGTCTCACGTATGCCGCCCGGGTAATGCTCCGTTGCCCGGTACCAGACCGGGGCGGCCCATTCGATCCACTCCTCGTTCGTGATCCATCCGTTTGGGTTTCCGTACCTCTCGGACACTCCGGCGCGGATCGGCTCCGGGTTCTCGCCGGGCTTGCGGAACTGGATCAGGTAGTCGGCGAGAGCCATGTGCATCCGCGAGCTGTCTCGCGCGAGCGTCTTGAACAGGAGCCCTTGGTCTTTCGTGCGGATCGCCTTCACCTGGGGATCCTTGTCGATCGCGACCTCCCCGTAGTAGACCCAGCCGCCCTCTTCCATCGCGGCGATCACAGCGCCCCTGAAGTCCTTGAGGCCGCTGTAGCCGTCCAGGTACTTGACGCGAATCGACTGGCAGAGGTGAACGCAGCAGGATCGGCCTGGCATCGTGACTCGCAGGAGCCCGGGGATCAGGAAGCGGTAATGGGCGATCAGCTCTTCGATCGAGCGGGCGTTGCCCATGTCACGTGTACTGTCGGAGTAGACGTACATGCCGGGGAACGGCGGGCTGAAGACGCTAAGCCCCACCGATTCAGTTTCGACCTCTACGATTCGTTCGACGCAGTCGCCGAGCATCATCGTCCAACCGTCACCCTCTCGGATCATGTTTCCCCCATCGCTCGGATCATTGACTCGAACATATCGCCCATCTGGCGTTCCTTGCGACGCACGTTCTCGAGTACTGTCTGCTCGCGCCGTGAGGCGACGATCGTGACGTCGACGGGCTGGGTTTGCCCGAACCTCCAGCAACGGCGCACCGCCTGGTAGTAGGACTCGTAAGAGTCGGAGAGGCCAACGAAGATCATTCGGGAGCAGTGCTGCCAGTTCAGGCCCCACCCTCCGATCCGCGGCTTCGTCACGATCACCCGTGCCCGCCCGTCTGTGAACGCCAGCAATCTGTCTTCCTTCTCATCGGGTGTGTCTGACCCTTTCACCTCCACCGAGTCGGGTATTGCCCGTCGCAGAGCATCGGATTCCGCGTTCAGGTCGCACCAGACGACACACGGGCCATCGGCTGCGTTCGCCAGCTCGACCGCAATGGCGACCCTTTCTGGCAGTGATTCGCGTCGGGCTTCCCGTCGGTCCTGGAGCGTGGACACAGGTACCGCGAAGAGGCGATCCGCGCTCACCTGATCCCCGTCGATCTGAATGAGTGACACTCGCAAATCGGGCAGGAGGAATCCGTCATCGTCGAAGCCGAGATCGGCCGGTGCGCGAAGCGCCCGCGCCCATGTTGCGATCCACCGCCAGTACGCTTCGCCCCCGTGGCCTTTCAACCGCCAGTGCGCGGCCTCTAGTCCGTCGTTGACGAAGAAGGTTGCGAGCATCTGCCTGCGGTTCAACACGCTCAGGAACTCCGAGTGGCCTCCGAGCTCCTCATAGTCGTTCGGGCTGGGCGTGGCGGTGGCGCAGAGACGGTAGGGTATGTCGGCTGCCCATTCTGTCAGGGCGATACGGGTTTTCCCGTCGAAGCTCTTGAGAATCGAGCTCTCGTCGAGAACGAGTCCAGCCCAGGGCATGTCCGCAAACCGCCCGAGCCGTTCGTAGTTCGTCACGTTCACGCCAGGGCGCACATCCTCCGACTCTCGCACAGCCGTGATCGGAATCCCGAACTTCTCCGCCTCTCGAACTGTCTGGGCGCTGACAGCAAGTGGTGCCAGGACGAGCACGTTGCCGTTAGCGTGCTCTGATACCTGTCGTGCCCATTCAAGCTGCATCGGGGTTTTCCCAAGGCCGCAGTCGGCAAAGATCGCAGCCCTACCCCGTCTGAGACTCCAAGTAACGAGGTTACGTTGGAAGTCGAACAGAGCATCGTGAAGCTCGAGCGGCTCGAAGCCGGAGTCCGCGGAGTACTGTTCCTTCTCTCGGAGGAAGTCAAGGTAAGCCTGATCGGTGGTCATGCGCTCATCACGGTCACGGTGATCTCGACGCGGGCAGGCGACCCGTACAGCTTCGTGAGCCTCTCAGAGACGATCTGAGCGTCGTCCATGTAAAGGATGCCGCTGAGGGCGTCTTCTACTCCGCGGGCCAGCTTGAGCACGTCAGGGCGTCCTACGGGGTACTTAGGTGCCGACCCCTTCACAACCCCCTGGTTGCGTCCTGTCCCGTAATGGTTGGCAGGACGGGGCCGGTAGAAGACGAGCTTCAGTCGGAGTGGCCCGTCGAGGAGCCGGTTGCCGTCGAAAGCGTGGCCGACTACCTGGGCAACCTGACGCTTCCAATCCGCGGCTTTAGGGTTCGCGTCGATGATCCTGCGGTGTCCGACTGAGCGTTTCGACCCAGCTGGTTGCACGTCCCCATAGACGACGAATCTGAGGCTCACGTCACCGCACAGCCTTCACAGCCGCTTGCCACATCACGTGATCGGGAACGCGGAAGATGCCCGTCATGATTGAGTGGACGGCGGGTTTCCATGTTGAGGAGGCGGCGTATCCGTTGATTTCGTAGACGGTGCGGGCGTTCGGGACGAGACACCGGATGAGCCGGGCTGTCAGCCCCATGCCCCTGGCGTAACTGGTCACGTAGTTGGGGCCGTTGATCGTCTTGCCGCAGAGGGTGATCGTCTTCCAGTTGTCCGGTGCCCAGCAGCTCGCTAATCCGGTGAGGTTGTAGCGGCCGGCCCCGTCGCCGTTCGGTGAGCGACACGGGTAGGCGGTCCCGAAGCTCGATTCCTTCCCTGAGATCGCGACGGTGAGAAAGGGTGAACGGTTCTCCGCGCGGGTGGCCCTCACGATGTCGAGGAGCACGGGCGACTCGGAGAGCGGCGAAATGTTCCTGTTCGCCCGTTCCCACCGTTGCAGCCCGGCGAGGAGCTTCCGGGCGATCCGCTGAGTGGTCCGCACCCGGTCACACCATTTCGACTGGCATGACGCTTTGGGTGGGCTTGCAGCTTGTGCTGGGTCTGGTTTCGGCGCGTTCGTCGTTGTCCCACATCCGGGGGTGATGTAGTAGGGCTCGCAGTCGGCAGCACTCGCTGTCGGGGTGAGCCACAGGATGAGCGCCGCCCCCACGATCAGGGCCGGCAGGATGATGGCTGTCTTCCACAGACAGCGCGATGTTGTGTACCTCACAGGACCTCCAGGTCGAGAGACGGGGCCGAGCGGTGACGGCACGGCTCGGCGGAGGGCCGCAGTTCCTCCGTCCAGTCGCGCCCGTCATCGCTTCCTCCTCCAGATGGCCCACAGTCCGCAACCAGGGCAACGCTCCTGCTCGTGCGTCAGGGCCTTCTTCTCCGCCCACTCATGCCAGGCGACGTAGCCCGTGGGGCATGGGGTGTGGCGGCATTCGGCAGTCTTCAGCACGGCATCTCAGCTTCCCGACGCAACTCAGCCTCGTCATCGTCAGGCCAGCAGGTGCGATGTGCGATCTCACGGATATGGAGCGCCGCACGCTTTCCCAGGCTGCCGTCGATCCTGTTGCTGACGGCGAGTGAGCCGCAGCGCATGAGCTCTTCCCGCAGCTTCTCGTTCTCGGCGCGGAGACGGTCACGGTCAAGTTGCGCGCTGACGCCGAGCGCGACGAGATCGTAGATAGAGCGACCGGCAAGCCAGGCCATTGAGGGATTCCCGAGAATGTTCCAGACGCGGCGGATCGTCTCTGCCGCCCCGTCCCGTTCCTTCTCCGCCTGCTCCAGCGCGTCAACGAGGCTCCTAAGTAGGCGGCTTACCGCCCCCCCGCATGGTTCTGTCGGCGCATATTTCCGTTGCGGCGGACGCGCAACCCAGGCATCCCACTCGTCCGAGATTCTGCGCGCCTCCCGGATCAGATCAGCGGTCACGGCCTGCCTCGGTATGGGATGACGACGAGGACCATCACCACGGTCGCCCCGAGCAGAATTAGCCAAGCACGCCACGCGGGAATCCTCATCGCCGTTCCCTCAGCCGTCGGTCAGCGTCAGCCGCCCGCTTACAGACCGCGAGCACGAATAGCGCCCCGGCCAAGTAGGCAGGCACGCTCACGATCAGCGCAGCCCACCAGGTCACGGCTCCCGCTCCCCGAGAGCGATGCGGTATTTCTCGGCCTCTTCCGGCCAGCAAGCACGGAGGGCGATGTCCCGGATGCGCTGAGCGGCGAGTTTCGGTAGGCACCCATCGATACGATCGGAGACAGCCCAGGAGCCGCAACGCATCAACTCCTCGCGCATCTCAGCCATATCGATGAGGAGCAGCCTGATCTCGGGGACGTCACCCCACCCCTTACGGATCCGTTCGAGCATGGCCGGGGAGAGGGTCACGGCTGTCCTTTCGGCCAGTCGGGCGGAAGCCACCGAGTCTTCCCACACCGGGCACATCGTTGCGCTGCGGCTGCCATTCGAGGTTCACCGAGACGAGGCTGCCAGACATGCAGGCCAACGAAACAGAGGAGTCTCGCCACCCTGAGCATCACGGCTTCCCCTCCGGTAGCCCGTCGAGCTTCCGGGCGAGCGCGGCGAGGGCATCGCGGAGAGCGTCACAATCCGGACAGGTTCCCGGGTCGTGCCCTGGGATCGCCGTTCGCGCGATCTGGATTAGCTCCGGGGCCGCGTTACGGAGGGCGACGATAAGACGGGCGTCAGCAGGCTCGTCCATCTCGCCGATGCCATGCTCACCGTGCCCGATCTTCCCGTAGTCGGCGAACCACTCAGCAGCAGTAGCCTCCGCGAGCATCCGTTCCAACCGGTCCAGACCGTTCATCACAGCACCCCGTAGACATAGGCGATAGCCAGCACGAAGAAGATCACCAGAATCGGCATGGCAAGCACCGCAAGAATCTCGCTCCAGTCATTGAAGAACGCCGCCCCACGTCTCGACCACCGCTTGCGCTTACGAGACAAGCTCCATCCCTCGTCTTGGCAGCTCCAGCAAGGGGAGAAGCGTCCCGAGTGACACTCGAAGACAGCGAATCTGACCCCGCATACAGAGCAGGGCATGTTGTGATCAGCCCACGGGCCGTAGTCCGTGATGACCTTGATTTCAGCGAGTGGTAGACGAGACATCTACGCTCCCCTCTCCGTCTCCCGCACCTGGGCGAGCAGATCAGCCCACATCCGTTGATCAGAGATGATCGACCATCCCCATGGGAGGACGTGGAAATCCCAATAGAGCGCCTCTTTCTCTGTGAGCACATCAAGGTAATCCCAGCGCCATATCGCGCCAACGATTGGACTTCGTCTCCTTGCCTGACGTCGCTCCCGCAACCAGTCGTTGAGGCAGATGGCAGCCCAGATGGTGAGGGCGACGGCGAGGAAGATGGTGGGGCCGCTGAGCATCAGAAGGGGATATCGTCGTCGGACTGTCCGACTGGCACAGGCTCCCGAGCGGTCACCGTGCTATCCT
>Ga0209619_10002357_pt1 | contig 13709 bp, 9 predicted proteins | sample Rifsed16ft3_FD_184011 | JGI IMG/M metagenome (GOLD analysis project Ga0209619, IMG submission 184011) | Soil microbial communities from Rifle, Colorado, USA - sediment 16ft 3 (version 2) | ecosystem: Environmental > Terrestrial > Deep subsurface > Rock core/Sediment | place: Rifle, Colorado... | reverse complement strand
CCGGCGGCGATTTAGGTTCATTTCCCCGGCATGGCGCTATGGTGGAAGAATTCGCTAAAGCCGCATTTGCTGCCGAAGTAGGCAAAGTTAGCGAACCTGTCAAGACAGAATTTGGTTATCACTTAATAAAGGTCACTGCCAATACTCCAGCCAAAGACGTGAGTTTCAGTGAGGTGAAGGATAAGGTACGAGAGGTATTGGTTGCCAATGAAATGAATAACCTCGTTAAGGACTTGAAAGAAAAAGCAAAGATTCAGATTACCTTACAATAATGGATACAGCTCAGTCTCTCAATCAAATATCCATAATTTTATACTGGATTTGCCTAGGCACTTATTCCATTTATTGGCTCTTTGGATTCACACCATGGAAACTACGCTTCCCTATTCTATTAGGAATTGTGCTTCTCCACATTGCAACCATCGCGATACGCGGCATAGCAATAGAGTATTTCCCTTTAACAAATAAATTCGAATCTTTTAATGCCTTTGCCGCTGCCACATTTATTGTATTGCTCATTTATACCAAAACAGAAAGTCATATCTATCGCATGTCCTTTTTTGGAGTTGGATATGCTTTTCTGGTAGCGGCCATACTTTTTCCAAAAGGATTAAATTATGCCCCGCCCCTGATGCTTACCATTTGGTATATATTGCATGTGCCCCTCTCTTTCTTTTGCTATGCGTTATGGGTTAGCGCCATGGCGGCAGCCGTTGCTCGTTACTTCAATCCAAATGAAAAGAAACGATACGATCAAATCATCGACTCCGGGTTTCAATATGGTCTTATCACCTTTTCTATTTCAATGATTTTCGGTGGATTGTGGGGATATGTCGCCTGGGGGTCATATTTCCTCTGGGACGCCAAGGTCGTCTGGTCAGTCATTATCTGGTTTTTTTATGCCACGTGTCTCCATTTAGATTACTGGCAGGAGGCCAAACGATTCAAACCACCGATGGCTATCGTGGGATTTGTCATTCTGATAATGACCTATGTAGGTACAAGTTTTCTCATTGGCAGTTCTCATAGTTTTCGATAATAAAAAATTGTAAGTGAAAAAGATCTACGATATATTTAAGTCACAAAAACTCGGCATTATCGTTGGGTTCACGGTAACAGGATTGCTTATTATTGGCAGCCTTATCATGAACTTCCAGCCTCAACAATATATGGGGCTTTCAGGTGAGGACATTTCATTCTTTTTCAGCCACAAGAAACCAATCCATGCATGGTTTTATCTCCTCTTTATCGCCTGCATTTTTTATGGCATCAATGCATTCTTATGTACCCTCGACTCGATTATCAGAAAGGCAAAGGGCGGCGTTAAGAAGATCCCCTTGTACGGGGCATCTATCGTGCATATTGGGTTTATAATCACCCTGATTGCTCATCTCATTGGCGGACTTTATTCCTTTACAGAACCTCCCGTATCAGTGGCTGACGAGTGGACAGACCTCGGCGGCGTTGAAATGAAGGTCACGGACCTCAAGACAAGTTCATATCCGAATGGAATGCCTAAAATAATAGAAGCATCCGTAACCGTCAGGAAGGATGGAATTGAGTTTTCGGATACACTCGGTTACAACAACCCCGTTCTTTTACAACATGGAATTCTGGAGATTCTCCTGCGGGATTACGGATGGATTGCATCAAGTGTGGTTCTTAAAGTAGACGACCGTATTTGTGCTATGAATGTAAACGATACATTTACCGCAAATGGCACGCAGGTACGTGTTGCCGATTTGTACATGCCTCCACAATATCGCTATCCTGTGGTAAAACTTACCTCAATAACACAAAACAACGAAACACAACAGACCTTTTTACCCATCGGTGAGAAGAATGCAAAAGAGATGTATGGGTCAAAGATTATTTTTGCAGATATTAATTCTGTGCCAGGCGTTCTTGTCGGCGTTAAAAATAACCCGAGCATCCCGCTTACCTTTGTGACGATATTCTTCTTTTCCACCGGCATGATTCTCGTGATCCTCAGGATTATTGGCAGGATGGTAAGCAATTAAATCACCTTATTTAATAAAACAAATTATTTTCACCTTCCATTTTCCATCTCATTTTTACTTCCTCCATCAGATGTGTTAAACGATCTACCGATAGATCAAGCGTATTCGCAAAACTAAGTTTTTCAAGCACATTCTCCGTATAGGAATCTGGCAGGGCGTCATATTGTTTACTCAGGATATTTGCAAGTTTAACTATAGGGATTATCTCCTGTGATTCTATACAAACCTCCTGGATATCATCTGCGCTGTGGTGATAGCGTATCACATCAACAATCTTTGGAGGGAAACCCCACTTTTCCGCTATCAATGCCCCAATCTCCGTATGATTAAAATCCAAAATAATCCGTTCTGCCTCATCATAGGTTACGTGGTCTTTCACGATCTTTTGATGAATGAGCGAAGAAATTTCCGGATAAACGCTTCCAATAAACGCCTTTCCAATATCATGCACCAATCCACTCACTAATGCATCTTCTAACAGGTCACATCGCAATTCTTTCGCCAAAACCGTAGAAGTGATAGACACCCTTACTGCATGTTCCCATAAGGAATGATTATCCGCGTCTGCTGTAGTCAATACATGTTTCACGGCTTGAGCTATAACGAAAGATTTAATGCCCCTCAATCCCAGGGTTACAACAGTATCGGTTAAATTCTCTGCTTTTTTTAATCGGCCGTAAAAAGACGAATTGGCAACTTTAAATATCCTTGCAACCAAACCCTGATCTTTTTCAATCACCGCAACAATTTCATGTATTGTCACATCCTTGGCAGAGATCGTTTCCATAAGTTTTAAGACTATCGTTGGCATATAGTAAAGATTCTCTGCCTTTTCTATGACTTCTTCTATTTTATAATGTGTTGCCTGCATAGCTTATCCTAACCCGAACGACTCGGAAGACGATAATTGCCCGATATTTCAAACTTTTAATGATGAACTTTAATCTGCGTTGATTACACCGTATTACTACATGCAACCGGATATTCCTCGCCTACGGGGATTTCTTCCTTATAGGCCGATGAGGCGTACCGGTTGGAATTATATCTTGAATAGGCATAGGCATTCCCACAAGTTAATAAACTCATCTTTTCCAGATATTTTATAACGGTTGTAACTACCGTCGCATGACTCCAGGTTAACGGGGAAACCGAAATAGGCTCGTTGGTATAAGGATTTATTTGCTCTGCCAACACTCCAGAGGGTAACGAGTGATCAGCTACCCATTCCAATATCGACAATGCCTTCTTTAAGTCATTTTCATTCTGTGCCCTTGCAATCTCATATTCTGCTAGCCACATGGTGCAAATAAACCATGGGTTTCCAGGCACATTATTTACATCGCCGCTCACCCTATGGTAATTGTCACCAACGTATCGTGCTATCCCACCCACATGTGTCTTGACCCATAAGACGTCTTTTACTGCCTGCATGGTAGATTGAACCAGAGGATCATAAGGCGAAAATACCCCGAAAGAAAACAACCCACATAAACTGGCATCTACATTCATATCGAGTTCATATCCATCCCCCTTCTTTTTGCCCATCCGAGCAAACCTCTTTTCCGCCTTGTTGTACAAGTATTTAATCATGGCATTTTTCATCTCATCTGCCACACTAAAATATTTTTTTGCACGGTCATGTTCTCCAAAGGCCGTGGCAAAGTGTCCTGCCGCCCGTATTCCAGCAACCACTGCTGCAACAGTAAAGGTGTGAACACCATACCGCTCTTCCCACAAATCATAAGAAGGTAATGGGAGTTTTGTTTCCTTATCTATGAATTTTGTCATAAATTCCGCTGCCCTGATAATGAGTCCCCGATAGAGAGGCTGAGCGAACTCAATATCTCTGTACTTGTCAAAATGTTTCCACAATGCCCATATGACCAACGCAGTTTCATCTTCCTGGATGGGCAATTCTAATTTATCTCCCTTTATCCATGGATGCCATGAACTGGCAACGGACTTATCCGGATTATATTTATGGAGCAGATACCCATTTTCAGACAACACCTCTGCGCAAAACTTAAAAAATCTTCTTGTGATATCTGAATACCCGACCTTATTCAGTGCATATGCCACCAGTGCGCCGTCTCTTGGCCACATATACGAATAGGTGTCTTTACCAAACTGAACGATATCGGAATCGTTTGCTGCGATAATAGCGCCCTCATTGTCAATTTGTGTTCGTAATACTAAAAGACTTGTTTTAAATAGTTTCACTATCTTGTCGGGTAGCCCATCAAAATTGATATCTTCCTTATTAACCCATAACTTCCAATAATTTGCTGTCCGCCGCATGAGTTCCTCAGGAGTCTTCCACCAGACCGTTGTATTGAGTTTTGCCACCTCTTCATAGGTCGTACCGGCTGCAATCCAATAATATACGGTATATTCCTCGCGTGCTTTTAACGGAATGTGAATTCCAATTGTGGAATCAACAGATCCCTGGGAAATAGGGTGCCTGCCTAGCACACCGTCCTCGGCATCTCTCCACGTCCCTTCAGCGCCATGTAATTCCTTAATCCCCGTTGCAAAATAGTCCACACCACTCTTAATGGCGTCACCGTGGTTAATCAAAAAATATCGTTTCCCCTTGTAGTGAATAATGGACTTTGTTGCCGGGTCATAATAAGCAGTATCTCCTACTACCGATTCCGAAATATGGAAATCATGATTTAAAAAGAGCCTTACATCCCTCTCTCTATCCCAAAGATTTTTTACAGTTATTTGTTTAATGTATACATTCAAATAGAAATCAACCACATCGTGTATCTCCAGAGCAATCCCCAGCGACTTATTCACTGCCTTCACGTCCGTAACAAGGGTATCTCCCTGGTACTGTAACCGCTTTTCCCATTCATTTCCCATCCAGCTAAAACACCCGTCTACCCAAACCCCAAACCTAAAGGGATGTCCTTCGGTATGATTTTCCATACCAATATTGGGAAAGTAGATATCACGAATGCAATAGTCTTTATCAAAAGTAATTAATAACGAACCGTTTCCGATGGGTATATCACGGGGCATACACCTTCTCCTCTGCGCATAGATAGAATTTTTAGCCATAAAAGGACAAATCTCTATCTATAATAATCGGAACAAATTCCATTCTCTTTAAGGAAATTATTCTCCAACATCTCGATAAAGGCCTCGATGCGGGTATTCATAGCCCCATCTAAACGTCCGGGACGGTCACAATCCAGGGTGAGAATTGGCAATTGGATATGTTTTCTGATAATGCTGTCGTGGATATGCCGGTGACAAAAACTCTGGACATAATGGATGAGACCCTGGATGTTCCGATGTTTTATGCCCTGTTGAATGTCTTCCAAACGAGAAAAGATATCATATGGATAGGTATACTGACTGTATTGCTCGACCAAGGTTCTTGTGGAATACGGCATACTGAATTGTCTTTGAATCTCATTAAATACGACATGCGCTCCAATAGAAGAAAGAAATGAGTAAATATCTTCGCATATAGGTGGTATACCGACAACACCAATCCGAAGACTGTATTGAATGGGTTTACGGTCTTGCGCCAATTTTAAAAACCTTACGGCACGTTCCTCAAAGACGGTATAATCACTCATCAGGTCGCTTGTGGATACCGTCCAGATGTGATTTTCCTCGCCCGTTACCGTATTCGCAGCCCACGTAAGTCTGTCAATTTCATGTACCTTTGCCCGAACTGCATCAAGACGCTTCTTGATCTCCTCTGTCTTCGAATAGTCCACACCCAGACTATCGGCAAGCCTCACCAATTGATCCTGCAAAAAATTCTTATCCTTCTTGGAGTGTGGATAGGCAAAGGGGATAGTTTCAATTCCCTCTGACTGAAAAATCTCCCTCAATGCCTGATTATTACTACAGTCCCCCTGAATGACACTGACGACCTTTTTAATGCGGTATTTCATGACAGCCGAATAGATGCCCTTGATCCAGGAACAGGTATTTCTTGGGAGACCAGCCGATTCGGCGTCTTCAACCATTTTGTAAGCAGACGGGTCGCAGACAAAAATATTATTCAGGTCTATCGGTATGTACCCAGCCGCAAAGACGATCTCAATAGGGATAGTTGATGTAATCCCAATAATCCTGTCCACCGGGAGGTCTTCCATAATGGGGAGTGTAGGGAGCAGATTGTCATTGAATTTTAGAGCCATGAAAAAATTATAACAACTCCATACGGAAAATAAAAACGTATTTAATCAATCGTAACAGTTCAGCACCCCCACCTGACCTCCCCCATCAAGGGGGAGGAAACGTTTTTCCCCCGCCCCTGGTGGGAGGGGTTAGGGGAGGGGGGTGAACTGATACAATCAATCGAAGGCGATTGAACCAGCGAAAGAGCAGGGTTTTCACGACATCTGATGTGGTATTTTTCATGTAAGGTTGGGTGAAGCCTGTCTGCGTGCGGACACGCACAGGCAGGCGGAGCGCACCCAACAAAAATGGTGGTGATGGGTTTGCTTAACCCATTCTTACTTGACTGAGCAATGAGAAGAACGTAGAAATTGAGAGATATTTCGGGATAAAGGGGTCTACAGTAGGTGAGGCGTTAAAGGGTGTAGAAACCAAGATAAAATTAATTGTAATATTTTAAGACCCCATTTTCCGACCTTTGGGGTTACAAGGCTGCCGTCAATGGGCGTACTTCACGTGCTACCTGTTCGGATAAGAAATCTTCAGCAATATCCATATCATACCGACTTTGCAAGTTCATCCAATAGCGAGGGCTTTGACCAAAATAGCGCCCTAAACATTATGTTTATTATTGTCAAGGGAAAATTAAGGAGTCAGATTGCAAATCTGAACTTGCTCAAGGGCCTGAAGGGGTCACAAAAGAAGAACGGAAATTTCCAAAATTAAGTATGGTGTCCCCGGAATTCCAGATTATATGTTATATATCATATTCTTTCAATCGTTTTAACCAGTCGTAAAAAATTTCTTTCAAAGCAGATCGATCATTTATCTGGAAATAGGGGTCAACTCCGAACCGAGCATACCCGAATTTTGTACCTTCAATAGCGTATTTACCGTGAGCGGCCTCTTTTCCACATGTGGTCCAGGCTTTATATTGATTAATGGCATTGCCCTCCCCATTTTTAATTCTTCGATGCAGCTTGAAACCTTCACGGAACCCGGAAATCCATGCCTGGAGCGGAGAAGTGTTGATTCGTGTCTCTGATGCAATAACGGGAAATTTGATTCGCTTCGTACAAACAGCTACAGAGAAATCTTCAACATTATCAGGAACCATTAAAGCGGATTCCTTATTATACAACTTCACCGCACCGTTTCCGTACTGCAGGCTGTTTATAGAATTCCTGGCTGGCCATACAAACAGATGATCGTTTTCGGCAGAATCAGGGCATTTAAAATTAAAGATAGACGGGTTCAATAGCCAATTATCGCCGTCAATGATCCAAAACCAACTCGTTTTTGAGCATCATGTTTAGCTGGGATTCCGGGGACACCATACTTAATTATTGACTCAGTATTGAAAACGGTTAAGATTCCCCTCTGGCTAGGATCGCTCGTGTGGTAGTCCCAGGAGCATGCTATGTCGGCAGAAACCTGGCCAGAAGGGACCACAAAAGAAAAGCTATCATAAAAATTTATGTTGTAAATGTATAATAAAATAGGCTATTCTGTCAACAAGGATTTAACGTCCAGATTTCAAACTAGCCATAAGGTCACTCAACCAATCCAGGGGACATATATTCAATCTCGGTCATGGTATTTTACCCGAGACATCCCATGAAAATGCTATTACTATGGTTAATGATGTTCACGAGATAAGTTCAAGGATGGATAGGTAGCATGGCATTGAACAGAAATAAAGTCAAGATCGATTCTCTTGATCTGCTCAGGGCAGCCGCAATTGTTTATATTGTCGGCATATTGCATATCAATAATTATGATAATAGTTACTTGATTTTTTTTGGCGAGGGCATTGTTACAGAGACTTTTTTAAGCATATTTGTTTTCATTTCCGGATATCTGCTTACTATCAACAATTCAATAATTTCGAATAAGAATGATGTGAAGTTTTTTGCTAAGAAGAGGTTTTTAAGGCTATATCCGCTTTATTTATTTGCGTTGTTGTTGTTTTTGATTTTTTCGTTCATGTCTGTCAAGTCTTTTGTTGTTCATGCCTTGCTTCTTAATATTTTAATAGGCAAATCCATACCAACATTATGGTTTATCTCGATGATATGCTTCTATTATCTCCTTTTCCCCGCAATTATGATGAGCTATTCCATTAAACGCACCTTCCTAATAACAGGAATTACAATTTCTGCAATGTTATTATTGCATATTACATTCGGATTAATAGATATAAGGCTGATTATATATATGCCATCTTTCGTGTTTGGAGTTATTGTGGGGAAACACAATTTTTTGGAGAAATTCCGCAATTTTAATAGTATTGTAATTTTAACGCTCTTAATATTTATTATTCTCTCTTATTTTTATCTCTACTTCCCGGATTCTCAAATGAAAGATTTTGTTCAGGTGCTGTTTATGCTTGCCGGTATTCCTTCATCAATATGGTTAGCGGATAAACTCGCTAAGAATATCAATAAACGCATATATAAAAATCTCGCCTATGCGTCTTTTTGTATGTATCTGTTTCATAGGGTTATATTTTTCGTATTGACGCATATTTATAGTCCTCAATCACAGATTGGCATGTTTGCATACCTGTTTTTTGTTGGAGTGCCATTGATATATCTTGTTTCATTCATTTTCCAAAAAAATTATGATAATCTGAGCAACAGATATCTGCAGGCCTATTTAAAATAGCTACGGCAAAGGAGATAGCATGCTTAGTTTATTGTATTAAACCTTTCCTTTGATTTTTAATTTTGCTGAAAAAATTAAAAAAAACTTGCAATCTTCTTCGTTTTTGTTTTAATACCGTTCCAAAGGTAAAAAGCAATTTCCTGTCATATTCCAAGAACTTAAGTATTTACAAATAGATTGGTTAAGTATAATTTTTTGAGCTTTTTTGACAAAGTAATGTCTTTTGTATTACATGAATTGGTATCTGATGGTCCTCTGTATTTTAACCGTTATGGAGGTTGCCACCGCGCATGTTCTAGTCGCTGGTACGGAAACGATAGAAGTGGAATCTGTCTACCATTCAGCCGAACGTATACAAGCGCTGATTGATAACGGGCAGCTCGAATGCGCGCAAAAACTGCTAGAACAAGACCTTTCCCGTCCTTACAACACAGATTCGCTGCCATTGCTGCACGCGCGCGCCTATCTCTACCAGCACAAGCGGGACTTTGTTTCCGAAGCGGCCACGTATCATGATATCTTACGGCTTGCCCCAAATGATCGAGCGGCATTGCGCGGACGAGTATTTGCGGTGTTGAACATGGGCGCGCCGCACTTATCCGTTACTTATGCAGAGCAAAATCCCGGGTTGTTCTCCAGCGCCGAACTGCGCAGCCTGCAGCAGGCGAGCGCAGGAAGGAGCATCAAATGGGGCGGAATCGAGAGCGATGCGGGCATAGGGCCAAAACGCTTTGAAACTACCGACAAGGCGCTTGCACAGAATGCCGACGTTCTTGCTTTACACGTGCGCGATGGCGCAATTGACAGTTCGTCTGGCCGATTGACAGAATTTGACCGCATAGTTGGACTGTGCAATCGAGTACGAATGGCTGAAGCGATAGCTCTTTACGAGGAACTCAAGGAGCGCCATATCCAAATACTACCCTACACGCTTGCGGCTGTTGCAGACGCGTATTTGTACCAACGCCAACCCAAGCAGGCGCGTAACCTTTATCTTGAGGCGCTGACCTTAAGTAGAAATGATCATGAATACCCCAATCGGGAGTGGCAGATGAATCTGTTCTACGCCTACATTGATGCGAATGAGTTCGATGCCGCTCGCGAGTTGATCGACCAGCTCGAAAAAGAGATACCGCCGGTTCTGCACAAGGGACTGCCTGGCGTCGAGGTAGACAACGAATTCTACGAGCAAGCGCGTGCCAATGCTGCCTGCGCGCGGCTTTACGCCGACAAATTAAACGAGAGTCAAGCGCTGTTGGAGCAAACGACGCTTGCCGCTCCGTACAGTCTCGACGCGCGCCTCGCCTATGGCGACCTCTTACAGGCCAGGGACCGCCCGCGCGCCGCTCAGAAGCAGTATGCCAGCTTGCTCGTAGATGACCCTACCAATATGCACCCCGTGGTTGGAATTGCAGAAACAGCCTTGACGTTGCATGATCTCAATACCGCCAAAATGCAGCTTGATACCTTGATCAAAAACTATCCCGAAAGCTTCATTGTACAGCAATTGCAGCAGCAGTTCCATGCCTACCAACAGCCTATCCTGACCATGTCGTCTTCCATTGGTCAAAGTTCGACCGGCGGTAGCAATAAGGGGAGTCAGGATTGGTTGGTCGACACGATGTTCCACTCTGCAACGTTCAATCACAATTGGCGCGTTTTTGAGCACACCTTCGATGCTGAGGCCGTTTTTGGTGATACCACAAAAACCCGGCATCGAATCGGCATTGGCGCTGATTATCGCTCTCCCGCCTGGCAAATAAGCGGGGAACTGAACCAGGATATGACCGGACTGGGTAATGTTGGCTCCAGCCTCAGTACGTCCTGGTTGCCGAGTGACCAGTGGCAGATGTTTACGGGAATTGAATCCAACAGCAACGATATCCCGCTGCAAGCCGGCGCCGCCGGCATTACCAAGCAAGCGCTCAATCTAGGCATGTTCTATAACTACCAGGAATTCCGCAATCTCAGCGCTAATCTGGGCTATTCATGGTACAGCGACTCAAACCGCCGTATCGAAGCAGGTACGAATTGGATGGAACGTTGGTGGAGCGGACCCCTTTACAAGTTGGAAACGCAGTTAGGTATTTTTGCTTCGGATAATTCCCTGGCTGATGCCGTTTACTTCAATCCGCGCAGCGATGTTTCCATCGACGCGCAGGTGATCAACGAATGGACACTGTGGCGAAATTATCTGCGCAGTTTCAAAAACCGCCTCGCCCTTGGGTTAGGACAATACTGGCAACAGGATTTTGGGTCAAAGGGCATAGATATCGTGCGCTATGAGCATGAATGGAATTGGGGACCCTACCGCGCCCTGAATTATGGGATTGCCTATGAACGCCATCCTTACGATGGCGAGACCGACAAGCACATATCTGCGTCACTGAACCTCGCCTGGCACTTTTGAAAAGAGAACGTGATGCGTATTACAACCCGGCTTTCAAAATATTACTTAGTAGGAGTACTGCTTGCGGTAGTCGTGATCAGTTTATCCTGCTACTCCAAACCCACGTTCGTTCCCGTCCTCAAGACGGAGATACCAGAAGATCCTTACAAAGACGATGGTCTTAGTTTCAGGGTGTTTTGTTATCACGACGTGCGTGACAACTTGCGGGATACCTTAGAATCGTGGCCGGAACGGTCTGCGCTGGATACTTATGATCTCATTCAGCAATTCGAGTGGCTTAGAGAGAGCGGATATCATATAGTCAGCCTGGATGCTATCCTCGCAGCGCGCAATGGCGGCCAGAAACTTCCAAACAAAGCCCTGTTGCTGACCTTTGATGATGGTTATCGCAGTACGTACACTCGGGTATTCCCGCTCCTGAAGCTATTTAACTACCCTGCCATCGTCAGTCTGGTGGGCGAGTTTATGGAGGAAACGAAAGATGGCAAGGTCCTTTGCGGCAACCTCTGGGTGTCAAGGGAGCAGTTTGTTACCTGGCCGCAGGTGCGGGAAATGGTGGCTTCCGGTTTGGTAGAAGTAGCCTCGCACTCATATAGCCTGCATAAAGGTGTAACGAGTAATCCACAAGGTTCAATGCCTCCCGCCGCGGTGGCCCATATTTATAATGCGCAAGAGCAACGTTATGAAAGTGACGCCGATTACTACGCGCGCATCCAGGCCGATCTGGCGCGGAATTCCGCCTTGATTGCGCGCGAGACAGGCAAAAAGCCGCGCGTTATGACTTGGCCCTATAGCGCTTATAACATGCTTTGCATTCAAGCGGCTGAGGCCGAAGGCATGCCAATCACCATGAACTTGGAAGACGGTCCCAATACCCCGGATATTCCGCTCAATCGGGTCCGCCGCGTTATGCGGTTTTTCCCCGACAAGATCAGCGAACTCATGCAGGATCTGCGGCAGCAGTCTCAGTATGTCGGGGAGGAACAGCCGCTCACCCGTATTATCGCGGTCGATCTCGACTCTATCTATGACCCCGACCCAGTCCGGCAGGAGAAAAATGTCGGCGATCTGATCGAGCGCATTTACCGGCTGCGGATCAATACGGTTTACCTCCGGGCCGTAGCCGACGCTGACCATGACGGAAACGCCGAAGCGGCGTATTTCCCCAATCGCCATCTGCCGATGCGCGCTGATTTGTTTAACCGCGTGTCTTTTCATCTGCGCACCCGCGCCTCTGTTCCATTTGTCTATGCCTGGCTACCGGTATTGGCGTTTGATCTGCCGTTTGATCATCCCGCAGCCAAGACAACCAGTGTGACCTATATATCGACGTCTGGCGATGGAAGAACCCCTACCGTCCGGTTATCACCGGTTGCATCAATCGCGCGCAAAACCATCAAAGAAATTTATGAGGATGTGGCGAAAAATGCTCCTGCACAGATCGGCGGTCTTCTATTCGATGATGATATGGGCCAGGGCGAGTTTGACAGTGATTATCTGACGTGTCTTCTCCAGGAGTTATCAACCGTTTTCAAATTCTATCAGCCCGATGTCCTTACCGCACGCATAATCTCCCCCGATCTGGTATTTAATACGGGAACGGCAAAATCCTTTTCGGAGATTGTCAAACGGTATGATTTTGTCACCGTAGCAGCCATGCCTGTCGGCAAGGACGCAAACAATCCAGAACGCTGGCTGAAAGCGTTGGTAGGACGAGTGGCACAAACGCCAGGCGCACTTGAAAAGACGGCATTTCTGCTGACCAGCATGGATAGGTGGACGCGAATGCCCATCGCCAGCGAGCGTCTTGTTGCCCAGTTTCGCTTGTTACAACAAAGCGGCGTACGCAATTTCGGTTATTATCCCGACCTGGTGTTACAGGACCATCCGGCGTTCTCTGCCATTAGGCCGGCAATATCGCTTAAAATGAATCCTGGTGGCCTGCCATGAGTGAAGAGTTAAGCTACCAAGCGTTGCGTTTCATCAAATTACTGTTCGGATTTACTTATTACTATCCGTTGTTCATGGCCTATTTATGGGTGCTGGGGGCGTTTTTGTTTTACCTGCGGTATGAATTTCGTAAATCAGATTTTCCCAAAATCAAAACCTGGCCCAAAGTCAGCATCATCGTTCCCTGCTATAATGAGGAAGAACACGTGCGGGAGGGGATAGAGCATTTGCTGGCGATGCGGTATCCAGACTACGAGATTATCGCCGTCAACGACGGAAGCCGCGACCGCACTGGCGCGATTCTGGATGAACTGGCGCGGGACAACGACAGACTCCGTGTAATTCATCATGCCAAGAACCAAGGAAAGGCCGTAGGTCTTAATACGGCGGCCTATCTGGCTCATAGTGATTACATTATCGGGATTGACTGCGATGCATTACTGGACCACGACGTCATCCCCTGGTTTATCAGACATTTCGAAGCTAACCCACAAGTCGGCGCTATTACGGGTAAT
>Ga0209619_10002347_pt1 | contig 13728 bp, 12 predicted proteins | sample Rifsed16ft3_FD_184011 | JGI IMG/M metagenome (GOLD analysis project Ga0209619, IMG submission 184011) | Soil microbial communities from Rifle, Colorado, USA - sediment 16ft 3 (version 2) | ecosystem: Environmental > Terrestrial > Deep subsurface > Rock core/Sediment | place: Rifle, Colorado... | reverse complement strand
CAGAAGAACCTAAGCCCCAAGAAGAACCAGAAGAACCTAAGCCCCAAGAAGAACCAGAAGAACCTAAGCCCCAAGAAGAACCAGAAGAACCTAAGCCCCAAGAAGAACCCGAAACTCAAGAAGAGTAAATTTAATAAAGAAGGACTTGAGTGCCACAAGCACCAGGTTTCGAATCTCCAGGTCAAAAATTGGGGCGTGGTGAAGCGGTAACACAGCGGATTTTGGATCCGTCATTCGGAGGTTCGAATCCTCCCGCCCCAGCCTGTTTTTGATTTTTAGGCATTTAAAAGGGGGGTTTCCCTTTGGAATGGGGAGATAGAGTAGTTGTTATAACCGGCGCTACAGGTGGTCTCGGAAAAGAAGTAGTAAAAACTTTTTTGGGAGCCGGCGCCCACGTTGTTTTTACTTACCGGAACGAAGCAAAACTTGAAGCTCTTCTTTCTGACCTTCAGAGCTTTAAAACTCAACTCGATTATTTCAAGACCAATCTTACGGAGGAACCAAGTGTTCAGGAGCTTGCCCGAAAGACGGTCGAAAAACACAAAAAAATAGACGGTTTGGTGAACCTTGTGGGAGGTTTTGCCGGCGGAGAGACAATTTCAGAAACGACCCAAGAAAACTGGGATTTTTTGATGAATCTCAATTTGAAATCGGTTTTCTTAAGCTCAAAAGCGGTAGTGCCTTATATGATAAACCAAAAATACGGTAAAATAGTAAACGTCTCCTCTAAGGCAGCGGTGCAAAGAAAGGCAAAAGCAGGTCCCTATTCGGTGTCTAAAGCCGGTGTCATAACTTTTACTCGAACCCTGGCTGATGAGGTTAAAGGTGATAATATAAACGTCAACGCAATTCTTCCCAGCATAATTGCGACTGAGGCCAATATTAAAAGGATGCCGGCAAAGGATCATTCTCGCTGGGTGACACCGAGAGAAATAGCAGAAGTGGTTTTATTTTTAACCTCTGAAGGAGCCGGAGGAATAAACGGGGCCGCCATTCCGGTTTTTGGAAAGTTGTTATGAAGGACGATATCGCAGTCAAGCTAGAAAAGAGTAAATTAGCGCTGGCTGTTATTATTTTAGCGGCCGGCGAGGGAAAACGGATGAAGTCCGCTATGCCTAAGGTGTTACACGCTGTTTGTGGCCAGCCAATGCTAAAATACGCGGTTGATTCAGCCACTAAGCTAAATCCCGAAAAAATTCTCATTGTTATAAGGCCAAGCCGCGAGCTGTTCAATATCTTTAAAGGCCAGGCTGAAATGGTAGTTCAAGAAACGCCCCTAGGCACGGCTGATGCCGTTTTAAGAACAGAACCGTTTTTACGCGACTTTAAAGGGGATGTGTTAGTTCTGTCTGGGGATACGCCCCTTCTACGAGCGAAAACAATTGAGAGACTGGCAAAGGCTCATTTTCAAGGAAAAGCCGCGGTCACATTGCTGACTGCCGCCGTGAAAGAGCCAAAGGGTTATGGCCGAATCATTAGGAATAACCGAGGAGAAGTTGAAAGAATTGTCGAAGAGCGAGACTGTTCACCCGGGCAAAGAAGAATTTCTGAAATAAACGCCGGAACCTATATTTTTAAAACAGAAGAGCTTTTTACGGCTGTTTCCGAAGTTACTGCCGAAAATGACCAGATGGAATTTTATCTTACTGATTGTATCGAGATTCTGAGGAAGCGCAAGAAAAAAATTCAGGCCGTTAAAACAGACGAACTAGAAATCTTGGGCGTAAACTCAAGAAAAGAACTTGCTTTAGCCGGAAAAATCCTGAGAGAAAGAATTAATTCGAAGTGGATGGAACGAGGGATAACACTAGTTGATCCGGCCTCAACCTTTATCGATGCTGAAGTAACTATCGGAAATGACACGGTCATTTATCCTTTCTCCTTTTTGGAAGGGAAGACCGCAATCGGCGCTAATTCAAAAATAGGGCCCTTTGCCCGTTTAGCGAACACAAAAGTCGGAAGAAACGTGGAAATTCAAAATTCGGTGGTTAAAGAATCTATAATCGCAAATGAAGCGGTGGTGGGTCCCTTTTCGCACTTAAGACCGGGTACTGTCATTAAAAAGGGAGCGAAAGTAGGTGCGTTTGTCGAAATCAAAAAGAGCGAGATTGGTCCGGAGAGCAAAGTACCTCACCTGAGCTACATTGGTGATGCCACTATAGGGAGAGAGGCAAACATCGGAGCCGGCACTATTACCTGTAATTATGACGGAATTAACAAGCACAAAACCGTTATCGGGGATTACGCCTTTATCGGAAGCGATACTCAACTGGTTGCCCCGGTTAAAATTGGAAAAAAAGCGGTAACGGGTGCCGGATCTACTATTACCAAAAATGTGCCGGATGAATCGTTAGCTTTAGAGAGGACGAAGCAGACGATAATTGAAGGTTGGTTTGAAAAGCGGATGAGAAAAGATAAAAAAGCAAAGGACAAAAAGAAAAATAAAAGGAGATAACGGTGTCTTTTCGGTCAAACGGTCACCTGATTGTTTTTGCTGGAAGTTCCAATCTTGAGCTGGCAACGGAAATTGCTGGCGACTTAGGTCTGGAGTTGGGAGAAAGGAAACTTTCCCGCTTCAGCGACGGCGAAGTGTACGCCAGATTTTTAGAAAGCGTGCGTGGAAAAGACGCTTTCATAGTTCAGTCGCTTTCTAGACCCGTTAACGACCACTTGGTTGAACTATTGGTGATGGTTGATGCCTTAAAAAGGGCTTCCACAAAGAGGATTTCAGCGGTCATCCCTTACTATGGTTATTCGAGACAAGACAAAAAAGCGGCCGCCCGGGAACCAATTACCGCAAAATTAATAGCTGATCTTTTAACTGTGGCTGGTATTGATCGAATGCTATCAATGGATCTCCACGCCGGACAAATTCAGGGCTTCTTTAATAAGCCCGTCGATCACTTGACCGCTCTTTCCATCTTAAGCAATTACTTTAAAGAAAAAAAACTGAAAGATCTGGTAGTCGTTGCTCCTGATGTAGGAAGAGTAAAGATGGCTAATAGCTACGCCAACCGGTTAGGAGCAGGATTAGCCATTTTACACAAAACCCGCCCCAGTCACAATCGAGCCGAAATCAGCACGCGTATTGTTGGAGAGGTTAAGGACAAGATTGCCCTCTTAATTGATGATATGATAGACACAGGAGGCACTATCGTTGGAGGCGCGGAAGTTCTTCTTAAGGGGGGCGCGAGGGAAGTATACGCGTGTGCCACCCATCCTGTTTTCTCCGACGACGCCGTTTGGAAACTGCAAAATTCCGCTTTTAAAGAAGTGGTTGTCACTAATTCGATTCATGTGCCGAACGAAAAACGCTTTGGAAAACTTAAGATATTATCAGTAGCTAATCTTTTTGCCAGGGCAATTGATAATATTCATAACGATGGGTCTGTGAGCAGCCTATTTAAAGGAGAAAACTTCTGACCCAAAACCTAACTTACTCGGGGGAAGCATCATGGAAATATTGGATTTAAAAGTTAAAAAAAGGAATAAATTCGGTAAACAAGGAGCAAGGCTAGTGAGAACTCGTGGGGAAATTCCCGCCATCTTTTACGGGCAAGGTTTTAACCCACAGCCGTTATCGGCTTCGGCAAAGGATTTTAAGGGAATCATAAGCACTCCGGCGGGAACCAATGTTATCGTGAATTTGGGGATAGAAGGAGAAAAGCCGGAAACCGCCATCATTAAAGAGATACAAAAAGACCCCACCAAAGACCGTTATCTTCACGTTGATTTCTTAAAAATTGCCATGAGTGAAGAGATCGAAACGTCCATCCCTTTAGTGGTGGGGGGAGATTCACCAGGAGTTAAAGAAGGGGGGGTGTTGCAGCACTCATTGTGGGAAATTCTGGTCAAAGCTTTGCCTAAAAGTCTGCCTGACCGAATAGAAGTAGATATTGGAAGCTTAGGGATAGGAGATACTCTTAGAGTGTCCGATATCGCCGCCCCCGAAGATGTTACAATTTTAACATCCGGTGAAGAAATGGTTGTTTCGATTGTTCCTCCAACCGAGCTTAAAGAGGAAGAGTTAGTGCCAGAGGAAGAAGTTGAACCTGAGGTAATCGGCGAGAAGGAAGAAGAAGAGGTGCCAGAGGCCAAAGAACAGCCTAAAAAGGAGACCGACGAGGGCTAAGATCGGTTCTCAAAATCTTCTTTTTAGCTTTCTCAAGAGGATTTATTATACTTTACCCACTCAACCAGGAGGGGAACGGGTGAGACTTGGCCAAAGGGGAGAAGAAATGGCCAGCCATTTCCTCCGGAGAAAAGGTTACAAAATCGTGGAACGAAGTTACCGTTCACGACTCGGAGAGATTGATCTAATTGCCGCCAAAGACGGTGTGCTTGTTTTTTGCGAGGTTAAAACGCGATTAAACAAAAAATTTGGAGAACCTTTCGAATCTGTAACATCTCGAAAACAAAAACAGTTGCGCAAACTAGCCGAACTCTATATACTCTCCCATTCACCGGATCTTAATTACCGGTTCGACGTTGTTTCCATTTTTCTCAACCCCCAAAGGCAATTAAAGGAAATTTCCCACATTGAGAATGCTTTTTGCTAGAGAAGACATGCGCAAATACGTAGCTCTCATCTTTATTCTCCTGCTTCTAAATTTAACCGGTGCTGGGGCCGTCGTCTACCTCCGCCAGCGGATTAATGCTTATAACCAAGAAAATTTGAGTCTTAAGAAAGAGCTAGGGAAGCAGGAAACGTCTCTTTCAAATCAGAAAAAGAAAATTAAAGACTTGAGTTCCCGGCTTGACCAGGATGGTGAAATTGATCGGATTCAAGCGGAATTACTCGCCTTAAATAACGAGATTTCCGATTTGGACGGTCAAATAATCGAACTTTTTAAGAACGTGAACGACCATTTGGCGGCCTCTGTTCAAAAAACGAGCGAAGGCAATCAGGAAGAAGCAAACACCCATCTTCAAGAAGGCAACTCCGCTATTTCCCAAATAAATAATCTGATTAACCTTTCCAACCAAAAAATTGACCAAGTGAACGAGCTTTTGGTAAAACTAGGAGGAGGAAAAGGGAAAGAGATTTAAAACAATAATATAAAGGAGGTTAATTTGCTAGCGAGAACGGAGAGCGCGTCTGTTCTTGGTTTGGATGCTTACTTAGTTCGGGTGGAGATTGACATTTCGGCCGGTCTTCCTTCTTTTAGTATTGTCGGCTTGCCCGATGCGGCGATTCAAGAATCAAGGGAAAGAGTTCGAGCAGGCATCTCCAATTCTGAATACGATTTTCCCTTAAAAAGAATCACTATAAATTTGGCCCCAGCCGATGTTAGAAAAGAGGGTCCCTCTTTTGATCTGGCAATTGCGGTCGGAATTCTTTTAGCCCACTCTAAGCTTGCCACCGATAAAATCAACGATTATCTTTTATTAGGCGAACTTTCTCTAACAGGCGAAGTAAGAAAGATAAAAGGGGTTTTACCGGTCGTTCTTTTTGCCAAAAAAGCAGGAAAGAAGGGTGTTGTTTTACCCCGCGAAAATGCGGCTGAAGCTAGTCTCATTAAAGATATAGAAATAATTCCGGTAAGTTCTTTGAAGGAAACGACTGATTTTTTTGAAGAATCAAAGGTAATTACCCCTTACACCGCGGATATTTCGAAGATTACACCAGAAGCGCCCAGCTATGAGTGTGATTTCTCTGAGGTTAAAGGCCAAGAGCACGTCAAAAGAGCGCTCGAGATTGCCGCCGCCGGAGGCCACAATGTGCTCATGGTTGGGCCCCCGGGATCGGGAAAGACTATGTTAGCGAGGAGACTTCCGACTATACTGCCGGATATGAGCATGGATGAAGCAGTCGAAGTCACCAAAATTTATAGCGTGGCAGGAATACTTGCCACGAGTTCACCTCTTCTTTTGATGAGGCCATTCAGATCACCTCACCATACCATCTCGTCAGCAGGTCTGGCAGGCGGAGGCCAATTCCCTAGACCCGGAGAAATTTCCCTGAGTCATAACGGTATTCTCTTTTTAGATGAGTTTCCTGAGTTTCAAAAAACAGCCTTACAGGTTTTAAGGCAGCCCTTGGAAGATGGGCGGGTAACCATCTCCAGGGTCCAATCGTCTCTCACCTATCCGGCTAAATTCACTTTGATCGGGGCGATGAACCCCTGTCCCTGCGGTTTTTTTGGAGACGAATTTAAAGAGTGTATTTGTACACCCAATCAAATCCGGCAATACCGAGGTAAAATTTCCGGTCCGCTTCTTGACCGAATTGATATCCACATGGAAGTACCGCGCCTAACTAAGAAAGAGTTAATGTATGACAAAAAAAGCGAATCATCCCCGGCGATCAAAACCAGAGTTCAAGATGCTCGAGAGCGTCAACAAAAAAGGTTCGCTAGCCTCAAAATTACTACTAATTCTCGTATGAAAGCGCGGCATATTAAAGAATTTTGCAGACTAACTGATGGCGCTTTTCAATTTCTTGAAAAAGCTTTGGATAAATTGGGTTTTTCGGGTCGTTCTTACGATCGGGTCCTAAAGCTCGCTCTAACCATTTCGGACTTGGCGAAAAGCAATGTTATCGAAACGGAGCATATCGCCGAGGCTCTGCAATACCGCAGTTTAGATCGGAATATTCATTAGGCAAAATTCAGTTTTTCACAACCACCTATCAGCCCCAGAGCCTCCGTGGCCTAGGGAGGTTAAAGTTTTGAGTAGACCTCACAAATAGCGAAAGAATATGAGTAACAGGAAATGACAAAAAGAGGATTTGAGAGGAAAAAGTGGACGAAAAATACTGGGTTGGTCTGAAGCTGATCCCTCCAATTACCCAAAAATTTAATCAGTTTTTAAGACAATTTGGGGGAGCTAAGGAGATATGGGAGGCGTCCCTTTCGGAACTTTCCCAAGTAGTATCATTGGAAGTCGCTCAAAAAATAGTCTTTCAAAGAAATCAGGTTAATTTGGGAGAAGAGCTTGAGCGGGTCAAGAACCATGGAGCCAGAGTCCTAACGGTTAATTCACCGGAATACCCAACTCTTCTTCAAGAAATTCCCAGTCCCCCCGCGGCTCTTTTCATAACGGGTAAAAACCTAAAAGATTTTTCTCCCGCCATCGCCATTGTAGGTTCGCGCCGCGCTAGCACCTACGGTAAAGCTTTAGCCGAAGAATTCGCCGCCAAGCTGTCTGAAGCTGGGTTGACCATAGTGAGCGGTCTCGCTAGAGGCATTGACAGTGCTGCTCATCTTGGAGCTCTAAGAACCGGCGGAGAAACTGTTGGTGTTTTAGGCTGTGGCCTGGATGTCGTCTACCCCGCGGAAAATAAAAAGCTTTACCAACAAATTTCCGAGGAGGGAGCGCTTGTATCTGAATATCCGTTGGGTACACCCCCGTTGACCTTTCATTTTCCATCGCGAAACCGGATCATAAGCGGCCTTTCATTAGGGGTAATTGTTGTTGAAGCTAACGACAGAAGCGGCGCTTTGATAACGGTTGACTTTGCTCTGGAACAGGGAAGAGAAGTATTTGCGGTGCCAGGCAACGTCAAAAGTACGTTGAGCCGAGGCACTCACAAACTGCTCAAGCAAGGAGCTTCGCTTGTAGAAAAAGCCGAAGATGTTTTGGAAGCTCTCAATATCAGCTCCCCGGAGATTTCGGTTCGGAAGGAATCTAACCAGTCTGACCTTTCTCGCGACGAAAAAAGTCTTTTGGAGAGGGTGGGATGGGAAGTAAGACATATCGATGAAATTTGCAGGCAAGTGAATCAGCCAATTTCTCAGACTTCAAGTTTGCTAACCATCTTAGAATTGAAAGGTTATATAAAGCAGGAAGCCGGTCAAAGATACCTGAGAATCCAGTAAACCACCAGCACCAACGGATAAAAAGACATGCATGAGGGATTGAAAAATTTTTTAAAGTATCTAACTGCTGAAAGAAATGCGTCTCCCCATACTTCTAGGGCGTACCAAAGGGATATTGAACAATTTCTGGCTTATTTAAAAAGAGCAAACAAAGAACTTGAAAGCCTCGACCACAAGAGTTTCCGTCAATACCTTGCTCTACTTCAAACGCTCAAATATAAGAGGAAAACAATTGCCAGAAAACTAGCCTCCCTTAAAAGCTTCTATAAATACCTCAAACGAGAGGATTATGTTCACGCTGATCCCACTTCTTTTATTTCTTCTCCAAAAATCGAGAAAAGGCTGCCAAGAATTCTAGAGATAGAGTCGGTTGAGGAACTTTTATCCCTCGCCTTCCTTGCTGATCCTGCGGGCCAGCGAGACCGGGCTCTTCTGGAGACGCTTTACGGGACCGGAATCAGAGTAAGCGAACTAGTTGGCTTAGATGTGGAAAACATAGATTTTACGCAGGCAGAGATCAAGGTTTTAGGAAAAGGCCAAAAAGAGAGAGTTCTACCCATTAATAAGCACTCTTTGGACGCCATAGACAGGTATCTTCAGGATCCCCGAAACAAAATTCTTAAAGCGATGAAGATCGATAAGGACGAGGAAAAGGCACTCTTCTTAAATGTTAGAGGCGGGCGCCTTTCGGCTGTTGGCGTTAGAAAGATTTTGGCTAAGTACGGTAAAAAAATAGGTTTTAGCCGGTTAACTCCTCACACGCTGAGGCACTCTTTCGCCACTCACCTCTTGGAAGCCGGAGCTGACTTAAGAGTAGTGCAGGAACTTTTGGGGCACACGAGCATTGCCTCAACCCAGATTTACACCCAGATAAGTACCGGAAAGCTTCGAGAAATCTACAGACGTACCCATCCTCGCGCCTAAAATACTCGTTGTCCAACCGCTTTAAAATCCCCAACCTGAGAACGGCAACACTTTCATTCCATGGATGGAAACAACACAATTTAGTCCTTGAGGCAATCTTTTGTTCCAAAAGTAGAGCTTCGTCTCCCCCAAAGGTTTCTTCAACCCAAATTTTGCATTAGCAAAATTTGCCCAAAGGGCCGCTATGCCCGCTAGGCGGGGCTAGCGGGGTTTAACCCCGCCAAAGGCGGCCCCTCCGGGGCGAAAATTGCATCGCAAAAAATGCAAGAGTTAGTCAATAGCTGCAACTTAGCTCGATGTTTGTTTTATATCCAGTTTTTACTGCAATTTTCGGGTTCAAGAACTCATTTGAGCAATACACTTCGAAGTCCGGGTTATCAACAATTCTGAGCCCTTCCCGGATAGTTAAAGGTAACCCTCTTTTTAACCGATAAATTAAATAATCAGTAATCAGTGCGCATATTTAGAAGAGGAGAAGAGGGGGTTTTTTATGTCATCAGGCTTTATTTCATCCGAGGAGAAGGAAAAAAATTTGGGCGACCTCCAGCTGATCAGCTTTGCATTGGAAGGTCAGCAATACGGAGCGAATATTGGTCATGTAAAAGAAGTTGTGAGAATGATTGAGGTCACAAAAGTCCCAAAAGCACCCCGGTTTGTAGAAGGAGTAATAAATTACCGTGGTGAGATTATTTTCCTTCTTGACTTGCGAAAATACCTAGGTCTAGAAAATACCGAGAATAATAACCTCGATAACCCCATTATTATTATCCATGCTGGTGATCTTCATTTTGGAGTTATTGTCGATTCCGTCTCCGAGGTGTTTTCAATTAGTAAAAGTTTAATAGAGCCCGTGCCTGAAATTCACCCCTTAGCCGAATTTTTGGAAGGAGCCGTAAAACTTGAGGGTAAGTTGGTATTGCTTCTTAACTTTGGAAAAGGCTTGAAAGACAGTGAGAAAAAATTATTTGAAAAAATAACCAAAGCTTTCATAGAAAAGATAAAAAATTCTTAAGGATAAAAGGAAAGAACTCCTATGAAACGAGATCGAAACGGAAATGAGTTAATTCAAAAGGTGGTATCCCACGAGGAAAAAAGCGATCAGCCCGCCCACGAGATCTTACGCGAGCGTGCCATTGCTCTTAGTCGCCCACTAGATAAAAAGGTAGTGAAGAGGGAAAAAATTGTGATTTTTTCCCTAGAAGATGAGTGGTACGGTCTTTTTGCTTATCAAGTGAAGGAGATTCTAAAGCCGGGAAAAATCACCATTGTTCCTGGCGCTCCTGTCCACATCAAGGGAATAACAAATCTGAGGGGCGAGATTACCTCTGTTACCGATCCTAAACGGCTACTTGGTTTAAATGAAACCCCTTTTACCGAAAAAAGTGGTCTTATTGTGGTGGAGACGGCAGAGATAACCACGGCTCTGTTAGTGGACTCGGTGGCCGATATTCAGGACGTTTCCTTAGATGAGATTGAACCACCCTTGGTTACGCTCGATAGATTACAACAAGAATATTTAAAAGGCGAAGTCAGAGCGGATGGTAAATTGTTAGCCATCTTAAATTTAGAAAAACTTCTAAAGGAAGCATGAAAATGAAAGTTCAATTGGACAGGGCCAAGTTCTTAAGCAAGTTTAAAAGTGAGGCAAGTGAACACCTCCAGAACTTAAACAATGGTTTGTTGGTGTTGGAAAAGGATCCCGAGAATGAAGAGGTTATCCGTGAGATATTCAGGGTGGTTCATACCCTGAAGGGCGCTTCTAAAATGATGGGATTTACGAAAATTGGGGAAATTGCCCACAAAATTGAAGATATTTTCGAAGAAATTAAAGAAAAAAGAGTTAGGCTGACTGATGAGCTTTTTAACATTCTATTTACTGGTTTTGATGCGATTGAACTCTTGATGCAAACGGAGGTAGAGGGTGAGGAAAGCGGAATAGACACCGACAATCTTTGCCATAAGTTAGAACAAGCGGCAAAAAATCTGTCAATAAACGGAAAACAAAAACAAGATGAGAGACGGAAAAAACAAGTAGCCGGCGGCGTAACATCCTTCGAGAAAACACAACCAAAAGCATCGAAGAAACTAAATAAACCCGATGAAACGGTGCGGGTTTCCACCGCTAGACTGGACAAGTTAGTTAATCTTGGTGGGGAGCTGGTTATAAATCAAATAGAGGCCAAAAGCCTAATTGCTGAGTTGAAGAATTTATTAACTCTCGCCAACGAACAAGATCAAGCCATCATGACTTTGCGGGGAAGAAGAGCGGTCGAAGAGGATTACCAACACTTTGGACCAGGCGAGCTGAAAGGGACCTTAAATAGGGTAGAAAGCCTAAACAAAAAACACAAAGAAACCATTACTACCTTGATTAAAGCTCAGGGAGACTGTATGTCCCGCCAAGAAAAAATAGTCAATGAGCTCGGAGAAGAACTAATTGGTACCAGGATGCTGCCAATATCTGTGGTTTTCGATGTTTTCCCGCGCGCCGTCCACGATCTCGCCAAAAGATTTAAGAAAGACATTAACCTGGAGATAGTTGGGGAACAAACGAGGCTGGATAAAAAAATGTTGGAAGAAATCAGAGATCCTCTACTTCATCTGGTAAGAAACGCTGTCGATCACGGGATCGAAAGTCCCTCGGTAAGGGAGAAAATGAGAAAACCACGGCAAGGTACGATAATTCTCGTTGCTCAACAGGAGGGAGATCAAGCCGTAATAAAAATAACAGATGATGGATCCGGGATGAATCCGAAAAATTTGAGGCAAGCAGCTGTTAAAAAAGGCTTTTTAACTGCCGAAGAAGCTGAGGCTCTTAGTGAGCAGGAGGCCTTATACCTTCCGTTTAATCCCGGATTTTCCACTTCTTCCGTAATTACGGACATCTCCGGTCGGGGTGTGGGCTTAGATGTCGTGAAGAACAATGTCGAGAGTCTCAAAGGCATAGTGAATGTAACCTCCAGGCTTGGCAAGGGAACTGAGGTTAGCCTGAAGATTCCTTTAACCATGGCAATTTCTCGAGCTCTTCTCGTCAAGTCCTCCGATGAAACCTTTGCTTTTCCCATTAGTTCGGTGATAGAAGCCTTAAGGATATCAGCTTCTGAGATAAAAAGTATCGCTGGGAAAGAAGCTTTGTGCTTGAGAGATCAGCTCCTTCCTTTGGCGAGGTTAAGCAAGGTGCTCAGTTTAGAAGAGCAAGAGCCGACTTTAGATTCTGACACGGGGGTTGTGATCGTTAATTGTAGAGGCGAAAGAATGGGTTTTTTAATAGACGAGGTACTTGGTGAACAGGAAATTGTTGTAAAAACCCTAGGGAGTCACCTGAAGAAAGTAAAGAATGTGGCTGGAGCGACCATCGTCAAAGGAGAAGCCGTAGTTATTTTACACCTTCCCGATCTTGTCGACTCGGCTAAAGAAATCGCAGGCGGAAAGGTTTCGACCGCGATAGTCAGGGACGAAGAGTACGAAGCCGCCTCCATTTTAGTCGTGGATGATTCCCTTACCACGCGAGAGTTGGAGAAGAGCATTTTGGAAGCCTCAGGCTATAAAGTGGAGGAAGCAATTGACGGAATTGAGGCGTTAGAAAAAGTAGCTCAGAAGAAATTTGACCTTCTGGTAGTGGATGTCGAAATGCCGAGAATGGACGGTTTCCAACTGACTGAGCGTTTGAAAAAAGAGAAAAAGTATGGTGATATCCCGGTGGTTATTGTAACTAGTAGAGCCACGGATGAGGACAAAAAAAGAGGCATTGAAGTAGGAGCTGATGCTTACATTGTGAAGAGCGATTTTGACCAGCAAAACTTGCTAGACAACATTGAACTTTTGGTTGGTAGGCGAAACACACTAAGCGATAACAAGGAAATTACTGATTAGATTAAAGGAGGAAGAAAATGAAATTAGACGTCAAGAAGTCCGCGTTTATCGGTTTGGGATTAGCTTTAGGGCTGTTTATTGCCTGGTCTTTAATGGGATACTACTCTTTCGGGTCTATTGCGAGGAGTGCCCAAAAATTGCGGTACCTTAACGAAAAGTCGGAAAAAGCGAAAGACCTACAAATTGTTTTTGTTGATATGCTAATTAGTGCCCATAATTATGCGCAGATGGGTGATGAAAAATATCATGAGGAATTTGAACGGAAAGAAAAAAAAGAAGAAAAACTTTTTGAGGAATTTTCCCAGCTAGGAATGACAAAGGAGCAAGACAATTTTTTTAGAAAAGCTCGAAAGGAACACGAGGAATTTGAGGAAGTCACGGACAAGATATTTAAACTGAGCGCGAGCGAAAATAAATTAGAGGCACTTCACGAGGGGTCAATGCTCGCTGAATCGACTCGAAAAACACTGGAAAATCTACATGGTGACGTGCATAAAGAATTAAATGTTGCTGACGGCAGACAAAGCCAGGCTCGTCTCAAGGCACTCTTGACTTTTATTATTGCTTCAGTGCTCTCTTTCATAATTGTGATACTTATCTTCGTTCTTTTGCGAAAAACCGTAAAAATGCTTAGTAACACCGCTCAATCCTTACAGTTGACCTCTTCTCAAATCTTGGCTTCTTCAGAGCAGCAGGCGTCAGGAGCTTCCGAGCAAGCTGCTTCTGTTTCTCAAACTACTGCAACCGTAGAAGAGATGGATCAAACCGTCAAACAAATCGCCGATAACGCTGACTCCGTTGCAAAAGTAGCCGAGGTTACTTTAAGCAAAGTTCAAGAAGGGCAACAAGCGGTCGAAGAGAATATTGGCGCAATGGAAGAAATTAAGGCTAAAACCGGAGAAACGAGCAGTCAAATTCTTTCTTTAGGAGAAAAGTCTCAAGCTATCGGCGGAGTTCTCGATGTAATTAATGATATAGCCGAAAAAACTAATCTTTTGTCTTTGAACGCCGCGATTGAAGCGGCAAGAGCTGGTGAAGCGGGAAAGGGTTTTGCCGTTGTTGCTCAGGAGATAAAAAAATTGGCCGAGTCGGTGATGGAATCGATCTCGGG
>Ga0209619_10002345_pt1 | contig 13731 bp, 7 predicted proteins | sample Rifsed16ft3_FD_184011 | JGI IMG/M metagenome (GOLD analysis project Ga0209619, IMG submission 184011) | Soil microbial communities from Rifle, Colorado, USA - sediment 16ft 3 (version 2) | ecosystem: Environmental > Terrestrial > Deep subsurface > Rock core/Sediment | place: Rifle, Colorado... | reverse complement strand
GATCCACCGAGCGCCACGCGGTGCAGCCGGTTCTCGGAATAGAGCTCGAACTCCTTCCCGGGTTCGGCCAGCTCGAAGCGCTCCACGAATTCGTCGGGGCCCACGAGGACGTAGGTCTCCCGAGCGCGAAAGCCCGCGGGGATGTTCTCGATCGCCTCGGTGACGAAGGTGAGGGTCTTGCCGTCTTCGCTCGTCGAGTCGTGGACGTACTGATTCACGAAGCCCTCGACGTGGAACTGGCGCAGAACGTGCTTTCCGCGGGCCGAGTCGAAGCTGATGAAGCCGATGTCCCGGTGGTCCTCGCCCGGATGTCCCTCCTGGGGAGGATAGAACGACCGGTTACGCACCTCGATGAAGCGCCCATCCAGAACGAGCGTGTACTCGCGGCTCACCTGACTCTTGCCGGGCTGTCCCTGGCCCTCGCCCTGCCAGGCTCCGAGGAAGAAGCGAAGCGCCTGGAAGCGATCAGGCTCGCTCGGCGCGGTGCTCTGCGCCCAGGCCGGAAACGAGAGCAGCATGAAGCAAACGGCGATTCTTACGGCACCTCTCATCTTTCGAGCTCCTTGATCTCCCAAAAAAGAAAACCCCCGGGGGACTCGGCCCCGGGGGTTCGAAACGAAATGGAAGCGCCTAGTCTCTAGAACTCCCAGCGGATGCCGAACCGGACGGTGCGCGGGTCCAGAAGCGAGATCACTTCCAGATAGCGGCTTCCGGAACGAGTCCGGGCGTTCGTGACCACGTTGGAGTTCGTGAGGTTGAAGATGTCCAACATGCCGGTGACTCGCCCGGGCCGTCCGAGCCCGAACGACTTCTCGACGCGGATGTCGAAGATCCCGACGTTCGGAGCTCGATTGGCATCGAACGGCTCGGCGGGAATCGTCTCGGCCCCCGCGTTGGGAAGAGTCACGCTCAGCTCTCGAGGGTAGTTGAAGCCACTCTGGAGCTTGTAGGACGCGCTGACGCCGATATCGTACGCGAAGACGTAGCGACCCACGAGCTTGTAGTTCCAGAAGGACGTTTCTCCCTCGCCGAGATAGCGCTGGTTGGGGCGCCAGAGCCAGGTCCCGAGCGTAGGCTGCTGCGCGCGCAGTACGCCGAGAGTGCTGGTGCTGCTCGCGCTCCGGCGCCAATCGGTGAGCCAGCTACGCTCGAACGAAGTCAGGAGCAGCCACCGGTCGCTGAAGCGCTTGTTCACGCCGATCTCGAACGTGTGGTAGTTCCCGTAATTGTCCGGCATGCCCTCGACGTTGCCGGGATTCGTGAGCGTGCGGTCGCTGGCGATGCCCGTCGGTCGGTCCAGAAGATCGATCGCCTGATCGTCTCCTGTCCCGGCCGCGTTGTCGGCACCCACGTCATTGAACCGGAACGGAATCGAGTACCGGTCATATCGTCCGAGATCGACCTCGCCCCATCCATTCCTCTGGTTCTTGTAGACGTAGGAGCCTCGGAGGGAGAAGTTCTCCTTCAGCTCGTGCTCGAGGTGGAACGAGAGCTCGTCGCCATACGAGGGCTCGAGGCCGCGATCGACGCGTACGAATCCCGCGCCCCCACGAGTCCTCAGGAAGGCCCCGAGCTCCGGTGAGGTCGCGAGAGAGCCGTCCGGTCCAGGATCAAGAACCCGGTTCCCGTTCAGGTCGGTGAATTTATACTGGCGCTCGGCCTCGCCAACGGGATTCTCGAGCGAGCCGATGTCGGTCGACGGGTTGAAGTAGAAACGGCCGTAAAAACCCTTCGCCACCGTCTTGCCCTCACCCGTCAGGTCGTACGCGAAACCAAGGCGAGGCCCGAGGGAGGTGAGCGAGACGATATCCGTCTGGGACGTCGAAACCGGAGCGAAGATATCGCTTTGCTCCGGAGTGAAGCTCTGCTCAGGGTAGCTGATCGCGTAGCGATCGAAGCGCACACCGAGGTTCAGAGTGAGCCGGTTGTTGATCGTCCAGGAATCCTGGGCGTAGAACGCCGTGCCGAAGGTATCATCGATTCCCTCGTTGGGAGTGTTATAGATCCAGACCTCTTCGGGAACACCGTTGCGGTCGCGGTACCAGACGTTACCCGGCTGGAAACGCAGAAACTGCCTTCGCTCGTTTTGGATCTCGGTCCCGAATTTGAAGCTGTGGCTCCCGGCGAGCTCGTCCTTGAAGTAGGACACGCTTCCCGAGAACTGAGGTTTGAGCGTCGTTCGGTCGTGATAGTACGACTGTGCGCCCGAGTACTGGTTGGTCCCGAGGTCGATCCGGCCGATGGGGACACCCTCCGTCGATTCGGACTGAGTTGAGCTCGGGAACAGGGGGAAGTAGTTCCCCCAGTGCGCGAACTGGAAGTCGAGGAACAGATCCGTGGTCGGTGTGCTCGTCCATTCGACCTTCCATGGACGGTTCTTCGAGCTCTGCCACCACGCGGTCTCGGAGGGAACGGCGAGCGATAGGTTTCGCAGAGGCTGAAGCTTCGTCCTCTGGTTGAAGAACCCGATGATCTGGTTCTGGGAGTTGAGCTGGTAGGTGCCTTTCACGGTGTAGTTGACGAGCTGGCTCTGCGCCGTGTCCGGGAGCCCCAGGATGATCTTGTACTGGTTGTTGTCGCGGTAGCTCCCGAAGAACCACGCCTTGCCCTTTACGATAGGGCCGCCGCCGTTCACGTTGAAGTCGTACTGCTTCGTGATCGGATTTCCCGCGGAGAGACCGCCAGACGGCGCCTTGAATCCGTCCGAGTTGGTTCCTCCGCTCGTGCGGAACTCATCCGGGACGTTGTCGCCCACTGTGTCGCTGTTCTCATAGTCATAGTAGACGCTCGCGGAAAAGTTGTCTCCGCCCGACTTGATGGTCAGGTTCAGAAACGCCCCGGGCCCGGTCTGCTCGCCCATGTTCCCCGCGCCGCCGATGGAGAACTCCTCGAAGCTTCCGAAGTCGAAGTAGCCGGCGTTCGCGTCCTGTCCCTCGGTGACGTTGATCCCCTCGAGCAGAGTCTTGTTCTGACCCGCGAAACCATAGGTGGAAAAGGTCGTCTGCGTTCCGGTGTGCGAGCCGCCCACGTCGTAGGACTGCATCTGAAACCCCGGCGCCTGTGCCATGGCGGCCCAGATGTCGCGGGCGTTCGGGATGTCCTGCATCAGCTCCTTGGTGAAGCTGGTGCCGACGTTGGTGTTCTTCACGTCCACCACCGGAGACTCCCCGGTGATGGTCAAGGTCTCCTCCACGCCAGCGAGAGGCATCTGAGTGTTGATGGTGATCGTCGTGGCGAGAACGACCCTCAGCTCCTCACGCCGAACGGTCTGAAAACCCGAAAGCTCGAACACCAGCGTGTAGACCCCGGTGGGAAGAGCCGGGAAACGATAGCTGCCGTCGGCCCCCGTAACGGTGACCTGCGGCTGGATGAGAGCCGGACCCGAGACGGTGACGGTGACTCCCGGGAGGACGCCTCCCGTGTTGTCGGTCACCGCTCCGTCGATACGGCCTCGGAGCTCCTGGGCAGAGGCAGTGCCCACCGCCACAACCAGAACGACGAACAGGCAAGTCAGTAACCTGCCGGACATCTTCATAATAGAGATCCCTCCTCCATAATCAGCTGACGTACACCGGGCAAAGCAATTGTCATGCCTCAATTCTTCAAGGCGGTGCGCGTCATTTCCGGAGAGCAAGTCTATATTTCGTACTTGGTTGCGCAGAAGCCACCGGCGTAGGGCACGGAAGTTCATCCACGGGATCGGATCGCAAATCCAGCGGTTTGGATTACTTCGACAGGAACCGGACCATCGACCGCGCTCTTTCGAGGCGGGTCGCGTCCCCGATCTTCTTCGCGGCTTCTTCGAGCCCGCGGTAGCCTTCGAGGTTTCGGGGATTCAGGTCCACGGCGCGCTCGAAGAGCTCCGCGGCGCGCTTGGAGTCGCCGGCAGCGAGCTCGAGCTTCCCGAGATTGTTGAGCTGGATCCCGTCCTCAGGCTCGATCTCGAGGAGCTTCTCGAAGGAGTCGCGCGCGAGGTTTCGGTTTCCGAGCTCCGCGTGGGCGATGGCATGGACCTGGAGCGCCCGCGCCTCATCCGGGCGCCTCGCGAGGATGGACGCGCTCTCGCGGGAAGCCCGCTCGAGATCTCCCTCGCGCAGGCGAACTTCCGCAAGGAGCGCCGCGGCTTCCGCGTCGAGCGGATCGCGCGCGAGTATGAGCTCGGCGAAGCGCGCCATCGCCGCCGTGTCTCCTCGATCTCCGGACACCTCGGCTCCGAGGAGGAGGGCTTCGCGCCTTCCGGGGTCGACTTCCAAAGCATCCGAGATCGCTTCGAGCGCTTCGTCGAAACGGGCGAGGTGCCGATAAAGTCGGCCGAGCGACACGGGTTCCGTCATCGTCCTCAGCATCCGCTCGGCCTCATGCGCTCGGCCCGCGCGAATGGCGCAACGGACGAGGCTTTCGAGGGCCGCGGGAAGCCGCGGCTCCTTCTCGACCGCCTCGGCGAAGGTTTCGAACGCCCACTCGAAGCTCTCGGCTCGCTCGAGCGCTTCCCCCCGAGCGAGTAGATCCTCGGGCGAAGGGTCGGTAGCGGCATCGAGAACGCTTTCGCCGATGCCGATGGACTTGATTGCGCTCCGGTTCTCACGGCTCGTGTCCTGGTGGAGAGTCCTCGCGGCTCGGAATTCGAGGAGCGGCCGGTCGTCGGTGTGCCGGTCGGCCTCCCGTGCCCACTCGGAGAGGGGAGGCGTCGAGGCAGATAAGAGTGCTCGGATTCCGTAGCTCCCCCGGACTCCGACTTCGAGAAGTTCGTCTCTCACGCCGTCGCCGTCCATTCGGTCATCGAGCTCGTCCGAGCTCACGAGAGGAAGAGACTCCTTAGCCCCCACCAGCAGGATGTCGCTCTCGCTCAGGAGGAAGAGAGCGGAATCGTGGAACGCGTCGGTGAAGCTCGCGACGATGGTTTTCAGGTCGGTCTCGCTCATGTTGTAGATGTGGGCCCATTGGCAGAAGAGTCCCCCGGGCGCGAGCCGGTCCCGGGCGAGCTCGAAGAACTCGCGGGTGAAGAGACCCGACACCCCCGCCATCCAGGGATTCGACGGCTCGGAGATGATGACGTCGTACCGCCTCCCGGAGAGCAAGAGATGGTTCCGTCCGTCGCCAACGACGAGGTGAAAGCGCGGATCCGTCGAGGGACGATGACTGAGCTCGTCGAAGAAACGCGACGCCTCGACGACGGCGTCAGAGATCTCGACCGCCACGAGGCTCTCGATGGAATGCGTGAGCGCGGAGCCCGCGGTGACCCCGCTCCCTAGCCCGATGACCAGGACGTCCTTCGGCGCGGGATGGAGCAGGAGTGGGATATGCGCCAGGAGCCTCTGGGTCATCATGTCGGCGGAGCTCGTCGCGTCCACCTTCCCGTCGATGGCGAGGGAGAGTTTCGATGCGACTTTCCTCACGGTCACGGTTGCGACCTCGTCCTCGCGATAGAAGAGGAGCTCGCCTTGGCGGAGGAAGTCGAGAAACTCGCCGGGCTCCATGTAGGAGGCGTACTTGTAGAGGCCACCCGTGAGGAGCTCGCGGTCCCAACGAGGAAGGACGAACGGGGTCGCCGCCGCGAGGCCGAGGGCGGCGAGTGCGGGAACGAGGGGCTTCGGGGAATACACGACGCCGGCCGCGAACAGGTGGATCCCGAAGGCGGCGTAGAGCGCTCCTTCCGCGCCGAGATGGGGAATCAGCAGGAATCCGGCGGCGAGCGAGCCGGAGAGCGCTCCCGCCGTGTTCCAGGCGAGGGTCGCGCCCGTCGCCTCGGCCGGACCGGCTCCCTCGCGAGAGATGATTCCGACCGCGAGCGGGAACGTCGCCCCGAAGAAGAAGCTCGCGGGAAGAAGAAGCGCGGCGACGGCGGCGAGCTCGATTCCGAGAAGCGTGACCATATCGTCGGCGTGCCGATGCACGAGGTGTCCCACGGGGAGCGAAAGACGCCCGAGGATCTGGAGGAGAGCGAGCGACGAAAGCGCCGCCCCGAGCTGCGCCCAGGCGAGCGAGCGCGCTCCTTCTTTACGGCGAAACCGCGCTCCCGCGGCGCTTCCGAGGGCGAGCCCGAGAATCACCGAGCTCACGACGAAGGAAAACCCGTAGGTCGTCGGTCCGATGAGGAGAACCAGGCTTCTCGTCCAGGCCACCTCGTTCACCAGAGCAGCGAACCCCGAGAGTGCGGCGACGGCGAGGGCGATTCTCGAAGCGGTCGAATACCGCGCGGAACGCGCGTTCCGCTCCCCCGGGTCCCTCTCCCCGCGGGTTCCGAGAAGCACCACGGCGGCGGCGATGGCGTTCAGAGACACCGCCCCGATCGTGGTGATCCTTATTCCAGCCCATGGAAGGAGGACGAGCCCGGTCGCGAGGCTTCCGGCGACGGCCCCGGCGGTGTTGAAGGCGTAGAGGATTCCGGCGGAGCGTCCCGCCCCGTCCGAGTCGCCCCGAGCGTGCTCGCGAAGCGCCACCGCCGTCGGGAGGGTGGCGCCCATCAGGGTCGTGGGCAAGGCGAGAAGGATGGCCGGAGCGAAACGGAAGAGCGGGGTGAATGCGGCGACGAGGGGCGGGAACAAAAGCGCGAACGCGGCGATACCGATCTCGAGCGCCGCGTAAATGCGTGGGAGGGTCGACGATGGCAATCGGTCGATGAAGCGCGCGGCGAGCGCCCCTCCGACCCCGAGGCCCAACATGAAGACACCGAGAACGGTCGAGACCGCTTCGAGCGTCGTGCCGAGGACGGTCGTGAGCTGCCGAACCCAGACTACCTGATAGACTAGCGCGGCAGCGCCGGAGAAAAGGAGGGAGAGCGCAAGCGAGACGAGTCGACCAGATCGGGGCACTGGTTTAGGGAATCGCGGCCCGCTTCATCCGCTCCGCAAGCTCGTCCCGGAACCATCCGCACGTCCCGCTTCCGGCGGCGGCCAGATCGGCCTGGGGAGGCCGAGAAGCCATGCCCACATGTTGCGGGATCTCCCGAGATGACGGAGCAAGTAGCTCCAGAGGGAGCGGATCTCACTCTCGTTTGTGAATAACCAGACGTCTCGGGTGTTGGCTTCACGGAGGAGGGCTCCGAGCCAGTAGGCGCGCTCATCGAGGTCCGGCGACTGCAGATGCAATTTGAGCTCACCCACCGTGGTTCGAGTCCACCAGAGAAAATAGGGCCGGGCTTCGTCGTCCAAGAGCGACGCACTGGTCGGTGGGAGCCGGCCGATCGCTTTCATACTTCCATCGTATCCCAAGCCGAGCGGAGTTAGACTTCACGTCTGGAGGCCGAAATGAACCGACGTACGTTTCTCGAGACTGCTGGGCTTCTGGCTCTTGCCCGGACCGGGGCTGCTGCGGCGTCGCCGAAGCTGACTCTTGCCTGCGCCGACTACCTTCGCTTCACCCCTCTCGCGACCGGCGACTTCCGCCCGAAGGACTTGGACCTCACGTGGCTGCGAGGGGACAGAAACGAGATGCTGCGGCGCGCGGCCACGGATCCGGAAATCAGCGGAGGGGAAGCTTCGATGCTGCAGCACCTCCTGCGCGTGGACCAGGGCGACGGCTCCCTGGTCGCGGTGCCCGTGTTTCCCCTCCGTAACTTCACCGCGCGCGACATCTATATAAGGAGGGGCGACTCGGTGACCCCGGCCGCCTTGAACGGCCGGCGGGCGGGCATCTATAGCTGGGCGGCGAGCGGGGCGGTCTGGTATCGACATTTCTTGCGCCATCTCGGTCAGGATCCCGCGAAAATGACGTGGTTCGTGGGGGGCGCCGACCGACCGGGGAAGGTCGATCAGAGAGCTCCCTTTCCGCCGCACGTGAAGGACGCACCGCTCGACCGATCGTTGACGGATCTCCTGCTCGCGGGGGAAATCGACGCGGTGTTCGCCCCCATCCCTCCGAAGAAGTACCATCCCGTCGAGGGTCCCATCGCCCGGCTCGTTCCCGACTTCCGGCCGGTCGAGAAGCGGTACTTCGAGGAGACCCGCTGCTACCCGCCGCAGCACGCGATCGTGCTGCGCAAGGAAGTGTGGGAGCGGGATCCTTCGGTGGGAGGGCGTCTCGTCGCTGCCCTCAACGAGTGCGAGGCGCGATTCCAGGAGAGCCAGCACCTCTTTCCCTACGCCTCTCCCTGGCTCATGGCCGAAGTCGAGGAGACGGATCTCGTCATGGGAAGAGACCACTTCGTCCACGGGCTCGAGAAAAACCGCGCTCAAGTCGACGTCTTCTGCCAATCGGCGTTCGAGGACGGGTTGACGAAGAGGCGGGTTACGGTCGACGAGTACTTCGCGGAGTTCCTTCGAGCCTGAGCCTTTGGCTCACCAGGTACCGGAGTAGTCGAGCACCACGCTCCTCGATCGAGACACGTCCTCGATGACGAGCTTTCCGTTCGCGATCCGGACGTCGGTAACCCGATCGAAGCCCGGCGGAACCTTGGTGGCGAACATCAGAAACCGCGTCCTCAGCTTGGACTTCGCAGGAAGGAGGCGGAACGTGGGCGTATCGAACATCGGTGTCAGTGCCAGGATCTCCGCCTTGGTCATGTCGTAGGGCTGCATCCCGAACTCGAGCCCCCAGGCGTAGGCGCCGTCTTCGGGATAGTGCATCCAGTGCTGCACCCAGGGGAAATCCCGGCGCGGGAAGAGATAGCCGATCAGGAGATTCTCTTCCGTTGCGATCGCGGTGATGAACTCGTCCTCGCGGCTTTCCTCCATGAGGCAGCCGATATGGTCCATTCGGCCGCTCTTTTCGGGCGCCACCCGCAGATCTCCGTGGCCGGGAAGGTTCGGCCATTCGAAGTCCTCGCCGCCGGGGAACCTGGACGGGCCTGGGTCATCGTAGGTCTTCGTCCGGCAGCGCTTTGCCGATTGATCCACCACGGTTTTTCCGAGCGCGAGAAACGGCGCCCCGATGGTGGCGTGCTCGGCCCAGAGGATCACCCGATCGAAGGCCACTTCGCTTTCGAGCTCGGATTCGACGAGAACCACTGGTTCGTCAGGCGCCATGGCGATCGTGCGCGTGAGCGTCTCCTGGACGAGAGGCAACCGCACGCGGAAGGTCGCGGAAGACTCCGTCGATCGAACCACCTCCCACGGGAGCTTGTTCGCCTCGCCGTGGTCGGCGAGCCCGGCGGCCCGCTCGGCCGGCGTGACCGGCCCAAATCCATCGACGCACAGGAAGTGACCCTTGCTCGGACCGAATGCATCCCGAGAGAGGCGCGCGGGATCCCAAACGAGGTTCGTGCGGCTCTCGTCCGCGTTCAGTGTGAAGCTCGCGAACGACCCTCCGTCGGGAAGCACGACGAGCTCGAGCGCCCCGTTGTGAAACCGAAGCCCGGGGCTGCCCTCATGGAGCACCTTCTCCTGCGCATGGAGCGAGGCGGCGACGAGAAAGAAGGGCAGAAGTCCTCGCATGGCGACCCAGACGAGATGATACAACCGAGCCGCCCCTGCCGCGCTATAGTTTCATTCCGAGGAGAGGTGGATGCGCGCGGTGCTTGTTGTCGTTGCCTCTGTTGCGACCATAGTCTGCAGTGCCCCGAAGGATAGGCGAACGAGCTGATGCCCCCATGGGTGTTTGTTCTCATCGCGATCGTCATCCCTCCTCTGGGCATCGTGCTCCTCTGGACCCGCGCCCGGGCGGGCATTTTCCGAAAGCTCCTGGGCTCTCTCGCTCTCGTTCTGCTGAGCGTCGCGCAGCTTCATTTTTTCTTCGGACTTAAGGCCGAGCTCGACGGAACGGGAGCCCGGCCGATCTTTTCCTTCGAGGCGCCGGAGTCTCACTACAAGGAGCTGGAGCGAAGTCGTACGGAGCAAGGAGTCGCGGCGGAGCTGGCGCCTTCGGTGGACGTGGTCGCCCCGCCTCCCATGGGCCACGACTCGCCTCGGTTCCGCGGTCCCGGAATGGATGGACGCTACGAGGCGGAGCTCGCGATCGAGTGGCCAGCCGATGGACTTCCTCTTCTGTGGAAGCAGCCGGTGGGAGGAGGGTACGCGTCGTTCGTGGTCGCTGGCGGACGGGCTTTCACCATCGAGCAGCGGCGGGATCAAGAGGTAGTGGCCGCTTACGATCTGAAGACCGGGCGTGAGATCTGGACCCACGGATGGACGGCGGAATTTCGCGAAACCCTGGGAGGCGATGGACCGAGGGCGACGCCCACTCTCGACGAAGACCGCGTCTACGCGCTCGGAGCGTCGGGGGAGCTCAAAGTGCTCGAGGCGGCCTCGGGGGAGGTCCTTTGGGAGCGCAACATTCTCGAGGACGCCGGTGCCGACAATCTTCAATGGGGAATGTCGGCTTCACCCCTGATCGTGGGCGAGAAAGTCGTCGTGCTTCCCGGAGGGCCGAACGGAAGCTCGGTCATCGCCTACGACAAACGCACCGGGGCGACTATCTGGAAATCGCTCGACGACGAGCAAGCCTACACGTCACCGATACTCGTCACGCTTTCCGGAGAACGGCAGATCCTGGTCGTCGGCGCGAATCGCGCGATGGGTCTCGCAGTCGATGACGGCTCGCTCCTCTGGGACTACCCCTGGGTCACGAACATGGGCATCAACGTCGCGCAGCCCCTTATCCTCGACCAGAGTCGAGTGTTCCTATCCGCGGGTTACGGCCACGGGGCGGCGGTGGTGGAGGTGACCCAGGGCGAATCGGGCTTCAGCGCGCGTCCCGTCTGGTCCAACACGCGCATGAAGAACAAATTCGCGAGCTCGGTGCTGCATCAGGGCTATATCTACGGCCTGGACGAGGCGATCCTTGCGTGCGTCGACGCGTCGACCGGAGATCTGAAGTGGAAAGGCGGGCGATACGGTTACGGCCAGCTCCTGCTCGCCGCGGACCATCTCATCGTTCTCACCGAACGGGGGGAGATCGTCCTGGTCAAGGCCACGCCCGAAAAGCACGAGGAGCTCGCGATGTTTCCCGCGATCGAGGGCAAGACCTGGAACCATCCGGCCATGGCCGATGGCGTCTTGCTGGTGCGCAACGCCAACGAGATGGCCGCTTTTCGCATCGCCCCGTGATATTTTCCAACGATGCTGACTCCTGCAGCGCTCTTCGGGGTCTTGGCTATCGCGGCACAGACTCCCGACGTCGGGGCAACGCGCTACGAGTCTCTCTGCGCCCGCTGTCACGGCAGCGATGGAACGGGGGGCGAGATGGCCCTCTCCATCGTCGAGCGGATCGAAACCCGCACCGACGAGGAGCTGTTCGAGATCGTGCGCGCCGGACTTCCCGGCATGCCCGGATTCCGTTTGGCCGACGACGCCATGCGGGAACTCGGGGGTTTCCTGCGAACTCTGCAACCGGGTCAGGCCAAAGCTCCCAAGCGCGATAGGGTCGATGCCGGAGAGGGCCGAATCCTCGATGGCATCGTGCTCAATCGCAGCTCGCTCGACCTTCAGTTGCGGACGGACGACGAGCGGATCCATCTGCTGCGGAAAGCGGGCGAACGCTACCGCGAGGTGACGTCGTCCGCCCACTGGCCCACGTATCACGGAGACTATCGCGGCAACCGCTACGCCGAGCTCGACGGCATCGACAAGGCGAACGTGGGCCGGCTCGCCTTGAAATGGCTCTTCGCGCTTCCAGGCTCCTCTCGTCTTCAAGTCACGCCCGTCGTGGTCGAGGGCATCATGTACGTGACCGGCGCGAACGAGTGCTACGCCCTTGATGCGGGAAACGGACGGCGTCTCTGGCACTACCGGCGGCCGCGCACGCCCGGTCTCGTCGGAGACGCCTCCGCCGGGATCAACCGCGGAGTCGCCGTTTCCGGCGACCGGTTATTCATGGTCACCGACCACGCGCACCTCATCGCGTTGAACCGCTTCACCGGCCGGCTCCTGTGGGAGGCCGAGATGGCCGACTGGCGCGAGAACTACGGCGCGACTTCGGCGCCGCTCGCCGCCTCCGGTCTCGTCATCTCCGGCACTTCGGGCGGCGACGAGGGCGTGCGGGGTTTCTTCGCTGCCTTCGACGAAAAGACCGGTGAGGAGGCCTGGCGCTTCTGGACGGTGGCGAAGCGGGGCGAGCCCGGCTCCGAGACCTGGCAGGGGAAGGACATCGAGCATCCGTGCGCCACCGCCTGGCTCACGGGAACGTACGATTCCGAGCTCGGCACGCTCTACTGGCCGACGGGGAATCCGTGCCCCGACTTCGATGGCGACCATCGCCTCGGCGATAACCTCTACTCGGATTCGATCCTCGCTCTCGACGTGAAGACCGGCCGGCTGAAGTGGCACTACCAGTACACGCCTCACGACGTCTGGGATTGGGACGCGCAGCAGCCGCCGGTGCTCGTCGATATCGACTGGCAGGGTGTCGGGAGGAAGCTCCTTCTCCACGCGAACCGCAACGGTTTCTTCTACGTGCTCGATCGGGTGACGGGAGAGCTCCTTCGCGCGACGCCCTTCGTGAAGAAGCTGACCTGGGCCCGGGAGATCGGCACCGACGGGAGGCCGGTGCGGAATCCCGGGCAGGAGCCGTCCCTCGAGGGAACCTGGGTCTGCCCGCCGGTCGAGGGCGCGACCAACTGGTTCTCCACTTCATTCCACCCAGGGACCGGTCTCTACTACGTGCAGACCCTCGAGAAGTGCAACATCTTTAGGAAGAAGGCCTCGGACTGGCAGGCGGGAAGCTCCTACTACAGCGGCTCGACCAGAACGCCGCCCGAGGACTCGCCGCAGAAGATTCTCCGCGCCATCGACGTGCGCACCGGGGAGATCGCGTGGGAGCTTCCGCAGACCGGGCCCGGGGACTCCTGGGGCGGCACTCTCGCGACCAAAGGCGGCCTCGTCTTCTTCGGCGAGGACAGCGGCGCCTTCATGGCCGCCGACGCGGCGAATGGAAAGGTCCTCTGGCAGTTCCAGACCAATCAGCTCTGGAAGGCTTCGCCGATGACGTACGAGTTCGACGGACAGCAGATCGTGGCGGTCGCTTCAGGGCCGAACATCCTCGCTTTCGCATTGGCCGAGTAGCCCCCGGGCGGACTATCCTCTGGCGCGATGCTCGCCCTCTTGCTCTCGCTGGCGCAATCCGTGGCGCCGGCCGAGGTCTCGTACTCGCTCACCTATCGTGAGTCTCGTCCGGGCGTGGTGGCGGTTCGGATCGATCTCCCCCCGGCTTCCCTGGGATCTCGGATTTTCGTAATCCCGCGGGCGATCCCCATGGGATATGGCGAACAGCCTTTCGATCGCTTCGTCTCTGCCGTCGCGGCGTCCTCCTCCGACGGGTCGACGCTCGCGGTCGAGAGAGGCGAGGGCCCGCGGTGGCTTCTAGGGACTCCGGATTCGATCGTGGCCCACATCGACTACGAGGTCGATATCGCCCGGATGGAGCAAGAGGTCGTGGCCGCCTCCGATACCTCGAAAGCGCGACCTGGCTACCTGAGCCTCCTGGGCTACTCCGTCTTCGGCTACGTCGAGGGGCTCGAAGAAAGCGCCATCCGCCTCGATCTCGTTCTGCCCGAGAGCTGGCCGCTCCTCACGACGCTCGCACCGCGGCTGCCGCTTCCCCAGGGACGAGACTCGGCATCGGCCCGAAACTTCTACGCCCTCGCGGATTCCCAGATCGTCGCGGGGCCGAAGCTCGAGGTCCGCGCGCTCGGGACTCGACCCCCCGCGTACTTCGCCCTCTACGCCGAGGGGGAGACCGACATCGGGCTTCTGAGCGAGCTGGCGGAGCAGGCCCTGCGGCGGACCATCGACTACTTCGGCGAGGCGTCGTTTCCTCATTACACCGTCCTGCAGGAGCTCCTCGAGCGCTTCTCGGAGG
>Ga0209619_10002340_pt1 | contig 13736 bp, 11 predicted proteins | sample Rifsed16ft3_FD_184011 | JGI IMG/M metagenome (GOLD analysis project Ga0209619, IMG submission 184011) | Soil microbial communities from Rifle, Colorado, USA - sediment 16ft 3 (version 2) | ecosystem: Environmental > Terrestrial > Deep subsurface > Rock core/Sediment | place: Rifle, Colorado... | reverse complement strand
CGTAACCGAGCGCGCCGAGCGCGTAGCCCCCATCGCGCCACAGGCGATACACCCCCACCGCCGAGGCCCGCCATTCGGGATGCGCGACGTCGGAGATGGCCGCGAGGAGAGTGGGATAGACGAGCGCCGTCCCCAGCCCCAGGAGGATCGCGCCGCCCAGCCAGGCCCCAAAGGCGTGGCCGATCACGAACACCCCAATGCCGACAGCCTGCACCCACATGCCGGCGGCGATCATCCACTTGCGGCCCCAGCGGTCGCTGAGCGCGCCCGTGAAGAGCTGGCCCAAACCCCACACGCCCGGATAAGTCGCCGCGATCACTCCCACCTGCTCTAGCGGCAGCCCCGCGGCGGCGAGGAAGATGGGCGCCAGCCCCCACACCATGCCATCGTTGAGGTTGTTGACCAGGCCCGCCTGACTGGCGGCGAACAGCGCACGGTCCTTCCAACTCGTCAATAGCAGGATTTCGGCGAAGGATTTGTTAGGAATTGGTGATTGATGATTGGTGATTGGCGATTGGGAATTGGAGATTAGAGGTTGGAGATTAGAGATTGGAGACTTGGGGTTTGGAGTTTGAAGTGTGAGGGCGGCCTCGTGTTCGGCATGGCTCTTGGTCTCCCGGACGAAGAAGAGGGAGAGCAGCAGGCCGAGCGCGGCAAAGGCGAGGCCCGGATAGAACGGCGCGGGCCGCAGGTTATAGGTGGAGGCCAGGTACCCGGTGGCGAGCGCCGAGAGCGACACGGCCACATACCCGGCGGCCTCGTTCAGCCCCATCGCCAGCCCGCGCCGCTTTGGCCCGACCAGGTCAATCTTCATGATCACGGTCGTGGACCAGCACAACCCCTGATTGACGCCCAGCAGCACGTTGGCGAAGACCACCCAGCCCCAGCTCGGCGCGAAGATGATCAGCAGCGGCACAGGCAGGCCGAAGAGCCAACCGGCGATCAGAATACGTTTGCGCCCCAGCCGGTCCGAGAGCCGCCCGGCAAACAGGTTTGCCAGCGCCTTGACCACGCCGAAACTGAAGATGAAAGAGAGGGCGAGCGATTTGGAGACCAGGCCGAATTCGGTCTCGGCGATGAGGGGAACGACCGCGCGCTCCAGCCCGACCATCGCGCCGACGAACGCGTTGACGACGACGAGCAGGGTGAACTGGCCCCAGTTGGCCCCTAAGCCGAGGGTGACGTGTGGCGGGTGATGAGTGGCGGGCGATGAGCGGCGGGCGTCAGGTTTCACTCTTCACGCGTCACTTCAAACCCTCTCACCTCCCACTCCGCAAAGCCGCCCGTCACCAGCAGCAGCTGGCGATAGCCGCGCCGGGCGAGGACGGAGAGACCCGCCATCGAACGCGCGCCATGCTGGCAGTACATGGCGATGGGGCGGTCGGTCGGCAGAGGCAGGTCGTCCCAGGGCAGGCGGCCATTCTCGATGTGCACCGCGCCAGGGATGTGCCCGGCGGCCCACTCGGAATCCTGCCGCACATCGAGCACGACCAACGCTTCGCCGCGGCGCATCCGCTCGCGCAGTTCTGGCGCTGAGATCGCCGGCACGTGCTCGAGGCGCAGGCCCGCCCTCGCCCAGGCCTCGAGGCCGCCCTCCAGATAACCGAGCAGGTTGTCGTAGCCGATGCGGATGAGTTGGCGGACGGCGCCGTCGCGTTCCCGCGCGCTGGCGGCGACGAGGATGAGCGGCGCGCCGAAGGGGACGAGCCAACCCGCCCAAGTGACGAGCGGCGCGCCCAGTTCAATGCTGTAAGCGCCGGGGATGTGCCCCTGGGCAAAAGCCTGGCGCGGGCGCACGTCGAGCGCCGCCGCCCCGCGTTCAAGGTGGCCGTGAACTTCTTCCGGCGAGAGCGGCTTGAGCGCCGGCACGCCGCCCAGCACCAGCGGCCCGCGCTGGTTGATGGGGCGCATCTCCCGGTAATAGACCGGGTACGAGGGCAGGCCGCTCAAGGCGCGCCGGACGAACTCGTCTTCGCTCTGCGCCTGGGCCAGGGGATTGCTCTTCCGCTCGCGGCCAATCGTCGTCACCCGCTCGGTGCTCGTCGGCGCGACGCAGAAAGAACCGGCCCCGTGCGTGGGGTACACGCTCACCTCGTCGGGCAGGGCCATCAGCTTGTGGTGGAGCGTGTGATAGAGATGGCGGGCCAATGGCTCAGTCAGTTCGTGGCCGAGCAGGTCGGTGCGGGCCGCGCCGCCCACGATGAGCGCGCCGCCGCTGAACAGCGCCGCGGGCGTTTTCGATTCGGCCTCGTTCAAAAGAAAAGAGATGTGCTCCGGCGTGTGGCCGGGGGTTTTGAGCACGCGCAGGGTCAGGTCGCCCAGGGACAACTCGTCGCCCTCGGCCAGCGGCTGGTGATCGAAGCCCAGTTTTGCCTCGGCGCTCGCCCCGATGCGCGTCCCGGCCCGCGCGGCGAGTTCCCGCGCGCCGGAGACGAAGTCGGCGTGCAGGTGCGTGTCGAGGACGTGTGTGATCGCCACGCCCAACCGCTCGGCGGCGGCCAGATAGCGGTCCACGTCGCGCAGCGGGTCAACCAGCGCCGCCTGCTTCGTCTCGCGCGATCCGACCAGATAGGCTGAGTTGCCGAGGCCCGTGTCCACGAACTGTTCGACGAAAATCGAGTTGGGCTTCATCGGTTTATGTGCTGACGACGCGATCGGCCTCGACCGTCAGTTCGGCCAGGCGCTTGGGCGTCCCCCACTGCGCGTTCACACGGGCTAAGTCTGCATCGGTGACCCCACGGGCCTTTCCGCAGACGCCTCATATGTAGACCGGGATTTTGGCCTCGACGACGGCCTTCCACTGCTCGGCGATCGTCGGCCAGCCGACGCCCTGCGTGGCGGCCGCGACTTCCTCCTTGAGCAGGTAGACGGCCTCGCCCGCCAGCGCAATGGTGGGCTGATGGCCGGCTTCGAGGGCGCCCCTGGCGAACACGAAGGGGAACGAGGCGCGTGTCGGGTCATCCGAACCATACGTGCCGATGTACAGAATTTTTGCCATGGTCAGTCTCCTTTTTTCTATGTTGTAGAACTCACGCTGCCCGGATTCGACGAGCGGCTCCATGCGCGCGAACCGCGTGGGAAAGTCCGGGGGCGCGAAGATTTCCGTGGCGGTCTTCTCCCATTCAGCCAGGCTGGCCATCTCGGTCGCTGTTTCTGCTTCCTGCGGCCCTCTGATAAGCCCCTCGGCCTGTATCGCAGACTGTATGGGCGACGAAGTCGGCCGGGCGCCATTCACCCACGACGCTGCAGGGCCGCCCGGGTCATGGGCCGCAGGTCGCGAGCCAGGGTACAGGTGCGCTGGTAGGTCTCCAGGCTGAAAGCATTGCGGGACAGGTGATATTGGTCGAGTGCCTGTTCCCAGGATATTTGCGCGGAGAGCCAGGCGTGGAGGGCGTCGGCCAGCATCACAGCATGCGTCGAGGCCTGGTCAATCCCCTGCCCTGACCATGGATCTAGCACCTGCTCGGCGTCGCCCGCTAAAGCCCAGCCCGGCCCGTAGGGTACCCGCATGTAGCCAGGAATGTTGCCCGCGCCCTTCACCGGCCCCACGCGCTCGGCCCGGCGCAGCCGGGGCGCCAGGGTAGGCAGGATTTCAAGTTCGGCGGTGAGTTGCCCCTCCGGGTCCCGGCGAAATCTGTCAAACTCGGCGATGGGCACAGAAGCGGCGACGAGCGTCAATTCGCCGTCGGTGGGGAAGACATAGACCAGGTGGTTGCCTCGGAAGTGGAACTCTGCCGCCGGTCCCGGTTGATGCTCCAATCCTTGATAGTAGATGTAGTACATAGCGCGGCGAACCGGCTCAGACCGCTCAACCGCCGGGTTGACCTGCTTGGCGACTCGCGAGTAAAACCCGTCGGCCCCCACCACCACGCGGGCGTTAGCCTCGAAGTCGCACCGGCCCTCACGCCAGCGCGCACCCACCACCCGGCCTGCCTCCCAGATCAATTTATCCATCTGCGCGCCCTCGCGCAGTTCCACTGTCGGCTGATGCCGGACGCGTTGCGCCAGGATTGCGTCGAGTGTGATCCGGCGCACGCACAGGTAGCAGTTGAAGCCGTTCAAGCCCTCGACCGGTTCGCTGAAGACATGGCCGTCCACGTCGTTAAAGCTGCTGACCAGAGCGGGGGCCGTCCGCTGCACGTCTTCAAAAACGCCTACCCGCTCGAAGGTCTGAAAGGCCGGGGCGCGAAAGAAGTGCGTGGAGAGGGTGTCGCTGGGGAAGCGCGCCCGCTCCAGCAGCAGCACGCGATGGCCGCGCTGGCCTAACAGCGTGGCGAGGACCGACCCCGCCACCCGCGCGCCTATCACAATCACGTCGTAATCCATGCCGATCACCTCATCTCTGGCCGTCGAGTTTTGCTGACCGCAGCGCCGCATCCGCTTCCCGGCCAATGCGCGCGACGATGCCCGGCAGCGCCTCGATATCTGCCAGCGACGTGCGGAAGTTGACGATGCACGCGCGCAGCAAAAACTTCCCGCCGATCACGGCGTTGGAAACATAGGCTTCGCCGCTGTTCTGCAGGCGAGTGAGCAGCTCCGTGTTCAATTGGTTGAGGTAGGCTTCGACCTCGTCCGAGCCGGGTTGAAGATCGGGTGGGACGTAGCGGAAAGTCGTGACGCTCAGAGATTGCGTGAAGGCTTGCAGGGCGGGGTGGGCGGACGCGCGGCGGTAAAGTTCCTGCGCCAGCCAGATATCATCCGAGATCATCCGTACGCAGCCTTCACGCCCCACCTGCTGCAGCGCCAGCCAGACTTTGAGCGCGCGGAAGCCGCGCGAGTTCTGCGGCCCGAAGTCGAGGTAATTGATGGCTTCCACGCCGAAGTGATAGTATGGGGGATGATAGGCAAACGCCTCGCGCATTTTGGCCGGGTCACGCACCAACGCGCAGCCGGCCTCCAGCGGCGCGTACAACCACTTGTGCGGATCCACTGCGACGGAGTCGGCCTCGCTTAAACCACGCAAATCTGACGACGCATCCGGCAGGACAGCGGCGAGGCCCCCATAGGCGCCGTCCACGTGGAACCACAGGTCGTGTTCACGGCAAATCGCCGCGATCTCCGGGAGGGGGTCAACCGCGCCGGTGCTGACTGAACCTGCTGCGCCCACGACCAGAAATGGCCGGTCGCCCGCGTCAGTATCCTCGCGGATTTGTTTCCGCAGCGCGGCGGTGTCCATCCGCAATTTGTCGTCCGTGGCGATCCAACGGATGCCCTCCGTCCCCAGCCCGAACATGTCGGCCGCTTTCTGGATCCAGGTGTGCGTCTCCTTAGAGCCATACGCGCGCAGGCGGCGCGCCTGTCCGCCGGTCATGCCGGCCGCACGCACGTCCCAGCCGGCTTTGGCCTGACGCGCAGCGAGGAAGCAGATGAAGTTCGCCATGTTGCCGCCGCTCACCAGCAGACCGCCGCAGTCTGTCGGGTAGGCGAGCATCTCCGCGATCCAGCGGATCGTTTGGGCTTCGATTTCGCTCGCCATTGGCGCGAGGAACCATGCGCCGACATTTGGGTTGACGACGGCGGCGAGCAAATCGCCCAGCGCGCCGAGGGGCGCGGCGGACGAGGTGATGTAGCCCCAGAAACGGGGATGGCCGTTGAACAGGGAATGATCGAAGAGCAGGTCGGCGGCGGTGTCGAGCAAGCGCGCGGGGTCGGCGCCGCGCTCTGGAAGCGGGCGGGCGGCGTTCAACGCCTCGCGCACCGCGCCAGGCGATTCGCCCGGGGTCACGGGGCGCTCGGGCAGCGAGGCCAAGAAGTCGGCAATTCGGTCAATCAGCCGATGGCCCAGCGCGCGGAATTCATCCGGGCGCATGTCGAGCGGCGCGACGCGCCGGGCGGCGGCGTCTGTTTTTCCCATCCGTAATCCTCCGAGGCGTCTGGTGATTATTCACCTCTCTCATTGCTCTACGTCCGCGTCCTCGCGGACGTCCGCGAGGACGCGGGCTTTGAGCATTGTGTATAATCACCAGCGAGGCATCCATGGACATGCGCCGGCGCTCAGGCCGCAGCGGCCACGGTGGAGCGCAGCCCCTCGAACAAATCCGTCTCGCGTTGCCGCCCGCCGTTGACCAGGCTGAAGGCGCGATAAAACTCCTGCGTGCCCCACAGGCCCTTGTGATGCGCCTCGGGCAGATGCTCCAACCGGCTGTAGGCGGTCAGTTGAGACTTGTGGCACGAGACTGCCCGCCACACCGTCGGCCAATAGGCGGCAGTGTCAATGAGCGTGGTGACCGCCCAGTCCGGCCACGGGGTCGTGCGGCGCTCCACGCCGTCAATATTCATCACCAGCGCGCCAAAGACGGACTCATACGCCGCAAATTTGTCCTTCGGCCAGGCCATGTAATACAATTTCGACGCGCGGTGCGGAGTCGGGGAGGCCGAGCCGTTAGAGTTATAGTAGGGATCGGCAGCGGCGACGACGGCGGCCGTGGTGAACTGCGAGATGGCAATGTGGTCGGGGTGGCCGTATGCGCCGTTGGGGTCGAAGGTGATGACGACGTGCGGCCTCACGCGCTGCAGATGCCGGACGATCTTCGCCGTGGCCTCAGCCGGGTCGGCCTGGGCCAGTTCGCCGTCCACATAATCCAGGAACTCAACCTCGCGGACGCCGAGCGCCTGGGCAGCCGCCAGCAGTTCGGCCTCACGCCTCTGGCCTAAGGCTTTGGGACCGGGATAGTCGTTCTCGTCGCCAAACCAGCCGTGCTCCCCGCGCGTGGCTGTGACAAGATAGGTTTCGACCCCCTCCGCGGCGTATTTGGCGAGCGTGCCGCCCATGCCGAGCGATTCGTCGTCGGGATGGGCCAGAACACACATCAATTTCAGCGGAGTGGTCATGTCTACCTCACTATTCATGTAGCGCCTTAATGTCGCTGGCATTATACTTATTCAGCTTGACTACGCGCGCCTGGCTGCGCAATAAAGGCGGCACGGCCAGGCGGGCCTCCGCCTCGCTCTCCGCCTCGATGATGGCCCACCCGCTGTGTACGCCAGAGTCACATCCCCATTCAAAATTGTGCAGATACCCCAGGGCGTGGATTTCGTTGACCAACCTCTGGCAGTTTTCGGCTGTGTGCGGTGTTTCAATCAGGAACCTGCGCATGACGGTTTTCCTTCCTTAGCTATCCCTTCTGCGAATGCCCCTGCGAGGCTGTTTGGAACTTCGGCCTTTGTAGGGCCAATTGCCAATTTGGCCTACATCATTCCAAGACAGCCTTTGAGAATAAATTACGACTAAACCGGGCATCAATCAATACCATAATTCGGATAAAATCTATCCGAATTTCCGATAGGTGACGGCAGGAGGCCAATATGGACTTGCACAAACTCCGCACATTTCGGGCCGTGGTCGAGACGGGTAGTTTTACGGCGGCAGGCGAGAAGGTCTTGCTCAGCCAGGGCCACGTCTCAGGGCACATCAAAGACCTTGAGCAGACCTACGGGGTCAGGCTGTTTGACCGCCGGGGGCGCACGGTGCAGTTGACCGAGGCCGGGAGGATCCTGGATAGATACGCTCAGCGTCTGTTCGGGCTGGCGCAGGAGGTCGAGCACGCGCTGGACGAGTACAAAGGGCTATTGAGTGGAGAACTGGTGGCAGGCGCAAGCACCACGCCGGGGACCTATCTCATGCCGCAGCTGCTCGGCCTCTTCCACGAGCGCTATCCGCAGATCGAGTTGGACCTGGTCATCGGCAACTCGCGCCAGATTCAGGAACGCGTGCTCGCAGGGGAGGTGGAAGTGGCGGTGATCGGCCAGGCCCCCGTGTTTGATGTATTGGACGCGCGCCCGTTCGTGGACGACGAAATTGTGCCTATCGCCTCCCCCAGGCATCCGCTCGCCCGCCGCCAGGCCATCGCGCCAGGTGAACTGTCCGAGCACGAGTTCATCATGCGTGAGGAGGGGTCAAGCACCCGGCAGACCACGTTGCGTGCCCTGGAGGCCTCTGGCGTGCGAGTGAAACGGATGATGGAACTGGGCAGCAACTCGGCGGTAGTGCGCGCTGTGGCCGCCAACCTAGGGATCAGTTTCCTCTCGAAGTTCGCCGTGGAGACCGAAGTCGCGCTGGGGCAGGTAGCTATCCTGAATGTCGCCGGGTTGAAGATCACGCGCCGCTTCCGGGTCATCTGGCACAGCGATCACTGGCTTTCGCCCGCGGCGAGGAAGTTCATGGAGGTGATTGAGGCATGGCCGGGTGAAGGTTGAGGCTCCAAGGAAAGGATGCGCGGGCGGCCACCTTCGTCAGTGCGTCGCACGTGGGCTAGTCTGATCGCGCCGGGTTCCGGTGCACAGCAATCTCCCCGACTTGAAACACAACCGGCCAGCTCTCCACGACTTGCAGCATCTCTGCAACGGCGGGGATGTTAACAGCGGCCCAGTTGCGCCACAGGTTGTCCACGACGACGAACCGCGCCTGTGTATAACGAGCGTCAAAGGCAAAGCGGTCAGCCGGGATGTCGGCGGGCAGGTGCGCAGTCGCCTGGCCCTCGGCGGCCATCGCCACCTGGAAGTCGGCGACGCGAGTCTGGAGCAGCCAGGCGAGGCCGGGCGAGGCGATGATGAGGTCGTCCGCGTTCACACGGTGATTGACGAACGCGGCGGCTGCGCGCGCGTCGGCCGGGTTGATCAGGAATTCGTCTATGCCTGTGCTGAAGCGATTCCGCGCCTGCTCCAGGGTAGATTTAATTGACATGACGAAAGGTGTGGCGATGAGCAGCCCGCATAGAATCGCCGCCCCAGCTGTGACGGGCAGTTTCCACTTTGGCTCATTCAGCGGATAACCCCACCGGTTCAGGAGCGCCGATAGCGCGCCGGACACGACCTTCCAGACGTGCGGGGCGCCATAGCGGATGAGCGCCGCCAGGCCCAGGGCCAGGAAGGGAAGCAGGGGGATCAGGTAATAAGCGCTCAGGCTGTAGAGGGCGAGGCTGCGCCCCATGAGTGTGAGGGGCAGGAGGAAGAACAGCAGGCTCAGGCGTCCCAGCCGAGCCGGTTGGATCAGAAACAGACCGATCAGGCCGCAGGCTATCCAGCCGTCCTGCGAGAGCAGTGTCGCGTAGTTATCGGCCAGCGTGGCGAATTGCTGGAGCAGAGAAAGGGCATTCAGCCGGGACAGGATGAAGCGCGAATCGAAAAGGAATGCTTGCGGGGCGCTGACCAGCATCGGGGTTGCGTACAGCCCAATAAACGGCAAAGCCGAAAGGGGCAAGGCCCACAGCAAGTCGCGCTGGCGGCGCGCGGAGATGACCACCGCAAGGGGGGCCAGGAAAGTCCACGTCAATAAGTCGGAAATGGCGCCGACGCCAATTGAAAGCGCCGCCAATGCCAGCCACCCGCGCCGGGCCGTGTTCAGATATTCGTACAGCCCCAGATAAGCGAGCAAGACGAGCGGGGTGAGCAGGTTATAACTGAATCCGAAGCGGCTGTAGAGGACGGCCCGGGGATAGATGGCGAGCATCAGCGCGGCGAGGAGCGCGAGGGCTGGGTCGCGCGCCGCGCGGCGAGTCGCCCAGTGCAGCAGCCCCACCGAAACCACGCCGAGCGATCCGGTGAGCGCGCGCAGCAGGCTCATCTCGTCTCCCCCAACGCGCAACAGGCCCGCGAGCAAAAGATCGAAGAGCGGCAGCCGGCCAGCCAGCAGCGTGGATTGATTGAGCGCGAGATACTGGACGCGCCCCTGGAGGAGTTGCTGGGCGATGGCGAGGTGCGTGCCTTCGTCGGTGTACCAGCCGGGGTTATCGGCGCGATGAGCCAGCCGCACGTAAGCGGTGAGACCCAGGATGAGAAGGGCCAACAGGAGGTATAGGGGACGCAGGGTTCGGCGGCTGCCGACCCCTACACCGGTAGAGGGTGAGCTGGACGAGGCGGGTGTGGGGCGCAGGGGCATCAAAAGGGGGCAGCGGCGGCCGACCCCTTCAGTAAATATCCGGCCGGCGGTCTTCAAAGACTTTGATGCGGTTGCGCACCTCATCTACCTGAGCGAGGTCAATCTCGGCGGTGAGCAGGGTCTCGGAGCTGCCGCCCTCGACCACCGCCTCGCCCCACGGGTCAATGACTGCGGAGCCGCCGCCGAAGTGCTCGCCCCGTGATTCGCCCACGCGGTTGCAGCCCGCGACGAACATCTGGTTCTCGATGGCGCGGGCGCGCAGGAGCGTTTGCCAATGGTGGGCGCGGCGGCTGGGCCACTCGGCGGGGAGGAGCATGAGCCGCGCGCCGTTGAGCGCGTACTTGCGGAACATCTCCGGGAACCGCAGGTCGTAGCAGATGCCGAGGCCGGTCATCCCCCACTCGGTCTCCACCAGTTCCAGGCGCTCGCCGGGCGCGAGCCATTTATCTTCGTCCATCAGCCGGAACAGGTGCGTCTTGCGGTAGGTCCCGGAAAGATTTCCCTGCTCGTCGAAGAGCGCAAACGCGTTGTAGGCCCGGCCGTCCCGCGCTTCGAGGACCGAGCCGCCGATGGCGATGTGGTGCTCCCTGGCGAGCGCGCTCAGGCGGGCGAAAATGCCCTCCCCCAGAGACGCCGCGTGGGCCGACCAGTTCTCCAGATCGTAGCCGGTTGACCAGAGCTCGGGGAAGACGATCAGCGCGGAGCCGCGCCGCGCGGCCTCGACGGTCCACGCGCGGGCGCGTTCAAAGTTTTTCTCGGGCTGGCCGAGGTGGATGTCCATTTGACCGAGGGAGAGGTTGAGTTTCATTTGGCTGTTCTCAGACAATAGTCCGAATCATGACAATAAGAAAATTGTAGCAGATATGTCCTGACGCGCGCGGGTTGGATTTAGGGTTGATGCCACTTCCAGATGACCACCTCGTCCAGCCGTGTTCCGTCCGCCGGGTTGTAGAGGCCGACGAAGAGATGATAGTCGCCGGTCGGCAAATGAGGCGGGAGACTCAGGGTGTGGTCGTCGGTGATGTATTCACCAGGAAGCCAGCCGGTGGTAGGACGAGTCCAATCGGCGGGATCGCTGTCAGATTGAGCGCGGATTGCACCAGCCGAGTCGCGCAGGTGAATGAAGACCCTGTAGCTAATGTCGGTTTCTAACAGCACTTCCCACACCAGACGTAGGTTCAGCGTGCCGCCCGGTTGGGGCGAAGCCGGGGAGAGGGTAAAACCTGTCAGGTTGGCGACCTGAAAGCCAAAGTCAATCCGATTGGCAACAGGCGGGGATTGGAAAGTGCGCTCAGGCGCGGTAATGACCAGCGGATTGAGGCGAGCAGCTGTCGCCTGCCCTTGTACTTGTAAACGTAAAAGATAGGTGCCGGAGCTTAGCGCAGGCGGGATGCGCCAGCGTAGTTGATCTCGCACGACGGCATTTGCGGGCCACTGGCTTGTGGGATAACGGCCACCGATGGTGAAGGACAATTCGGTAGCAGGGTGATAGTTTGAGTCGAGAAGGACAAGAGCCGCGGTGAGGTCGCGATCAGGGGGACGATCCGGCGCCGACCAGATGAGTGTGATAGACGCGGTCTCCCCGGAGGTCAGGCGAGGCGGTGTTGAAAAGCCAATTAGAGTCAGACCAGGGGCAACGGGAATGTTGGAGAAGGTATCCCCCTGGGGCGATTCCGCCTCTGGCGAGCCACCTCCTAGCGTCACATGAATCTGACCAACGCGTGCAAAGGCTGGATTAACACTGCTCAACGTGCCGGGGGCAGGGACAAGGGCGAGGTCAGTATCCTCCCGAAAGGCGTTGACTTCGATCCAGTAATTACCCGGGGGTGTGCCGTATAAGAGACGAATTAAGTACGGATCACGCGCATAGTCGCCAACCAGCCAACTTTCAGTGCCGGGTGGGCCAGGTTCGCCCGGGAAGTGCTCATAGGTGCTCCAGACGTGACCGGCATCGTCGGCGAGGCGCACGGTGAAGGCATAGGGTACGCCGAGCGGATGCAGCGCCGTCCAATACTGATTGAGCCGGAACGTCGAGCCGGACTTAACTTCCCTCGGCGCGTCATAACCGAGATAACGAACTTCCCCACTGAAGTCCACGCTTGCCGGATAACGCAAGCCAGCAAGGACACCGTGGCGAAAGCGATCTGCGCGAATGGGCGAGTCAATGCGATCTATGACGGCGAATTTGAGGATGAAGAGGGTTGCAACAACGAAGGCGAATGGAGTGAGCGGAACCGGTTCAGTTGATGTGGTACTTGGTCTTGAGCTGCGCGAGGCCGTTGCTACACCGAGCAGGATGAGGGCGGTAAGACTGCTGATGGTCAACGCGGCGATGCGCAGAGGGGTGAGGCGAAAGGCAATTTCCAGCGTATGAGACCCGGCTGGGATGTCAAATGCCATCAATCCCTCAGGTTCGGTGATGTGGGGCGTGTACGGTTGGCCGTCGAGCCTGGCATACCAGCCGGGAAAGTAGAAGGCCTGATACACCAGTGAGGCCGGCTTGGAAAGATGGAGGGTATAACGATCCCAGGCGCGACCATGCTCCCAGGCGATTTGCTTAACGTCACCTGACAATCGCAGACGATTGACTGGGCCGCCGGCCGCATATTGTGACGCCAGCGTATCTTCCGGGGGAAGGTGTTCCACCCAACGGGGAAGTAGTTCAGCCGTGCCTTCAGCTTTAAAGAAGGCATAGCGCGTTTCATCACTCTCTCGGTACCACTTTGTGGATTGAACGAGTGTGAGACTGTCTGGATGTTCGGGCGCAGAGCAGTAGCGTGGATATAACCAGGGCCAGCCGGAAACCGAGATCACGATAGCAGAGAGGAAAAAGAAGATGAACGAGGGCCGAAAGATGGAATACTTGATGGTCGGAGATTGCCGATTGGCTGCCGGATTTGGATCACCCGGTGCTAACCCGGCCAATAATGCTGCGCCAAGACTGGCCGGGCCGAGGAAGCGCGAGGGGAGCTGAAGAAAGCGGAGAGGTGGCGTATTCACCCAGAGCAGCCATGAGAGTTCACTGGCGAGGAAGAGCATACCTAGCGTGACGAAGCCGAACCAGAGAAACGGTTTACGCCAGCGCGCTGCCATGGGACGTATCAGCCGGAAGAATCCCAGTGCGGCCAAAATCATTGGCCCGTAGCCCATTGTCGTTGGGACAAGCGGGTTAATCAGATGGTCGTCGCTAGATTCCGGAGGCCATTGCAACAAGGATGAGATGGGCAAAATGTGCTGATCAAAACGCGGCCATATACCGAGGGGCGGCTGGGGCAAAACCGGGCGGGCGGAGGCGGTGTCACGGCTTCGGGCGGGACCGGGGCGCTGAACTCCCGCAGTTGGAAGTAGCCGACCGCGACGACCACGAGCAGACCGACGAGGAGGATGAGCCCGCCGTACGTGGCAGCGCGCCGCAGCGGCGAGCGCGGCGCCGCGGGCTGGATGGGGATCTCGACGCCGTGCACGCCGATGATGAGCTGCGCCTCGGGAGGCTCCCTCGGGAAAACCTCGAGCAGCGGATCGGGATCGAGGCCGAGCGCCGCGGCGTAGGTGCGGAGGAAGCCCCTACCGTAGACGAGCCCCGGCAGGCGATCGAACTGCTCGTCCTCCAGGGCCTGCAGGTAGACGGCGCGGATGCGGGTGAGTCCCTCGACGGCGTCGAGGCTCAGGCCCTTCGCCTCACGGGCGTTGCGCAGTCGATCGCCGATGCCGAGGTCCCGCATCACGCCCTGTGTTTTCCATCACCCGCGAGGGCTTTCCTGTGCGGCCTCGCGCGCGATCGCCGCGGCCAGACGCGCGTTCGAACGCAGCAGGGCGAGATTCGCGCGCAGCGTCTGCCCGCCGGTGATCTCGCCGAGGG
>Ga0209619_10002339_pt1 | contig 13745 bp, 10 predicted proteins | sample Rifsed16ft3_FD_184011 | JGI IMG/M metagenome (GOLD analysis project Ga0209619, IMG submission 184011) | Soil microbial communities from Rifle, Colorado, USA - sediment 16ft 3 (version 2) | ecosystem: Environmental > Terrestrial > Deep subsurface > Rock core/Sediment | place: Rifle, Colorado... | reverse complement strand
CTTCGGGCCGTCCGGCGTCCGAGCCCAGGCGCTGGACCGTGACGGGAGGCTCGTGGACGATTTCCGGCTAGGCGGTCCGGGCCACGTTCTCCACGTCCGGAACGCGCCGTCGCCGGCCGCGACGGCCTCGCTCGCGATCGGTCGGGAGATCGCCGAGCGGGCGATCGAACGGTTCGATCTCGCCTGACGCATGCGGACCGGACTCGCGCCTCGACCATCGACCGAACTTCCGACACCGACCGCCCGGGTCATGCCTTCGGGCGGTGATGCCCGCGCAGCCGTCGTCCCCACGCCGCGTCGTCGAACGTAGACTCGCCTGAGTGGAGTCATCTGACCGTTCCTCCTGCTGGAGCCGCCCCGCCCCGGGGGGATCACGCGCGTGTCCTTGATCGACGAGCTGCGTGCGTCCTGGCCGCCCGGCGACCCGGCCCCCTCGAGCGACCACGTCCGACCATCCGCAGCCGGTACCCGGCTGCTCGACGCGTGCGCCCTGCCGTCCACCGCGATCGAGCGGCACGCAGTCGCCGTCGCCTCGGGCCCCGATGAGCGCTTATGCCTGATCCTGCTCGTCCGCTCAGGTGGGGCATGGCATCTCGCGCGGGTCGGCGACGGCGCGTCTGAATCGCTCGTCGAGGCGCTGGCCCGGATGGAGCCGGTTTCGAATGATTTCAGGTTGCGTCCGCTGGGGCGTCCGCCGGAGGCCCGCGGCGAGCGCGCGATGGGCGTTGACCAGACGAATGATTCGGTCGTGGTCGGCGAGGCGGTCGTGGTCAAGTGGCTCCTACGACCGTCGCCGGCGGTGCACCCGGCCCCGGCCATCTTGGCCCATCTCGCCGCATTGGGCTTCCCCAACGTACCGCGCCCGCTCGGCAGCCTGACGTGGACGGCCCCCGACGGCGTCGAGATCCTGCTGGCCCTCGTGGACGGATATCTGCCGGGCGCGCGAGACGGTTGGGACTGGTGCGTGGCGGCGCTGCTCGAACACCTCGGTCACGTCGCAGATGGCTGCGCCGGAAGCTGTGGCGCCGATCTCGCTGCTGAGCTGGGGGCGCTCACGGCCAGCCTGCACCTCGCCCTGGCCACCCCGTCGCCGGTGCTTCCCGTGGCCGTCACGCGAGCTGGCGCATCGGACGTGGTCCGTTGGCGGAGCGCGGCGGAACTGACGATGCGCGAGGCCGCCGCGCTGACCGGAGGATCCGACGGCGAGGAGGTGAGGGCACGGCTGCCGCGGATTGGGGCCGCGCTCGCCGCGCTCTCCGATGTGGTCGGCACGCCCGTCCAGCGCGTCCATGGCGATCTGCACGTGGGACAGGTGCTGCGCTGGCGCGAGGGTCTCGCGGTAATCGACTTCGACGGCAATCCGGCCGCGGACCCTGCCGCGGCGGCACTGCCGCAGCCCGCCGCCCGCGACGTGGCGGGCATGCTTTGCAGCCTCGACCATGTGGGTCGCATCGTGGACGAACAGACGGGTCGGCTTCACCACGCGGATGTGGAGCGCTGGATCGCGAGCAGCCGCCATCGCTTCCTGTCCGCCTATCGGGCTGGACTGGCGGATGCGGGGCGTACGGACCTCCTCGACGAGCGACTCCTGCCGGCGTTCGAGCTGGAGCAGGAGTGTCGGGAGCTCGTCTACGCGGCGCGCTTCCTGCCCCGCTGGCGCTACGCCCCGATGGCCGCCCTGCGCGCGATGTTGCCGCCGTGAACGCCGAGCTCTTCCTGACCGACCTCGAGGGCAAGACGGCGGCCCTGGCCGGCCTCGCGGCGGCGCTCGAGTCGAGGGGGAACCCGTTCGCCTCGCTGCCCCGCAGCGTGCGGCGCGTCGTCTTCCTTGGCATGGGCAGCTCGCGCTATGCAGCCGCGGTCGCCGCGCTGCGCTTGCGCTCGGCGGGGATCGACGCCGTGGCCGAGTACGCCTCCGCGGCGATTGGCCACCCGGCTGGGCCGGATACGCTGATCGTTGCCATCTCGGCCGGCGGAAACAGCGTCGAGACCGTCGACGCCCTGTCGCGCCACGCGGGCCGATCGCCGATCGTGGTCATCACCAATCGGACGGGTTCGCGCGCTGCCGGCCTGGCGGACATCGTCATCCCCATGCTGGCCGGCGAGGAGGCCGGCGGCGTCGCCTGTCGGACCTTCCAGCACACGGGGCTGCTGCTCCTCGCGCTCGAGGCGCGCCTCACCGGCCGGCCGACGGACGTCGCCGGCATGTGCCGCCGGGTGGCCGCGGCCACGGCCGACCTGCTCGATCGCCGGCCCCTCTGGCTTCCGGCCAGCGCCCATCTCCTCGACGGGCCGGATGGCGTCTACACCATCGCTCCCGTCGAGCGATCGTCGTCCGCCGAGCAGGCGGCGCTGATGTTGCGAGAGGGGCCGCGCCGTCGCGCCGACGCGTGCGAAACGGGCGACTGGGCGCACGTGGACGTCTACCTCACGCGTTCCATCGACTACCGTGCTGTGCTCTTCGCCGGCTCAAGGTACGACGACCAGGCGATGGGCTGGCTGCGCAGTCGTGGCTCAGTCGTGGTCGCGGTAGGCGCCGACGTGCCCGGCGCGGCGCTATCCGTGCGGTATCGCGGCGACGATGACCCGATGGTCGCGCTCTTGACCGAGACGCTCGTGGTCGAGCTCGTTGCCGCGACGTGGTGGCGCGCTCCTGCCTGATCGCGGTCACGTCGGCTCTGCCCCCGTCAGGATCCACACGCCGTACCGCCGGCGGTCGTTCCCGGCCGGGCCTGCGCGGCTGGTCGTCGAGCGGTCATCATGGACGCCGTGAACGAAACGGCAGATGTCATCGTCGTGGGCGCCGGGGTGCAGGGCGCCAGCATCGCCTTCCACCTCGCGCGGCGGGGGGTGAACGTGCTGGTCCTCGAGCGCGGGACGGTGGCGGCCGGCGCGACGGGTCGATCGTCGGGCTTCGTCCGCATGCACTACGACCTCGAGAGCGAGTCGCGCCTGGCCTGGGCCTCGTACCCGTACTTCCGCGACTGGGCGGAGCGCGTGGGCGCCGGCGACTGCGGCTTTGTCCGGACGGGTTTCGTGATGCTCGTCACGGAGGCGCTGGCCGACCACCTGCGGGCGAACGTGGCCATGCACCAGCGGATCGGTGTCCGCAGCCGGGTTGTCGGGCCGGACGAGGTGGCCGGCCTCGTGCCGGGCATGGTCGCGGACGACATCGTGGCCGCCGCCTACGAGCCGGAGTCGGGCTACGCTGACCCGACCGGCACCGCGGCCGGTTTCCTCGCCGCGGCTCGGGCACTTGGCGCTCGCCTGGTGCAGGGGTGCCGGGTCCTCGCGGTGACCGTCGAAGGCGACCGCGTGACGGGAGTGGATACGGAGCGAGGGCACTTCGGCGCGCCGATCGTCGTGGACGTGGCCGGCGCCTGGGCGGCCGAGCTCGCAGCCACGGTCGGCCTCGAGGTCCCGGTCCGGGCCTGGCGCCACGACACCGCCTACTTCGGCCTGCCGGCGGGCCGGACGACCGACTTCCCCATCGTCATCGACGACGTCAACCAGTCCTATTTCCGCCCGGAGGGACGGGAGCTGATGCTGGTCGGCCTGGAGGCCGGCAACGTGGTCGGCGGCTCGCCCGACCGCCCGCTGGCGCCGCTCCGGCCGGAGATCCAGGAGGCGATGGTGGCACGGGTCTGCGCCAGGGTGCCGTGGATGGCGGGAGGGACCTTCCGCACCGCGCATGGCGGTCAGGACGGGATCACGCCCGACCAGCGGGCGATCATCGAGGCCGCCGGCCCGGATGGCTTCTACCTCGCCTGCGGCTTCTCGGGCACCGGGTTCAAGACGTCGCCGGCGGTCGGGGCGTGCGTCGCGGAGCTGATCCTCGACGGTCGTGCCACGACCGTGGACATCTCTGCCTACACGCACCGCCGCTTCGCCGAGGGGCGGACGCTGGTGGGCGAACACCCCTACGGGTCGCTCTGGCGCTGATCGGGAGGAGGGCGCGACCATGGACTATCCGGACTTCTCACTCGACGGGCAGGTGGCGCTGGTCACCGGCGCCAGCCAGGGCATCGGCCACGACCTCGCGCTCGCCCTCGCCCACGCCGGGGCGCGCGTTGCCGTTGCGGCGCGCCAGGTCGGGCTGCTGGAGCGCCTCTGCGCGGAGATCGCCGCCGAGGGCGGTGAGGCGGCGGCGGTCGAGATGGACCTGCGCGACCGGGGCTCCATCGAGGCGGCCGTGGCGGCCACGGTGGAGCGCTTCGGCCGGCTGGATGTGCTCGTCAACAACGCCGGGCTGGGCACGAACCACGATGCCCTGGATGCCACGGAGGCGGAGTGGGACGACCTGTTCGCGGTCAACGTGCGCGGCCTCTTCTTCGCCTGCCAGTCGGCGGGGCGGCGGATGGTCGGGCAGCGCTACGGCCGCATCGTGAACATGAGCTCGCAAGCGGGCCTCGTGGGCATCCGGCGCCACGCCGCGTACACCTCCAGCAAGGCCGCGGTGATCGGCCTGACGAAGGTGCTGGCGCTCGAGTGGGGGCCGTACGGCGTGACCGTCAACTGCGTCGCGCCGACCTTCATCCGCACCCCCGGCACCGCCGAGCGGCTCGACCAGCCCGAGTTCCTGGCGGATGTGCTGCAGCGCATCCCCGTGGGGCGCGTGGGCTCCACTACCGACGTGGCCGGCGCCGTCCTCTACCTCGCCTCGCCGAGCGCGGGACTCGTCACCGGCAGCGTGCTCACGGTGGACGGAGGCTGGACCGCGCAGTAGCGCCACAAGACCAGGAAGTACTGCCTGAGCGTTCTCGTGCCTGCCCCACCGGCTACACTCGCCCGGTCGGTTGCAGGAGGGCTCGATGCCGCGCTACGTGCCGGAGGACTCGCTGAAGTCGCCCCGCTTCACGGGGCCGTCCACGTTCGCCCGCCTGCCCCACGTGCGCACGCTGGCCGAGGTGGACCTGGCCGTCGTCGGCGTCCCCTTCGACACCGGCGTCACCTACCGCGCCGGCGGGCGCTTCGGGCCCAACGCCGTGCGCGCCGCGAGCGTCATGCTGCGCCCCTACAACACGAACCTCGAGGTCGCGCCGTTCGAGGTGCTCAGTTGCGTGGACTACGGCGACGTCTCGATCGTACCTGGCTACACCGAGCGCTCGTACGCCAACATCGAGGCGGACGTCGCGCCCATCGTCGAGGCCGGCGTCGTCCCGCTGCTGATCGGCGGCGATCACGCCTGCACGCTGCCCCACCTGCGGGCCACGCGCTCGCGCGGCCCGGTCGCGGTGATCGACTTCGACTCCCACACCGACGCCTGGGACAGCTACTTCGGCGAGAAGTACAACCACGGCACGTGGATGCGCCGCGCCATTGAGGAGGGCCTCGTGGATGTGGCCCACTCGATCGAGGTCGGCCTGCGCGGCTCGATCTACGGCGCCGAGGACTGGACGGGCCTGCGCACGGAGCTGGGACTCGAGTACCTGACCACCGAGGAGGTCCTGCGCGCCGGCCCCGAGGCGACGGCGACGGCCATCCGCGCCCGGGTGGGCGATCGGCCGGCCTTCATCAGCTTCGACATCGATGTGGTCGACCCCGCCTTCGCGCCGGGCACCGGCACGCCCGAGCCCGGGGGCCTCTCGGCCCATGACGCGCTGGCCATCGTGCGGGCGCTGCGGGGCATCGACTTCGTGGGCTTCGACGTGGTCGAGGTCATCCCCGCCTACGACCCCTCCGAGCTGACCTCGTTCCTGGCCGCGAACCTGGCCTACGAGATGCTCTCGCTGGTCGCGCTGCGGCGACTGGGCCGATGAGCGAACCCTGGCGCTCGATCCTGCCGCCCGGCTTCCGCTGGCCCGACGGGGTCCGGGCGGCTGCCTGTTTCACGTTTGACGTCGACGCCGAGAGCCCGATCCTCTGGGACCACCCCGAGGCGTCACAGCACCTCGACGTCATGAGCCACCAGGCATACGGGCCGCGCACGGGGGTGCCCCGCCTGCTGCGCCGCCTGGATCGCACCGGCAGCCGCGCGACTTTCTTCGTGCCCGGCTACACCGCCGAGCGCTGGCCGGATGCCGTGCGCGCCATCCGCGACGCCGGCCACGAGATCGCCCATCACGGCTACATGCACGAAGGGTCACGTGGTGCCGACGTCGCGGAGGAGGAGGCACGGCTGCTGCGTGGGCTCGAGGCGCTCGAGGCGGTCGCGGGCGTGCGGCCGGTGGGCTACCGAGCGCCGAACTGGGAGCTCTCCTACGCGCTGCCCGCGCTGCTGGCGAAGCACGGCTTCCGCTATGACTCGGGGCTGATGGACGCGGATCACCCGTATCGGCTGGCGGTGGACCCGGCGCCTGGCGCGCCCTCGATCGTCGAGCTGCCGGCGCACTGGGGCCTCGACGACTGGGAACCGTACAACTACCTGCCGGGACTCACCGGCTCGGGGGTCATCGCCAGCCCGGCCGACGTGGTCGCACGCTGGACCCTGGAGCTCGAGGCCCTCGTCGAGGAAGGCGGCCTCTTCATGCTCACGAACCATCCCTTCGTCTCCGGGCGCGCCTCGCGCGCGGCGGCCCTGGAGCGGCTCATCGAGCGGGCCAAGGCCATCGAGGGGCTGTGGATCGCCACCTGCGCCGACGTTGCAGCGTGGGTCGAGACGCTGGACCTCGTTCCCGTGGTGCACGTGCCGCCCGTCCTGCCCGCGGGCTGACCCGGGCCGTGGCCGGGGACCCCAGACTGGGACCCGCTCGCCTGGGGCGGCTCCCGCCGCCTCTCCGAACCGGGCTCTTCACATCACGTGAACAGGATCGGCCTCGAACCGGTCCTCGGGTGCCCCGCGGCGAGTCGAGGTCCGACCCTGCCGTCGGAGATCGAGGTGCCCACGCTCGAGCCGGCCTTCCCGCCGCCGGGCCGGGCCGCCTGAGGACCCGATAAGCGGCCATGAAGGGGCTCTCTGTTCACTTGATGCGGAATGTCGCCAAGCCCTCACCGCGCACGTCCGTCTCCGGCCGCCGTCCAGGCCCTCGCGCGCGTCAGCGTGGCCGCCGGGGACCTGATCAGGGCCGAACGGTCGCGCCGGAAGCTCACCCTGCGCGAGCTGGCGGCACGCGCGGGCGTGTCGGCGGCCGCCATCGCCCACGTCGAAGCGGGGCACCCCGCCAGCCTGGAGACGTACGCGCGACTGGCCACGGCCCTCGAGATGCGACTCGAGCTGGGGCTCGTCGACCCACGGCGGCGGACCGGCCCGTCACGCGAGGCGGACCTGGTCCATGCAGCGATGGGCGATGCGGAGGCCCGCCATCTGCGATCGCTCGGCTTCGACGTGGGGCTCGACGTGCCCTACCAGCACTACCAGTTCGCGGGGCGAGCGGACCTGCTGGCCTGGGATCGCGAGCGCCGCAGCTTGCTGCACGTGGAGAACCGCACGCGCTTTCCGAACCTCCAGGAGGCATTCGGCAGCTACAACGCCAAGCGCGCGTACCTCGCCACAGATGTCGCCGAACGCATCGGCCTGGGCGGCGGATGGCGGAGCGAGACGCACGTCATCGCCGCCCTCTGGTCCTCCGAGGTCCTGCATTCGCTGCGACTCCGCACCGCGAGCTTCGAGGCGGTCTGCCCCGATCCGCCGAACGCGTTCGCGGCCTGGTGGTCGGGCGAGCCCCCGGCGCAGAGCCGGGCGAGCTGCCTGGTTGTCCTCGACCCCGATCCCGGCGGACCGGCCGCGCGACGGCGCCGCTTCATCGGCCTGGCCGAGGCCATGCGCGCCGCGCCGCGCTACCGCGACTACGCCGCCGCCGCCCAGGCGCTCCGCTGAGCCCAAGGCCCTGGTGCCCCGAGGCCGAGGCCGGCTTTGCCAGTGCGGCTGACGGCGAGGCCGCGTCAAGCCCGCAGGGCGGGGCCGTCGGGGCGCCGCCACCGTGTCCCGGGCGCCGGATCCCAGCCCCGGGGCATCCTCGCCCTGAGCATCCAACCCCCCGAGCGGCCCGCCCCGAAGGTATTCACTTCAAGCGAACAGGATCGGCTTCTACGGCTCGTCGGCCCCGCGCCCTGGCCGCCGGAGCCACCCCGCCGACCGCACGGACGACGGGCTGCCACGCTCGGACGGACCCCTCTGGCGGACCCTCATCCGACCCACCTCACCTCGCGAGCGGCCGTGAAGGGCCTCCCTGTTCACTTCAAGCGAAGATGACGACGCGGACCGACCAACTCGCACGTCCTCCGCCCCAGTGCCAGCTTCGGGACGTTTGTCGCTATCGTGAGAGCTCGCGGCGAGCGACGATCGACGAAGCTCGTGAAGCAGGAGGTGCCCGATGGACACGGCCATCCGGACGGAACGCCTGACCAAGTCCTACGGTCGCCAGCGCGGCGTCGTGGAGCTCGACCTGGAGGTCGAGCAGGGCGAGATCTTCGGTTACCTCGGGCCGAACGGCGCCGGGAAGACGACGACGATCCGGGTGCTGCTCGACCTGATCCGGCCGACCAGTGGCCGGGCGTTCGTGTTCGACATCGAGACGACGGCCGACCCGGTCGCGATCCACCGGCGGACCGGCTACCTGCCCGGCGAGTTCAGCCTCTATGACCGACTGACCGGCGGCGAGACGATCGAGTACTTCGCGAACCTCAGGGGCGGCGTCGATGCCGCCTACCAGCGCTCGCTGATCGAACGGCTGGACCTGGATCCGTCGCGCCGCTACCGCGAGTACTCCAAGGGCAACAAGCAGAAAGTCGCCCTGGTGATCGCCTTCCAGCACCGGCCGGACCTGCTGGTGCTCGATGAGCCGACGGCCGGGCTCGACCCCCTCGTCCAGCTCGAGTTCTTCACCTGGATGGCGGACGCGAAACGAGATGGCCGGACGATCTTCCTGTCGAGCCACCTGATCGGCGAGGTCGAGAAGAGCTGCGACCGGGTGGCCATCCTCCGCGAGGGCCGGCTGGTCCAGGTCGACCGGGTCGAGGCACTCCACGACCTCTCGGTCCACCAGGTCGAGCTTCGCTTCAGCGGACCCGTGCCGGCCGCCACGTTCGCCGCGATCCCGGGAGTCAGCCATCTGGTGTCCGAGGACCACATCCTGCGGATGCACGTCCAGGGACCGATCGCCCCGGTCGTGAAGGCCGCCGCCGCGTTCGACCTGGTCGACTTCGTCAGCCGCGAGCCGACCCTCGAGGAGGTCTTCCTCGCCCAGTACGGCAAGGGGACCATCGATGTCCAGTAGGCTCCTCCCGCTGCCGCGCCGCGCGGCTCGACGGCAGACCGCCTGGCCGCTGCATGGGCCGCGGAGCATCTTCACCAAGGGGCTGCGCGACAGCCGGCGGTCGATCCTCCTCGCCGGCCTCGGGATGGGCTTCTTGACCCTGCTCCTCGGGATGATCCTGTCCCTCCAGTTCCCCACCGCCGCGGACCGGCAGCAGATCGTGGCCGAGATGCGGATGCTTCCGGCGGCGATCAGCGGGCTGCTCGGGGAGCCCATCAACATCGATCGCCTGGGCGGCTTCATGAGCTGGCGCTACGGCAACTTCATGCCGATCATGTTCGGGATCTGGTCCGTCCTGGCCCTCTCGGGCACGCTCGCGGGTGAGGCCCGCGGAGGCAGCCTCGAGGTCCTCGCCGGAGCGCCGGTCTCGCGGCGACGGATCGCGCTCGAGAAGATCGCCGTCCACGTCGTGGCCCTCGCGGGCGCAGTCACTGTCATCGCGCTCGGCGCATGGCTCTCCGGCCAGGCCTTCGCGACCATCCCCGCCGACGCCATCGCCATCGGCGACGCCCTCGCGCATTTCGCGGGCGTCGCGCTGTTCGGCCTCGTGGGCGGCGCGCTTGCGTTCGGACTCGGTCCCATCCTCGGCCGGGCCGCCGCCGGGGGGATCGCCCTGGCCACCCTGATCACGGCCTACCTCGTCAACGCCTATGCCGGGGTGATCCCGGCGTTCGACCAGGTCCAGGGTCTATCGTGGTTCGCCTGGTCCGCCGACCAGCGACCCCTCGCCGGCCGGTGGGACGCCGTCTCGCTCATCCCGATCGGCATCCTGGTGGTGGCGCTGTTCGCCGTCGGGATCGTCGCTTTCGAGCGGCGCGATCTCGGGGCAACGGTCCGCCTGCCCAGGCTTGGCCTGCCCGGCGGTCGCGTCGGGCTTCGCGGCCCCGCCCGTCAGGCCTTCGTGAGACAGATCCCGGCCGCCGCGGCGTGGGGGCTCAACATCGGGTTCTGGGCCCTCCTCGTGGCGATGGCAGGCCGGGATATGGGCGAGCTCTTCCGCTCGGATTCGGCCGCCGCCGGGCTGCTCGACCTGCTTTTCCGAGGCATCCCCTGGCAGAGCGCCGGCGGGATGCTCCAGCTCTTCTTCTTCAGCTTCGCGATCCTGATCATCGCTCTCGCGGCCGCGGCGCTCGTGAACGGGGTGGCCGCCGAGGAGCGCGAGCGCCGCCTTGAGCTGCTCCTCTCGACGCCGGTTTCGCGCGCCCGCCTGACGATCGCCAACGGCGTCGGCCTGTTCGGCGCCATCGCGGTCGTGACCCTGGTCATCGCGGCGTCCGTGGCCGCTGGAGCTGCGGCGTCCGGCGACGATCCCGTCCAGCCGTTCTTGGGCACGTGGGTCAGCGGCCTCTATGCCGCCGGGCTGGCCGGCGTCGGCCTGGCCGTCATCGGCCTGGGCGCGATCGACCTCGGGGCCCCGACGACCGCGGCCCTCGCGCTCGGCTTCTTCCTGTGGGACTTCATCGGGAGCGCCCTGCGGCTGCCGCCGGAGTGGCTCGACCTGACCCTGACGCGCCACCTCGGCCGGCCGATGATCGGCACGTACGATTGGCCGGGCATGCTCCTCCTCGCGATCATGGCCGTGGGCGGGCTCCTGGTGGCGGCCTGGGGGATGCGCCGGAGGGACGTCTCGGCGTAGGGGCCGACGCAGCGGCCGCGCCTCTCCGGCCGGCTCCGGGTCGGAGACCGCGCTCTCGCCGGCTGCCGAGCCGCCCCCCTGTTCGGTGCGTCCCCGCCCCGAGTTTCCACTTCAGGTGAACAGGATGGGCGGCATCGGTCGACTGCCGCCGGCTGGGGCCCGCCGAATCGACCAGCCCGTCGCGGGATCACGCATGGCCACGCTCGAACGGACGCCTGCAGCGCGCTCCGGCCCTGCCCGCATCACCGCCGAGCGGTATCGACGGACTCATCTGTTCATTTCAAGTGAAAAGGTCGCCCCGCGGACCCCGTCGACGTTGCCGGCGGCGCGGAGGTGACAGCGCTCTCGCCGGCAGCGGAGCCGTGGCACCATGGCGCCGATGAGCGACGCCCCGACCGACCTGGCGCCCCGCCCGGTCCTCGACGCCGACCGCGCCGCCCGCATCGCCGAGGCCTGCTTCGGCGTCCGCGCCGACGAAGTCGTGGAGCTGTCGAGCGAGCGCGACCGGAACTTCCGCCTGTCGGTGCAGGACGCGCCGCGCTACGTGCTGAAGGTCGCCGGCCCGGAGGAGGGCCTCAGCCTCCTCGAGGCGCAGGACGCGGCGATGCTCCACCTCGCTCACCGGCTGAAGGACCTTGCCGTTCCGGTGCCCCGGCCGTCCCGCGACGGGGGCTTCATCGCCGAGGCGGAGGACAGCGCCGGGGAGCGGCGGTTGGTGCGGCTTCTGACCTGGCTGCCCGGTACCCCGCTCGCGGGAACCGGCCACGACCGCGACGATCCGGCCCTCGCGCGCTCGCTCGGCGAGGCCGCGGGAAAGGTGTCGCGGGCGCTGGCGGACTTCCACCACGCCGCCTTCGCGCGCGACTTCCGCTGGGACGTGGCCGGCGCGCCTGCGGTCGTCGCGCGCTACCGCGACGAGGTGCCGGAGACCCATCGCCGCGAGCTGCTCGACCGCTGGCTGGGACGCCTGTCGGCCACCTTCGCGATGCTCCCCGCGCTCCCGCGCGGCGTCGTCCATGACGACGCGAACGACCACAACGTCCTCGTCGAGGACGGGCGGATCAGCGGGCTCATCGACTTTGGCGACATGGTCGAGACGGTCCGGGTCGCCGAGGCTGCCGTGGCCGTCGCCTATGCGCTGCTCGATACGCGCGATCCGCTCGCGGTCGCGGAGCAGGTCGTTGCCGGGTTCCATGCCCGGTGTCCGCTCTCCGATGCAGAGCTTGCGGCGCTCTTCCCGCTCGCGACGGCCCGGCTCTGCCTGAGCGTGGCGCTCGCCGCGCACCAGCAGCGGCTCCACCCGGACAACCCCTACCTCACGGCCTCCGAGCCCGACGCCTGGGAGGCGCTCGAGCGGCTGGACGACGTGACCCTTGCGGCCGCCCACCGCCGCCTCGCCGCGGCCTGTGGCATGCCGGCCCCCGCCACCGTCGCCGCGACGACCGCCACGGATGAGCTGCTCGCCGCGCGCCGGCGCCTGCTGGGCCCGTCGCTGAGCGTCGCCTACCGCCACCCGCTGAAGATCGTCCTGGGGCGCGGCACGTACCTCTACGACGACGAGGGCCGGCGCTTCCTCGATTGCGTCAACAACGTGGCTCACGTGGGCCACGCGCATCCCCGCGTGGTGGGGGCGGCCGCGCGGCAGATGGCCCGCCTGAACACGAACACGCGCTACCTCCATGACACCGTCGTCGAGTACGCCGAGCGGCTCACGGCCACCCTTCCGGAGCCGCTGCGCGTCTGCTACTTCGTCAACTCCGGCAGCGAGGCGAACGAGCTGGCGCTCCGCCTGGCGCGCACGGTCACGGGCCGCCGCGACATCCTCGTCCTCGACGCGGCCTATCACGGGAACACCGGCTCGCTCGTGGAGATCAGTCCCTACAAGTTCGACGGCCCCGGCGGTCAGGGCAAGCCGGAGCACGTCCACGTGGCCCCGCTTCCCGACACGTTCCGGGGTCCTCACCCGCGCGACGGCACCGATCCCGGCGCCTGGTACGCCGAGCGCCTGCGCCAGACGATCGCCGCCGCCCGGGCCCGGGGACGCGAGATCGCGGCCTTCTTCGCCGAGTCGCTGCCCGGTTCGGCCGGCCAGATCCTGCCGCCGCCTGGCTTCCTGCGGGCGGCCTATGCGCACGCCCGGGAGGCCGGGGCGGTCGTCGTGGCCGACGAGGTCCAGGTCGGTTTCGGGCGGGTGGGCGAGCGCTTCTGGGGCTTCGAACTCGACGAGGGCGCCGTGCCCGACATCGTGACCATGGGCAAGCCGATCGGCAACGGACACCCGATCGGCGCCGTGGTCACGACGCGCGAGATCGCCGACGCCTTCGCCAACGGCATGGAGTACTTCAGCACCTTCGGCGGAAACCCGGTCTCGGCGGCCGTGGGGCTGGCGGTCCTCGACGTGATCCGCGACGAGGGGCTGCAGGAGCGGGCGCTGCGGGTGGGCGGCTACCTGGCGGAGCGGCTGCGCGAGCTGGCCGGCACGACCCCGCTCATCGGCGACGTGCGCGGCGCGGGGCTCTTCCTCGGCGTCGAGCTGGTGCGCGATGGCGACTCACGGGAGCCGGCGACCGCGGCGGCGAGCGCCATCGTGGAGGCCGCGAAGGAGCGCGGCGTCCTGTTGAGCACGGAGGGACCGCACCATAACGTCCTGAAGATCAAGCCCCCGCTCGTCTTCGGCGAGCGCGAGGCGGACATGCTCATCGCCGCGCTGGCCGCAATGGCCCCCCGCCCTGACGACCAGTGGACCGGGCCCTCGTGACTTTCGACCTTACCCGACCGAGCCCCCGGGCGTCACAGTGTGGCCCAACGTTCACGGGTCGGTTGCGAGGGCTGATACCCTCGACTCCCTGATCCGTTCCTGGGAGTCTTGGGAGGGCTGTCATGTCCATGCTTCGCCGATGGGCCATCCCGATCGG
>Ga0209619_10002338_pt1 | contig 13756 bp, 14 predicted proteins | sample Rifsed16ft3_FD_184011 | JGI IMG/M metagenome (GOLD analysis project Ga0209619, IMG submission 184011) | Soil microbial communities from Rifle, Colorado, USA - sediment 16ft 3 (version 2) | ecosystem: Environmental > Terrestrial > Deep subsurface > Rock core/Sediment | place: Rifle, Colorado... | reverse complement strand
AAGCGGAAAAAATCTTGATTTGTTTCTGCTATCAAACAGAAATGAAAAATACGATGGACTGAAAATTTATGAAATTGATTTTGGCAATGAGCAGATAGAACTTACTAATGGTATTGTTTTGAAAAAAGGCGAAACACGGGGCGGGATGAATGACGAGGTTATGAAGTTCATGCTCCGTAAAACCGTTGAGGAACATCTCAAAAGAGAAAGGTCATATAAAGGCAGGGGGATTAAAGTCCTTTCACTTTTTTTCATTGATAAGGTAAAAAACTATCGGGAGTATGATGCAAGCGGAAATCCTGTAAAAGGGAGGTTTGCCCTGTGGTTTGAAGATATGTATAGGCAGGAAATTGCGAAACCTGCTTACATTGGTCTATTGCCATACGCTGTCCACGAGGTTCACAATGGCTATTTCTCGCAGGACAGCAAAGGGAGATTGAAAGATACGGAAGGAGAGAGTCAGGCGGATTATGACACTTACAAACTCATCATGCAAGACAAAGAGAAACTCCTTGACCCTTACACTCCGCTTCGCTTTATATTCAGCCACTCTGCTTTGCGGGAGGGATGGGACAATCCAAATGTCTTTCAGATTTGCACATTAAATGAGACTAAATCGGAAATCAAAAAGAGGCAGGAAATCGGCAGGGGTCTGCGTCTTTCGGTAAATCAAAATGGCGAGAGGATATTTGACCGTAATATAAATAAATTGACTGTTGTAGCAAATGAACGGTATGAAGATTTTGCAAAGGCATTGCAGAAAGAGATTCAGGAAGACTGCGGTGTGGATTTTACAGGAAGGATAAAAAACAGGGGCGATAGACAGAAAATCAATCTGCGTAAAGGTTTTGAGGCAGACCCGAAATTCCTTGAGATTTGGGAGAAGATTAAATACCATACCCGATACAGTGTTGAATACAAAACTGATGAGCTGATTACACTGTCTGCAAAGGCAGTAAAAAATATGCCAGAAATTAGAAAACCGACCATCAAATCAACCAAGAAAAGGGTCTTGATGAATCAGGAAGGCATTGAAGGGGAATTGGTGAGTGACAGCATTAGGGATGATTATGAAAGTATGTTTGAAATACCCGATATGTTGGCTTATATTCAGTCAAAGACTGAATTGACAAGGCACACCATTCTGCAAATTCTGAAAAGTTCAGGAAGGTTGAATGAATTAATGCTTAATCCACAGTTATTCATGGATAATGCAGTAACCGCAATCAAATCGGCGCTGTATGATTTAATGGTTGACGGCATCAAGTATGAAAAAATTGGAGATAAGGTTTATGAAATGACTTTGTTTGAAGATGATAAATTGGAAATATACATTGACCAGTTCACCTTTGCAGTCAATAACAGGGACAAAACCATTTATGAAAATTACATTCCGCTTGATTCATCTGTGGAAAATCAGTTTGCCAGAGATTGTGAGAGCAGCGAAAATATAGAGTTCTTTTTTAAACTCCCTTTTTGGTTTAAAATCAATACACCTATAGGCACATACAATCCTGATTGGGCGATAGTCTTTAAGGGAGAAAAGAAAATCTATTTTGTGGCAGAGACAAAAAGCGCAGGACAGGAATTGAGAGGCAGTGAAAAACTGAAAATCAAATGCGGTGCAGAACACTTCAAAAATTTTGAGGATGTGGTTTACAAAAGAGTAGCATCCGTTTCAGAATTAAATATATGATAGTTTCTGATTGGGACAAAGTTTATTACTGCTTTTAATCGTAAATGGGGTTTGGGATAGGAAGTCGAGAATACCAGATAGAGGTAATAAGAACAGTTAGCAATCAACCTATAACGGAGATATTATGATTTTGACGGATAAATATTGCGGCGATGCTAAAATGGATTCGCTTCTAAAAAAATATGATGTGGAATTTACACTTCATCAAATGTATGGACTTCTCTATGGCGCCGTTTCTGCACCTGGGATTGTTCAGCCTTCGCAGGTTATATCCATTATTTTTAATGGGAAAGAGCCTGATTGTGAATCAATGGAAGAAGCAAAGAGCTTTTTAGAAAATATCATGACCCTCTGGAATGTCGTGGCAGACTCCGCATCTGGCGGTTCTCATATTGCCTGGCCGGAAATTGTCTTTCAACAAAGCGATTCCGGGCTTAAGGAATATATCCATGCTATTACCTCGTTGTCTGAACAGTTTATTAAGGGGCTTGACCTTGGCGCAACTCAGGAAGAAGATTTTGCAGGAGAGATAAGGGATGCCTTTGAGTCTCTTGCAAAGACGGATTTATTGCTTAAGGAGTACCTGAAATTCCTAAAAAAGGATAAAAGCTCAGATATGAAGGAAATTGTCAAATCATTTGAGCTTGTAGAAAAAGCAGAAGAAGTCATAATTGACTGTATTGGCAGGATTGCCGTTGGGCTAAAAGATTCACGGGTGAGAAAGGCAAGGGAGATAGCAAAGTTTGTTGAATCTCCACATCAGGCAAGAAGTGGCAAGGTTGAAAGGAATGCCCCATGCCCATGCGGAAGCGGGAAAAAGTTTAAGAAATGCTGCGGCTTGCTGCACTGATTCGGGGGAGTGCCTGCAAGTCTAAAGGGTTGCCCTAAATTGAAATTCCTGAACATCAAGTTATGACTTTATGAATTAGGGGTGGTTTTATGGGCTGGCTGACACCAATAATATATGAACTTGTTATAATAGATTCCGCTTCAGACCTCCCCTCACTCCCCTCCTTTATAAGGAGGGGAAGGGGGAGGTTAGTGTGAATGGTAACCAGAGACTCACCTTTTTTTACATAATCACCTATCTTTTTTCTTAAAATGAGCCCTGCAGAATAATCAATTGGTGAGTCTGCCTTTAATCTGCCTGCACCAAGGATACAGGCAGAGATTCCAATCTTGTCTGTTTCTATTTTCTGGACATAGCCTGATTCCCTGCTTTTTACATCCTTTATGATTTTTGCCTTTGGAAAGAGATTGTAGTCTTCAGTAATTTCGGGATTTCCATTCTGACATTTAATCAATTCCCTGAATTTTTCAAGCCCCTCACCACTCTTTAATTTCTCTTGTAAAATCTTAATGCCGTCTTCTATATCTTCTGTTATACCGCCTATCTTAAGCATCCATGCACCAATCTTTAATGTGAGATTCTTTATGTCATCACTCCCTTTACCCCTTAACATTTCAATTGCCTCTATCACCTCCAATGAATTGCCTACTGCATACCCTAATGGCTGATTCATATCGGTTATAAGGGCAACAACATTCTTCCCCATCTTTTTGCCGATTTGGACAATGCCTTCTGACAGCTCAATCGCATCTTCAAATTCCTTCATAAATGCCCCATTGCCTGTTTTTACATCCATTATAAGCCCGTCTATACCCTCCGCAAGTTTTTTGCTCATTATACTGCTGACAATAAGAGGGATAGATTCCACTGTAGCCGTTACATCCCTCAAGGCATAGAGTTTTTTATCGGCAGGGGCAATCTCTGATGTCTGTCCTATGATACTTAAATTTATCTTTTTTATAGTTTCCTTAAATTCCCTTAAACTTAGGTTTGTCCTGAAATTTGGGATGGATTCAAGCTTATCTACTGTCCCTCCGGTATGCCCCAAGCCTCTACCTGCAATCATGGGCATTGGTACGCCTGCCGATGCAACAAGGGGTGCAATGGTCAGTGAGAGCTTGTCTCCAACACCGCCGGTGCTATGTTTATCAACTTTTATACCGTGTATGTCAGAGAGGTCTAAGACTTCACCTGAATTCATCATTGAATATGTGAGGTGGTAGGTCTCATCCTCTGTCATTCCGCTAAAATATATTGCCATCAAGAGGGCTGTTGCCTGATAGTCAGGGATTTCACCCCTTGTTAATCCTCTGATAAAAAAATCTATCTCTTTAGAGGTAAGTATTTCTCCATCCCTCTTTTTCTTTATAATGTCTATAACTCGCATAGAATTTTTAAAAGGTGTGGGATTTGTGAGAGGGTTTCAATTTATTGTCCTAAGCATATCCTCTATAATATCTTCAATGGATAGCCTTCAGCAACAGAACATCCAACTGTATCATCTACCAAGTCTCTTATTTAATTCAGCCTTTAATCCTTCATCAGAGATATTCGGATTTTGATGGATAATCCCAGCCTGGACAATTTCTTTAACTGCTTCAAATAAATCAGAGACAATCTTTATCCGCTCTTCTCCACTTAATTTTTTTAGTCTTTCTATATAAAGTGCATCTGCTTCTTTAATCTTTTCTTCATAGGTTTTCATTTTGCTAATCTTTCTGTTGCATGGCATGTTCAGAAAGAATAAGAATTGGGAGAGGTCTCCTCTTAAATCTTAGCAGGATTTCAGGTTAAAACGACCTCAGGTTCAATTAGCCTTGATTTGGCGGGTCTTAACCCCTTTACTTTAACATAAATAACAGTCTGACCTATCTCTCTTTGTCTATCTGCTAATTGTCTGCTCCACTCATTATATTCCTCATCTCCCTCAACCTGTAAAACAATCTGGGCATTTTGTGGAATCTTTGCAGCAAATTCAGGATGCTCCACCACATAACGATCAAATTCCACAACTAACATGCTGTGTTTTTTCTCAAAAAAATCTACCATTTATTTACCCTCAAGAAAGTCTCTTTGATAGACTTTCCAATTCTTCTTTATATCTTCATCTGCCAATGTTAATGCTTCGGTAAGTTCTAAATTTAGCTCCTTTTTAATTTTTCTCCCGTTGAGATAGTACCGATCTATATGGGCAAATCCATGAGCAGAATCGTAACGAATTATCTCTCGCCACTCACCATTAACAAATGCTTCTAATTGAACTGTAAAGGCAATGACCTTTCCTTTAATAGTTTCATGGTAATGCCTTTTACGAGCATTCTCACCTAAAGGGATAACATATTCTACCACATTGTTTACCTTTTATTTGTATCATAATACTCCTGTAGTGATTTTACATCTAAGTCGCCGTTCTGGATTGCCTTGATACCGCTGGCGGCGGCGAGGGCGCCCGGGATGGTTGTGCAGTATGGTATGTTATGTGTGAGAGCAGTCCTTCGGAGTGAATAGGAATCTAATGCAGAAGCCTTTCCAAATGTGGTATTTATGACGAGGCTGATTTCACCGTTTTTCATGTGGTCAACTATATTTGGCCTTCCCTCTTTTACCTTTAAGACCTTTTCAACAGTAATTCCTGATTTTTCTAAGGTTGCGGCAGTGCCGCCAGTCCCCATTATTTTAAATCCTAAATCTGCAAATTGTTGTGCAATCTTTACTGCAGAGGATTTGTCCTTGTCTGCAACACTTATAAAGACCTTCCCGTTTTTTGGAAGTACTACGCCTGCACCAAGCTGTGATTTGGCGAATGCCCTGCCGAATGATGTATCTATACCCATTACTTCACCAGTGGACTTCATCTCAGGTCCAAGGATGGTATCAACACCGGGGAATTTTATGAATGGAAATACTGCCTCTTTCACAGAAATATATCCTACATCTTTTTCCGATGTGAAGCCAAGCTCTTTAAGTGTCTTGCCTGCCATTATCCTTGCAGCCATTTTTGCAAGTGGGACTCCAATCGTCTTGCTTACAAACGGCACTGTCCTTGATGCCCTCGGGTTTACCTCCAGCACATAGACAGAGCCGTTTTTTACTGCATACTGGATATTTATAAGACCGATTACATTTAATTCTTTGGCGAGTGCTATAGTCTGCTTTTTTATTTCAACTGTCAGTTCTTTTGAAAGTGAATAGGGGGGGAGTGAACACGCACTATCGCCTGAATGAATTCCTGCCTCCTCAATATGCTCCATAATACCGCCGATTACAACTATCCTTCCGTCAGAGATGGCATCCACATCAACCTCTACAGCATCTTCTAAAAATTTATCAATAAGGACAGGATGCTCAGGTGATGCCTTGACTGCATGGGTCATATAATGGATTAGGGCGGCATCGTCATATACAATCTCCATTGCCCTTCCGCCGAGGACATAGGATGGCCTGAGTATTACCGGGTAACCGATTTTCTTTGCAATATCCAGTGCCTCTTTCTGTGAGGTGGCTGTGCCGTTCTCCGGCTGTTTGAGATTTAATTTATGTAAGAGCTCTTTAAACCTTTCTCTGTCCTCTGCCCTGTCTATATTATCAGGTGATGTCCCTATTATCTTCACACCCGCCTTTTCAAGCGGGATGGCAAGTTTAAGAGGTGTCTGACCTCCGAATTGAACAATCATGCCATCAGGCTTCTCTATATCAACTATGTTCATCACATGCTCAAATGTGAGCGGCTCAAAATAGAGCCTGTCTGATGTATCATAGTCAGTGCTTACAGTTTCAGGATTACAGTTCACCATGATGGTCTCAAAACCATCCTCCTTTAGTGCAAACACACCGTGGACACAGCAGTAGTCAAACTCAATCCCCTGTCCTATTCTGTTTGGTCCGCCTCCGAGAATCATTATCTTTTTTCTCTTTGTAGGCTCTGCCTCACACTCTTTTTCATAGGTGGAGTATAGATATGGTGTATGTGCTACAAATTCAGCAGCACATGTATCAACCCTTTTAAAAACTGCCTTAACCCCATATTCTTTTCTAAGTTTTCTTATCTCTATTTCTTTTGTCTTTGTTAATTCTGCCAATCTTCTGTCAGAAAAACCCAACTCCTTTGCCCTTCTTAATTGCTGACTGCTGATTGGTGACTGCCGACTGCCGACTGTTTTCGCAAATTCCACAATCTCCTTCATATTGTGCAGAAACCATCTGTCAATCTTTGTAAGCTCATAAATCTCATCCAGACCCATTCCGCTCCTCATAGCCTCTGCTATATACCATACCCTCTCCCAGTTTGGCACCCGTAATTTCTTTTTGATATTTTCCATATCTGATGACACGGCTTCAAACCCATATCTATCAATCTCCATAGATACTATTGCCTTCTGCAGAGCCTCTTTAAATGTCCTTCCAATTGCCATTGCCTCACCGACCGATTTCATCTGTGTTGTCAATGTCTGGTCTGCCTGAGGGAATTTCTCAAATGCAAATCTCGGAAACTTTACAACACAGTAATCAATGGTCGGTTCAAATGATGCAGGGGTCTCTTTTGTAATATCATTTGGTATCTCATCAAGCGTAAAGCCAACGGCTAATTTTGCAGCTATCTTTGCGATTGGGAAGCCGGTTGCCTTTGAGACAAGGGCTGAGCTCCTTGAGACCCTCGGATTCATCTCTATTACAACCATCTTTCCATTTTCCTGATTTACTGCAAACTGGATATTTGAGCCGCCGGTTTCAACACCAATCTCCCTTATAATCTTTATAGAGGCATCCCTCAGTATCTGATACTCTTTATCTGTAAGTGTCTGGGCAGGTGCGACAGTTATGCTGTCCCCTGTGTGGACACCCATCGGGTCAAAATTTTCAATAGAGCAGATTATTACTACATTGTCCTTTAAATCCCTCATCACCTCTAACTCAAACTCCTTCCAGCCGATGACAGATTTTTCTATCAGGAGTTCATGGACAGGACTCATTGAAAGACCCCAATCCACCTGCTGTTCATACTCCTCCATGTTATAGGCAATATTGCCTCCCGTTCCTGCAAGTGTAAATGAAGGGCGGATTATTGCAGGGAAGCCTATGTGGCTTACTGCCCTCATTGCCTCTGCCTTTGAATGGACATAATAGCTCTCAGGGACTTCAAGCCCAATCCTCTTCATTGCATCCTTGAATAGCTCCCTGTCTTCAGCCTTTTTTATTGCAGGGAGTTTTGCACCAATAAGTTCAACACCGTATTTATCAAGGACGCCGTTTTCAGCAAGGGCTACGGCAGTATTAAGCCCTGTCTGCCCTCCGATTGTAGGTAAAAGGGCATCAGGCCTCTCTTTTTCAATGATTTTTTCAACTATCTCTGGTGTAATCGGCTCTACATAAGTCCTGTCAGCTATTTCCGGATCCGTCATTATAGTTGCAGGATTGCTGTTTATCAGCACCACCTTGTAACCCTCTTCTTTTAAGGCTTTACACGCCTGTGTCCCTGAATAATCAAACTCACACGCCTGTCCGATTACAATGGGTCCTGACCCTATCAATAAAATTTTCTTAATATCTGTTCGTTTTGGCATTTATAAACTCAAATTATTAAAGTTAAATCAACCTCATCTTCCTTTTATATAATTCTCAACCCCTGCCGTAAATAGTTTCAGGATACCTTCCCCTTCTTTAATAAATCTGCTTATCCCATCCCATTTCAAATCAAGATAGTCGTAGGCAAGACGGTTTCTTAAAACTGACCATTGAGATATTCTGCTGCCGAGTTTTGCTTCAAATAATCCAAGTAAATCTATGTTTTCCAGAAGCTCCCTGTTGGTTTCGGGAATAACCATCTTTTTTTCGGAATAGAGCGTTTTACTTATATCAATAACACAATTAATGGCATCCTCTACCCATTTTTCCACCTCGCGACGCAGGCGGACATTGGAATTATATTGTTCTTTTGTTATGGTATGATAGGATTGAAAAAACGGTACAATAAGGCTTTTTAAAAAATCTATCCGTTTGAGCAGCCTGTGTTTATAATCTATAACCATATTTCATTTCATAAATATCTTCCAGATTATTCCTGTAAAACTCCGCTTCATCAGTTACCCTTAATAGATAATCAATATAAATACCCTGATTTTTATGATTATAGGTATCCCTTTACGAATCGCCTCATCGCAGATATAGGCAGTCGCCCTGTTCAGTATAATTAAATCAATCTCTTGCTTCAGTAATCTTGTAAGGTCTGCATGCACCTCATCTTCCTGCTCCTCATGAAGATTATCAGTATCCTCCATCTCTATTCTATCAGCAGAAAAGTATACGGCAATATCTATATCCGATTCTTCCCTCATAGTTTCTCTTGCAAGAGAGCCTATAAGGAATGCCATTGTTATATCATCTCTCTGGAGGCAGTAGTTTTTAATTTTGTTGATTATTACAGCAGATTTCATTGCATGGCTATATTATCAAACATACCCTTTTATTTCAAATAGAAAAAATAAAGAAATTAGTGCATCCTTGACTCAATTCTGTCTTTCGTGATATTTTCACGGCATGGGATGTTTTTCTTATCAGTATTTCAGCATCAAAAAAGAGATACCTCTTGTAAAAGAGAAAAAGAGTAATAGATATGGGAAGAAAATTCCTGAGAGGCTGGTTAGGTGTATATGGCTGGATCAGTTGTTTGAAGATGAAATTTTTACTGTGGATGGGAGAAAGATAAAGGTATTATCAACCGGCTGGTGGAATCTTGAAGAGGGACCAGATTTTAAGAAGGCGGTTATATCTATTGATGGAGGAAAGGTTCTTAAAGGCGATGTGGAGGTGCATGTATATTCTTCCGATTGGAAAAAACATGGTCATCATAGAGATGATAGATATAAAAATGTAATTGCCCATGTATTTATGTGGAATGACCTTAAACCTCCCCTTCTTCCCCTCCTTCATAAGGAGGGGAAAGGGGAGGTTCTCCAGTTAGAGCTCTCCAAATTTTTAAAGGAGGAACTTGAGCATATAGAGGATATGATTGATATAAAAGGGTATCCATACAAAAGCCCAAAGGAATATGGTGATTGCTCTTCCATGCCGTCAGAAAGAATCGGTAGTCTATTAGATATGGCAGGAGATGCAAGGATGATTGAAAAGGCTGAGAGATTTAAAGGTTCATTAAATAGAAATGACATGGACCAATTATTATATGAAGGAATTATGGGGTCGCTTGGATACAGGAGGAATAAGCTGCAATTTAAGTCTCTTGCTAAATTGATACCCCTGCAAATAATTAAAAATGCCATTTGCGGGTATTCTTATAAAAAGAGGGTAATAATTATTCAATCGTTATTACTGGGTGCAGGAGGACTAATCCCTGAAAATCCTCCCCATAGGTGGGAATACAGTCAGGAGGTCAAAGACTATATAAAAGCCATAAAAAGACTCTGGAATAAATATAGGATTCCTGTTGAGAAGAATATTATGTGGGATTTTTATGGGACAAGACCTGCTAATCTGCCATTCAGAAGGATTGCAGGCATAAGTCATTTTCTCTCTTCTAACATTGAAAAAGGTTTATTAAATGTATTCCTATCTGAATTTTTAAAATCCCCCCTGCCCCCCTTTAATAAAGGGGGGGATGGGGGGATTGGGAATTTCATTAACAAAATTGATACCCTGTTTACCGTATATGACGACCTGTGGTCATTCAGGTATACATTTAAAGGCAAGAGATTTGTCAATAAAAATAGGCTTATAGGGAAGGACAGAGTTTTAACAATAATAGTAGATGTTCTTATGCCGTTAATGCTTCTATGCTCAAACGAAAACGGAGATCACCAATTGGAAGAGAATATTCACAATATATATACAAGAATATCAAGACTGCCATCCAACAGTATTACCAGATTTATGGTGAGGAGGATGTTAAGAGGCGAAAGGCATATTGTTAACAGTGCCAGAAGGGGACAGGCACTTATACAGATATTTAACGATTATTGTGCAAATAATGAAGATGGCTGTCCCGGATGTGCACTGAAAACGGAAATTACTAATTTGTAAGTTTTATTATGAGATACGATGTATGTGATAGGTGCGGTGTAAAGATTCCTGAAGGCGGGCTTAAATATATTGTCAGGGTAAATATAGTTGCAGACGATGATAATATTATTCCTGAAGATATAACGGATGAAGAGCTTGATGCAATGATTTCAGGGATAAAAGAGTTTGACCCCGATATGCTTGAGAGTGATGTGCATCAGGAGCTTGCATTTGTCCTGTGCAAGAGATGCAAGGAGCAGTTTGTAAGAGACCCATTCAATACTATGAAAGATAAATTGGATATAGATGAAGGATGGAGCGGTGAGCTGCATTAATAATCAGCTAACGCTATCATTTCTATTTCTATTGCGGCACCCTTTGGCAGGGCTGATACCTGGATTGTAGAGCGGGCAGGCTTGCTGTCACTAAAATATTCACTGTATATCTTATTCATCTGTTCAAAGTTCTTTAGATCAGTTAAAAATACAGTAGCCTTGATTACATTCTTGAGAGATGCGCCTGACGCCTCAAGCAAGGCTTTAAGATTTTCCATAACCCTCTTTGTCTGCTGGCTAATATCACCTTCAATAAGCTTATTTGTAGAAGGGTCTAACGGTATCTGTCCCGATGTAAATATAAAATTTCCTACTCTGATAGCCTGCTCATAGGGTCCTACGGCAGCAGGTGCTTTATCTGTTGATATAGGTATTTTTTTCATGGTAAATTAGTATCGCATAGGTTAAAGTTATTATTCAAGAAAATTATAAAATACTTGTAACACTAATTTCACTAATATACGAATGGCACGAATAAAAACTAAATGTAAAATCTTTTATTAAATTCGTGTAATTAGTTCATTCGTGTCATTTGTGTTCATGTTTTTGTTCTATGAAAATCGCAATATCAGGTAAAGGCGGTGTAGGAAAGACTACTCTTGCTTCTACTCTGGCAAGAATATATGCCATTGAAGGATTTAATGTTCTGGCGGTTGACGGAGACCCTTCAGGGCATCTATCTGTAGCACTGGGTCTATCTATAGAAGAAAGCTCAGAGATTATACCGCTAATAGAGATGAAGGAATTGATAGAGGAGAGGACAGGGGCTGCACCGGGGAGTATGGGCGGGATTTTTAAGCTTAACCCGAAGGTTGATGACCTCCCTGAGAAATTATCGGTTAATATAAAAGGGGTGAGATTAATTCAGACAGGTGGTTTTAGAAAGGCAGGGAGCGGCTGTTTCTGTCCTGAAAATGCCCTACTGAAAAGCCTATTAAAGCATCTTATTGTGGATACGGATGATGTTGTAATCCTTGATATGGAGGCTGGTTTTGAGCATCTTACAAGAGGAACGGCTAAATCAGTTGATGTAATGATTATAGTGGTAGAGCCGGGACTGCGCTCTATAAAAACTGCCGATACAATAGTCCGATTATCAACAGAATTGGGAATACCAAATATTTTTTATGCCGCAAATAAGATTAATAACAGTGAAGAGAAGGAATATATTTTAAAAAATCTTGAGTTTAGTGAAGATATAATTGGATATATTTCTTATGAAAATACTATTAAAGAGGCTGATTTAAAAGGTATGTCTCCGTTTGACAGTAGTAAAAAACTAATTGCAGAGGTCAGAAAAATAAGGGATGGATTAAAAGAAAAGATGGGTATTAAATCTCTATATTAGTTAGGATGCATTGCCTATTATCTTTTCAAATACACCAAAAACAGAATCTGTGCTCCAATCCCTTGGCCCAATAACCTTGTGTATTACAGTGCCTTTCTTATCAATTATGAATGTCTCGGGGACACCTGTGGTTTTGTATAATTTTGAAGTTGTCCCTGCCGGGTCAAGGAGGGCGGGGAATGTAAGTTTATACTCCTTCATGAATGGCTCAACTGATTTTTTACCATCCTTATCAATACTTACTGCCAACATTACAAAATCCTTGTCTTTAAATCGTTGATGGAGTTTCTCCATAGAGGGCATCTCGTCTTTACATGGCTGGCACCATGTAGCCCATATATTTAAAAATACCACCTTTCCCTTATAATTTGAGAGGGTATGGTTGATACCATTCAAATCGGGAAGTGTAAAGTCGGGTGCCGGAGTGCCTTCAATCTGAGATTCAGCAGACTTTGGAGGCTCTTTTGGCACCCCTGTCTGGCCGGATTTCCATATCAAAGAGGCAATTCCAAGCCCAACCACAAGGACTATGAAAGGGGCTATATCCCTTTTCTGATTACTGAAAGCTGATTGCTGAAGGCTTATCTCTGAATTTTTAACCACTGTGTCTTTGTTTTTCAAATTCTCTGTCAACTGTTGCCTTTATATCAGGTATTGAATATCCCTTCTTGTAAAGGTCATAAGACATGAAGACCTCATTCTGGCATATATCACAATTTGCACCATGGTCATCCGTATAACAGGTAAGCAATGTCTTATGCTTAAACCTTGGATTCTTACTGCAGTCACAATAGCAATACTGGGCATCAATAACCTGAGGTATCACCGCGGCAAGGCTATATGCTTCTGCTGCCCTCCCTTTCCACATATCTGCGGGGAGGATTGGTCTTGTCTCTACAAGCCCTGTGGCAGATGTCTGTTCAGTTGGGCTTATAGTTTGAACCTCTGAATCAGCTTTTTCTGAAGATTTTGATGCCATATATCCAATTAGGGCAATAAAGATTATTGCCGCTCCTATTATGGCAGAATTTATACCTTTTCCATTCTCCTTTTTTTGATTATCCTTCTTATTACCCATTATACTTCCTCCTGCTAAATCATGAGGGAGCATCCCTCGTATATTTATTTTTATATTACCAAAATTTAGTCGCAAAGGCAACAAAACAGAGATAGAACGATGTATGTGTCAACAGCAGTAGCCTCTCACTCATTCTCGGCGGGCGTCCATGCCCGCCTCCGAGGGAAGCATCACGCATCATCATCCATGTGATGCTATGTGATGCTTAAATCCGTTCAAGGCTAATGCTATTGCCTTAGAAACCATTTGTCTATCTTTCTATATTGGGATTTAGGTAAAGGTTTGTTATTGACACAGTTTTAAAAGTCTGATTCAATTTAAGTATGGATAAAAAACTTGAACTAAAGGATATAGTGCTTATTGGCAGGACATTTGATGAATACTATAGAATGTTTGAACTCGGTAATATAAAATTTAAGGATGAGAAAATTCTTGATGT
>Ga0209619_10002333_pt1 | contig 13772 bp, 13 predicted proteins | sample Rifsed16ft3_FD_184011 | JGI IMG/M metagenome (GOLD analysis project Ga0209619, IMG submission 184011) | Soil microbial communities from Rifle, Colorado, USA - sediment 16ft 3 (version 2) | ecosystem: Environmental > Terrestrial > Deep subsurface > Rock core/Sediment | place: Rifle, Colorado... | reverse complement strand
CGTCAAGCTCATGATCCCGTTCTGCCGGACGCCCGAGGAGGGACAGCGGGTGCTGGAGCTGCTGGCGGCCCACGGCCTCGTCCGCGGCGAGCGCGGGCTCGAGGTGTACGTCATGTGCGAGGTCCCGTCCAACGTGATCCTGGCGCGAGAGTTCGCGGAAATCTTCGACGGCTTTTCCATCGGCTCCAACGACCTTACCCAGCTCGTGCTGGGGCTCGACCGGGACTCCGAGCTCGTGGCGCCCCTCTTCGACGAGCGGAACCCCGCGGTCCTCGCGATGGTTGGGGCCGTGATCGACGCCGCCCGCCGGGCGGGGCGGAAGATCGGCATCTGCGGCCAGGCGCCCAGCGACTATCCGGAGTTCACCCGCTTCCTGGTCCGCCGCGGCATCACGAGCATCTCGTTCAACCCCGACGCGCTGGTGCAGGGGATCCAGACCGTCCTGGACGCCGAGCGCCAGGCCGAGCGGGCCCAGGCGAGGGCCACAGGGCTATGGCCCGCCGACTGAAGGTCGAGGAGGTGCGGGCCGTCTGCGAGCCCACCACCCTGCCGTTCAGGTCCACGGCAGAGCTTCCCCCCCTCGACGGCATGATCGGCCAGGACCGTGCCGTGAGCGCGACCAGCTTCGGCATCGGCATGCGCCGGGCCGGGTACAACCTGTTCGTCCTGGGTCCCGCCGCCACCGGGAAGACGACGACGATGCGCCGCGTCCTGACCCGGACCGCCCAGGAGGAGCCGACCCCGCCGGATTACTGCTACGTTCACAACTTCGCTGATCCCTACCGACCGACGGCGCTCGAGCTTCCGGCGGGGCGGGGGCGCGAGCTCCGGGAGGAAATGGCGCGGCTCGTCGACGACGTGAGGGCGCGGCTGCCCCGGGTCTTCGAGGGGGAGGAGTTCGAGCGCCACAAGGCCCAGATCATGGAGGACATCGCCCGCCGACAGCAGACGGAGATGGAGCGCTTCGAGGAAGCGGCCCGCGCCGACGGGTTCGCGGTCATCCGGACTCCGAGGGGGATGGCGGTCGCCCCAGCGCCGCAGGGCGAGCCGCTCACCCCGGAAGTGTTCGCCGCGCTGCCGAAGGCCGCGCGGGAGGCGATCCAGGCCCGCGAGAGCGCCCTCGAGGAGCGGCTCGAAGCGAGCCTCCGCCAGATCCGTCAGCTCGAGCGGGAGGCCCGCCTGGCCCACGAGAAGCTCCTCGCCGAGGCGGCCGCGGCGGCGATCCGGCCGCTCATCCGCGAGCTTCGCGAGCGGTTCGCGGGGCAGGTACCGGTCGGCCGGTACCTGGACCAGGTCGAGGAGGACCTGATCGCGCACGCGGAGGAGTTCAGGCGGCTCGAGGACGGCAAGGGCGGGCTGCCGTTCCTGCCCCCGCCCGGCGCGTTCCTGGAGGCCTACCGGGTGAACGTCCTCGTGGACCGGAGCGGCGAGCGCGGCGCCCCCGTGGCGCTGGAGCAGAACCCGACCCACGGCAACCTGCTCGGGCGGATCGAGCACCGGGTGCACTTCGGCACCCTCGTGACGGACTTCACCCTCATCAAGGCCGGGGCGCTCCACCGGGCCAACGGCGGCTACCTGATCCTCGAGGCCAAGGACGTGCTCCGCACCTTCATGGCCTGGGAGGCGCTCAAGAAGGCGCTGAAGAGCGGGTCCATCCGGATCGAGGAGCCGCTGGAGGAGTATCGGCTGATCAGCGCGGTGAGCCTGGCGCCCGAGCCGATTCCCCTCTCCGTCAAGGTGGTCCTCATCGGGAGCCCGCTGCTCTACTACCTGCTGTACACGCTCGACGAGGACTTCCGCGAGCTGTTCAAGGTCAAGGTGGACTTCGACGAGTCGCTCCCGCGGACGCCGGAGTTCGAACTGCTCTACGCCCGGTTCATCGGCAGCGCGTGCCGGGAAGACGCGCTGCCCCCGTTCTCCGCCGACGGGGTCGCCAAGCTCGTCGAGCACGGCTCGCGGCTGGTCGCCCACCAGGGCCGGCTGACCTCTAGGCTGGGCGAGCTGCTCGACCTCATCCGGGAGTCGGCCTTCTGGGCGGGAGAGCGCCGGCATCCGCTGGTGCAGGGCGAGGACGTGAGCCACGCCGTCGAGCAGAAGACCTACCGGGCGAACCTGATCGAGGAGCGGATCGGGCGGATGTTCGCCGAGGGGACACTTCTCATCGCCACGGAGGGCGAGGCCGTGGGGCAGGTCAACGGCATCTCGGTCCTCGCCTCGGGCGACCACGCCTTCGGCCGGCCGTCGCGGATCACCGCGCGGACCTTCGCGGGGGAGCCGGGCGTCCTGGACATCGAGCGCGAGGCGAAGCTCGGCGGCCCGGTCCACTCCAAGGGCGTTCTGATCCTCACGGGGTTCCTGGCGGGGCGCTACGCGCGCGAGCGCCCTCTCGCGCTCTCGGCATCCATCACCTTCGAGCAGCAGTACGAGGAGATCGAGGGCGACAGCGCCTCCTCGGCCGAGCTGTACGCGCTCCTCTCGAGCCTCAGCGGAATTGCCCTGGCCCAGGGCCTCGCCGTCACCGGGTCGGTCAACCAGCGGGGCGAGATCCAGGCGGTGGGTGGGATCAACGAGAAGATCGAGGGCTTCTTCGACGTCTGCCGCGCGCGGGGGCTCCCGGGCCGCCAGGGGGTGCTGATCCCCGAGGCGAACGTCCGCCACCTGATGCTCCGGGAGGACGTAGTCCAGGCCATCCGCGAGGAGCGCTTCCACATCCACGCCGTCTCGACGGTGGACGAGGGGATCGCGCTCCTCTCGGGGCGGGAGGCGGGGGAGCGGGGGCCCGACGGGCAGTTCCCCGAGGCGAGCTTCAACCGGGCGGTCGAGGAGGCGCTGGCCGCCAACCTCGGCCGGCTCAAGGAATTACAACGCAGCTAGGAACTCATGCCGAAGCGCGCCCAACGGTTCGTCGTCCACGAGCACCGGGCCACGCGGCTCCACTACGACTTCCGCCTCGAAATCGGAGGCGTCCTCACGTCGTGGGCCGTTCCGAAGGGGCCGTCCATGAATTCCGCCGATAAGCGCTTGGCCGTGATGGTCCCCGACCACCCCGTCGAGTACATCGACTTCGAGGGGATCATCCCAGCGGGGCAGTACGGCGCGGGGCCGGTGGTGGTCTGGGACCACGGGACCTATGAAATGCCCGAGGGAGGCTCGCCCGAGGCCGGGGTCAAGGCCGGGAAGCTCGCCTTCGTCCTCCACGGGAAGAAGCTCAAGGGCGGCTTCGCGTTGGCCCGCTTCGCCGCCGGGAAGACGGGGAAGGAGTGGCTCCTCATGAAGAAGAAGGACGAGCACGCCGACCCGTCCTGGGCGCTCAAGACCGAGCTGACCCCCCGGCGGCTCAAGGCGCTGGCCGAGCGGACCCCTCCCTGCGACACCTCCTAGCGCGATTGCGCCGTAGCTAGAAGGCGATGAGCCGGTGGGCGATGCCGCCGGCAGCCAGCGCCAGGAGGATCGTGAAGCCCGAGATCCCGAGGGCCCGCCGCCAGCCCAGCTCCTTCGCCAGGACGGCCACGGTGGCGATGCAGGGGATGTAGAGGGTGTTGACCAGGGTGTAGGTGAAGATCTGGCTCCGGTCCATGAACTGGAGGAGATCCGTCACCCCGGCCCCGTACTTCGCGATGGCGAGCGTCACCAGGAGCTGGAGGGCCAGCTCCTTCCTGAGGACGGCGAAGACCAGGGTCAGGCCCGCCACTGCCGGTAGCCCGAGCCACCCCTCGACCACGGGCGCGAGCGGCGCCGTGAAGGCCCAGAGGAAGCCTGTCTCGTAGATCAGCCCCAGGACGAGGCTCCCGGCGAGGACCACCGGAGTGGCCACGAAGAGGAAATCCCTGAAGCGGTACCAGGTGCACCGGAGCATCTTCGAGAGCGACGGGGGGCGGAACGGGAACATCTCCATGACGAGCCCCGCCGAGTGGCCCGGGAGCACGCGGTTCAATCCCCAGCCGGCGGAGAAGGCGATGCCCGCCACGATCAGGTAGATCCCGACCGCGGGCCCCCACCCGACGTATTTCGAAACGGCGCCGGCGATCACAGCCGTCCGGGCGCTGCAGGGCATCAAGCAGACAAGCGTGCTGGCCAGGATGCGCTCCCGCATGGTGGTCAGCACGCGGATCCCCATGATCGCGGGGACGTTGCACCCGGCTCCCGCGACGAGCGGGATGGCCGCCCGGCCGTGGAGCCCCAGCTTGTGCATGAACGGGTCGGTGAGGAAGGCGATGGAGTTCAGATAGCCCGTGTCCTCCAGGATCGACAGGAGGAAGTAAAAGGTGAGGACGTAGGGAATGCCCACCGACAGCGCGGCGTTGATCCCCGCGTCGAGGCCCCAGAGGAGCGTCCTGGAGAGAATGCCCTCACCGGCGGCGAGCTGGACGACGGACCGGATGAGCGGGGACGCGTAGGCCTGCCAGACGCCGCCCAGGAGATCCGACAGGAAGTTCCCCACGAAGAAGAGGAACGCGAAGAGGCCGGCCAGGGTCAGGACCAGGAGCGGGTAGCCGGTGCCGGGCGCGGTCGTCAGGCGCCAGAGGCGGTCCTGGGCTTTCGAGGGGGCGCGCACCCTCCGCTGGACCTGGGCCGCGATGGCGCCGGCCAGCCCGTGGCGCTCCCGGGCGATCCAGAGGGGCGCGGGCTCTCCGTGGCGCTCGGCGATGGATGAGGCGACTTCAGCGACCTTGGCCAGGACTCGCTCCCCCTCGGGAAGGGCGCGGGCCCAGGTGAGGAACTCTTCGTCCTCCTCCAGCAGGAGAACGGCGACGCCCCGGGGAGGAAGCCCATGGGGAAGGGCGATCCCCTCCTTGGCCAGCAGATCGCTCAGCGCCCCGATGGCGTCCTCCACATCCATGCCGTACCGGGGCGTCACGCGCGGGAGGCCGTTCGGTTGGGCCGCCTTGCACCCCATCTCCACCAACTGGTCGAGCCCCTGTCCCCTGATGGCGACCGTCGGGACGACGGGGACACCCAGGAGTCTCGACAGGCGGTGATGATCGATCCGGAGCCCGTTCCGCCAGGCCTCGTCAATCAGGTTCAGCGCCACGACCACCGGCAGCCCCAGGTCCAGGAGCTGAAGCGGCAGATAGAGATTTCGTTCCAGGCGCGTTGCGTCCACGATCACGAGGACGGCGTCCGGGTCGGCATCCAGAAGGGCCTGGCGGGCGACCCACTGATCCTCCGAGACAGAGCCCAGGGCATAGGTCCCAGGCAAATCCATGATCCCGATCTCGCGGTCTTTGAAGTGCGTGGTGGCCAGGTTGACCTCGACGGTCTTTCCCGGGTAGTTAGCCGTCGTGACCCCCATGCCCGTGAGCCAGTTGAAGACGCTGGATTTCCCCACGTTGGGATTCCCGGCCAGGGCGAAGGTGATCGGAAGCCGCTCCTTCCACCGGGCGATTCCACTATGACAGCCGAGCGCCACTTACGTCTCCTTGACGAGGATCTTCGCCGCCACCTTGCGTCCGAGGGCGTAGCGCGAGGCTCCGACGCGCACCAGGATCGGCCCGCCGAAGGGCGCGACCTCTTCGACCTCGACCTTCGTCTGGGGAAGCAAGCCCAGGGTGGCGAGGTACTTCAGCAACTCCGGCTCCTCCTTTTCGATCCTCGCGATGATCCCGCTCTTGCCTGGTTTCAGGCGGTGGAGCGGGATGGCGGCTTCGGCGCGAGGCGCGCCGTCGGGGAACCGCTCCAGGGGACGGTGCTTCCTGTGGGCCATTGCCGTCATTAACCTCGCTTAACATCACCGGCAAGGGTCGTGCCAGGGGGACGGTCCGTCGAGATATCCGAAACCCCAGTGATTGTGAGCGGTTAGAGACGCGGTGGTTCTGCTGACCAGGCACCCGAGCGCTGGCCGGTGGGGCAACCGTTTCCGCCGGTGGGGCGCGGGTGCCTCAGCGCGTCGGGCCCGCGAAGCGCGAGGCTTCGGCCAGCCGGTCGAGGGTGAGGACGCCCTCGTAGCGCTCGCTGCCGACGATCCACGTCGGATAGGCCCTCACGCCGATGCGCCCGCAGAGGTCCGGCCGGGCCCCGATCCCTTTCGGGTCGCACTCGACGTACGGGAGGAGCTCGGCTGAAGGCCCGAACCGGGCCTTTTGCTCCTTGCATGCGGGTCACCAGTAGGCGCCGTACATGACGGCGCCGCTCGCCTTGAGGTGGCGGGCGAGGGCTTCCTGATAGGTGGCCGCCTCCTTCGGCTCGAGTGTGGCGAACACTGCGGCTCCGAGGATGACCGTGACCAGCGCCGTGGCGCTTCCCAGGGCCACGACGCGCGTCGCCCTCACGGGGGACCTGCGGCCGGTGGCGGGGGGACGCCGGAGGAGCAGGAGGCCGAAGAGCCCGAGGGCGATCCCTGCCGAGGCGAGGCAGTACGCGCACGTGGCGCCGACGGCGAAGATCGAGAGGTAGGTGAGATAGAGGGAGAACGACGTCCCCGCGACGGCCAGAAGGAAGGCGGCGAGCCAGCGCCGCGGGGGGAGCCCCAGGAGCGCCAGCGCCCCGACCGCCGCGTAGAGCCCGGCGCCCCAGGCCGCCGTGGGAAGACCGAGAACGACGGCGTAGCGGCTCGCCTGGACGATGTCGCAGCCGCTGCCCGCAGTACAGAGGAGCGCGGTGCCGCCGCTCCACTTGTTGACCGCCAGGTAGCCCGCGACGAGGACGCCGATGGCCGCGAGGGCGGCGACCCACCAGTCGCGCCGGGGAATCTCGGGCTCTGCCGCTCGGCGGGATCGCGCCATGGGCTCAGCGACGGCCGGCCTGGGCGAGCGCCTCATCCGCTTTGAGGCGGGCGGCTTCGAGGAGCGCCTCGGCGGCGGGGGGATTATGAACGCCCCGCGCGGTCCTGACCAGCGCCAGCGCGTCGCGCGCCTCCCTGACCAGGAGGTCGGCCCCCGGCGCCGCGCGGCCGGCGCGCCGCGCGGCCGAGAGCGCGGCCTCCGCCCGCTTGAGGGTGGCGGCCGCCCGTGTCGCCTGATCGTCGAGCCCCGCCGTCCACTCGGTCGCGAAGGAGAGATACGCGGCATCGTGGCAGCCGACGCACTTCTGGCCGACGGCCCGGCGGGAATGCTTCTGCGTCCAGTCGTGGCACCCCGTGCAGCCCACCGCATTCACCATGACGTTGGGCTCGACCTTCGCCGAGTCCGTCTTCACCCCTCCACGGTAAAAGGCGCTCTGAACGCGGTGGCACGACTCACACCGGTCGTTCATGGGGTTGTGATGGCAGGCGGCGCAGGTGGCGGGAGTGGCCGTGACGGCTTTGTGAACCTCGGCCGAGTGGCACGCGGTGCACACGGCGCCGAACTCGCTCACGTGGCGGACGTGCGGGATCTTCCGCTTCGCGAACGTGACCGTCTCGAACTGCTTCACGCCGGCCTGCTCGTGGCAGAGGACGCCGCAGTACCCCCCCCGCACCAGGGCGTCGTCGATCTTGAGGGGTGGCTTGGAGAGGAGGGCCAGCGCCTCGTCGAGCCAGCCGTTGGCGAGCTTGAGCAGATCCGCGGCGTAGAAGACATTGTGCACCCCCTTCCCGAGCGTAACGAACTGGGCGTTGAAGTCGGCGTCCTCCACGAGCTCGCGGGCGCGCGCGTGCTTGGGATTCTTCGGGTCGGCGCCCGCGAGGACCGCGCGCCCGGCCGCCAGCTTCAGGGCCACCGTCTCGCCTATCTGGTTCAGCGTCGTCGCCCAGCGCGCCAGCATACCGCGGTACTTCTCGCCGTGACAGCCGAGGCACGCCTGCTCGCTGGGCCTGAACGTCTGGCCCACGATGGCCGCCGCCCCTTCAGCTTCCTTCGGCACAATGTGGCAGGCGACGCACTCCACGCGCACCTGGAACATGTGGCTCGGGATCATGGCCGTCCCGCGCCCCCCCATGCCGAGGTACATCCGGAGGACGCCCTGGTGCTTCGCCTGGTGGCAGTTCCGGCACTCGAGCTCTCCCATCCGGTGGGGCTTCGCCGGCTCCTGCGGCAGCTCGGGCCTGAGGGGAGCGGGGGCGTGCGGCGCGGGTGGGCGCTGGGCGAGAGCGGGGGCGGCCGCGCCGAGGCCGATCGCGAGGATGGCGAGGAGCCGGAGCAGAGGGGTCATGTGCGCGGCGGGGCCCCGGGCTCCCCCGCCGTCGGCACCCCGATCGGCGGCGGCAGCCGGTGCCTGATCTCCGTGTGGCATCGCGCGCACTCGATGTTGTGCCCGGCCACGTGGAAATCGTGGATGAACGGGGTGTCCGGGTAGCGCTGGAGCTTCTCCGGCTGATTGTGGCAGGTGAAGCAGCGCTCGCGCGGCGCCTCGCCCTCACCCTGGATGACGTTGAGGTGGCACTTCTGGCAGGCGACGCCGCGGCGCATCACGTCCGCGTGGTTGAACCGGATCGACCCCACCAGGATGTCGCCCTTGGGCGGCTGGTGGCACCCGGTGCAGCCGGCGATGGGCGTGAGCTCCCGCCCGGTCTTCATGCCCTTGAAGTGGCAGAGGAAGCAGGTGGATTCCGTGACCTCGATGTGGGTGCCCACGACGATCTGCGAGTGGCAGCTCGTGCAGCGCAGCTGGCGCCCCCGCCGCACCTCCTCCAGATGCGGGCGGTGGTCGAAGACGATCCCGCGCTTGAAGACGGCCTTGCCGTCGAGCAAGCGCCGGTCGTGGCAGCCGGAGCGGAGGCAGCTGGCGTCCTCCACCTCGGCGAAGGGCTTGGAGCTATATGTTTGCGTGGCCCATTTCACCACCTGGGCGAGCGCCTGGTACTTGACCCAGATGGTGTCCCTGAACCCGGGGGGGTAATGGCACTGCACGCACGTCACGTTGTTGTGCTTCGAGGTCTTCCACGCCTCGACGTAGGGCTTCATGATGTGGCAGGAGTTGCAGAGGAGCGGGCTCGTGCTCATCTCCCAGAGGCCCACCAGCGCGGCGCCGCCCACCACGAGGGCGATGCCGAGCGGAACCAGGAGGCCGCGCCTCCGCCACCAGCGGCGTTTCGGCCCCTCGGTCATCGGGTGGTCTGGGCTCATCGGAGCGCCGTGGCCACGATCAGCCAGATGAGGATGATCCCGATGGCCAGGGCGGTGAAGCCGGCCACCCGCGAGAAGTTCCTCATCCAGCGGGGGGGCGGATCGGCCCGGAGGGTCTCGAGCCGCCCCTCGGCCCTGAGCCGCTCGTATTCGGCGGCGTGCTCCCGCCGGAACTCCTCCTCCTCGAGGCGGCCCGTGAAGATCACCGGGTCCATCGGGAACTTCTCGGGACGGAGGTGGACGTTGAAGAAGTGGATCGTGAAGATGAAGGCTACCGCCAGGAGCGCCTCGTCGCTGTGGATGAGGATGGCCACGTTGAAGATCCAGCCGGGCAGGTAGCGCGCGAAGAAGGTCGGAAACCAGAGGAGCAGCCCCGAGGCGCCGATCACGGCCACCCCCCAGAAGACCGCCCAGTAGTCGAACTTCTCCCAGTAGGCCCAGCGATCGAACCGGGGCCGCGGCCCCAGGCCGAGGAAGTAGCGGACGTGCTGGGCCAGCTGCACGAAGTCACGCGGCTGCGGGACCATCGAGGCGGGGCCCCAGAAGACCCCGCGCCGGCCGGTGAGGATCAGCCGGGCCACGTAGCCCAGGTGCAAGGCGAAGTAGCAGAAGGTGACGATGGCGAAGAAGCGGTGGAGGTATCCGGTCGTGAAGGGGCCCCCGAGGAGGTGCGACAGCCACCACCCCCAGCCGGTCTGCGAGTACTTGAGCGGCAGGCCGGTGACGGCGAGCCCCAGAAAGCTCACGATCACCATGCCGTGGAGGATCCGGTGGTAGAGGTTCAGCCTGAAGTAGTACCGCGCCCCGCCGTTCACGGCTCGCCCCTGGTGTCGCCGCCGGCGCGACCCCGGCGCAGCCGCTCCAGGAGAGAGCGGGGGAGCCAGAGGAGGGCGTGGAGTCCGAAGGAGGCCAGCACGGCCACGAGGAGCCCGCTCATGAAGAGGTAGGTGTAGTAGAGCCGGGGGAACCGCTCCTTGTTCCGGTAGTCGGCGTGGGGATGGAACTCGGCGAAGGCGGCCATGGCCTGCGGGTGGCATTGCCGGCAGGTCGCGACCAGCTTCGCGGGCGAGACGGTGGAGCGGGGATCGGAAGGCGGCAGGATCGTATGGGCCCCGTGGCAGTCCGAGCACTTGGCCACCCGGGTGTAGCCCAGCGCGGTCACCTTGCCGTGGAAGGTGTCACGGTAGGTCTTCAGCGACTCCTCGTGGCAGGTGCCGCACTCCCGGATCGCCTCCAGCTGCCACGGCGCCCCCTCCACGCGGCGGATCTGGTGGGCGCTGTGGCAGTCGGTGCAGACCGGGGCCTTCAGGTTTCCTTTGGCCACATGCGTTCCGTGAACCGACTCAGCGTAGGCCGCCAGGATTCCCGCGTGGCACGCGCCACACGTCTTGGGGACGTTGGCGCGGAATACTCGGGAGGCCGGCTCGGCCCGCGGCTTGATCTCGTGGGCGCCGTGGCAGTCCGAGCAGTTGGCCGCCACCAGGAGGCCGCTCCGCGTCAGCGCCCGGCCGTGAATCGAGTCCATGTAGAGCTGGTACACGTTCCCGATCGGGATGTTGTAGCGCTTCGCCAGCTCCGGGTCGGCGTGGCACTGGGCGCAGGTCCTTGGCAGGTTGAGGTGGTACGTCGGCGCGCGCGCGTCGGTCTTCGCGAGGAGGGCGTGCGCCTCGCCGTGGCACGACCGGCACGTCGCCGCCTGGGAATCCCCGCGCTGGCGGGAGCGCGCGTGGATGCTTTCCCGGTAGAGCGTCACCTGGCGCGCGTGGCAGGCCGCGCAGGTCTCGATGCCGAGCGATGCCGCTGAAGCCACCGCGTGAGTCCCGTGGCAGCCCGCGCAGGTAGGCGCCCGCGCCTTCGCGCTCCCGTGGACCCCCTCGCTCAGGGCACCGCGGGCTTTCGCGTGGCACTCGGCGCAGCGGACGGCGGGGAGGGGCGCGTCATGGGGCGCGCTGGCCGTCTTGTGGCAGGCCACGCACTCCAGGCGGGCGTGGACCGAGGCTTTGGCCGCGGCCTCGTCGACGAAGAGGGAGAGCGAGCGCCCGGGTGCCGGGGCGCCCCGCTTCAACTCCCGGTCTCCGTGGCACGCCAGGCACTCCTGGGCCGTCGGGGCGTCCGCCGCCCGGGCAGCGTCGGGGAGGAGGAGCAGGGAAGCCGCCAGGAGCAGGAGGCGGCCGCTATTTCTTATGGCACTTCTCGCAATTGTCCTTGGCCTCCACCGCGAACACGACCTTGCCGCCCAGCTCGGTCTTGCCGTCGTGGCAGTTCCCGCAGAACTTTCCTTCCTTCATCGCCGCCATGGTCTGAGTGCCGGAGGTTCCCTTCTTCATCTTGAAGACCTTGGTGTGGCAGGCGGTGCACTTCTCCGCCTTCTCCTTGTGCTTCTCGTGGCTGAAGGTGACCGGGCCGGGGCTGTCCTTGCCCTTCTCGAAGCCGAAGTCCGGCGGGATCTTGACCTGGGCGTCGCCCGGGACGCCGACGAGGAGCCCGATCCCGAACGCGAGGCCGAGCGCGAGACCTCCGAGTCGCATGATTGCCCTCCTCCTTAGGATTAGCGCGGTGAGACTTCGGCGGAGCCTTTGAGAAACCCGAACAAGTTCACCATCTCGTCACCTGTGAAGCGGGGGTAGAGCACGCCCATTCGCGCGGAATGCCCGGCCATCCGGGACGAATGGTTCCAGATCGTGGTGGCCCAGGCAACGGGAGACTGGTAGCCGCCGTGATACCGCGTGAACTCGATTCCCACCGAGCCGCCCTCCCCGCGGAGGCGGTGGCACTTGAGGCACCCTTTCCGGATCAGGAGAACCTGCCCCTGCTGGAGGTCGGGCGCGGGATCCCGCGCCGGGTCGGCCCGGAGATAGGCCATGAGATCGGCCATCTCCGCCGCGCCGATCTGCGGCCAGTCGAGTCCCTGCTGCCTGAGCAGCGCGAACATCACCGGCGCGTGGTTCCAGATCCGGCCGGCCAGCTCCAGTCCGCCCTGGGGTCTCCTGACCTCCTCCAGCGCGGGGCCCAGCCCGGCCTGGCCGCCGGGCTGGTGGCAGCGGGCGCACTGCTTCTGCTCGAAGATGGCGCGGCCGCGCGCCACATCTCCCGGCGCCTGCGCCTCCGCCGGTGGGCCGGTGGCCAGGAGCGCTGCGCCGAGCAAGACCATTGCGCGCGCGCGCATCGGGGTCACTGCGTGGCGACCTCGGTGTAGCCGAGGTAGGTCAGCGCGATCATGTAGAGGATGATGGCGATGCCGATCCAGGTGAAGAGGCGGCTCGGCTCGCCGCGGGCGGTCCGCCGGTCCAGGAAGGGGATGAGGAGCAGGACCAGACCGCCCATGCCGAAGCCGACGACCCCCACGATCTCCCCCTCGATGCCGAGGATGTAGCTCGGCAGGTACTTCAGCGTCTTGAACATGAACATGAAGTACCATTCGGGCTTGATGCCGATGGGCGCGGGCGCGAAGGGGTCCGCCTTCTGGCCCAACTCCGTCGGATAGTAGGCCGCCAGCGCTGCAAGGATCGCGAGCGCGGAGAGCCAGCCCACCAGGTCGCGCAGGAGGAAGTTGGGGAGGAAGTGCATCGTCCGCCTGGCGCCGCCGGCCCGCTCCACGCCCGGCGGGACGCTCATGCCGTGCTTCTGGACGAGGAAGAGGTGGAGGCCCAGGATGAGTGTCGTGAGCAACGGCAGGACCGCCACGTGAATGCCGTAGAAGCGTGTGAGCGTGGCGCCGGTGACCTCGTCGCCGCCGCGCAGGAGCCGGCCGAGGAATGGGCCGACGAGGGGAACGACGCCGGTGATCTCGGTGCCGACCTTCGTGGCGAAGTAGGCGAGCTCGTTCCACGGCAGCAGATAGCCGGTGAAGCCGAAGCCCATCCCCACGCCCAGGAGCCCGATCCCCGACAGCCACGTCACCTCGCGCGGCGGGCGGTAGGCCTTGAGGAGCAGCACGCTGAAGAGGTGGATGAAGAGCGTGAAGATCATCAGGTTCGACGCCCAGGAGTGGATGGAGCGGATCAGCCAGCCGAACTCCACCTCGGCCATGAGGAACTGGACGGACTCGTACGCCTCCTCGGCGCTGGGGCGGTAGTAGAAGAGGAGCAGGATGCCGGTGGCCACCTGGATCATGAAGAGAAAGAGGGTCATGCCGCCGAGGTAGTACCAGACGGTATGCCGGTGGACCGGGACCTCCTTCTTCTTGACGAGCTTTTCCAGTTCGGCGAGGCCGACGCGCTCGTCGAGCCACGTCCAGAGCCTGCCGTGTGGCTTCGCGGATCCCCCCATCTCTAGGCGCTCTTACTGACCACGATCTGCCTCCCCCGCACGTTCACCACGTAGGGGTCGAGCGGCCGGGGGGGCGGACCGGCGATGTTCTTCCCGTTGAGGTCGAAATGCCCGTTGTGGCAGGCGCACCAGATGTGGCCGAGGTCGGGCCGGTACTGCACGGTGCAGTTGAGGTGGGTGCAGACGGCGGAGAAGGCCCGGAGCTCGCCGGCCGTCGTGCGGACCAGGATCGCCGGGCGGTTGCCGAACTTGAAGATCTGCCCCGTGTTCGGCTTCACGTCCTCGGCCTTGAGGGGGAGCGTCACGGTTCCCGCGGTGGATTCCGCCACCGGCGGCGGGATCAGGTACCGCCCCACCGGGTAGAACACCGACAGCAGGAACGCTACCGCGCTCGTGCCGAGAAACCAGTTGATGAATCCCCTGCGGGTCGGCTCGCGATCCAGCGTCTCCTCAGCCATGACGTCTCCTCTGTGCCCCCTCACCCCTCCCTACTCAAACGCCCCTCACCTCTTCTCCTCTCCC
>Ga0209619_10002331_pt1 | contig 13785 bp, 12 predicted proteins | sample Rifsed16ft3_FD_184011 | JGI IMG/M metagenome (GOLD analysis project Ga0209619, IMG submission 184011) | Soil microbial communities from Rifle, Colorado, USA - sediment 16ft 3 (version 2) | ecosystem: Environmental > Terrestrial > Deep subsurface > Rock core/Sediment | place: Rifle, Colorado... | reverse complement strand
GAAAAGGTTCGTCCCGTGTTTTTTTTGCGCCTCGGTGTGGCCTGTGGCCATCGAGCCCCTTCGCGGCAGATATATATATATGGTTCGGGGCTTGTCCTGGTCAGGGTGAGGGGTGTTATCCGATGAAATCAAAAACTAAAACCGTCTACGTCTGCCAGTCCTGCGGGTCGCAGTCTCCCCGATGGATGGGAAAGTGTCCTGACTGCGGCCAGTGGAACACAATGGTCGAGGAGCGCCTTGAGAAGCCGAAAAGCGGCAGCGCCGTTGGACGCGACAGTTCCGAGCCCGTTCCCCTTCACGAGATCGAGGCCAGGGACGATGACCGGTTCGTGACCCGCATCAACGAGCTCGACCGGGTGCTCGGAGGGGGGATCGTGGCCGGTTCCGTGGTGCTGATCGGCGGAGACCCGGGCATCGGAAAATCAACGCTTGTTCTCCAGATGCTCCGGCAGGTTTCGGAGCTGCGCGGGAAGGCGCTCTATGTCTCGGGCGAGGAATCGCCGGGCCAGATCAAGATGCGCGCGCAGCGGCTCGGCGTGAAGGCCGAGAACCTGTATGTGCTGGCCGAGACGTCGCTTGATGAGATCATTCGCGCGGCGGACGCGCTGCAGCCGCAGGTCATTGTCGTGGATTCCGTGCAGACGGTCTTTACCTCGGAGCTGCCATCCGCTCCGGGCAGCGTGGGCCAGGTGCGGGAGGTGTCGGGCAGGCTCATGCTCCATGCCAAGCGCACGGGCATCCCCACGTTCCTTGTCGGCCATGTGACCAAGGACGGCGCCATTGCCGGGCCGCGCGTGCTCGAACACATCGTTGATACGGTGCTCTATTTCGAAGGCGACAGGGGACACGCCTTCCGCATTCTCCGCGCCGTCAAGAACCGCTTCGGTTCAACGAACGAGATCGGCGTGTTCGAGATGAAAGAGAGCGGCCTTGCTGAAGTGGCGAACCCGTCCGAGATCTTTCTTGCCGAGAGACCGGTGGACGCAACGGGCTCGGTCGTCGTCTCTTCGCTCGAAGGCACGAGGCCCATCCTCGCGGAACTCCAGGCGCTCGTCGCGCCGTCCAAGCTCGCCATGCCCCGGAGGACCTGCATCGGCGTGGATTACAACCGGGTCTCTTTGCTTCTTGCCGTCCTCGAAAAGCGCGTGGGCATGCACCTCATGGGCATGGACGTGTTCGTGAACGTCGTGGGCGGCCTGAAGATCGATGAGCCCGCGGTCGACCTCGGCGTGATGGCTGCCGTTGCGTCGAGCTTCCGCGAGAAACCTATCTCCGCGAAGACGCTCGTGATGGGCGAGGTCGGTCTCGCAGGCGAGGTGCGGGCCATCAGTCAGGCGGAGGCGAGGCTCAAGGACGCTTCGAAACTCGGGTTTACGAGGTGCGTCCTGCCCGCCCTCAACGTGGAGAAAATGGAAAAAACGTCTCTCAGCAAAAAGATGGAGCTCCTCGGCGTGCGTTCCGTCGAAGAGGCGATGGAGAGGCTGTTTTAAAGGAGTCTTTTACGATCTTTCTGATTCTTTCGTATTTGAGTTGAGCGCCGAAGCAGTTCGGCCCGCTTCGCTCTGTCGCTTAGCGTGCCAGTGTGCTTTGACAGTTGCTGTCGCCCGCGTTTCAATCCGTCAGCCAAGTTATTTTACATGGAATTTCACGGCACGCTCACAGGGACTCTCGCGCCGGGGCCGACTTGTTTTATTGACAGCCTGCAGGCTTTACGCAAGAAAGGCATCATGAACGTCCTCATCATCTGCACCAATCAAAGCGCCTTCCCCATGCCGGTCATGCCTATCGGGGCATGCATGGTTGCAGAGGCTGCGGAGCGGGCAGGCCACCGGGTCAGCGTGCTTGACCTGATGTTCGAACACGACCCCGCGCGTGCGATCGCGTCGGCTATCAGGAGATCCATTCCCGATGTGATTGGTATCTCAGTGCGGAACATCGACAACAACGACATGCGGGGGCCCGCGTTTTTCATCCCTGGCCTGCTTCCTCTTATAAAGACCATACGCTCATTGACCGAAGCTCCCATCGTTCTCGGCGGCGCTGCGCTCACGGTCATGCCCGAGGAGATACTCCGTTATACGGGGACATCCCTTGCCGTGCTCGGGGACGGTGAGGTCACGTTTCCCCTGCTCCTTGAACGGCTCTCGCGGGGTGAACCGTTCGATGATCTTCCCGGCATCGCTTTGCTCTTGGCCGGTGAGTTCCAGGCAAATCCCCCCGCTTCAACAGGGTCCTCCAACGACTGTATGGCGCCTTATTATCAGCAATGGATCGATGTGCGTTCATACCGTTCACAGTTGTCCACGGCGCCGCTCCAGACCAAGCTCGGTTGTCAATTCCAGTGCAGCTATTGCACCTACCGGAAAATTGAAGGAAGCACGTATCGTTTTTCAGACCCTTTGCAGGTGGCGGAAGCCGCCGCCCGCCTGGCGTCATCGGGACTCCGGGACATCGAGTTCGTCGACAGTGTGTTCAACGCGCCCTATGACCACGCTATGGCCGTTTGCGAGGCGCTCACGCGATCGAGGACCCGGGCCCGTTTCCAGAGCCTGGAACTGAACCCGATCTGTTTTGATGACGCCCTTCTTACCGCCATGGAACAAGCGGGTTTTGTGGGCATCGGCTTGACCGTGGAAAGCGCGTCCGATGAGGTGCTCCAGGGATTGAGAAAAGGGTTCACCGCCGGTCATGTGCACGCTGCTGCCGAGATCGTCCGGCGGCATCATCTGCCCTGCGTCTGGATATTCCTGCTCGGCGGGCCTGGTGAGACTGAGGGAACAGTCCGGGAGACATTACGATTTGCGGAGACGGCCATCCGTCCGCAGGATGCGGTGTTCTTCAATATAGGTATACGGGTCTATCCGGGGACAGGACTTGAATCGATCGCTCGGAAGCAGGGCCTGCTCTCTCTCCCCTCAAGCGAGATGCTTGCGCCGGTCTTCTATGTTTCTCCTGATGTGGATGTCAGCAGGATATCGCAGCTTGTAAAGAATTCCATGGACCGGCACATGAATTTTATGAGCGGCGATTCTCTCAATTTTCGGTTCCTTCCCGCGATCCACCGCGCGGGATATTGGCTGGGGCTCAGGTCTCCGCTCTGGAAGCACACGCGCTTCATCCGCCGGGGGCTGCGGTTTGCAGGGATGGACGTGTGATGAACTAACTTATAACTGGTGACCTGCAACTGGCAACTTAAACAAAAGTCTCGCCTCACGGAAAGGACAGAATCGGATGTCAATACAGGAAAAAAACGCGCACATCGCCTCATTCGCGGTCGCCCCGGCCCCCTACATTGCCGATCAGGCAACGGCTGAAGAGTTCATGCGGAAGAGTTACTCGAACAGGCTGACCTCGCGCAGCCTGTCGCTCATCCACACTGTTTTTTCTCATCCGAGCATCAAAAAAAGGCACTTTGCCATCGATAGTACCGATACCCTTGTGAATGAAGAACCGGATGCGCGCATGGCGCGCTTTACACAATGGTCGGTCGAACTCTCGGCCCGGGCCATTCAGAAGGCGCTGGCCCGGGCGGGGCTGAGCGTCGGTGATGTTACGGGTCTGGTGGTGAACACCTGCACCGGTTATATCTGTCCCGGCATTTCGACGTACCTCATAGAAAAACTGGGCCTCTCCCGCTCGATCCGTACGTATGATCTGGTCGGCAGCGGCTGCGGCGGGGCGATCCCGAACCTGCAGGTGGCGGAAGCGCTGCTCAAGGGCAACGGAGGCGGTGTGGTCGTGAGCGCTTCCGTCGAGATATGCAGCGCCACGCTCCAGATGGACAACGACATCAGCCTCATTCTTTCGAACGCGCTTTTCGGCGACGGCGCGGCGGCAGCCGTGCTCTGGGAGAAGCCTGAGGGACTGGAGATGGTCGCCTCGGCCGGCAGATACGTACCGGAGCAGAGGGACACGATACGATATATTCACAAGAACGGCCAGCTTTACAATCAACTGTCGTTGAAACTGCCTCAACTGGTAAATAAGGCCGCGGCCGCGGTCGTTGCGGATGTGTTGAAATCCCATTCTCTTGTTGTAAAGGACATCAAGCACTGGGCAGTGCACACGGGTGGAGAGAAGATCATCAACGCCGTGCGGGACGAGATCGGGATACCCGAGGAGCGGTTGTCGGCGACGCGCAAGGTCCTGTCCGAATACGGTAACATGTCGTCGCCCACGGTGTGGTTCGTGCTCGATGAGCTGCTGCAACAGGGCATCGCTCCCAACGAGTGGTGCGTGATGCTGGCCTTCGGCGCCGGGCTCTCGGCGCACGCATTTCTTTTTCGAAAAATATAGCCCGGGACGATCACGATAATATTGTATCATTCATTTCAAAGAGGTATAATTGAAATCGTGAGCAACCCCAAAAATACCGAACACTGCATGATCTGCGGGTCGAAGCTTGACTACCTTAAGCATGCCGAAACGCTTGTTTGTACGTACTGCGGGAAGAAGGAGCCGGAGCATGTCAGATGTCCCGAGGGCCACTTCATCTGCAACGCATGCCACGGCAGGGACGCGATGAAGGCTGTCGAAGGCATAGCCTTTACCGCAGACTTGAAAGATCCTCTCGAAATCGCCGAGCTCATGATGAGCTATCCGGCGCTCCCCATGCTGGGGTGCGAGCACGCATATATCGCTGCCGGAGCGCTGCTTGCGGCATTGAAAAATTCCTGGTCAAAGAAGATCACGGACGATGATATCCGTGAGGCATTCGGGAGAACAGCGAAGCAGGCCCACGGCGGCTACTGCGGGCTTACGGGTGTGTGCGGCATCGCCCCCGCCATTGGGGCATGTTTTTCGATCTTTCTGGGGGCGAAGTGCGGCTCCGACAATGAACAAAAGATCACGATGGACGCGGTTGCAAAGGTCTCGCAGGCCGTCACCGGCCTTACCGGACCGAGCTGCTGCAAGGCATATGTGCGGGCGGCCCTTTCCGTTGCGGTCAGTCTTTTTGAGGAACAGTTCGGCATTGTTCTTCCCGTTTCGAAAACGGCGGTCTTTTGCAGGGACAGCGGCAGGCATCCTCACGGATGCAGAACGGAAAAGTGCCCTTATTATAAGATGCCGGCAAAGGACCTCTTTGCCGATGCCGTTCACCCTCCGGTCACCGTGTGCCACACCTGAAAACCCTGAACCGTCCGGTCGGACGGAATGTTCTTGAGCGTTGACGTAAATATACCCCTTCTCATTCTGTCCACCTTTTTGGGCAGCTCATCGCTTAGCCGCCTTTACATGCCCGATAGAGTATATATTTTTCAACAGGTATCGGGCATTCTGATGAAGCATTATTGTATTCGACATTCGGAGGGGGCATGCTCAACGACGGCTTTCGCGTCGGAGCCGCCCGGCGCAGGGGTACGTCAAAAGATTATATTCTCTGGTTCTTTGCAGTTCAAAAAGCGTCTGCATCCCGTGAATCCCGCCTTGGCGGAACGCGGCCCCGTGAACGGCGGTGCAGAAAAAGAAAAGGATCGTGAGCTTCCAGGATGTTTCCCGGTTTGATCAGGATCCTTGTTTTTTTGGGCGGCCCAGGCTTTGCCGGCTAATAACCGACCGCCGGAAGCACCTGTTTTCAGTGAAGGGATCTCAGCGCCTCTGCGCTCCTGTGTTGAAACGGCGGCGGGGAGAAGGGTGGTGCGCGGAGGGCTCTCTTTTCTCGCGGGACATCTCTTCTTTCGATCTTCTGATCTCCCGAAGGTACATGCTTTCGTCCGCCCACGCTACGGGGATCTTCCGGCCTATGTACTTCTCTATGTCGTCGAGCGAGTATACGTATTCCTCATCGGCAAGGCTGATGGCCTTGCCGCTCGCTCCGGCCCTGCCGGTGCGGCCTATCCGGTGCACGTAGTCTTCGGTGTGCTGGGGAAGGTCGAAGTTGATAACGTGGGTAACGCCTTCGACGTGGATGCCCCGGCTCGCCACGTCCGTGGCGATGAGCACCGTGAGCTTGCCGGTCTTGAACTCATCGAGCAGCCTCAGCCGTTTTTTCTGTTCGATATCGCCGGTGATCGCCTGGGCCTTCCATCCGTTGCGGCCCAAACGCTCCGTCACCATATCAGCGGCGCGCCGCGTATTGACAAAGATGAGGACGCGTTCAGGCGATTCCTTCTTGAGCAATCCGAGCAGGAGCGAGAGCTTCTCGTGTTTCCCCACGTGGTACAGGACCTGCTCCACCTTCTCGACCATGACCTCTTCGGGCGTGATGGATATCTTTTCCGGCAGGTTCATGTGCTCATACGCGAGCTCCATCACCCGGTAGGAGAGCGTTGCTGAAAAGAGCATGGACTGACGTTTGGCGTAGGGAGGCATTTTTTTGAGCAGGAACCGGAGATCGTCGATAAATCCCATGTCGAACATCCGATCCGCCTCGTCAATGACGAGGTAGCGGGTCTTTTTGAGGCTGTACACCCGCTGTTTAAAATAGTCGATGAGCCGGCCCGGTGTGCCGACGAGCACATCCACGCCCTTGCGCAGGGTTTCCATCTGTTTGCGGTAGTCGACGCCGCCATAGACCGCGAGGAGACTGAAGCCCGTGAACTTGCCGATCCGCTCAGCTTCATGGTATATCTGGTCCGCCAGTTCGCGCGTGGGCGCTATGATGAGGACTTGGGGCGAGTCGCCCAGGTCACGCACGGGATTTCTGATCATCCTGCTGAAAAGAGAAATGAGGAAGGCCGCGGTCTTTCCGGTGCCGGTCTGCGCCTGCGCGGCGATGTCCTCTCCACGCAACGCGCGCGGGATCACCGCCTCTTGTACGGGAGTACACGCGGCAAAGCCGACATGCTCGACGCCCTGCCGCACTTCATCGGGGATATCCAATTCACTGAAGTCCATGGTTCTCCATTCATTGGTGAAGACTTTTTGTCAACGAACATTCTTTGTACTATACCACAAAACGGGGTATTCTCAAAAGAGAAATCACCACGGCCTGTTCTCAATTTAGCGGAGCGATCCTCTGCGAAATGACGCTTTCAAAATCATTCGCGGGGAAAAAAGAAGGCATCGCCCCGGGCAGCGAGAAAAAAGCCGGGATTGAACCAGCGTATCCGTCTGATCAAAAAAAAGGGGATGATCAAAAAAGCCGCACCAGGCGCGAAGAATACGCAGCGCTCCGTTGTTTTTGTCCCGCCGGTAATTTGGGGAAGGGATTTTCGCCGTTGTCGCTCTTCAAAGCAGCGTCAAATTGTTGACCATAAAATAGTGTTTATTTCGACAAAATACTTTATTTTGTTGTCCAATTTTTAATATTTTTTTATTTGGTGTTGATAAATTGTCTAACTCTCGGAAAAATAATTTTTTTAACTTTCCTGTTGACAAAACATACACTGTTGTTGTATATTTGTCTACGAGGTGAATACAATTGCTGACAAAACTCTTCTCTTCCACGAGAGCAGAGCTTTTAAGCTTGTTCTTTAACAATCCTGACAGCAAGTTCTATCTCAGGGAGATAGCCCGCCACATCGGAAAGGATGCGGCAGGAATTAAACGGGAACTGGATACGCTGGTCAAGATAGGGATACTCGGAAGAGACAAGAGAGGCGTTCAAAAGTTTTATTACGCCGATAAAAGCTCCCCCGTATTCACGGAGCTGAAGGGTCTGATCTTCAAGACCACCGGCGTACAGGGATCTGTCAAAGCGGCATTATCCAGGCTGAAAGGCGTGCGGGCCGCATTCATCTATGGTTCGTTCGCGAAGGGGGCGGAAAAAGAGGACAGCAACATTAACCTCATGGTGATCGGCCAGGTGAACATCACGGAACTGAATGATATGGTGATGGCCCTGGAAGAAAAGCTCAAACGGGAGATCGATTATCTGGTGTTCGATGAACAAGAGTACCGTAAACGAAAAGATGCGAAGGACCCTTACATCCGGGAGATCGCAAAAGGCAAAAAGATATTCCTTGTCGGAAAAGAAGATGAATTATAGCGCGCTCAAAGAGATGGGGATTCTGGAAGAAAAGGCCGCAGAGGCGATGGAGGTCGTCGATCTCGTGAAGCAGGCGGAGCGCGATCTGGCCACAAGCCAGGTGCTGCAGGAGAAGGACGAGGAGTGGGCTTTTGCCGTTGCCTATGTCGCCATGTCGCGCTCCGCGAGGGCGCTCATCATGTCCGAGGGGTTCAGACCGCGGGGAGCGCGGGGCAGAGATACCCAGAAGACCATTGTAACGGCGGTGGGCATTATTTTAGGAGCGCAGCAGAAGAGCCTCATTAACAAATTTGACCGGATGAGGAGAAAATATCAGAGCTTCATAGAAGAGGGGCGAAGGGTCATATCCCGGTATGAGGCGGGTCAGGCCATTAAAGATGCGGAAGAATTCCTCGCGCTCGTGAACGGGCGGATCAGGGAAAAGTACTCGCAGATGTCGCTGCTGAACGATGTTCCGCAGCTTGTTTCAAGATAACGCCGCTTGAGAACAAAACGCGGTAACCGAAAGGGGGTGGATAGCTGATGGCAGCCAAGAAGAAGGCGAAGAAAAAGGCGAAGAAAAAAGCAAAGAAGAAGTAGTTTTGATGGATACGGTGTCCCATCTGTGTGTGGACCCGCCGGGGGCAGTCCTGCCCCCGGCACCTTTCGTCTTCATACCATAATGTGATCCGGACAGATCAAACCGTTGTTGAAAGGGGGTGAAGGGTAACCATGAAGAAAAAGGCTCCGGCAAAGAAGGCAAAAAAGACGACGAAGAAGAAATAGCGCGAGTTTGACCTTTGCGACAATACTGCATGAGCGTTTTGAGCTCCGGCCACGAAGCGAGACTTCGTGGTTTTGTTTTTGACAGATATACCGCACAGTACCCTAACTGCTTATGGACAAGCCCTCCTTCGAACGATTGGTCACCACCGCGCTCCGGCGGCTTCCGCGGGCATTCAGAGAAAAACTCGAAAACATTTCTGTTCAAATAGAGGACGCTCCATCGGCCGCGACCCTGCATGATATGGGGATCAGGTCCGGGACGCTTCTCGGATTGTATCAGGGTGTTCCGCTGACCGAACGGGGCTGGGGATACGGCAATGTCCTGCCTGACCGCATCATTATCTATCAAAGGCCGATCGAAGAGGCGGCCGCATCACCGCGGGAGATCGAGGACATGGTGCTCGATGTGGTTATGCATGAGATCGGCCACTATTTCGGGTTTGATGACCGGTCGCTCTCGAGGATTGAAACTGAGAAGGGGAAGAAAAAGCGACGAAGATAGAAAGTTGAGAAGCTGGGAAAAGTCGCAGAAAAAATGGTTCTTTTTCATTTCAAGTGGGTAAACCAACTTGATAGAATCGAGCCCTTTTTTTTACGAGGACGAGTTCTGTCATACTCGAATGATTCTATCGGGGATGGCAAAAGTTGATATGCCTTTTTTCATTCCATCTTAACTTCTCATCTCATCTTCTTAACTTCTGAACTTCTCTCTTTTCCGCCTTTCCCATACGTCTTCACGATCTTCCCAATGATCCCGGTTGTTGAAGCGCCTTCGATATACGGCACGCTGATCACCTTTCCGCCCCGCGCCTCCACTATCTCACGGCCGACGATCTTCTCGACCGGCCAGTCGCCTCCTTTGACGAGCACATCCGGCTGGAGCGCCGCGATGATCTTATACGGGTCCGGTTCATCGAATATGACGACAAAATCCACAGATCCGAGCGCGGAAAGCACCTCCGCGCGCTCATCCTGCGGATTGATGGGCCTTTTCTCGCCCTTGATCCTGCGGACCGAGGCGTCGCTGTTGACGGCGACGACGAGAATGCCACCGAAGGATTTCGCCAGCGCGAGGTAGCGGGTGTGGCCGGTATGGATGAGGTCAAAGCAGCCGTTGGTGAAAACGATCTTCGTGCCGGTTGCCCTGAGAATATCGAGGAGGGACTGAAGCTCGCCTATTGTTTTTATTTTACTCTGCATACGAAAATATAATATAAAAAAGGAGAGAAAGCAAGAGCGCTTTATAATCCCAGTTACGGGGCGGCAGTCCTTTCGCTCTGGCGCGCAAGCGTGCGGGCTTCGCCAACTGATAACCAACAACAAACAACTTGTGAGTGTCTTAAAGTTACCAGATAGAAGTTATTAGTCATGAGTTAATCTTGATGAACTCGTAAAAAGTCGAAAAAAACACAAATTGTCATGCTGAACTTGTTTCAGCATCTTTGCCTTATCAACGGGTTACGAGACCCTGAAACGAGTTCAGGGTGACAGATTGGGACTTTTTACGAGACCATCAATCTTTATTGCGCGTCTTTCGCTCAAGGGCTGCTGCCCCCTTCTTACTTATGCCCGGTAACTGAGGTATTACAGGATTTTTCCCAATGAACTCCTGATGAAGGATAACTGCGGAAGGACCGAGCGGTCCGGCCGCTTAATCCTGGTGTATTGTATAGATCTCGTCGAACACAGGGGCGATCTCCTTGAACATATTCAATATCGAGGGATCAAAATGCCCGGGCATTGTTCTGTTGTCCCCTTCAGTTATTATCCGGCAGGCCTCCGCGTGCGTAAAGGACTTTTTATATGGCCGCTTGCTCCGCAGGGCGTCATATTGATCAACAAGCATTGCGATCCTTCCTTCGAGCGGTATTATCTCCCCTTTCAGCCCCTTCGGATAGCCGGTCCCGTCCCACCGTTCGTGGTGACTGAGCGCAATAGAGGCCGCCATTTGGATCCCCGGGTAGGATGAGGCCGTGAGCATCTTCTCGCCGATCGAGGTATGCGTCTTCATGATCTCGAACTCCTCCCTGGTGAGTGCGCCCGGTTTCAAAAGGATGCTGTCGGGTATCCCGATCTTGCCCAGGTCGTGCATGGGGCTCGCGAAGGTTATCGTTTCGACAAAATGAGAATCCATGCCGAGCGCCTCCGCGACCTTGTTTGAATAGAGGCCGATACGTGAGATGTGGGCGCCCGTGTCGGTGTCACGGTATTCAGCGACCGTTGTCAAACGTTTCACGATCTCGCTGCTCATGTTCTTGACCATGCTGAGGGCATCCGCCAGTTCCTGCGTTCTTGTTCGGACCGTGTTTTCAAGCGAAATTTTATAATCCTTTTCCATCTGTATCAGCCGGGCATACTTGATGGCCTTTCCCACTGAATAAATGAGGTACTCGGGGTTGTACGGCTTGGTTATAAAATCGAACGCGCCCCTTTTTATGGCATCGACGGCGACATCCAGGTCGGCAAAGGCCGTCATCAAGATGACCGGGATCTGTGCATTAAAGGCGTGGATCTTTTCGAGAAGCTCGATCCCGGTGACCTCGGGCATTTTGATGTCAGATAATACGACATCAACGTTTATAGCCCGTGCTTTTTCAATGGCCTCCTGAGCTTTTTGGAACGAAAATACGGAGTAACCGTATTCCTTCAATAACGATGTAATAGATTCAAGCACGTACGGGTCATCGTCGACGATGAGCAGCGTTTTAGCATCTCCCTGATTCATGTATTGAGAACCCCCCTCACTTTTTTTAAAAGAGCCGGCGGCGATACGGGTTTTGAGATAAAGTTTGTGTTTCTTTGAAGTACGCCTTTTTCCTGTACAACATTTGAGGCATATCCGCTCGTGAAGATGCACTTGACATCGGGTTTGACTTTCCTTATTTCATCGTAAGCTTCCTGTCCGTTCTTTTTAGGCATGATCACATCGAACAACAGCAAGGCGATCTTATCTCTATTTTCGGTGTAACAGTACTCCCCGATATGGCTTCCGATCATATTTTTATGGGCCTGATTCTGGTATAAAACCCTGAAATCAGCGTCCTGCATGCTGATGCCATCTCCCATCACACCGTCTCAGCCACCTTTGTCCTCTACCGGCAGATATATCCTGAATGTCGTGCCCTTGTCAGGTTCGCTCTGCACGTCGATATAGCCATCGTGCTGTTTAATGATGCCGTAGGCCGTCGCGAGTCCCAGCCCGATCCCTTTTCCCACCTCTTTGGTCGTAAAGAACGGTTCAAATATCCGAGTCATTGTCGCTTTGTCCATCCCTGATCCGGTGTCGGAAACTGAGATGAGCACATACTGCCAGGTCTGGACAAACTCGTGGGTTTCCCTGAATGTTTTGTCGGGCTCTATACGCTTCATGCTGAAAGTAAAACGCCCGCCCCGGGGCATTGCATCCCGCGCATTTTCCGCAAGGATCCTGAGGCCCTGTTCCAGTCTGACGGCATCCGCCATGAGCGTGAGATCCCCATCAACAGGTACGATCTTCAGTTCGATGTTTTTTCCCAGGATATCCGGCAGGAGTTGTTCCACGCTTCGCAAAATATCATTGAGTTTTACCGGTCCTTTTCTGACCAGCTGCGTTCTGCTGAAGGTAAGCAGACTCCGGATGAGATTCGCGGCTTTTTCCGTCAGGGCGAGTATCTTTTCGGCATTGTTCAGTAAAGGACCGTCGTTGCCCAGCTTTATCCGCAAGACGCTTGCGTAACCTGTTATCGCAGCAAGTATGTTATTGAAATCATGGGCAATGCCGGCAGACAACTGGCCGACTGCCGCCATCTTCGCCGCGCTGCGGAGTTCTTCCTCAAGTTTTACCTTGTCGGTGATATCGTTCAAAGTCTCTATGACGGAGATGATCTTCCCTTGCTCGTTCTTTATGGGATAGGATCTTGTTTCCAGGTAAAGTGGGGACCCTTCTCTATCATAGTGCGTATGAATGACCGTGTGAGGCTCTCCTGTTTCGAAGGTGTGCCTTACCGCGCAGTCTTCCCCGGCCTCGTGGCAGGGCGTATCTATATGATGAGACACTTTGTAACAGTAGCGGCCTATGACGTCTTTGGCCGGCATCCTGATACGGTCGCAGTACGCCCTGTTTGCCGCGATGATCTTGTATTCATGATCTACGGTTATCAGACCTTCGGTCATGCTTTCAAGGATATTATTTGTGAGTTTCTCTGTCTGTCTGCGATCAGTCACATCTCTAAAGATGCCTCTACTTGCGGTGAGCTTTCCGTCTTCAAAACGAGCACTGGCGTTTCCTTCAACCACAATTTCCCTTCCGTCCTTTGCCATAAAAACCGTTTCTACGTGGGCTATAGATTCACCGTGAGAAATTTTTTCGAACAGTTCCATGCAGTGTGGGACCTGGTCCTTGCGCAAGATGTCCGTAAAGGTCATAGTGTTAACTTCCTGTTCCGTGTATCCCAGGGTTTCGAGCCATTTTCTGTTCACATAGACGAATTTGCCTTCCGCGTCCACACTCTGTATCAGGTCATTGGCATTCTCAAAAAGGTCCCGGTATCTGCTCTCGGACTCTCTCAGCGTCCGCTCCGTCCTCAGGCCCTCTTCCCGTAATGCGCTGACAACCAAGCCGACAGTAATGAGAATCACCACCCGCTGTATGTCTACCATGATCGAAACGCCCTGGACAAGAAAAGCATGGAGCGCCAGCAGGTAGCCGCCCAGGAGAACGGCTATCCAGATGGCCCGCCTTCCCCACCAGAACCCGGCAAAGACCACCGGCAGATAAAAAAAGTGGGTTACCAGAATATCGGAGCGCAGGACGAAGTGATAATAGTGAGACACCCATAAACAGAGCAGAATAAGCAGGGCCATAACAGTTATTTTCGGAGCATCCGTCCCTTTACGATGTTTCTCGCCCGGCTTCACGCTGTTTTTCATGATCGACATGCAAAATTCCTCAAATTCACCGCTTCACGCCTTCTTATCCAGCACCTCGCGCACTTTCCGGAGAAAGGCGTTCGGTGAGAATGGCTTCGTGATGAACTCTATGCCGGCATCGAGTATGCCTTTTTTGTGGATCATGTTCGCGGTATAGCCGCTCATGAAGAGCGCCTTGATGC
>Ga0209619_10002330_pt1 | contig 13786 bp, 8 predicted proteins | sample Rifsed16ft3_FD_184011 | JGI IMG/M metagenome (GOLD analysis project Ga0209619, IMG submission 184011) | Soil microbial communities from Rifle, Colorado, USA - sediment 16ft 3 (version 2) | ecosystem: Environmental > Terrestrial > Deep subsurface > Rock core/Sediment | place: Rifle, Colorado... | reverse complement strand
CCTTCGCGACCGCGCAGTGCTTCTCGAGCGTCTCGACGGGCGTCCACGGGAACTCCATCATCTTGTAATCCGGGTGGAACCGCAGGAAGTGGATCGGCGTGTCCGGTCCCAGCTCGTCGTACACGAACTTGGACAACGTCCGGGCGGCGTCGAGGTTGTCGCCGACCTGGGGCACGATGAGGTCCGTGATCTCCGTGTGGATCTTCGTCCGGTCCCGGATGTCCTTCAGGGTCTGGAAGATCGGGTCCGCGTTCGGGATCGAGATGTACTTCCGCACGAACTGCGTTTCGCCAGAACCCTTGAAGTCGACCGTGATGCAGTCGAGGAACGGCTTCATCTGCTCGACGACCTCCGGCGTGTCGTACCCGTTCGAGACGAAGATGTTGATGAGCCCGGCCTTCCGCGCGAGGACGCCGATGTCCCGCGCGAACTCGATGAAGATCGTCGGCTGGTTGTACGTGTACGCGAGGCCCTGACAGCCTTGGTCGAGGGTCATGCGGACGATGTCCTCCGGCTGCGCATCGATGCCCTCGATCTTCCGTCGCTGGGAAATGTCGTAGTTCTGGCAGTTCGCAACCGCCAGGAAATTGGCGGTGTAGCTGTGGTCGTCATCGACCTCGATGTTGTAGACCGGGCCCACGTAAGTCTTCGTCCGAATGTCCCTGATGGGCGCGAAGATGTGGTCCTCCGTGGCATACCGCTCCATCGCGTGGGAAACGACTTGCGTTTGCAGACCTCCGCTAGAGCCGAGAGCAATCGCCTCCTCCAGCGAACCCCAGTGTGCGATCCATCCAGGCATGGCCGTTGCTTCGCTCGGAGTCCTGGGCCGGGGAATCACAAGGCAGTCGCCGGCGCTAAGGGATTCTGCCCGAACTTCGGTGACGGCCGCTCCCTTGATTGACGCGTACACGTTGTGATCGGGGGTGCACTCCAGCGCGCCCATCCCCGCCAGCCGAATTTCCAAGGCAGGGCCCGAGTAGAAGTGCTCGAACGCCTGGACGATTCGCCGCCATCGCCTCTTGTGGGTGAAGGCCATTCGCCCGTCGGCGCCGCGAACTTCCGGATTCAGGGAGGGCGGCGAAGAAGCGAAGATTCGCTCGATTCTTTCCTGGCCCCGATCCGTCAGCACCTTCGTGCCCGGGAGGAAACAATATCGACAGTTGTGCACGACGACATCCGCGGCGACGTAGTTGTGAAACGGAACGCATTCGAAGCTATAGACCCGTTCTCGGGAACCTTCGGGCGAAACGCGTAGGACGCTCGACCATCCGAAGGTCGGCAAATTGAGTTCTTGGTACAAGAGATCCAGGAACCTGGAAGTCTCGACCGGGTGAGCGCTCGGACCGTGCGGGGGCAGCAGGATGCGTCCAGCATGCGCGGGTCTTGAAGCGAGACCCTCGTGGACTAGGACGCGATCGCCAGCACTGAGCCCTGAAATGGTCTTCCAACCTTCGGCCGTCAACACCGGGTGTTCGGCCGTCCCGAAGAGCGGCTCGCGAAGACGTTCGATCGAAACGCGGTATACGGGGGCCTTTCGAGCGCCCGCCAGGGTCACGACGTCGGGGATCGCGCGGCCCCGGGTGCCCGTTGACCAAAGGGCATCACCCGGCGCGATCTCCTCGACAGGCCTCGTTGTCCCGTCCATCATGAGTATTTGTGTCCCCGCGGGATGGCACAGCCAATTGCACCCGGTCGTCGCAATGCTGAAGATCTTCGACCCCGGCCGGTAGTGCGTCACCGGCTTCTTCTCGATCGGGTCGACGTGACCGGTGATCACCTTCCCGTACGTGTACAGCCACAACTTCCCTTGATGGACGCCGCGGATTCCGCAGAGGCCGACCTGCCCCTCGCCGATCTTGCAGTACCGTGCGCACGCGGTGCACACGATCCGGCCGGACTCCGTGGGCTTCCACAGCTCCGCGACCTTGCCCATCGCGTGGCCCGGCGCCTCGCGGACGTCGAGCGGTTCCCCCGGGGGCAGCACGGGTTCACGAGCCGCTCCGGCGCTATAAAGGAAACGCCCTGACTCTCGCGGACGCACGCGAAGGTTCATTCGAAGCGTGCGGCTTCCGCCGCAGGATGCCTTCCCGGGCCGCGCAGGTCACGGACGTCCCAGGAGTCGAGGACGCCCTCGCCACCGGCGATCCTCGGCGGTGCGCCCGGGCGATCGCAGAGATCCTCCGATCCGGAGCGGACCGACGGGAGGTCGCCCGCACGGCCGGCCTCGCCGCCGCACGACACTTCGACGTCGGACTTCCGCCGCCACATGCGCTCCTTGCCCTGTCCGCGGCGCTGGACCTTGCCCCCGCATCCGAGCCGCCGGAGCTCCCGATCGTTCAGGCGTGCGCGCTCGCCGCGTCCGAATGGCGGCCGGGGACCCTTTCGGCCACCGCCCAGACGGTGTCCGGGGATGAACTCCATCTCGGCCTCTCCTTTCGTTCCGCGGTCCGCGCGATGGACTCCCATGAGGCGGATGGGATCTTCTCCGGCCTCCTTCGGGAGGGGGAGGAGCGACGCTTGGCGGGGGACGTGCTCTTCGAGGTGTGTGAGGCGGACGTCGCAGGGCAGGGTCACAAGCTCACGTTGGCGGTCGGCGCGTGGCGGTTGGCCCGAGCGTTGGGCTGGTCGCGCGGCCCGGTCCTCCTGCGACCCGTGGTCCACCTCGCCGCAGGCGCGACGCAGGACCTTGCGGAATTCGCCGCGGTCCTTCGTGAGGTCGGCCGCGCTCGGATGGATTTCGACCTCGCGGCGCGGAACGTGGCGCCGATCGACGCGGTCGCGCAGAACACGTTCGACATCGCGTTGAGAGTCGGGCCTGACCGGCTCGTCGCAGACGTGATCCACGGCCTGAAGCGCGGCCGCTCCGGTTCAGGGTATGCGGATCTCCTCGCTGCGACCGCCTCTCAACAACTGATCGGGAATCCTGCGGCGCTCGAACCCGCGTTGTTCTGCCTCGCGGCACGGTTCGTCCTCGGGTTCTCGCGGACGCCGACCCACCTCCAGGCGCTCCTCTTGGCGGCGCGGATCGTCGCGCAGGTCGTCGAGGGGTCGGTCCCGGCGCCGGCGCGGATCGCGGATGCGGACGGAGGACTTCGCGACCTGGCGGAGGCGATCCGAGGGGGCGACGGGCGGGGAGCGGCCGGCCTCGCCCTCGGTCTCGTGGACGCGGATCACGCGGAGGCGCTCGCGGGACGGCTCGTGCGGGAAGCCGTGCGGGAGGACGCCCACGCGGACGGCGGACACCGTCTCCTGTACGCCTCGTGGGCGGCGGAATTCGCCCGCATCGTACCGGGACCGGCGCTCGCGTCGTTGGCGGCCCTCCTCGCACGCACCCCCACGTCGCGGAGCGTGGCGGGAGTCCTCTAGGAGCCCTTCCGCAGTTCTTGGCCGAAGAGCACGAACCGCGCGAGGAGGCTCTCGAGCTGGATCCGCTCGTTGCTCCCCTCGACGAGCCGGAACTCCGCCTCTCCCACGACGTCCACGAGGCGCACGCGGAAGTCCTCCGGAAGCGACGTGTCGAGGATGATCCGGTGGATCTGCCGGAGGATGTCCTCGCCCGCCAGGCCGTACTCGATGAGCAGGTTGTCAAGGACGTCCCGCGCCCGGAGGAATTCGCCGCCGAGAGCCGTCTCGATGAGCTTCTTCACCTCCTCCGGCCGCGCGGTGCTCGCGGTCTTGTACAGGACGTCCTCGTCGATCTCGTTGGAGACGGACGCCCCGACCTGCAACGCGTTCACGGCCTTCCGCATGTCCCCGCCCGCGATGTACACGAGCGCCTCGAACGCCCGGTCCGTGACGTTGAGGCCCTCCCCGTTCGCGATCCGGAGGAGGTATGCACGGATCGCCTCCGGCTTCAGGGGCCGGAACCGGAACACCGCCGTGCGGCTCTGGATCGGCTCGATGAGCCGGCTCGAGTAGTTCGCGCTCAGGACGAAGCGGCTCGTCCGCGTGAACATCTCCATCGTCCGCCGGAGGGCGGCCTGCGCGTCGCCGGTCAGGTGGTCGCACTCGTCGAGGAAGATGATGTTGAAGCCGCCGCCCATCGGCGCCATCCGCGCGTACTCCTTGATCTTGTTCCGCACGACGTCGATGCCGCGCTCGTCGCTGCTGTTCAGCTCGAAGAAGTTCGACCGCCACGCCTCCCCGAACAGTTCCCGGGCGAGGGCGATCGCGCACGTCGTCTTCCCGGTGCCGGGGGGGCCCGCGAAGAGGAGGTGGGGCAGGTTCCCGGTCCTCACGTACGCCTTCAACCGCTCGACGATCTCATCCTGGCCGACGACCTCGTCGAGGGTCCTCGGGCGGTACTTCTCGAGCCAGATCTGCTTCATTTCCCCCATGAACCACGCCGGCGGCGCGGCATCCCGGGGAACGGGGATAAAGGTTTGCGGCGGCGTAGTGCAGGCGGCGACGGCGGGTGCAGGGGCTCTGAAACTCCTCGATGGGGCGTGGAAGGGACCGGCGGGGCCCGGCGCTCCGTGGGCTACAACTCGGGCTCGTCCTCGCGCGGCTTCGGTTCCACCGCAACCCCATCTCTCGGCTCGGCCCCTATCCCCGCGTCCTCGATCTCTTCCCTCGTGCCGACTTCCACTTCATCCTCGGGCTTCTTCCGTCGTCGCCAGGCCGCGAGAACGAACAGGCCAAAGAGCACCAGGATTGCGAGGATCACGACGATGAGGAGAACGGTCTCGACTCGCGTCAGAGGGTTGGCGGGCTCGACGACGATGGTTACGGTGTCCGATGCAGACGCGTCCGTGCCGTCGCTCACGATCAGGGAGAACACGTACGTTCCGGCGGCGGTCGCGGCGAACGCGGGGGTCGCGCTGTTCGCGTTCGTGAGGGTCACGCTCGGCGGCCCGCTGATCCCCGTCCACGTGTACGTGAGTGGGTCGCCGTCGGGATCGGAGCTGAGCGTTCCATCCAGGGTCACGAGCGCGCCCACGATGACGGTCCGCTGGTCCGGCCCGGCGTTCGCGGTCGGAGGTCGGTTCATTGCGCCCACGGCGACCGTGTCCTGCGAAAGCCCGCCGTTGTCGTCCATGACGTCGACCCGAAACGTGTAGACACCGCTCGTTGGCGGCGTGAACGTGGGCGTCGCGGTGTTCGGGCCCGTCAGCGAGACCGCCAGTCCGGAGACCTGAAACCACGCGAAGCTCAGCGTGTCTGGGTCCGGGTCCGAGGAGAGGCTGGCGTCGAGCGTGACAAGGCTCCTCTTGAGCACGTCTTGATCCTGTCCAGCGTTCGCGATCGGCGGGCGGTTCCCGACCCCGATCGTGAGAGTGTCCGTGTCGAATTGGTCGATCGCGTCCCAGACCGTCAGGGTGACCGTGAACGTGGCCCGCGTGGCGTACAGGTGCGTGGCCGTCTCCGTGGTCGCGGTGTCGCCGTCCCCGAAGTCCCACCGCCACGCGACGATCCCCTGGTCGTCCGCCGACGCGGAGCCGTCGAAAGAGAAGGTCGTTGCGAGCGTGCCCGTCTGGTCGGGCCCTGCGTCGGCATCTGGCGGGAGGTCGACCGTGATCGTCACGGAGAGCGTCGCGTCGTCCGTGCTCCCTTCGTCGTCCGTCACCGTGAGCGTCGCCACGTACGTGCCGGCGGCGGCGTACGCGTGCGCGGCGGTCGTCGGCGGCCCGCCCCCGTTCGCGGAGTTCCCGTCCCCGAAGGCCAGCGTCCACGAGGCGATCGTGCCGTCGGGATCCGTGGACACGGAACCGTCGAACGTGATCGTCTGTCCGGTCAACGCGCTCAGCCGGTCCGCGGTGAGGTCCGCGACCGGGGCCATGTTCCAGACGTCCACCGCCACGTCGTCCGTGTCCGTCCCGCCGTCGAGGTCGTCCACCGCGAGGCGGAGCATGTAGAGGCCAGCGATCGTCGGGGTGAACGTCGCCGTCGCGGCGTTCGGATTCGCAAGGATTATCACAATCGGCCCGCCGATCTGCGTCCAAGAGAAGGACAGCGGGTCGCCGTCGGGATCAGCGGACCCGGTGCCGTCCAGCGTGACGACGACCCCCTTCAGGAAGCCCGCCTGGTCCGGGCCCGCGTTCGCGATCGGCGGTCGGTTCACCACGTTGATCGTAAGCGCGTCCGTGTCGTTCTGATTGAAGGCGTCCCAGACGGTCAGGGTGACCACGAAAATGCTTCTCGTAGCATAGGTGTGCGCGGCTACCTGCGTGGTCGCCGTGCTCCCGTCTCCGAAATCCCACAGCCAGCGGACGACCCCGTGGTCGTCCGTCGAGGCGGACGCGTCGAAGCTGAACAGTGTGGCCAGGGTCCCCGTCGTCCCCGGGGTCACCGCAGCCACCGCGGTGGGCGGGTCGTCTACGAAGACCGTCACGAGAACGGTCGCGGTGTCGGAGGCCCCCTCGTCGTCCCAGACCGTGACGTTGACCGCGTAGGTGCCCGCGGCGGCCCACGCGTGCGGGACGAGGGAGGTCGTGACGTTTCCCGAGCCGCTGCCGTCCCCGAAGGTGAAGTTGTACTGCACGATCGTGCCGTCGCCGTCCACCGATCCGCGCGCGTCGACATCGGCGAGGGCGCCGGTCTGCAAGGGGTTCGGGGTCACGGTCAGGTTCCCCGTCGGCGCGGCGTTCGCGACGCTGACGGACACGGAGTCGCTCACGTTCGTGCCCTCGGGGTCGTAGACAAAGAGGTCGAAGGTGTAGATTCCGGCGCCCGCAGTCGTGAAATTCGTGATCGCCGCAAACGGCGTCGTAAGGGTCACGCGACTTGGGCCGCCGGTCTGCCACCAGAAGTAGGTGATCGGCTCAGCGTCGGGGTCCGAGCTGTTCGAGCCGTTGAGCGTCACGTTGGAGAACTTCGCCGCGTTCTGATCGGGGCCCGCATCTGCGACCGGGGGTCGGTTCGCGACCGTGACGTTCGTGCCGTCCGTCTCGTTCGTCCCGAGCGGGTCCGTGACTCTCAGGGAGAATATATAGACACCCGAGGCGAACGCCCCGTTCGAGGCCGTGAACGAGGCGATGGCGGTGTCGGGACCGTTCAGGGTCACGGGCTGGGGGCCCGCGGTCTGCGTCCAATTGTACGCGAGCAGGTCCCCGTCCGGGTCCACGCTCGCCGAGCCGTCGAGGGCCACGAGGGCGTTCTCGAACGTCATCTGGTCGGGCCCGGCGTCCGCAATCGGGCCCTGGTTCAGGATGACAACGTCGATCCAGTCGGAGTCGGATTCGGTCCGGTTATCTGTGACCGTGAGGTTGAACGTGTACGTCCCGACCATCGTCGGCACGACGGAGGCGACGCTCGTGTCCGCGTCGGGGATCGGGAGGAGATTCGGGCCGGCCACCTGCGTCCAGTTGAAGGTGATCGGGTCGCCATCCGGGTCGAAGCTCGCGCTCCCGTCCAGCGTGACCGTCGCGTTGCGCACAGACATCTGGTCCGGCCCCGCGTTCGCCACGGGCGGGCCGCTGAGGGCGTCGATCGATATCTTCGCCACGAAGACGTCGCCGGTGCCGCCGGAACTCGCGTTGAAAGCACCGGGGGTCACCGGGAAGTCGATGGAATCCGTGGCTCCGGTCACGTAGGCGCTCCCGCCTGAATAAGCGTTCGAGAAGGCAACGTCGCCGCCTCCACCGCCGCCGAGGTAGGTCGAATAGAGGAGGGAGCCGCCCGTGGGGTCCAGCTTCGCCACGAAGGCGTCGCACACTCCGTCGAATCCCATGTCGTAGGCACCAGGGGTCACCGGGAAGTCGGTGGAGAACGTGCCTCCGGTCACGTAGGCAGCGCCGCTTGAGACAGCGATCGAAAAGCCAACGTCCCAGTCTACGCCGCCGAGGTAGGTCGAATAGAGGAGGGAGCCGCCCGTGGGGTCCAGCTTCGCCACGAAGGCGTCCCCAAGGGTACCTCCAGTCGTGTTGAAAGCACCGGGGGTCACCGGGAAGTCGGTCGAGTCCGTGAATCCGGTCACGTAGGCAGCGCCGCTTGAAACAGCAATCGAAAAGGCCCTGTCCCAGTTTACGCCGCCGAGGTAGGTCGAATGGAGGAGGGAGCCGCCCGTGAGGTCCAGCTTGGCCACGAAGGCGTCTCCGGCGATCCCTCCGGTCGTGTTGAAAGCACCGGGGGTCACCGGGAAGTCGGTCGAGTCTGTGAATCCGGTCACGTATGCGCTACCGTTGGAAACCGCGATCGAACGGCCAATGTCATAGCCCGCACCGCCGAGGTAGGTCGCGTATAGAAGGGAGCTGCCCGCGGGGCTAAGCTTGGCGACAAAGGCATCCCCAAGGGAACCTCCGGTCGTGTTGAAAGCGCCGGGAGTCACCGGGAAGTCGGTCGAGTCTGTGAATCCGGTCACGTATGCGCTACCGTTGGAAACCGCGATCGAACGGCCAAAGTCGTAGCCTGCTCCCCCGAGGAGGGCCGCGTAAACGAGCGGGTCGATGAGAAGGGGACGGGACTCGTCCATGCCTCGGCAGTCGAATCCGCTGGTCAGCCGAGAACGGAGAGCGAAAGCGCAGGGAACGAGATTCTCCCCCTGGTAGGCCACCGGAGCGGTGTCCCGGACAGGCCCTAGGAGCGTGTGGACCCGCAGATCGCCGGTCTCGCCCACCTCAAGGCCGTCGGCCCCCTCATATGACAGAGCGATTACGGTCGGGTCCGCGCCCGGGTCGAGGCGGAACTCGTACTTCAGCCCCTCCGAGCCGAACCGGTACACGAGGTCGATACCCTCGTAGAGGCCCTCGTACACGACTTCGGAGTAGCTCCGCACGTGGGTCCGCCACGCCGCGGGATCGTTCCCGAGGAAGAAGTGGCTTCGGTGCGGCAATTCACCGCGGCCTTTGGGGACGATGGGGTTCGCCCCTTCGAAAGTAAGGCGGATGAGGACGCCTCGCGCGGTGGAGAGAGGTTCAGCGTCGGTCAGGCCCGCCCGTTCCGTTGAAAGAAGGTCCACTCGCGCCGGGGGGGAGCGCTCTTGCAACTTGAAGAGCACGCCGGAGGGGATGAACCCGACATCCATGCTGCCCGAGGACGTGTAGAACCGCACGTCCCGATTCCCTACCTGGCCAGCGTTTTCCGAGAATCCCGCGCCGAGGAGGGTCCCCAAGGCATCGGAGCCCGGAATCGGAATCGTGGGAGGGGTGAGGTTGTCGGAGGTGGCGGTGGAAGTCGCGCCCGGAGGCGGCGCGAGCAGGAGCAGAGCCCCTCCGACCGCGGCTACCAGCAGATTTCGGCTCGTCGCCCCCAGGCATCGCCGGCCCCTCACGTCCAATCCTCCTCGACTCGGGCCATCGAATCTCGTTCGCTTAACCTTTGTGACACCGCATATCACGGGTGAGGAAGTGCAGGTGCGCCACGAGGCAGGGTCCCGGGAGAGCCTTAATACGGCGGTCCCTTTGCACCGCCAAAATGCCCGTAATCTGCGTCACCGGCATGCCGGGCTGCGGGAAGGAGGAGCTGCTCAAGGTCGCGGCGGAGCGCGGGCTGGCGGTCGTCCGCATGGGCGACATCGTCCGCGAGGAGGCGCACCGGCGCGGCCTGAAGTTCAGCGACGAGAGCGTCGGGGGCATGGCCCACGAGGAGCGCGTGAAGCACGGCTTCGGAGTCTGGGCGGAGCGGACGATCCCGCGCATACGGGACGAAGTGACCGTGATCGACGGCATCCGCGGTCGCGAGGAACTCGACGTGTTCCGACGCGCCTTCGGGGAGCGCCTCATCGTCGTCGCGATCCACGCCTCCCCCGCGATCCGGCACGATCGGATCCGGAAACGAGCGCGGGGCGATGACGCCGTGTCCTGGGAGGAGTTCCTCCGCCGTGACGACCGCGAGCTCGGGTGGGGACTCGGCGAGGTGATCGCGACGGCGGACCGCATGGTTGTGAACGAAGGGGGCATCGAGGAGATGCAGCAACGGTGCCGCGACCTCCTCGACGCAGTCGCGTGACTTCCATGTTCCACTGGATCGAGGCCCGTGCGTTCTGCCATGCCACGGAGGACGAGGAGAAGGTCCTGGCGGCGCTCCACACCGTCCTCCCGGAGGGCGAAGTCCGGCGCGACGCCCTCGAGGGCCACTTCGGGAACCCTCTGGTCATCCTCGCCGCGCGGACGGAAACGTCCCCGGGCACGAAGTCAGCCTGGCGGCGCATCGCAGAGGCCCTCGGCCCTAAGGAGATCCTCCAGGACGTCGAGGCGCGGATCGACGAGGATCTCGTGTATCATCTCCGCCTGGACAAGCAACGCGCCTGTCTCGGAGCGATTCATCGGGCCGGAGGCGCGGACGTGATCGATGTCAAAGCGAAGGTGGCGACATTCCCGAGGAAACGCGAGCTTGCGATCCAGGCGCTACGTGAGTCGGTCGGAGGGTCCTGATGCACCTGGAGGCGGACGAGGAGCGGATGGCCATCGAGGGCACGCCCGCGGAACGGCTCTCGATGAAGATCCTGAAGACCCTCGGGGACGTCTACGGGGCGGACCGCCTAATCCCCATCGCGAGCGCCCACGTTTCGGGCGCGTCCCCGCGAACACTCGGTGAGGCCGGAATCGAGTTCCTCGAGGGGTTCGCGACCTCTGCCAAGGTGCGCGTCCGCACGACCGTGAACCCGACGGGAATGGACCCGGATCGATGGCGCGAACTCGGCGTGCCAGAGGCGGAGATCCGGTCGCAGGAGCGAATCGTGGCGGCATACTCGAAGATGGGCATCGAGCCCACGTTCTCGTGCACGCCTTACCTGGTGGGGAACCGCCCCAAGTTCGGCGACCACCTCGCGTGGGCGGAATCCTCCGCCGTCGTGTTCGCGAACGCGGTGCTCGGGGCGCGGTCGAACCGGGAAGGCGGTCCCTCGGCGCTCGCAGCGGCGGTGATCGGTCGAACGCCGGACTATGGACTTCATCGGGACGAGGACCGGATGGCGACCCACGTCGTGGACGTGGACGTCCCGATGCGGGGGTATCGATGGTCCCTCCTCGGGCTCCACCTTGGTGCGCTCATCGGAGATGGGGTGCCGTACCTCCGGGGCGTCTCGGCGGCGGACTCGGATCTGAAGTGGTTCGGGGCGGCCCTCGCGGCCTCGGGCAACATCGGCATGTTCCACGTCGAGGGGACGACGCCCGAATGGCGGCAGGCGAATCCCCGGGGGTTGCCGAAGGTCTCCGTCACCGAGGCGGATCTGCTCGCGACGAAGGAGAGGCACACGTCGGGTGTCGAGCCAGACGCGATCGGCCTCGGGTCCCCGCAGCTGTCCGCCGACGAGCTACGGCACCTCGCAGAGCTGATCGAGCGTCACCGCCCGCGGCCGCGGGTGTACGCATTCACGAGCCGCGCCGCGCGGGCGGAGGCCGGCGACGCCGCCAAACGGATCGAGGCTCTCGGTCACGTCGTGCTCGTCGACACGTGTCTCGAGGTGGCGCCGATGGACCTGTGGGCGAAGACCACCGCCACGCCTTCGGGGAAGGGCGCCGTCTACCTGCCGACGTTGTGCGGGCAGAAGGTCGTACTCGACGATCTGGAGGAACTCCTCCGGAGGTTCGCATGAGGCTCGTCGGACGAACCGTCGTGGCGGGTCTGGCGGAGGGCCCGGTCCTCGCCTCGGACCGACCGCTCTCCCTCCTTGGCGGCGTGGACAACGAGACGGGCGAGGTCCGCGACCCGGAGAGCCCGCTGCGTGGAGAGCGGCTCGGAGGCCGCGTCCTCGTCGTACCGCACGGGAAGGGGAGCACGGTCGGCTCCTACGTTCTGTACGCGCTCCGGAAGCGGAATGCAGCCCCACGCGCGATCCTCGTCTCCAAGGCGGACACGATCCTTGCGGTCGGTGCCGTCCTTGCGGAGGTCCCGATGGTGGACCGGATTCCCGTGGATGTCTTGCGTACGGGGGACCGGGTCGTCGTGGATGCGGCCGCCGCCATCGTCGACGCCCCCGACCTCGTGGAACGGGACGTGGTGACGTCCTTCCTGGAGCGGGAGGGTCGCATCCTGGTCGTCCGGCGCAGCGAACAGGTCGGCTCCTTCCGGGGGAAGTGGTCCGGCGTCTCCGGGTTCCTCGAGGGCGTGGACGCGGAGGCCCACGCCCGTCGCGAGATCGAGGAGGAGACGGGGCTCACGGACGTACGACTCCTGGCGGCGGGCCCCGTGGTCCGGAGCCGAGGACCGGACAACACCGTGTACGCGATTCGACCGCATCGGTTCGCCTCCCGCGCGGGAGGCGTCCGGCTCGATTGGGAAAACGTCGAATACCGCTGGGTGGTGCCGGCGGAGCTCGCGGGCCTGGACGCGGTGCCGAAGCTCCGGGCCGCGTACGAGGCGACCCTAGGCTGACGGGACCGGCACGGTCACGACGCCGTCGACTTCCTTCTCGAGCAGGTTCAACTGATGCGCGTCGAGCGTCGCGGGGTTCACGGACAGCACCATGGTCGCCCCGTTGATCGCGACCTGGTCCCGCAACGCCTGCACGAGCCGGAGGACGGTCAGGAAGTTGTTGTTCGTGATGAGGTATTCGATCCCGTCGAGGAGGACGAGCCCCGCCTCTTTCACGATGAACTGCTCGAGCGCGAGGGACAGCTTCTCCAGGTCCTTCGGCCGCACGCTGTCGTCCTTGCCCACGTTGCTGAGCCACAGGATCGGGACGTCCGCCGGGATCCCAAACTTCTCGCGGACCTTGGCGGGGTACACGCGGGTGACGCAGAAGCCACGCCGTCCCTTCCGGAGCGCGTCCAGGAAGAGAGCGTACGACTGCTGGGGCTTCTCCTCCTTCACGAGATATGTGGACGACGCGCCCGGCTCCATCGCGGGTGCGGGGAGCGCCTCCTGGATCGGTGCTTGGACGCGGACCGCGACCGGAGTGGGCGCCATCGTGGGGGCCTCAGCGACGGGTTCCATGGCCCGTGGGGCCGGGGCGGCGGCGACCGGAACGGCCACGGCCGGCGTTTCGGGCGCAGGCTCCGGCTCGGGCTTCGCCGGCTTCTCCGCGCCGAACCCGCAGTGGGGGCAGGCGTACGTCCCCTTGGCGATCGGCTTCCCGCACGCCGGGCACGGCAGGGTCCCCTCGGGGAGCTCCCCGCACCGCCAGCAGCGTGACTCCTCGGGCCTCCCCGGTGCGCCACACACCGCGCAGGCGGGGACCTTCGCGGCGGGTTCCCGCCCGAGGAATTCCCAGATGCGCCGGGCGTCCCCCTCCTCGATCCCCTGGATGTGGAGGATCTCGTCGCGGCTCGCGGCGCGGACGGCTGCGAGGGTCTTGTATCCCGCATCGAACAGCGCGATCGCCTTCTTCTCCGTGATGCCGGGGATCTCCGTGAAGGCGTCCAACGCCTCCCGCATGTGGAGGGGGGTGATCCCGACCAGCAGCGACTCCCCCTCCACATTCGGCCACTCCACGATGTACTCCTCGTCGACGTCGCCCGTTCCGATCGTGAGCGTGCGGCTCCGGACTTCCCGCGCGATGTACGACCGCCAGGGCTCCAGGGGGGCGACCAGCCCTTCGGGGACCCGGATGATGGCCCGGATGTAGTCCTCCACGTCGAGATCGATGTCCTTCCGCATCTGCTGCACGCGCCGCACGACCTCCCGTGCCATGCCCTCCGCGCGGAGTTCGGGCGTGATCCGGAGGTCGATGAACAGCTCCCCGTACGGCGTCTCCGCACGCACGATTCCCTCCGGCAGGCGGTGCTCGACCCGCACCATGTTCGGCAGGATCTTGATGATCTGTCCCTCGATCCCCATCTTGTACTCCCCGTGCTCCTGCAGCTCCCGTTGGACCTCCGAGGCCGGACGCATCTCGAGGATCGTCGCGATCTTCGACCACCACGCCTTGTACGCCTTCCCGATCGCCTGGGGGTCCGGCATTAGCGCG
>Ga0209619_10002327_pt1 | contig 13795 bp, 16 predicted proteins | sample Rifsed16ft3_FD_184011 | JGI IMG/M metagenome (GOLD analysis project Ga0209619, IMG submission 184011) | Soil microbial communities from Rifle, Colorado, USA - sediment 16ft 3 (version 2) | ecosystem: Environmental > Terrestrial > Deep subsurface > Rock core/Sediment | place: Rifle, Colorado... | reverse complement strand
GGCCGCGCCAGCGTCGTGCTGGCCGAGGCGCGCTCGCGGTCGATGGAGCTGCGGAACTCGGCCGCATAGGCTTTGTCGGTCAGCGCCTGGACGGGCACCTGGACGAAATCGCTGTCGGCCAGATAGCGGGCGCGGTCGGCGAAGGCGCGGCGCAAGGCTTCGGTGACGAGGTGGATGGTGGCGGGGTCGTCCGGGCGGTCGGCGTCGGCCAGCAGCGGCTCGAGCATGTTGAGGGTTTCGAGCAGGGCCACGCCGCCGGAGCTCGGCGGCGGGGCCGTCAGGATTTCGTAGCCGCGGAAGCTGCCCCGGACGGGCTGGCGAAGCACGGCGCGGTAGTCCTTGAGGTCGTCGCGGGTGAAGAGCCCGCCGCCTTTCTTCGACTCCTTGACGAAGCGCCGGGCCAGCCAGCCTTCGTAGAACTCGCGCGCGCCCGAAGCGGCGATCCGTTTCAAGGTGCGGGCCAGATCTTTTTGCTTGAGCACCTCCCCCGGCCGGTAGGGGCGGCCGTGGCGGAGGAAGATTTTGCGGCTCTCGGGGTCGCGGCCGAGCCGGTCGGCGTTCCGCTCGAGCGAGCGCGCCAGGCGCTCGCTCACCGGGAAGCCCTTGTCGGCCAGGCGAATCGCCGGCTCGAGGACCTGGTGGAGCGACATCGTGCCGTGGACGCGCAAGGCCAGCTCGAGTCCCGCCACCGTGCCGGGGACGCCCGCGGCCTGCCAGCCTTCGGTGCTGCGCTTGGGGATGAGCTCGCCTTTGTCGTCGAGGTACATGTCGGGCCGGGCGGCGGCCGGGGCGGTCTCGCGGTAGTCGACGAAGGTGGCGCGGCCATTGGCCTTGCGGATGAGCATGAAGCCGCCGCCGCCCAGGTTGCCGGCCGAGGGGTGCGTGACCGCCAGGGCGAAGGCCACCGCCACGGCGGCGTCCACGGCGTTCCCGCCCTGGCGGAGGATCTCGATGCCTGCTTCAGCGGCGAAGGGCTCCGCCGCCACCACCATTCCCTTGGTGCCGCGGGCGACGTCGGGCGTGCCCGCCGCGTCGGCCTGCGGGGCCTGCGCCGGCGCGGGCGCCGTCCCCGCCAGGCAGAGGGCGAGCAGCGCCGCCAGCAGCGCAGACTTTTTCCGGAAAGGCATACGAGGATTGTACCTGTGAACCGCGCCAGCGGCCACTACTAGGACAGAGAGGAATGTCTGCCCTGCTGACCTCCACGCTTCTTGCCGGTAGGACAGGCATTCTTGCCTGTCTCACACGGCGCGCCGATAGGGAGGCGGACAGACCCTTCGACTCTGCTCCCTTCGGCTCCGCTCAGGGCAGGCAGGGCAAGCAGGAGTGTCTGTCCTACTGGGTAATGTGCTCGGCGCGGGCGGCCTTGGCGGCTTCGGTGATAACGCGGAGCTTGCCGAGGGCTTCCTCCACCGTGCGGGTCTTGAGACCGCAGTCGGGGTCAAGCCAGACCTGCTCTTTGGCGAGCACGGTCAGGGCCTGCGCGACGCGCTGCTTTACGGTCTCGACGTCCTCGATGAGGTGGGAGTGCGAGTCCACCACGCCGTAGCTGATGTCCTTGGTGAAGGGGTCTTTTTGCATGAGCGGCAGCCGCCGGCCGGCGGTGGCGGACATGTCGAGATCGATGTTGTTGACCGCCAGCTCCAGCACCTTCGGGTAGACATACTCGAAAGCGCCGTAGCAGATGTGGGTGACGAAGTAAGCGGGCAGGCCGTTGGTTACCTGCTGCATGGCTTCGAGGGCGAAGGGCAGCTCTTCGACGCGCGTGGAGATGGCCGGCTCGTCAATCTGGACGATCTTGCAGCCGGCCTCGATCAGGGCTTCCACTTCCTTGCGCACCACCTGGGCCATGGCCAGGCAGGTCGTCTTGCGGTCGGGGTAGTGCTCGTTGAACGACCAGTCCATCAAGGTGTAGGGGCCGGTGAGCATGCCCTTGACCGGCCGGTCGGTGCGCTCCTGGGCGAAGCGCCACCAGTCCACGGTGATGGGCTTGGTCCACTCGACCGCGCCGACGATGATGGGCTTGCGGTAGTAGCGGTTGCCGTAGCTGCGCACCAGGCCGCCCTCCTGGAAGCCCGGTAGCACCTCGGCGAAGTAGGCCACCATGTCGCCCCGGTACTGCTCGCCGTCCACCAGCACGTCCACGCCCAGCTCTTCCTGCTTTTCGATCCAGAAGGCCGTGGCTTTCTCTTCGAGCGCGCGCAGCTCGGCGGCGGTGATCTTGCCCTTCTGCAAGTCGGCGCGCGCCTGGGTCAGGTAGTCGGGCTTGGGAAAGCTGCCGACGGAGGTGACGGGGAAGAGCGGCAGCTCGAGGCAGAGTTCTTTCAGGCGTTCGCGGCTCATTTGTGTCCCTTGGTCTGGGCGCGGATTTGGGTGAGCAGCTTCAGCTTGGCCAGGGCGCGGTCGCGGGGCAAATACTCGAGCCCGCAGGAGGGGTTGAGGTAGCAGGCGTCGCCCTTGACGCGCAAGAGAATCCGGTCGAGGGTGTGCGCCACTGCCGCCGCGTCTTCCAGCCGGGTGTTGCGCCCGTCGACGAGGCCGAGCGCCAGCGGCTTCTGCGAGCCCAGGGCGATGACCCGCTCGACGAACTTGGGGTTGTAGGTGAAGTCGAGCCCGAGGATGTCCACCGGCAACTGCTGCAAGCGCTCGTAAAGCGGCTGCGGGTCGCCGAAGTAGACGTAGAGCGCGAGCTTGGCCTTGCCCTTGTGCTTCGTGAGCATCTGCAAGGCGCGCTGAAGGACGGGGAAGTCGGTCTGGTGACGGAGAAGGGCGGGCTCGTCGAGCTGGATGACCTCCGCGCCGGCGTGCGCCAGAGCTTCGAGCTCCGGCGCCAGCGCCTGGGCGTAGGCGCGGACGAGCGGATCGAGCTGCTGGTAGGGCGGGTGCTCGACCAGGGTGTGCCGCGCCAGCGTCAACGGGCCGGTCAGCACGGGCTTGACCGGCTTCGAGCTGTTCGACTTGGCGAACTCGTACTCCGCGAGCAGCGCGCGCCCGTTCGCCGCTTTGATTTCGCCCTTCGCCACCGGCTGGCGGAAGTAGAAGTTGGTGTCGAAGTAGCGCAGCAGGGCGCTGATTTCGATCCCGGCGAGCTTCCCGGCGAAATGCGAGATGGGGTCGCCCCAGCGGACCTGGCCGTCGGTCAGGAGGTCGAGCCCCGCTTCTTCCTGCTCCCGCAGGGCGGCTTTGACGAGCGCGCCTTCGGCGGCCTGCAGCGACTCGGGCGTGGTTTCCTTGCGGTCGAGCGCCCCCTGCGTTCGGCGGAGCAGTTGCAGCTCCGGCGTGTCTCCGATCCGCGGATAGCTGCCCGCGTTGGTCAAAAGCAGTTTCATCCCCGCTATTCTACCTTAGGAGGCGTGCGAGAGCGTGGGCGGGGGGCTCAATACGGGTACGTGCGGCGGATCACCAGGCGGTCCTTCTCCCCTCCGAAGAGCAGGAAGCCGTCGGGGGTGTAACAGCCGGGGGCACTGCTTCCTAGGGCGTCCGCGTAGTGGGCGATGGTCTCGCCGGTTTCGGCGTTGGCCACCACAAAAACGTTTCGCCTGAACTTTCCGGCTGGGTTGCGCTCGGTGAAGATTACAACGAGTCTCCCACCGGCAACCTGCAGGGCCGCGGCTGTCGCATGCTCAGAGGGAGTGGCGATCACCAGCCGGCGAACCACCGACCCGTCTCGCCCGAGAGCGTAAACAATCGGATTGCTGCTGGCGCGCATTACGTAAACATTCCCATCGTCGGCCGCGACGGCGCTTCCCAGGCTCAGGGCGCGGCTGAACCCTTCGGATGAAACCTTAGCGGTTCCGGCTGGTGGTCCGGACTGGGCCTCGGGCGGTGTGGCAGGCCGGTCTTCAGCGTCGTCGAGCGGTGGCGCCTTGGGCTCCTCTGGGCTTGTCTCTATGTCGTCGGAAAGTTCCATCTGTTGGACGAGTCTTCCCTTGCGGTCGAAGATGCCCGTGAAGGTGAGGCCAGCGGACTGGCACTCCCCTCCTTTGCATTCAATCTTTTCGCCCGTGGCTAGAAGCTCGCCGGTGGAAAAGACCGCCAGTTGACCAACCGCGAAAAAGGTCTCCAACAGGATGGAGGTGCTGAACTTCCCCTCGCTGTCATAAGCAAGAATCAGTTTCTCGAGTTCCTTTTCTTTTGTGAACCTCTCCGTCAGGAGGTACACGCGGCCGCGAGCATCCACGGCAAAGTCGTCGAAGGTGGCATCGGCGTCCAGGCCGGGCGCCGCCTCCAGGCGGAAGGTTGTTTCTACGCGACCCTCTGGTGAAATCTTCGTGACCGGGGTGGACATGTGCCGGCCCAAAGGGTCACCGAAGCGGACGTAGAGATTACCCTTCGCGTCACACTTGATGGGCCAGGTGAAGCCAGCCGAAGGGGCACCGGTGACGGTGATGGTCTCCCTCACCCGCAAAGGGAACTCGGGTGGCTGCTGGGCCGTGGCAGCCAAGACTGCACAGAGAAGCGTCATGTGCGCAAAGAGCAGCCACGGGCGACTTCTTGGGAGCATTTGTCTACAAACTACCGCAATCCGTCCTTGTCCGCAAGAGGAGGGACTAGCTCCACAGGCATGCGGGCGGGGATGAGGCGGGCGTCGAAGGCGCGGTCGAGAAGGAGCTGGAGGGCGCGGCGGCCGTCCGGACCGGCCTCCAGCGTCCAGCGGTTGACGTACATCCCCACGAACTTGTCGCCCAGCTCCCGGCTCATCCCGCGGCCGAACTGGAGAGCGTAGTCGAGGGCTTCCGAGCGGTGGTCGAGCGCGTAACGGATGCTGCGCTCGAGCACGCGGGCGATTTGCGCCACGTGCTCCGGGGCCAGCTCGCGCCGGACAGCGTTGCCGCCGAGCGGGACGGGCAGGCTGGTTTCCTTTGCCCACCAGGCGCCGAGGTCGAGAACTTTTTCCAGGCCGGCGCCGGCAAAGGTCAACTGGCCCTCGTGGATGAGCACGCCGGCTGCGACTTTCCCTTCGGCCACCGCGGCGGGGATCTCATCGAAGCGCACTGGCACCGTTTCCACTTTCGGCGCGAAGAGCTTGAGCAGCAGCGCGGCGGTGGTCAGCGGCCCGGGAACGGCCACCCGACTGCGGGCAAGCCCGCTTGCCTCTAGCCGCGCGCCGACGCGGGCTACCACGATCGGCCCGCAGCCGTCGCCGAAGCTCGACCCGCAGCGCAGCAGGGCGTAGCGGTCGTGGAGGTAGGCGTAGGCGTGGAAGCTGACGGCGGTGATGTCGTAGGTGGATTCCCGGGCGCGCTGGTTCAGCGTCTCGATGTCTTCGAGTACATGCTGGAAGCGCAGGCCCTCGGTGTCGATGCGCTCCCGGGCGAGCGCGTAGAACATGAAGGCGTCGTCGGCGTCCGGGCTGTGCGCCAGCGTCAGCGTAGTCATGGATGAATGGGTGGCTTCTCTGCGCTTTCTCTGCGTTCTCCGCGTCTCTGCGGTTCGATACGCTTTTTTCATCGCCGAGGACGCAGAGAGCGCCGGGCTACTCGGCGGGGAGCGCGGCCATCAGGTCGTCCCAGTGGCGGGTGGTGATCTCCCAGCGGCGCTGCTCGTCTTTCTTGTGCGCCTCCCCGTCGGAAAAGAGCCGTCGCTCGACCGCCTCCTCGTGGGCGCGGTCGCCGAAGGCGGCGAAGTCGCGCCACACCAGCACGACCTTGAAGTCCCACTCGGGCGCGCCCTGGTGGAGCACCGGCCGGTAAATCGTGATAGAGACGATGCGGCCTTCGCGCTGGAGCTCCTTGAGAATCGGCAGGTGCTGCGCGCGGTAGCGCGCCAGCCACTCGTCGGCCTTCCCCGGCGCCAGCTTGTAGTAGCTCGCCTCCACCGGCCCGGCCGTCCCTCGCTCCCGCTCGGGATGAACCGGCGCCTGCGCCCTCGCGGGCTGACAGACGAAAAGAGAAAAGAGAAAACAGAAAAGAGCAAGCGCGAGTTTCGAGTTTCGCGTTTCGAGTTTCGTTTCTCTCATTGGACGGTCTCCTCTTCGGCGTGGGGGATGGGGGAGGCGTGGTGGTGCACCAGCCGCCAGTCGCCGTTGCGCTCGAGGTAAATGTTGGTGGCCTGCACCCAGGCGGTGGAGAAGCCTTTCTCGAAGCTCGAAGTCACCTGCTCGATGCAGTTGACCCAGGCGGCGTGCCCTTCGACGCGCACGGTGAGGTTCGCCACCGCCACCTTCATCCGCTTGGTGTTCGCGAAGATGCGCTGCCAGGCCTCGCGGATCTCCTCCCAGCCGGTGAGCAGCTCCCAGCCGGGATGCACGCAGGCCACCCAGTCTTCGTGCAGCCAGACGGAATCCATGGTGTCGAGGTCGAGCTCTTCCAGCGCCTGGTAGAAACGCTGGTTGGCGGCGAGGACTTTTTCTTCGGGCTTCACAAGCGCGGGCGTACGCCTACGAGTCGCGGAGTCGGTTCCGTTCCACCGCCCACCAAGAGGCGGGCAGGCACAAAGCGACGAGCGCGGCCTTGGCGAGGCTTCCGGGCAGGAACGGCCAGGCGCCCAGCGGCGCGGCTTCCATCCAGCTCGCCTGCGTCAGCAGCGCCAGCCACGCCGTTCCGGCGGCGAGAATCACCGCCTCGGCGGCCAGCGCCGCGCCGAGCCACGTCCACCAGCGCCGCGGCAGCTTTTCCGCCAGCCGGCCGACGAGGAACGCCGCCGCGGGAAACGCCAGCAAGTAGCCGCCCGTCGGCCCCGCCAGCCGCGCCACGCCCGGCAGGCCGCCGGGGGCGAAGACGGGCAGGCCGGCGGCGCCTTCGGCGAGATAGAGCAGCAAGGCGGCGGCGCCGCGCCGCGCCCCCAGGGTGGCGCCGAGCAACAGCACGGCGAAGGTCTGTCCCGTCACCGGGACAGGACTGAAGGGCAGCGGCACGGAGACCTGGGCGCAGAGCGCCACGAGCAGGCTCCCGCCGACCACAAGCAGCGCGTTCTGGGCGAGGGTGGCTTGCGGCAGCACAGTGTCCAGCAGCACGGTGGCGGAGCGGTTGCTCATGGGCGGCTCAGCAGAAGCTATTGAGTCTTCTCCTGGTAGCTATCGATCTCTTCTATGAGCTCGGAGGCGGTGCCTTGCACTCGCTGTTGCGACTTGGCCAGGTAGCGCCGCATGCGGAAGTAGAGATAGAGGGCGGCCGCCACCGCGATGAGCAGCAGGCCTCCGAGGACGTAGAGCAGGACGCGCATCCCGAATCTCCCGACGCGAAGCGTCATTCTACAACAGGGGCGGCGGGGTCCGGGGAGAAAATTTTGCGGCGGCGTCTGTGCTAGAATCTCGGGCTTCACTATGACGACGAAGAAGAACGCGCGCGCCGCGGCGCTGCTGGTGGCCGGGGCGCTGCTCGGGGCCGGCTGCGGCAGCGGCGGCGGCAGCGGCGAGCTGGGGCGGCTGCGGCGGGAGAACGACGAGCTCCGCTCCCGGGTCGAGCAGCTCGAGCAGGAAGCCCGCGCCCTGCGCGGCCAGCCGCCCACCCCCGACAAGGTCTACGCCTTCTTCGCCAACGACCCGCGCGAAGGCTCGCTGGCCGGGCTGTTTCCCGGCGACTACCTGGAGTCGGCCCGCTCGCGTTACGGGCGCGAGAACCGCGCGCGCTCGTGGACGAGCGAAGGCCACGTGATTTTCCAGTACGAGTGGGATTTGCTCGGCGGGGTCGTCATCCGGCTGAACACCAACCGCGAGCAGCGGATCGACCGGGTGGCGGTAGTGCTCGACGGCCGCCAGCCCGTCAGCCTCCCCACGCTCGCCGGGCTGACCATCGGGAAGGAAACCTACGACTCGCTGGGGAAGCGCTTCCCCAACCTGCTGGTCACGGCGCTGCAGCTCTGGGGCGCGCAGGGGCACTACACCGTGGTGCAGACCCTGCCGCTCTCCGACACCCGCCGCCTCGAGTTCACCTACCAGATGCCGGACGGGCTCGGCCGCGCCGAGCTCGACCGCATCGAGCGCGAAGTGCGCGCGGGGAACCTCGCCGTGCTCGAGCCGCACCTCGGTGACCGCGTCCCCTTCTCGCTCGCCCTCGAAGAAACCCGGTAGACCACTCTCTTTCCGCATTCTTCTTGTCATGCTGAGCGAAGCGAAGCATCTCAGTCTGAGATTCTTCGCCCCGGACTACGGGGCTCAGAATGACAACGCCAGGATTAGGTGTTTGCCTGACGCAGGATGTCGGCGAGGCTGGCGGTGAACTTGGAGCGGGGCAGCACCTGGTCGCAGCCGGCAGCTTGCGCCGCCCGCTGCAAGTCCACCTGGACGTGAGAGAGGAAAGCGATGACGGGGATCTCTTTCAACTCGGCGTCGGCTTTCATCTGCCGGATGAGCTCGACCGCGTTGGCCGAGGTGGCGTTCAGGTCGAAGACGGCGAGCGCGGGCTTGGCGCCGCGGAGCGACTCGGCGCGGAAGTCCGCCGCCCGCACCACGCGCACCTCTGCCCCCACCTGCCGCGCCGTCTCCTGAAGCTTGGAGACGAAGAACAGGTCATCCACCACGGCTAGCACCGGTCCGAGGAGCCTAGTGTCGCCGGGCATTGTGCTGACTCAGTGGACAGGGGTGCCGGGGGCGGGGCCGCGGCCTTTGAGGCGGTCGTAGGCGGTGACTTCGCAGGTCGAGCCGATGGACTCGTTGTAGAAGCTGGGGACGCCAAGGACGCTTTTGAGCTCTTCGCTGAAGGCGTGCAGCGCCTGAAGCTGCTCGGCGAGGGCGGGCCGGCGGGGCTCGTTGAAGGGCTCATCAGTGGGCGGCCCGAGCAGCCAGAACTTCTGGTAGCCGGCGTCCCACAGCCGCCCGATTTCGCCTTTGAAGACATAGCCCGGCGGCTGCGCCAGGCGGAAAGCGTTGTCGGGCTGGCGCTCGAAGAGCGCGGCCGAGTTGTGCTTCATCACGCGGATGCGCTCGGGGCTCGAGGAGACGCTCGTGCACTCGAAGCCGGCGGCGCGCAGCCGCTCGAGCAGCGCCGCGGGGAAGCTCTGGGTGAGCAGCGGCTTGGGGGTCTCTCTGGGCGCGGCCATAGACACCGCAGTCTAGCCAAAAGCCGAAGCCGGTGGCAAGCGGCGCCCGTTCAACGGGCGCAGGCGCCGTTGAACCGGCTTTCGCAACGGTTGAATGGGCGGTTCGTTGACGCTGGCCGGAGGCGCTTCTAGAATGGAAGATTGTCTCGGGCGTATCTAATCAAGCAGGGTGTAATGGGGCGATGAACCCGCAGGGAAAATCCGGAGTGGAAGTCTCGCCGACTGGAGTCGCCATCATCGAGCGCATCGGCCACACGCCGCTCGTGCGCTTGCAGCGGGTGGGGCGCGAGTACCCGCAGGTCGAGCTCTCGGCCAAGGCGGAATGGTTCAACCCCGGCGGCTCGGTGAAAGACCGCCCGGCGCTCAACATGATTCTCGAGGGCGAGCGCAGCGGCAAGCTGCAGCCGGGGAGAATCATCCTCGACGCCACCAGCGGCAACACCGGCATCGCCTACGCGCTGATCGGCGCGGCGCGCGGCTACAAAGTGCGCCTCTGCCTGCCCGCCAACGCTTCCCTCGAGCGCAAGCGCATCCTCGCCGCCTACGGCGCCAAGCTCATCCTCACCGACCCGGCCGAGGGGTCCGACGGCGCCATCCGCAGGGCGCGCAAGCTCTACGCCGAGCATCCGGAGCTTTACTTTTATCCCGACCAGTACTCGAACGCCGCCAACTGGCAGGCGCACTACCAAGGCACGGCGGTTGAGATCTGGGAGCAGACGGGCGGGCGGGTGACGCACTTCGTCGCCGGCCTCGGGACGAGCGGGACGTTTGTCGGCTGCGCGCGGCGGCTGAAAGAGCTCAACCCGCGCCTGCGGGCCATTTCGCTCCAGCCCGACTCGCCTTTCCACGGGCTCGAGGGCTTGAAGCACATGGCGACGGCGATTGTGCCCGGCATCTACGACGCCGCGCTCGCCGACGAAGACCTGCCGGTGCGCACCGAGGACGCCTACCGTATGGTGAAGCGACTGGCGCGGGAGGAGGGCCTGCTGGTCGGAGTCTCAAGCGGCGCAGCGCTCTGGGGCGCGCTCGAAGTCGCCAAGCGCCTTCCCCGCTCCGAGACCGCCGTGCTGGTGATGATCTTCCCCGACAGCGGCGACAAGTACCTAAGTGAACGTTTTTGGGACGAGGAAGTGTAGTGCAGCGATTGAGATTCTTCGTCGGCCTACGGCCTCCTCAGAATGACAACGGGGTGTGCGGAGACAAGTATCTAAGCGAGCGCTTCTGGGGGCAGACAGGAGTGTCTGCCCCACCGGGAAGAGTTGCCGGGGGGTAGGGCGGGGGGCGGTGCGTTATGCGTTCAGAACGCATTAGAACGCATGGGAAGGGCATTCTGGAAGCGGGCGTAGACCGATAATGGCGCTGGAAATCAACCGCGAGCACCTGAAGGAGATCGGCCGGCAGGGAGCGCGCGCCTACCCGAACGAGTGTTGCGGGGCGTTGCTCGGCGTGGCGGGCGCGGACGGCACGAAAGTCTGCCGGGCGCTCTTGCCGCTCGACAACCGCCGCGAAGGCGAAGCGGCCCGCACGCGGTTTCTCGTGACCGCCGACGATTTCCGCTGGGCGGAGAAGCAGGCGCGCCAGCAGGGCTTGGAAATCATCGGCTTCTACCATTCTCACCCCGACCACCCGGCGCGGCCCTCCGAGTTCGACCGCGAGCACGCCCTGCCGTGGTATTCTTATGTCGTGGTCCGCGTGGTCCGCGTGGCCCGCCGGGCGGACGGGCAGGCGGGGGGCGAGCCCCAGGAATCCACTTCGTGGGTGCTGGCCGAGGACCGCAGCCAGTTTAACCCGGAAGAGATTGAAACCACAGATGCACACAGATGAACACAGATATAAAGCCGCCAAGCGCCAAACTGTCATCCCGAGCGAGCCGCCGGTCGCCAGGCCGGGCGGCGAGTCGAGGGACCTGCTTTTCCCGCAGCGAAGTGAGGCCTGAAAGAATCAAAACATAAAAGGGAGAACGATGCCGAAGGTCATCATTCCGACGCCGCTCCGGCAATACGCCGGCAAGCAGGAGGCGCTGGACTTGAAGGCGAAGACGGTGGGGGAGCTCTTGCAGCAGCTCGTCACCCAGTACGGCGACCTGCGCCGGCACCTCTACACCGACGACGGCAAGCTGCGCAGCTTCGTCAACGTTTATCTGAACGACGAGGACATCCGCTACTTGCAGAAAGAGAGCACACCGGTGAAGGAGTCGGATGTGGTGAGCATCGTCCCCTCCATCGCCGGCGGCGCGGGAATCTTCCGAGCTCGGAGGTGACGCCATGAGCCAGAAGACGTTTTCGTTCGTCGCGGCCGTCGTTTTCGGGTTGATTGCGTTGGGTCATGTTCTTCGACTTATCTGGCAGCCGCCGATCTCGATTGCGGGCTGGTCCCCGCCGACTTGGGGCAGTGTGCTGGCTGTCGTGTTTTTTGCGTTTCTCGCTTATCAGGGCTTTCGGTGGGGCCGAAAGGGATAGCGTAGGAGCAAGGCCATGAGCAAGGGAAGCGCGGTTAAGAACCACGAGAAGGCGGAGGCGGCGCCGCCGGCGCTGTCGCCGCAGGAAATCCTGCGCTACAGCCGCCACCTCATCATGCCCGAGGTGGGGATGGAGGGGCAGCTCAAGCTCAAGGCGGCGAAAGTGCTGCTCATCGGCGCGGGCGGGCTGGGGGCGCCGCTCGGGTTGTATCTGGCGGCCGCCGGCGTGGGCCGGCTGGGCCTGGTGGACTTCGACGTCGTCGACTTTACGAACCTCCAGCGGCAGGTCACCTTCGGCACCAAGGACGTGGGCCGGCCGAAGCTCGAAGCCGCCCGCGAACGCTTGCGCGACCTCAACCCGGAAATCCAGATTGACCTGCACGCGGCCAAGCTCACGAGCGAGAACGCGCTCGACATCCTCCGCCCTTACGACATCGTCGCGGACGGCACCGACAACTTCCCCACGCGCTATCTCGTCAACGACGCCTGCGTGCTGCTCGGCAAGCCCAACGTCTACGGCAGCATCTTCCGCTTCGAAGGGCAGGCGACGGTCTTCGCGCTGGCGGACGGCCCCTGCTACCGCTGCCTCTATCCCGAGCCGCCCCCGCCCGGGCTGGTGCCGAGCTGCGCCGAAGGCGGCGTGCTGGGAGTGCTGCCCGGCATCGTCGGCTCCATCCAGGCGAACGAAACCATCAAGCTCATCCTCGGCGCGGGCGAGACGCTGAAGGGGCGTCTGCTGGTCTTTGACGCGCTGAAGATGAAGTTCCGCGAGCTGAAGCTCCGCAAGAACCCCGACTGCCCGGCCTGCGGCACCAAGCCGACCCTGACGAAACTGATTGACTACTACGAGTTCTGCGGCATCCGCGGCGAAGAGGCGCAGCCCGCGGTGGCGGTGCCGGAAATCGAGCCGAAGGAATTGAAGCGGAAGCTCGACGCCGGTGAAGACGTCTTCATCCTCGACGTGCGCGAGCCGCACGAGTACCAGATCTGCCACCTCAACGGCTACCTGCTGCCGCTGGGCGACCTGGCGAAGCGCGCCCACGAGCTCGATTCCGCCCGCACCATCGTCGCCCACTGCCGCAGCGGCAAACGCTCGGCCGAGGCGGTAGACTTCCTGCGCAAGGCCGGCTTCCGCAAGGTCTGGAACCTGAAGGGCGGGATCCTGGCCTGGTCCGACCAGGTCGACCCCTCCGTGCCCAAGTATTGAGAGCCTAGCAAGAGAGGACCAACACATGCGAATTCTTCTGCTTTCCTTCACGGCGGTCCTCCTTGCGGTTCTTAATCTCCAAGCGCAATCAGAGCTAACCCATGTTTCGGTCTGCAAGATCTTGGAGAAACCAAGCGCCTATGATGGGAAAATGCTCCGAGTTCGAGGAACGGTGAGATCGTGGTTCGAATTCTTTGCTCTTGTAGACTCGGATTGCAAGGACGCAATCGCGTTGGATTTTCCGGATGATCCCCTCGTAAAACCAAAACCAGATTTCAAAGCAGAGGAGGACGACGCTTATATGAACCTCCGGCGGCTGGTCACTGAGTACACGCGCTACGCGCCGGCTCTGGCCCGGGCCACATTAGTAGGGAGATTGGATGGGGTAGACGAATTGAAGCCGCCCGTCGACGATGCCCCACCAGGTGTAATTCGAGGGGCGAGTCGTAGCTCCAACGGATTCGGCCACTTGGGGCAGTACCGAGCAAGGCTTGTGATAATGAGGGTGGTCGAAGTCGAGCGCTTGCCACTTCCTGAGAAGCCTCCCAGCAAGCCCGACCAGGTCGACCCCTCCGTCCCCAAATACTAGCCGCGGTCTAGTCCAGAAGAGTGCCTTGCATCACATAAGTGATTTGGTAACTTGACATCAATGGTAGGATTAAAGGGAACCTATGACCAAGGTCATCGCAAACACGGGTAAGACAGCCCGCAGGGTAAGCCGTCAGCTAGCGAAGCTTCCGAAGGGCAAGGATACCCGTCTGCTTTGGGCATTCTACAATGCCAGCATTGACAACTCTCGCGTGACTTTTAAGCACGCCAGGGAAGCGGTCCGCTCATCTACAACCACGGGTTAACAGCCCACCAAAAGGCAGTACGCGAAACCCGGAACCAGGCAAGGATTTTTGACTACATTTGCGACCTGCTTGCGGCCCGTGGACCCCAGGTTCGCATTACTGAGGGTGTAGTCTGTGACATTCACCGAATCTCGGTCGAAGGCATCTACCCATGCGGCGGTCGTTATACAACCATATTGTACAGACGAAAACTTTTAGGAGGGCATGTCCTTCCGCATCCAAGTCTGATTCGCGTAAGACTGATCGACCTCTTAGACTGGGTGAACTCTCTCTCACCACAGTCACAGCGAGAGCCTTACG
>Ga0209619_10002326_pt1 | contig 13796 bp, 11 predicted proteins | sample Rifsed16ft3_FD_184011 | JGI IMG/M metagenome (GOLD analysis project Ga0209619, IMG submission 184011) | Soil microbial communities from Rifle, Colorado, USA - sediment 16ft 3 (version 2) | ecosystem: Environmental > Terrestrial > Deep subsurface > Rock core/Sediment | place: Rifle, Colorado... | reverse complement strand
CGGGCAGGGCAAATAACGGATGCTGAAACAATGCTGAAACAAGTTCAGCACAGGGTTCAGCGCAGGTTTAAAGTTTGGCCCTTCCATACCTCCATCCCGGGGCTAAACTGTTGCTGTTTGGTTTTTTTTATGTTAAAAAAAGGAAGTCCGCCATGAACATAACAGGCATTAGAGGGTTTAACGACATATTGCCGCAGGATTGCGAGGTCTTCAGATTTATAGAACGGGAGGCGGTAAGGGTGTTTTCTTCTTACGGTTTTTCCGAGATAAGGCTGCCGGTTCTGGAGAAGACCGAACTTTTTTTAAGGAGTATCGGAGAAACCACCGATATTGTGGAAAAGCAGATGTATACATTCCTTGACCTTCACGGAGAATCCCTTACCCTGAGGCCGGAGGGCACCGCCCCATGTGTGAGGGCATACATAGAAAAGAAACTCTATAACGCCCCGGTAACAAGGCTTTTTTACATGGGGCCGATGTTCAGATACGAAAGGCCGCAGAAGGGCAGGTACCGCCAGTTCTACCAGATAGGCGCTGAGGTCTTCGGGGAGGAGAGCTTCAGGGTTGACGCCGAGGCAATAGAGATGCTTTCGGTCCTTTTTAAAGACCTTGGCGTAGATGGAATAAATATTGAAATAAATTCGCTCGGCTGCAACCTCTGCAGGCCGGGTTTTAAAGACGGGCTGAAAAAATTCCTTGAGGATAAGGTGGAAGCGCTCTGCTCAAACTGCAGAAGGAGGATAGGGAAAAACCCCCTGAGGGCGCTTGATTGCAAGGTAGAGGGATGCATCGAGGCGGCAAAAAACGCGCCTTCGATACTGGATTTTTTGTGCGGAGATTGCAAGGCGCATTTTGAGAATCTTAAGGAATCCCTTGAAAAAGCCGGTGTGGGCGCAAAGGTAAACCCCCGGATGGTAAGGGGGCTTGATTATTACACAAGAACGGCATTTGAGGTTACAGAAAGCGCAGGCGTCCTCGGCTCTCAGAATGCGATAGCGGCGGGCGGCAGGTATGACGGCCTTGTAGAAGAACTCGGGGGGCCAAAAACCCCGTGTTTCGGCTTTGCCGTGGGAGTGGAGAGGCTCGCGTTGCTTATTGACCGTGAAAAAATAAAAAAGGCCCCGCTTACCCTTTTTATATCAATGGGGGAAGAGGCCGAAAAAAAGGGGCCTGAGATTGCAAGGCGCCTGAGAAAAGAGGGAGCCGGGGTTATTCTGGATAAGAGCGAGGACTCCCTTAAAGGCAGGTTGAGGCGCGCCGACAGAATCGGGGCAAGATATGTTATAATATTCGGCGAGGATGAGGTTAAAGAAGGGCTTCTGACCGTAAAGGATATGACCACGGGAAAGCAGGAAAAACTTTCCCCGGATAATGATAAGATAAGATTGGTGAAATTATTGACTGCCTGACGGAGAAATTGCCATGGTTACCTACGGCTGGGGGTTTTCAACAGCCCTGATAATGGCCCTGTTGATTTTTTTTCTTATAGCGGTCGGGGTGTTGACTGTTTTATGGATAATATTGCCGTTCTCGGTTTATGGAATAAAGGATATCTTAAAAGAAGTCCGGGAAGAGGCAAAAAAGACAAACAGGCTCCTTGAAGAGGTATTGACAAAAACCCCTTCCGTAAAAGATAAACCGCCGGAGTCAAAGGAACATGAATAAAGCGATTGAGGAAAAAAAGGCGCTGTCCATAGATTATGTCGCGGACCTTCTTTTGAAAAAAAGGCTTATAGGCCCCGCCGAAAGAAAAGAGATACTTATAAAGGGAGAAAAAGAGAGGGCAAGGCTCCATAAACTCCACGAATCTTTTTATTCGAGCCGGAGGCTGCATTCCGCCTACGAGCTCGTCTCCCCGGCGGAGGTTATAGCCTCCTTTAATTTCAAGGTCGCGTCAAACGGCGCCAGGATTCTTACCGAGGACACGATAACCGAGGCGATCGCGGAAGATTGCGTCATGCCATATAAAAAGATTGACCCCTTAAAACTCAATCTCGACACAGTCACATCCAAAATACCGCGCCCCTTTGCCCAGAGGCACCTGATGGTGCCGATAAGCGAGAAGGACGGGGTTGTTACAATCGCCGTTGCCGACCCGTTTAATCTTGAGCCTGTTGAGAATCTGAAAAGAACGACAAAGATGAATATAGAACTCGTCCTTTCCTCAAAGACCGATATTTTGAGGATAGTGAGGGAGTTTTTCGGTTTCCGTTCCTCTGTCCAGGCGGCGCAAAGGCAGATGGGCGAGGGCATAGACCTTGGGAACCTCGAGCAGTATGTAAAATTAAAGGGTGCCGCCGAGATAGAGGCGACGGACCAGCACGTTGTCAATGCGGTTGAGTATCTTCTGCATTACGCATACGAGCAGAGGGCGAGCGACATACATATAGAGCCAAAAAGGGAGAAATCCCTTGTGAGGCTCAGAATAGACGGGGTGCTCCATAACATCCACTCAATCCCGAAATCTGTGCATCCCTCCATTATTTCGAGGATAAAAATGCTTGCGAGGATGGACATAGCCGAAAAAAGGCGCCCGCAGGACGGCAGGATCAAGACGCAGTTCCGCGCAAGGGATATAGAACTGAGGATATCCACCCTTCCCACCGCATTCGGCGAGAAGGTGGTAATAAGGATATTTGACCCGGATATACTCTGCCAGGAACTGAAAGACCTCGGCTTTTATGCGCGGGAATTTGAGCTTTTTTCCTCCTACCTTAAAAAGACAAACGGCGTAATACTCGTTACGGGCCCCACGGGGAGCGGAAAGACGACAACCCTTTATTCGGCGTTGAAATCCCTCGCCTCACCGGAGGTCAACATCGTGACCATTGAGGACCCGATAGAGATGGTCATGGAGGAGTTCAACCAGGTCGGGGTTCAGCCCCAGATAGGAGTTGATTTTGCTACAAGTCTCAGGACCATATTAAGACAGGACCCGGATATCATAATGGTGGGGGAGATAAGGGACAAAGAGACCGCAAACAATGCCGTGCAGGCGGCCCTTACAGGGCACCTTGTTTTATCCACCCTTCACACAAACGACGCCCCCGGTTCAATAACAAGGCTTATGGACCTCGGTGTCCCGCCTTTTCTGATATCCGCAACGGTATTTGGAATAGCGGCGCAGAGGCTTGTGAGGAAAATCTGCGCCGGCTGCAAAAAAGAGAGATTTTTAAGGCCGGAGGAGGCCGTCCACCTCGGTCTCCCTAAAAAGGAGTGTAAGGTATATTACGGGGAGGGCTGCGCAGAGTGCCGCGGCACAGGCTACAGGGGAAGAACAGGGATATTTGAGATTATGGACATTTCAGAGCGGATAAAAATCCTCATGGTAAAAACCGCGGATATTGATACAATCGGGCATGCCGCGAAAGAAGAAGGGATGGTTACGCTCAGGGAGTGCGCGGTCAAAAAAATGCTCGAAGGGATTACCACGTACGAAGAGGTGGTCTCTGTAACCGGCTGAGGCGGGTTTTGCCGCAATATTCGCCCTCTTAACTTAAGGATGAAGATCAGGCACGCAGAGTTTGCAGGGAGCGCCGTAAGGGCAGACCAATATCCGGTGGGCGTGTTGCCCGAGATAGTTCTGGCGGGAAGGAGTAACGTCGGAAAATCCTCTCTGATAAATGCCCTTACAGGGAAAAAAGGTCTCGCAAAGATAAGCCAAACACCGGGCAAGACAAGGACTATAAACTTCTACAGGATAAACGACGCATTCTATCTTGTTGACCTTCCGGGTTACGGTTATGCAAAGGTCCCGGAAAAGGAAAGAAGGGGCTGGAAGCGGATTGTAGAGGAGTACTTCAATTCCAGGAAGAAGGCCTTATCCGCGGCACTTTTAATACTTGACTCAAGAAGAGACCCGGGAGAATTGGAAAAGTCTTTTTTAACATGGATAGACGGGATAGGGGTGCCGGCTGCCGTTATTTTTACAAAATGCGATAAACTTTCGAAAAATCAACTTTCGGAACGGGTATCCGCCGTAAAAAGGGAGCTCAAAACCGGCGAAATTCTTTTGTTTTCGGCAGTAAGGGGAGAGGGCAGGGCTGTTCTTTTAAAGAAATTAGATGAGATGCTTAGATAAGGACCCTTACCGCATAATCTAAAAGAACTTGACAAACTCCTTAAAGCGGACTATTTTTCAAAAACAGCGATAGAAGCCAAAAAACGGGCCAGGGGGGCGGGATAAATTGAGGAAAAAAATTTTAGCAGTGGCGTTTGCGGCCCTTTTTTTCACGGGGTGCGGCGCGTTTGTGCGCGAAGAAAGGCCGCTCAGAGAGGAAAACGCCGAGGTGCTGGAACTTAAAAAGTCCATATCCGAAATAAACCTGAAAACCGAGGAATTAAACAACAAGCTTATACTTCTTCAGGAAAAGGTGGAGACAAACAGGGAAAAGGTCGAAAGGCTGATGGAAAAGGGCGCTTCGGCTTTGCCTCCCGAGGGGCTCAGGGTGGTAAGGTTAGAGGAAGAAAAAGGCAGGCCGGAGAAAGAGAAATCGTGGGAAGAAAAACAGGCCCCGACGGATGCCGAGACACTTTATAACCGGGGCCAGAATCTCTTAATCTCGGGCAGGTACCCTTATGCAAGGAAGGTTTTAGAGGAGTTTGTTGAAAGGTTCCCGCAGCATACGCTTTCCGACAACGCGCTTTACTGGATAGGGGAGTCTTTCTACGCGGAAAGAAAATACAGCGAGGCAATCTCTAAATTCAGGGATGTTGTTGAGAAATACCCGGATGAAAACAAGGCGCCTGATGCCATGTTGAAGCTGGCTTTTTCTTACATCGAGATCAAAGAAACGGAAAAAGGCATACAGACGCTTAAAGACCTCATAAGCCGTTACCCGCAGTCAGACGCTGCGGACAAGGCGGAAGCTAAACTTAAAATCGTGCGCTGAAATGGGCCGGGAGGTTTAAGAGATGAAGGGAAAAATTTTTATAGCGTTGTCCATAATCCTCTTTTCCTGCGGCATTGTAAACGCAGAGGAGCCCCAAGAGCCCATGCAGAAGCCCATGGAAGAGCCGGTTTACCATACCGTTATAAAGGGAGATACCCTGTGGGATATATCGGGCGAGTATCTAAAAGACCCGTTCAAGTGGCCTGATGTCTGGAAGTTAAACTCCCAAATAAGGAACCCGCACCTTATATTTCCCGGTGATATTGTAAGGATAACGAGCGAGGGGGAAATAGAGGTTGTAGAAAGACTTCCCGTTAAAAAACTTGAGCCTTTAGAAGAAGCGGCGCCGGAAAAACCCGCGGAGGAAAAACCCGCGGAGGAAGAGGCCCCTGTTCTTCCTTCCTTAAAACTTGAAGAAGAGGCCGTTGTTGTGCCTCCAGAGATAGAAAAAATAATCTCGGAGCACATGAAAAAAAGCGGTTTTGTTACAAAAGAGGAACTTGAAAAAAGCGGCGTAATACTCAGGTCAAAGGATAAGGAAAAAAAATACCTGCATTATGAAGACGCGGTATACGTTTCTTTCAAAGAACCCCTCAAGGTAAACATCGGTGACCGCTTCACGCTTTTTAAAGAGGGTAAAAAGGTATACCATCCCCTGACCGGGAAATACGCGGGGAAAAATATTGAAATCCTCGGGAGCCTGAAGGTAACAGGTGTGGCCGATACCGCCATTGAGGGAACTATCGAGGCATCATATAAAGAGATAGAGGCCGGCGCAAGGCTTACGCCGTATACGGAGCCGCCAAGAGAGATAGTTGTCGTAAAGGCCCGGAAGGAGATAAAGGGGGCTATAGTTTCGGGGCTTGAGGGCATAAGGGAACTGTCGGAAAACGACATCGTTTATATTGACAGGGGAAGCGATGACGGATTAAAAGGGGGAAACGTGCTGGAAGTCTACAGGGAGAGGGAAAAGGTGAAGGATCCGTTTAAAAAGAAAAGATTCAGGCTTCCGCCGGATACGCTCGGGAAGGCGCTTGTGATAAGGACAAAGAAGAGGAGCGCAACCGTTATAGTGCTTTCGGTTTCAAAAGAGATGCGCCTCGGTGACCTCGTAAAAACCATACCACCAAGCGAATAATTTCAGCCGGCAGTATTTTTTTTCCGCAAGAGAAATCAAGGCATCTATAAATGCGGCAGTCAGTGTTTAAATGGAAAGAGAGAATCTGAAATATTGGCTTGCCTTAAGCCGGATAAAAGGGGCCGAGGCGCCCCCTTTCAGGGATTTTTTAGAGGGGGCAAAAGATATACGGGAGGTATTTGAATCCTTCGCGGACAGGATTATCCCGGAGGGGTTGGAGGTTGTTTTTGAAAGGATAAGGGGTTTTTCCGGGTGGGATGAGGTTGGAAGGGAACTTGAGCTTTTAGAAAAGCGCGGCGCGAATCTAATTACCATAAAAGACAGCCTTTATCCGGAGCGTTTAAGGGGTATTTACGGGGCGCCGCTTATCCTTTATGCAAAAGGCGCTTTTTACGACGCCTCTTTGCCGGTTATGGCTGTTGTCGGCACAAGGGGCGCCTCGCATTATGGTTTAAAGATGGCGGAGGCCTTATCCAGGGATCTCGCGGGCGCGGGTTTTGTCATAGTAAGCGGGCTTGCGAGGGGATGCGATTCAGCGGCGCACCGGGGCGCGCTTTCCATAACCGGCGCAAAGACGGTTGCGGTTCTGGGCACCGGAATAGACGTTATCTACCCGAGGGAAAACAGGCGTCTCCACGAGGAGATTGCGGAAAGGGGGCTTTTACTCAGCGAGTTCGCGTTTTCCACGCCCCCTTTTAAACAGAATTTCCCGGCAAGAAACAGGATTATAAGCGGAATGTCCCTGGGGGTGGTTGTTATTGAGGCGCCCCTGAGAAGCGGGGCAATGACCACGGCGAGGCTTGCGCTTGAGCAGGGAAGAGAGGTCTTTGCCCTGCCCGGCCCTGCCGACTCAAAGAAAAGCGCGGGCACTAATAAACTTATAAAAGACGGGGCAACCCTTGCAGAGGGGGCGGAGGATATTTTAAGATATTTCTTCCCGGAAAAAACCTTCCTCCGCGGGGTTACTCCGGGAAAAGAGGTTTTGGCGGATAAAGAGGAAGGGCTGATAGTTCAACTCCTTGACGAGGGCCCGCTGCATATAGATACGATTATTGAGAAAACCCGGCTTCCTGTCCAGAAGGTATCTTCCCTTCTTTTAGGCATGGAACTCAAGGGTATGGTGGAGCAGAGGCCGGGAAAGTTTTTCAGTTATAAAGGCTGATTAAAAATCAGATCGGGTGTTTATGAAAAAATCGCTTATTATAGTTGAGTCTCCCGCAAAGGCAAAAACCATAAACAAGTATCTGGGGAAGGATTTTACCGTAATGGCGTCCGTGGGCCATATAAAGGACCTGCCAAAGAGCAAACTCGGCGTTGACGTTGAGAAGGATTTCTATCCCAACTATGAGACCATAAAGGGAAAGGCGAAGATTGTCAGCCAGATTGAAAAGGCTGGAAAAGAGGCGGACATTATTTATCTCGGACCCGACCCCGACCGGGAAGGGGAGGCGATAGCGTGGCATATACAGGAGATCCTTGACGGCAAAAGGAAGATCTTCCGCGTCCTTTTTAACGAGATTACCGAAAAGGGCGTGAAAGAGGCGATGGCCCACCCCACCGCTGTTGACGAAAACAAGGTTAAGGCGCAGCAGGCAAGAAGGGTTCTTGACAGGCTCGTGGGTTACAAGGTGAGTCCGCTTCTGTGGGAAAAGGTAAGGCGCGGATTAAGCGCGGGAAGGGTGCAGAGTGTAGCCGTAAGGATAATATGCGAGAGGGAAAAAGAGATTAAGGGATTTGTTTCGCGGGAGTACTGGTCAATAGAAGCGCAGTTTGACGGATTCAGCGCGAGGCTCGCGAAAAAAGAGGACAAAAAGCTGGAAATCGGCACGGAAAAAGACGCCCTTGAAATAGTTATAGACCTCAGGGGGGCGGAGTTCACGGTAAAGGACGTAGAAAAAAAGGAGAGGAAGAGGAATCCGCTGGCGCCTTTTATAACCTCAACGCTGCAGCAGGATGCCGCAAGAAAACTGGGATTTACCGCAAAAAAGACGATGATGTTTGCCCAGCAACTCTATGAGGGGATTGAACTCGGGGAGGAAGGGCCCGTTGGGCTTATAACCTATATGAGAACCGATTCCCCGCGCATCTCCGCCGAGGCAACGGAAAAGGCCAGGGTTTTCATCAAAGAAAAATACGGGGAAGGGTACCTCCCTCCCAAGCCCAATATCTATAAAGGCAGAAAGAGCGCCCAGGAGGCCCATGAGGCGATAAGGCCGGCGGATCTAAAATACACCCCCGAATACGTAAAACAATACCTTTCAAAAGACCACTTCAGGCTTTACGAACTCATCTGGAAAAGATTCATAGCCTCGCAGATGAACCCGGCAATCTTTGACGCCACCGGGGTGAGTATTGAGGCTAAAAAATACCTTTTTCAGGCAACGGGAAGCGTTCTGAAATTCGCGGGCTTCACCGCTGTCTATGAAGAAGGCAGAGATGAAGAAAAAGAGGAGGAGGAAAAACCCCTTCCTCCTCTCAAAAAAGGTGAGGCGCTCGAAGCAAAGGCGATTACCCCGCTCCAGCACTTTACCCAGCCGCCCCCGCGGTTTACAGAGGCGGCCCTTGTCAAAGAACTCGAGGAAAAAGGCATAGGAAGGCCGTCAACCTATGCCGCCATCCTTTCCACCATTCAGGAAAGGGAATACGTTACAAAAGAAAAGGGCAAACTCGCTCCCACCGAACTGGGTTTTCTTGTAACAGGGCTGCTCGTGGAAAGTTTCCCGAAAATCCTTGATGTAAAGTTCACCGCGCATATGGAAGAGGAACTCGACGGGATAGAAGAGGGCAAAATCCCCTGGCTCAAGGTGATGAACGAGTTCTACGAGCCCTTCAGGGAGAGTCTTGAAAAGGCAAAACAGGAGATGAAAAGCGTGAAGGGCGAGGAGACCCCAACGGATATCGTCTGCGAAAAATGCGGGAAGATGATGGCCATAAAGTGGGGGAAGAAAGGGAAATTTCTGGCATGCCAGGGATACCCGGAGTGTAAGAACACAAGCGATTTTACGGTGGATGAGGAGGGAAAAATAAAGGCCGTGGAAAAAATCCAGACAACAGAAGAAAAATGTCCCAGCTGCGGCAATCCCATGGTTGCAAAAAGCGGCAGATTCGGAAGGTTCCTTGCCTGCTCCAACTACCCGGCGTGCAAAACCACCCGCCCGTTTTCAATAGGGCTTCCCTGCCCAAAGGAGGGCTGCGGCGGGGCCATTGTTGAAAGAAGAACAAAGGGCGGAAGAATATTTTATGGGTGCTCTAAGTATCCGTCCTGCGATTACGCAACATGGGATAATCCGAAAAAAGAGTGATACTGAGGGGAACCCGGCGCAGGTTTGCAAAAAAGTTTTCACGCAAACCCTTTACAAATTAGGATTTGGGTCTATAATTGACGGTAATCCGAAAATTTTTCCGCAAAGAATAGTTCCAGGTTTTATAATCAGCAACCACCACGAATATTCTCCCTTTTGTATTTATAAACCCCCTGTATACCATGTCAAGCGGAAAGGAGTTTTAGAGAGATGATAACGGATGAATCAAAAAAAATTCTTCTTGCCGATGATTCCATATTTTTCAGGACGAAATTGAGCGCGATCCTCCTGGAGGCGGGGCACAGGGTCAGGTTTGCAAGCGACGGCCGCGACGTTATAATGGAGCTGCAGATAGACCCGAAGGGTTTGGACCTGCTGGTTCTGGACCTGCAGATGCCAAATATTGACGGCTTCGGGGTCCTTGAGTGGTTAAACGAAAAAGGCTACAGGGATAAATTACCGGTGCTTGTGATAACCGGGGTTTACGAGCCGGGCGAGGTTATAGAAAGACTGAGACAGCTCGGGGCAAAGGGGCTTATGTCAAAGGGTTTCACCCCGGAGCAGGTGCTTCACAGGGTGAATATGCTTCTTTTTCCCGAAAAAAGGACGGACAGGCAGGAGGACAGGGTTCCGGTTTCCATGCCCGTGGATTTTACGGTGGGAGAAAGGACCTCGACCGGTTTTCTTCTCAATATAAGTGTGGGCGGGTTGTTTTTGCACACAAGGCAGGAACTGCTCAATGGGGCGGCGCTTAAGATGAAATTTTCGCTTCCCGGGAGCGAAAAAATTATAAACGCAAAGGGCGCTGTCAGGTGGACAACGTCGTCTGGCGCGGCAACGAGCCTTTTTGGGGGCGTCGGGGTTATGTTTACGGAAATATCGGCCGATGACCTCGCGATAGTAAGAAGGTTTGTAGAGATAGAGCTTAAAAAGATAAACCTGGAAGAGATATAGCAGGGTGCGTGGGGGTAACGGCATAAACGGGAAATACCGTTTTGGCGGACGCTTGGGTTCCCCGTAAAAAGGGTTTCCCTGACTCTTTTATGCGGGCCGTCAGTCCTTTTTAGAGTAAAAGCCGAGAATAGATAGAAAAACCCCGACGGTTATTGCCGAATCAGCCACGTTGAATGCCGGCCAGTGATACCGCCTGATGTAGAAATCAAGAAAGTCAATAACCTCCCCTCCCAGTATCCTGTCTATAAGATTTCCAATCGCCCCCGCGGCAATAAGGGATAGGGAAAAGTCCGTAAATCTTTTCTTTGACTGCGCGATAAGTATGGCAACAACAACAAGCGATAGAATGGATACCGCGACAAGAAAGAGCGTCCTTACGAGCCCCCCTTCTTGTAATATCCCGAATGCCGCGCCGGGATTTCTTGCGTTCACAATGTCAAAAAAACCGGGGATGACCGTGATAACGCCTGTTGGAGAAAGGAGATTGGCTACGAGCGCCTTTGTGAGCTGGTCTAAAAGTATTACGGGAATAATGGTAAAAAAGGCGGTCCGAAGCTTTCCGGGCTTTTTCAAGATAGAACCTCAACGCACCTTTTGCATACGGCAGGATGATTCTTGTCCTCTCCCACGGATGCGCTTATGTGCCAGCACCTTTCGCATTTCTTGCCTTCGGCCCTTTCCACAAGGATTTTAAGCTCCGGTATCTGTTTTGCTTCTAAAATCGCCCCTGACAATTTATCAGCCGCTTGAAGCTCCGAAACAATGAGTATCTCTTTTAAGGTTTTTGCCTCTTTTTTAATAAGCTCCCGGTATTTTTCCGGGGGAAGAAGAAAAACCTTCGCATCCAGCGAATGCCCTATCAGTTTATCCTTTCTTGCCGCCTCAAGCGCCCTTGATGCCTCATCTTTTATAAGACAGAGAAAATCCCACTTTTTTTCAAGTTCAGGGTCGAGCCACTCTTTTTCCGGCGGCAAAAATCCCGCGAGATGAACGCTCTCTTTATCTCTTTTCGGCACAAACCCCCATGCCTCATCCGTTGTAAATACGAGTACCGGCGCCAGGAGGCGGACGAGATGGTCGAGGGTAAGGTAGATAGTTGTCTGGGCGCTTCTCCTCTCAGAGGAATCGGCTTTTGATGTATACAGGCGGTCTTTTAAAATATCGAGGTAAAAGGCGCTTAGATCCACGGCGCAGAAGTTGTGGACGGAGTGGTATATCGTATGGAATTCGAAGTTTTTATAGGCATTGAGAACCCGTTCTGTGAGTTTTGCGAGGCGGTGGAGAGTGAGCCTGTCCAGTTCCGGCAGTTCCGCGTATCCGACAGAATTTTTCTCCGGGTCAAAGTCATAGAGGTTTCCGAGGATATACCGGAAAGTGTTTCTTATTCTCCTGTACGCCTCTGAAAGGCGCGTGAGTATTTCATCCGATATCCTTATGTCCTCGCGGTAGTCCTCCGCGGCCACCCAGAGCCTTAAGACCTCCGCGCCGTATTTTTCTATAACCTCCTGCGGGGCGATGACGTTACCGAGCGATTTACTCATCTTCCTGCCCGCCGCGTCCACGACAAAACCGTGCGTGAGAACGGATAGATACGGCGGGCGGTCTCTTGTCGCTATGGAGGCAAGCAGCGACGACTGGAACCACCCCCTGTGCTGGTCGCTTCCTTCAAGATAAAGGTCGGAGGGGCTTTTAAGATTCCCCCTTTTTTCCGCTACCGCTGAAAAACTCACCCCTGAATCAAACCAGACATCGAGTATGTCCTCTTCCTTTTCAAATTCCGAACCTCCGCATCCGGGGCATTTTACCCCTTCAGGGAGGAGTTCTTTCAGTTCCTTTGAAAACCATATGTCGGCGCCTTCTTTTTCAAATAAAGCCGAGAGATGTCCGATAAGTTTCTCGTCAAGAAAACTTTTTTCACACTTTTTGCACCTCAGCGCGGGTATGGGCACGCCCCACGCCCTCTGCCTCGAAAGGCACCAGTCGGGGCGGGTGGCTACCATGTTATAGATTCTGTCCCTTCCCCATGAAGGAACCCACGTTACCTTATCAATTGCCGAGAGCGATCGTTTTCTGAGTTCCGACGATTCCATTGAGACAAACCACTGCTCTGTCGCGCGGAATATTACCGGGTTTTTGCACCTCCAGCAGTGCGGATAGGAATGGGTTACTTTTTCCTCTTTAAGCAGCGCGTCTTTTTGCCTCATAAGTTCGATTATTCCCTTATTGGCGTCAAAGACAAACTGACCTGCAAAATCCTTTACCTCATTTGTGAACCTTCCCCTGTCGTCAACCGGCGCGTATATATCAAGCCCGTATTTAAGCCCCAGTTCATAGTCTTCCTGGCCGTGGCCCGGGGCTATATGGACGCACCCTGTGCCCGTATCGGTTGTTACGTGCTCGCCGGGGATGATCCTGGATTCCCTGTCAATAAAGGGGTGAGCGCAGATTATGCCTTCAAGTTCTTTTCCCGCCCACGCCCCTTTTTTTACTTCGTATTCGCCTTCCTTGAACCCGAACTTCTCCATGCAGGGTTTTAAAAGTTCCTGATTCAGCATCAGGTCCCCGGCAGGCGTTTTGACAAGGCGGTAGATGAGTGAGGGGTGAAGCGCTATCGCAAGGTTTGCAGGCAATGTCCACGGGGTTGTTGTCCAGATTACAAAGTAAGTCCCGGTTACGGGATTTACGGCGAATTTGCCGATGGGGTTTTTGACCCTGAACTTCACATACACGGAAGGCGAGGTTTTATCCGCATACTCCACCTCTGCCTCGGCAAGGGCCGTTTTGCAGGAGGCGCACCAGTGGACCGGTTTTTTACCTTTATATACAAGCCCGGACGAATTAAACCTGCCGAGTTCCCTCAATATCGCCGCCTGATAAGAAAAATCCATCGTAAGGTACGGGTCTTCCCATTCGGCGAATACCCCGAGCCTTTTGAATTCCTCCCTCTGGATGGAAACATATTTTTGTGCATACTCCCGGCATCTTTTTCTTATCTCAAGTTTTGAAAGGGCCTCTTTTTTCTTTCCCAGGTCTTTTTCAACCTGAAGCTCTATCGGAAGTCCGTGGCAGTCCCACCCGGGAACAAAGTCAGCCGAATTGCCCATCATGAACCTGCTCTTGGCAACGATATCCTTGAGTATTTTATTCAACGCGTGGCCTATGTGGATACTGCCGTTTGCATATGGAGGGCCGTCATGGAGCGTGTAGATGGGCCTGCCTTTGCCTTCTTCCGTAATCTTTTTGTACAGGCTGAAAGATTCCCATTTTTTCAGTACCTCCGGCTCCCTTTTGGCAAGGTCGGCCCTCATCTGAAAGTCTGTTTTCGGAAGGTTAAGCGTTGTTTTGTAGTCCATTTTAAGTCCCTGAATTCTTGGGGAAAATTTTACCCCTTTCAAAAACTTTCAGACCTGTGCTGAACTTGTTTCAGCATTGTTTCTGGGGTTGCGTTATTTACGTTCAACACGTAGGGCAGACCCCGTATCAAGTACGGGGCAGGCTCTTCAGGTCTGC
>Ga0209619_10002322_pt1 | contig 13800 bp, 11 predicted proteins | sample Rifsed16ft3_FD_184011 | JGI IMG/M metagenome (GOLD analysis project Ga0209619, IMG submission 184011) | Soil microbial communities from Rifle, Colorado, USA - sediment 16ft 3 (version 2) | ecosystem: Environmental > Terrestrial > Deep subsurface > Rock core/Sediment | place: Rifle, Colorado... | reverse complement strand
TCGCCGGATCGAAGCTCGCACTCGAACTCGGTCCACCGGTCCGTCCGCCCATCGGGCGCGGCAACCTCGATCTCATCCAGGCTCAGTTCCACGACGCTTGAGCCGATTGCCACGTCCCGCTGGAACCGCCGTTGGCGGAAGGCGGCAACGGTCGTGAGTGCGTCCGGACCGATGGCCATAAGGAGGTGGTCGCGGGCATCGCTGGACGGCCAGCCTCGGGGATCGTCCCCGTCACCGGCGTCGCCCTCGAGTTCGAGGCGGCGATGGATCGCGCCGACACCCCGCCGGGCGAGCGATTTCACGGTGAGTCGCCGCGCATCGGGCGAGGTCCGGATCCGTGCCGCGAGCCCCGCCGCGCGAAGCGTCCCGCCGGCGGTGTCGACGTAGCGGTCCTCGATCTCGACGCTCCGCGCGGGCCCAAGCGGGGCAACGCCGGGGAGCCACGTCGCAGGGTCCAGGACCAGCGCCCGGATCGCGGTGGCGTCGAGGACCGTCAGCTTGAGCTCGACCTCCTGCGGGCCGGCTCCGACCTCGTCAGCGCTCGGCGACACAGATGACGCACGGACAACGGTCGCGCAGGAGCACGAACGGGTAGTAGCCCGTGCTGTGCCCATCCGCCCAGACGGGCGCCAGGGCGTACGAGCCGACCAGGTGAGCGTCCACCAGCCGGGTCTGCTCCGCGGTGAGCGTTGGGGCGGTATCGAGCCAGCCCGGCAAGCCCGCCTCGCCTCGGCAGTAAGCGCACGGGCAGAGCCATCGAAGGGAAATCGCGTCGAACGACGTCTGGTGGCCGTCCGTCCAGTCGATCTCGAGGAGGCCGGCCGAGCGATCGGCATGAATCCGGACGGGGCTGGCCTGGTCGCCGGAGGGAAGGTTCTTCACGGCGCGGATTGTGCACCGCCGGGGCCGCAAGTGCCGCCGGGGCCGCATCTGCCGCGAGGACGAATGTGCGCGATGATCCACGGGTGACGGATGAGACGACGATCGCGGCTTCCGCGGCAGCGGTTCACGGGCAGACCATCGACGTCGTCGCGGCGGGCCTCGGCGTCGATCCCGCGCGTGGGCTACCGGACGCAGAACGTGCCGCGCGTGCCGCCGCCGCCGGACCCAACGAGCTGGAGCCGCACCGCCGTGAGTCCATCCTCGGAATGGTCTTCGAGGCGGCCACGGAACCGTTCGTCCTCCTCCTCGCGGCCGCCGGGCTCGCCGCGATCCTCCTGGGCGAGGTCCGCGACGGCATCCTCATCCTGATCGCGCTCCTCCCGATCGTCGGCGCGGACGTCGTCACCGAGTACCGCGGGGAGCGAGCTCTCGACGCGCTCCGGGACGCCTCCGCGCCCATGGCCCGAGTCCGCCGCGACGGCGTCGCCTCGGACGTCCCTGCCGCCACCCTCGTGCCGGGCGACATCGTGCTGCTCCGGGTCGGGGACGTCGTGCCGGCGGACCTGCGGGTGAGTCGCACGGATCGGCTGCTGGTGGACCGGAGCGTCCTGACCGGCGAGTCGGTCCCGGAGTCGGCCCACGTAGATCCGGATCCCGCGGATGCGGCACTCGCTGACCGGCATTCGCTCGCGTACGCGGGCACCAGCGTCGTTGGGGGTCGCGGGGAGGGGATCGTCGTTGCGATCGGGGCGGCGACGGAGGTCGGCCGCATCGCCGGCCGCCTGACCGACCGCATCGTGCGCCGCTCGCCGCTCCAGCGCGAACTCGAACGCCTCGTTCGGATCCTCCTCGTGGTCGCCATCGCGCTCATCGCGATCGTCACCGGGCTGGGGTTCATCCGCGGCCAGACGCTGGGCCAAAACGTCCTCGCCGGCATTTCGGCCGCGATCGCGGCGATCCCGGAGGAGCCGCCGATCCTCCTCGCCGTCATCCTGGGGCTGGGCTCATACCGGCTCTTGAAACGTGGCGTCCTCGTCAGGCGGCTCAACGCCGAGGAGGTCCTCGGGGCGATCGACCTCATCGTCACGGACAAGACCGGCACGCTGACGCTCAACCGGCTCGAAGTCGCGTCCATCCGCGACGCGACCGGCCGGCTCGAGGACCGGGAGGCCCGTCGCCAGGTGCTTCTCACGGCCCTGCGCGCCGAGGCGGATGCCTGGGCGCGCGCCGACGGCACCCTGCCCGGAGCGTTCACCCAGGCGCTCGAGCGGGCGCTCGACGGCGAGGGCGTCTCGCACGAGCTTGCGGCTGGGGAACTGATCGATGCCGAACCGCCGACGACCGCCCGTCCGATCTCGGTCACAGCCGCGCGCCGGGACGGGCGCACAGAGCACCTGGCGACGGGAGCCCCCGAAGCGGTCCTGGCGATGGACGCGGCTGCCGATGACGCGGAGCACGCCGCCTGGATCCGCGAGCTCGAGGCCGGCGCCAAGGCCGGCGAGCGGCTCATCGGGGTCGCTCGGGCCGACGGCGCCGGGTCGGGCCTGGAGCCCACGACCGGCGACGCCCGGTGGCGGATGGTCGCCCTGATCGGCTTCGCGGATCCGATCCGGCCGGGGATGGACGCTGCGCTCCGCGAAGCCCAGGACGCCGGCATCCAGACGATCGTCGTCACGGGGGATCATCCGGCGACAGCAGCCGCGATCGCCCGATCGGCCGGGATCGGCTGGGAGCGGATCGTCACCGGTGCCGACCTGGCGGAATGGGACGACGAGCGCCTCGCCCGGGAGTTGCCGGGCCTCCACATCGTCGCCCGGTCCACGCCGGAGCAGAAGGAGCGCATCGTCCGGGTCGCGAAGGGCGCCGGGCGGCTCGTGGCGGTGACCGGCGACGGCGTCAACGATGCGCCGGCCCTCCACAACGCCGACGTCGCGGTGGCGATGGGCAGCGGGACTGCCGTGGCCCGCGAGGCAGCGGACCTTGTCCTCGGCGACGACTCGTTCGTCACGCTCCTGTACGGGCTCCGCGAGGGACGCCGGCTTGTCGACAACATCCAGAAGGGACTCGTCTTCCTCGTCTCCACCCACCTCGCGTTCCTCGGGTTCTTGCTCATCGCGACGATCGCCGGCTACGGCCAGCCGCTGCTCCCGATCCAGATCCTGTGGATGGAGCTGTTCATCGACACGTCCACCTCGATCGCCTTCGAGCGGGAACCTGGCGAGCCGGACATCATGCGCCGGCCGCCTCGGAAGGTCGGGGCACCGCTCCTGTCGGCGGGTCTCATGGGCCGGATTGCCCTCGCCGGCGGGTTCTCCGCGGTCGCGGCGCTGTGGCTCATGCAGACCCACCCGGGTTCGCCCGAACACGTCCGCTGGCTCGCCTTCACCGCGCTCGTGTGCGGCCAGGTCGTCCGCGCCTACGCCAATCGGAGCCTTCGGATTCCCGTCTTCCGCGTTGGCTCGAACCGGGTGCTCCTGGCCGGCGCGATCGCCGTGATCCTCACCCAGGCGGCGATTCCGTTCATCCCCGGCGTCAGCGAGGCCTTCCGCGCGTCCGCGCTGGACCTCGAGGAGTGGCTCCTCGTGGCGGTGATCGCACTGCTGCCCGCCGTCCTGGCCGAGGCGGTGCGTGCCCGCGGTCAGACTGTCTGGGTGGCCTGACCGGACCATCGAGCCACGGGACGCAACGGGCGGGCCCGGCTATCCTCGGCCGGATGTCACTCGTGATCGACGGCCTGTGCAAGCGCTTCGGCCGTATCCAGGCGCTCGACGGGCTATCCCTCGATATCCCGGCCGGGCATATCTACGGTTTTCTCGGTGCAAATGGCGCGGGCAAGACCACGACGATGCGGATCGCCCTCGGCGTGCTCCACGCGGATGCCGGCACCATCACCTGGGCTGGCACGGATCACCGCCGGCTGGCCCGCGCGACGTGGGGCTACCTGCCCGAGGAGCGCGGCCTCTATCCGAAGATGACGGTCCTGGACCAGCTCGTCTTCTTCGCCCGCCTTCAGGGCGTCCCGAAGGATCGGGCAGTCCACGAGGCCCACACGTGGCTCACCCGTCTCCGCGTTCCCAACTTCGCGACCCGCCGGACCGGCGAGCTATCGAAGGGTAACCAGCAGAAGATCCAGTTCCTCGGCGCGGTCATGCACGATCCCGAGATCCTGCTCCTCGATGAGCCGTTCACGGGCCTGGACCCGGTCAACGTCGTCCTGCTGCGCCAGGCAATCCTGGAGCTCCGCGAGCGCGGCAAGACGATCATCCTGTCCACCCACCAGATGGAGACGGTGGAAGCGATGTGCGAGTCGATCGCGATCGTGGACGAGGGCCGGACGGTCATCAGCGGCTCGCTCCGGGACGTCAAGCGGTCCACCGGCCGTCGGAGCGTCATCCTCGCCGTCGAGGGAATCCACCATTTCGACTGGGTCGAGGAGGTTCCCGGCGTCCGGGTGCTGCGGCCCGGCGTGGACCGGGTGGAGCTGGATCTCGAGCCCGGCACGGAGCCCGATGCGGTCCTTGCCGCCGCCGTCGCTCGCGGCGTCCGCGTCCGGCACTTCGAGGTGGCCGATCCCACCCTCGAGCAGGTCTTCATCGAGCTCGTGGGGCATCCCGCGGCCGACGATGAGACCCTCGCGCCCGCGCCCCAGGATGATGAGACCCAGGTCCCCGCGGCATGACCCAGCCAAGGAACGTCCGTCATGACCCGACGTTCCCGAACACGGGGATCGTCGCTCGCCGGGAATTCGTCGAGCGTGTCCGGAGCCGGCCGTATGCGGGCTCGACCGTGCTGCTGTCACTACTCGCGGTCTTCGTCGCCTTCCTTCCGATCATCGTTCGCCTGGTCGATCGGGACATCACGACGACGATCGCGATCGTGGCCGACGATCAGGCGCTGGCCGATCGATCATCGTCGATCATGCGCAGCGTCCTCGCCACGACGGGGGGTGCCTCCGCCGATTCGTGGGTGTTCGAGATCACGCCGGATCGCGAGGCGGTGACGGCGGCGGTCGGCGACGGTCGATATGACGGCGCGCTCATCGCCGAGCGCGACCCGTCCGGTCGCCTCGACTTCACGTTCCTCACCGGCCAGGGCCTCGGCGCGGACCGCACCCAGTTCGTGGCGACCGCCACGTTCGCCGTCGCGTTCCTCGAGTGGACCGAGCTGGTCCGGCCGACCGGCGAAGTGCCGTTCATCGCGCCCACCCTGGATGTCGTGGCGGGCGCCGGCCCGAACGCAGGCGGGGCCCCGCTCGGCGCCGCGGAGATCGCGAGCCGCCAGCTCCTCGGGACGGTCCTCGTGGTGATCCTGTTCCTGACCATGGTCATCTACGGGATGTGGGTCGCGGCCGGCGTCGCCGCGGAGAAGGAAACCAGGGTCATGGAGCTCTTGATCAGCGCGGCATCGCCTCGCCAGCTGGTCCTCGGCAAGGTGCTCGGGATCGGCCTCGCCGGCCTCCTTCAGTACGCAGCGATCCTGGTCCCGGCCATGGTTGCCCTCGCCTTTCAACGCCCGATCGGTGAGGCGATCGGGCTGGGCTCGGGCATCACGCCGCCCCTGTCAGGGATCACGCCTGCCTTTCTCATCGCTTACGGCGCGTTCTTTGTCCTCGGGTTCACCCTGTACGCACTCATCTATGCGGCCGCCGGTTCGCTGGTCAGCCGGGTGGAAGATCTCCAGATCATCGCCCTGCCGATGAGCCTGCTGGGGATCGCCGGCTACCTCCAGGCCGTGATGGTCCTGTCCGGCGGGCTCTCGACGTTCATGTGGGCCTCGTCCTTCGTGCCGTTCTGGAGCCCGTTCGTGATGTTCACGCGGCTCACCGTGGGGCGCGTCCAGGCTTGGGAGCTGGTGCTGGCCTATGGGCTCCTCATTCTCTCGATCGCCCTCGTCGCGGGCCTCGCGATCCGGGTCTACTCGGCCGGTGTGCTCCTGTACGGGCAGCGGCCGGGACCCCTTCGAATCCTGCGCGCGGTGATCTCGCCGAACGCCTGATGGTCAGGCCGGCTCGTCCGGCTCTCCGGCAGCCGGCTCGTGCGGCCCCCCGGTTGCCGGGTCTTCAAGCCCGAGCGGGAGGCGGCGGATGAGGGCGAGCACCGGTGCGCTCCCAGCGACGATGTCGCCCCTGGCGCCCTCGGTCCCCGCGGTGCCGGTCTCATCGGTACCGGCCGGCTGCCCTTCGCCGACCACGGGAATGAACCGCCAGAGGCTGCTCCGGATCCCGGGCAGGTACGGGCTGGATCGATGACGAGCGAGAACCCCGGCGAGCCCCTGGGCCGCGACGGCATCGAAGAGCGCCCGTCCCTCGCCCGGGATCGCCGGGACAGTGAGCACCTCGTCGCCCGGTCGAAGGGTCCGACGAAGCTGGTCGCGCCGCCGCTCCAGGGGCACCTGGAGGAGAGAACGGCCATCGAGGTGCAGCAGATCGAAGGCCAGAAATGTCACCGGCCGTCCGGCCTTGCCGGCCAGGCGTCGCTCCAGCTCCGCATCATCGGCCCGCCCGTGCGCATCGACGACGACGAGCTCGCCGTCGAGGACGGCCGACCTGGCCGCGACCCGGACGCCCAGCCCGGCGAGCTCCGGCGGGACGATGGCCAGCGGCTCCCCATCCTCGCCGAGGAAGGTGACCTCGCCGCTACCCAGCGCCTCGGCCGGGCCGATGAACGCGAGCGCTCGGCGGCCGCCCCAGGCTGGCTCGAAGAGATGGTCCGGTGAGTCGAACGGCTCCGAGAGGGATCGCGCCAGCATCGGGCGCAGCGACGCCGGGGGGTTCGGCAGGGCCGGCTCGAGCCGGAGCGATAGCTGGTCCGTCATCGCCGAGCGATGGTAGCCGCTAGACACGGGGTCGTCCCCATCGCCGGGCGCCCGGATCGGCGGTATCCTCAGGCTCCCATGACGACCGCGCATCGGACCGACACCCTGACCCGTGAACGCGCCAGCGAATTGGTGCGCGCATGGGCCGGCGGGCGACCGGGTCCGCTCGGATCCGTCCTCGGACGGCTGACCGCGGTGGACCAGGTGGGCGTGGAGCTCCGGGTCGACGGCCTCAAGAAGCGGTCGATCAAGAAGGCCTCGAAGCTGTGGGCCCTCGACCTCGCGATCCGGATGATCGACCTGACCACGCTCGAGGGAAAGGACACCCCGGGCAAGATCCGGGCCCTCTGCCAGAAGGCGATGCGCCCCCAGCCGGGCGACCCTTCGATTCCGTCTGTCGCCGCCATTTGTGTCTATCCGGCGTTCATCGCCGTCGCCAGGGACGCGCTCAAGGGCTCGACCGTCAAGGTGGCCAGCGTCGCCACGGCCTTCCCATCAGGCCAGTCGTTCAGCGACATCAAGCTCGCGGAGGTCCGTGCGGCCGTGGCTGCCGGCGCGGACGAGATCGACATGGTCATCGACCGCGGTGCGTTTCTGTCAGGACAGTACGGGGCGGTCTTCGACGAGATCGTCGAGGTCAAGGATGCCTGCGGGGAGGCCCACCTGAAGGTGATCCTCGAGACCGGCGAGCTCGAGACGTATGACAACGTCCGGCGGGCGAGCATCCTCGCGATGGCGGCCGGCGCCGACTTCATCAAGACCTCCACCGGCAAGGTGACGCCGGCCTCGACGCTGCCGGTCACGCTGGTCATGCTCGAGGCGATCCGCGACTTCGAGAAGGCCACCGGCCGCGCGGTCGGGATGAAGGCCGCCGGCGGAATCCGGACGGCCAAGGAGTCCATCCAGTACCTCGTCGTCCTGTACGAGACGCTGGGTCCGCGCTGGATGACGCCGGATCGGTTCCGGTTCGGGGCGTCCAGCCTCCTGAACGACGTCCTCATGCAGATCGAGAAGGAGCGCACCGGCCGCTACCAGGGCCCGGACCACTTCACGATCGACTGACGGCTTGGGATCCCGGGGAACCGGAACCCAGGCCTGAGCGTCACCCGCCCATGATGCGACGCCCGCTCCTGCTCGCCGGACTCGTGCTCCTGATTGCGTCCGCCTGTTCCGGCAGCGCGTCGACCGCCCCAACTCCGAGCCCGGCTGCATCGGCGATGCCGACGACCGGACCGTCGCTCACGCTCGCCGAGCTGAAGCTCGCGATCATCGAGCGGTTCGGGCTGCTGTGGTACTGCGATCGCGACTTCTACCCGATCGCACGGGGCGAGGAGATCGATCACGCCATCGAGCGGTGGTCCGAAGTCGTGGCCGACACCGATGCCTTCCTGGCGATCGTCGAGGCCCAGGGACTGGACCCGGCGGGGCCGTTCACGGACGCCCGGAAGCTCAGCGTCTACCAGACCTGGAAAGTGCTCCAGGCGATCGCCCTCGATCCCGCGGCGGACGGCACGTGGCGCTTCGACTACCTGGCCCAGCCGGCTGCCGGCGCCGCAGAGGGGACTCGGACTGGCGGCACGATCACATCGGCCGGAGCGGTCGCCATCGAGCAGCAGACCCCGGAGGGCGAGCCGATCTGCCCGATTTGCCTCGTCCGCGGGACGCTGATCGAGACTCCGGCCGGCGGCGTGGCCGTGGACGCACTTCGGATCGGGGACGCCGTCTGGACCGTGGACGCCGACGGGCGCCGGATCACCGGAACAGTGCTTGCGCTGGGATCCACGCCGGCGCCGGCGAACCACCATGTGGTCCGCCTCGTGCTCGCGGATGGTCGCTCCACGACCGCCTCGCCGGGCCACCCGCTCGCCGACGGGCGGCGGCTTGGGCAGCTGCGAGCTGGCGATGTCGTGGACGGCTCCGTCGTCCTGTCAGCAGACCTCGTCAGGTACGACGCGGCGCGGACTTTCGACCTCTTCGTCTCCGGCCTGACCGGTACGTATCTCGTCGATGGGATCCCGCTAGGGTCGACGCTCCAGCCCTAGATCCCATAGGGTCTTGTCAAGCCTCGGCCCCCCAGTTGGGGTCGAAATCCTGGCCGTTGCGCCAGACGCCCCAGACGAGGCTGAGGGCCTTGCGCATGCAATGGCCGAGGGCGTTCATCTTGCTCTTGCCGGCTGCGCGTTTGCGGGCGTAGTGGCTGGCGATGACCGGGTTGTGCCCGACCCCGACAATGGCCATCCGATAGGCGGCCGCGCGCAGATGGCTGTTGCCGGCCTTTGACATGTGCCAGGCGGTCTCGGGGTTGGCGCCCTTGCGACCCGAGCTGCGCTCGGCCGGGTGGACGCCGGCGTACGCGAGGAGCTGGTCGAAGTCGGTGAACCGGGCGATGTCGCCGATCTCGGCAAGGAGGGTCGCCGCGATCGCGGGGCCGACCCCCGGGATCGTCCGGAGCCGACGGGCGGTCTCGCCGTCGAGCAGACTGGCGACCCGCCGGTCAGCGTCCTCGATCTGGTCCTCGAGCAGGTCGTACTGGTCGAGCAGGAGGCCGACCTCGAAGGCGACCTCGGCGTCGAGCTCGGGCACGGCGATCGAGTCGGCCGCCGCGGCCTGGAGCCGCTCGGCCCTGGCCGGGCCGAGCCGACGGTGTCCTGGCCCTGCGTTCGCGGCGGCGAGGGTGCTCGTCCGACGGCGGCTCGCGGCCCGCGCCGTCGGGGCGATCCGGAGGACCGCCCGGGCCGTCCGGCAGGTCGGGTCCTCGAACAGCTCGCCGAGCTCGGGGAAGCCGAGTTCGACGAGCCGGATGAGCCTCTGGCAGACCTTCGCCTGCTCGGTGACCAGGGTCATCGCGAAGCGGGCGGCCTGACGCAGCTCGACCCCGGTGAGCGGATCGCGGGCGGGTGGCGTGTCGCGCATGGCCATCTCGGCGAGGCTCCGGGCATCGGCCGGGTCGGACTTGGTCCGGCTGAGCCGGCTCCGCGCAAAGTACTTCGCCGCGAGCGGGTTGACCACCGCGACCGGGATGTCGTGCCGCCCAAGGTGGCTCGCGAGCGACATCCAGTAGTGACCGGATGACTCCATCGTCACGAGGGTCACCGGTTCAGCCTGGCGCTCGAGCCAGGTGTCGAGGGCGGCGAAGCCTGCTCGGCTCTGGCTAACCCGGAGGATCTCCCGATCGGCCCGCGCCTGACCATCCCGGCAACGCGCCACCGCATGTGTCCGTCCGCCGATGTCAATCCCGATCGTCGTCACCGGGCGCTTCCTTCCCGGCCACCAACGGGTACCCGTGCTCTCCGGTCGACGTCAGCTGATGTATCCGATCACCGGTCAAAGCCGCCGGATCCCAATCACCGTTCACGGCCAGAGGTCGGGGGCCGGAAACTAGGGCCAACGGTCATCTGCCGGATAGCCGGTCGCCGGTCTCCCCGTGGAGGTCGGTGCCATCATCGACCTCCACAAGGCGGTATATCAGGCCGGGAGTGGTACCGCTCCGGGAGCCTCAGTCGCCTCGGGCGCCTCGTCGGTGATGGCGGGCTCAACGCGGTCGAGATCCGGCGCCTCGGACACGACGCCGACGCCCCCGAAGAGTGCGAATCCGCGGATCGTGAGGAGCGGACCCTCCGGGTCAACGAGACCCCGGTTCCGGGCATCGCCGAATCCACCGAAGATGCCGATCCCGTGCGTCTCGACGCGCCATGTCGGCGGGACGACGAGGCGGAAGCCGCCGAAGACCGCGCGGGCCGCAATCTCGGCACCGGCCGGATCCAGCGTCGCGTCGCGCAGGTCCAGACTCCCGCCGCCGTACCAGGTGGTCACCGAGGCGCGCCGGAGCGCCGGGGCCGTACTGGCCAGCTCCATTCCCTCGAAGATCGCGACGAGGTCCAGTTCGTCGTCGGCCGGACCGCCGTGTGACGTCATCCGGCCACGCGCGACGATTGCGGCAAGCGCGGAGGCGATGCTCACGATGAGGGTGAGCACGAAGAAGGTTCGAAGCAGTGCGATCGGTCGCATGGGCTACCTCCTGGGTATGGTGTTGTCGACGATCTTCCCGCCCCCCGGATCGCCCGGCAAGATCCGAGTGGCCCTGCCGCGCGGGTCAGGACGGAACGCGGATCCCTGGCACGTTTCGGGCCAGGAATTCCAACACGGTCGCCGTCTGGTGGATCCGCTCATCGATCTGGAATGGCGCGTGACCGGTCGGGAACAGGTACAGCTCGTGCGGATGGTTCCGTTCGGCCAGCCGGTCCACGTAGGCCATGACCTGGCCGATCGGACACCTCGTGTCGGCCTTTCCGGCAAGGAAAAGGATCGGCGCCTTGACGTTGTCCACGTACGAGATCGGTGAGCGTTCGGCCATCAGTTCCGGCACCTCGGCCGGGGTTCCGCCGAGGAGGGCCCGGTCATAGGCCTGGAGCTCCGGCGAGAGGTGCTCGTAGCCCAGCGCGTAGTCGCCGACCGGGACGCCGGCCACTCCGGCGATGAAGCGATCCGGGTGCATCCCGTGCATGAGGAGCGTCAGATAGCCGCCCCACGACCAACCCGCGATCGCGAGTCGCGCTGGGTCGGCCAGGCCCCCCGCGAGGAGGTCGTCGACCCCGGCCAGGATGTCCTCCACCTCCGGCCAGCCGATGTTCCCGATGAGTGTGTCCCGCCACTCCGCGCCGAACCCGATCGAGCCGCGGTAGTTGACGAGGACTACCTGGAAACCCGCGTCGACGTAGGCCTGGAGGTCCGGAGCCCAGCGGTCGAGATCCACCGAGGTGGGGCCGCCGTGGACGTGCACCAGCGTCGGATAGGGGGCCTCGCCCTCGGGCTCGATCCGCCAGCCGGTGACGGTCTGGCCGTCCGGGTTCTGGAATGACCACGGGATGAAGGGGCGCCCGGGTGGGCCCACGCCGGCCGCCAGGATCGGCTCGTCGCGACCGACCTCGAGCAGGATGCCGGGGTGTTCGCCGGCCTGGACCCGGTACCAGACCGATCCGTCCGGCCGGACGCGTGCGCCGGTGACCGAACCGGGGCGCGTCGGGAGGGTCGTGATGTTGCCTGTGGCGAGGTCGTAGCGGTGGAGCCGATCGCGCCCGTCCACCAGCTCCACGAGCAGCACCGCCGAGGCGTCGGGCCACCAGTCGGCGACCTCGGTGAAGTGGTCCCACGGCAGGACGAGATCGACGACGGATCCGGTCAATGGATCCCAGATGGCGGGCGCGCGTTCGCCTTGCCGCTCGTGGCCGATCGCCAGCCGCGGATCGCCGGGTACTGGGGACCAGGCGAACGCCAGGAGCTCGCGCCCGGGGTCCTCGAGATCCGCCAGGACCGCCCCGGTTCGCGCGTCGAGCACACGGAGCGCCGCGTGGATGAGGTCGCCGTGCTCACCGTGCTCGACGCATACGAGACGCTCGTCGGCACTCAGGCCCGCAAGTTCCGTCCCGCCCCGGGTCATCGCGCAGCTCCCGCCCAGGAGGATCGACTCGCTGCGCTGTCGGATCCGCTGCGTGGATCCGTCAGCCTCGGTGATGTACAGCGCGAAGCCGTCCCGGTCGGAGACGGCGGCGGCAGTCCGCGTCCGACCCGGTGCGAGGCCGTTGTCCCAGCCCGACGGCAGGCCCTCGGCCAGCGGCTCCGGCGCACCGCCGCTGAAGGGCGCCGTCATCCATGTCCCGAACTCGCTCCCGGTTGGGTCGAGGTGGAAGATGACCCATTCGCCGTCCGCGCTGACATGGCCGGACACGAGGCCGACCGGCTCATCGGTGATCTGCCGACGCTCCCCGGTCGCGAGGTTCCAGCTGTGGAGCTGGTACACGCCGCTCTCCGACGACGTGTAGACGAGTCGGTCCGGGGCGTGGCGCGACCAGGTGGGAAAGCCCAGGATCGGGGCACGATAGCGTCGCTGCCAGAGGGGCGGGGTTTCAATCATCCAATCAGGATACGGACGATCCCAGGACCGCGACGGTGAGCAGGATCTGCGCGGCGTGGTAGGTAACCATGACGGCCACCCTTCGCCGGGCCGCGGCAGCGGCGGATCCTGCCGGTGGCGCTGCGAATCGATCCCATCCCAGCAGCGCGTCGGACAGGATGAACAGCCACGCGCCCGCCGTCGCGCCAGGCGAAACACTGGCCGTGGCGGCAATCGCCATCAGGCAGATCGCACCGAAGTACACGGCCACCGGCCCGCCCATGCCGGCACGCCTCGCGCCGGCCAGGATCGGTCGCCCCGCGCTGACGAGGACGACGGCGGACACCCCGACACCCACCAGCGCCGCGCCCGCGTCCAGCGGGCCCAGCAGGAACAGCGCGAGATAGGCCAGGTGCGCGACGAGGAAGGCGGCAAGCCCGGCGGTGAACCGGCCCGGCGGAAGGAGCAACAGGTCGCCCGCGAGCGAGGCGGCGAGGGCGATGACCAGCAGAGCCCGAGCAGGGAAGACGCCAGGGCCGGCCAGCAACACGGCGGCAATGAGCGCAACGATCACCGCCGGTTTCACGAGCCGCTCGGCCCGGAGGTCGTCGCGCGCGACGGCCAGCCAATCGATCACGGCCGCCAGACAGGCCGCAACGAGGGCGATCGCGCCGGGCAGGCTCATCGAACGGCCGGAACGGCCGGAGCGACCGAAGCGTCCGGAACGGCGGAATCAGCGGGCATCCCGGGTATGATGCCCGACGTGACGAGCGACTCGACAAAGCTGCGCCCGTGGTCCGGCGACCGCGCCCCGGCAAGTTGGGGCCTTGGCGACGGCCAGGCGATCCCCTGGGAGTACGCGCCCGCCCCGGAAGGGCGCGACGTCGTCACGCTGAAGGACCGCTACGGCCTGTTCATCAATGGGCGCGAGGTCCCTTCGTCCGATGGCGCGGTGTTCCCCACGGTCAATCCGGCGACCGAGGAGAAGCTCGCCGACGTCTCGCGCGCCACCCCCACCGATGTCGACCGGGCGATCCGCGCGGCACGGCGAGCCCAGCGCAAGAGCTGGGGCACGCTGCCCGGCCGCGAGCGGGCGAAGTACCTGTTCCGGATTGCCCGGATCCTCCAGGAGCGGAGCCGGGAGTTCGCCGTCCTCGAGACGATGGACTCCGGGAAGCCGATCAAGGAGAGTCGGGACGTCGACATCCCGCTCG
>Ga0209619_10002310_pt1 | contig 13824 bp, 8 predicted proteins | sample Rifsed16ft3_FD_184011 | JGI IMG/M metagenome (GOLD analysis project Ga0209619, IMG submission 184011) | Soil microbial communities from Rifle, Colorado, USA - sediment 16ft 3 (version 2) | ecosystem: Environmental > Terrestrial > Deep subsurface > Rock core/Sediment | place: Rifle, Colorado... | reverse complement strand
TTAGGGCTGTGTTTCCTACCTCACAAGCCCCTAAGGTCATCCATGACTTGGTTGACTATGGCTACTTAGAAAGAGTAGAAAGGGGCAAATATAGAGCAGCAGACCCTGAAAACTTGATTAAAGGGATAGTTAAAAAAGGTATGGGAAAAAAGGATGTTATAAAAAGCGCTGAAAGGAAATACGCTTACTGCGATAGCAGCGCAGTTTCTATATGGACGGATGGGTATTATTGGACAGGCTTCACAAAGGGATTCATTCCTATACATGTTAAGGTTAGAAGGAAAGATTTAAACTATTGGGAACGGTTCTTCAGAAAAAAGAGGACAAATTATACTTTAGAGGGCAACAGGAAAACTCTCTATGGCGTGGTCTCTATATTGCACCCGGAGGAGGATTTTGAGGCTGTAAAGAAAAACGGCTATTCAGTAATACCGCTCGAACAAGTTGTTAAATGGTGCTTGGAGAAGGAGATGATTTATCAACCGGCTTTAGAGTATTTGGACCAGGAATACGGCATCGGCTACCGCAGGAGAGAATATATAGCCACTTAGACTATAGTAAACTGCATAGCTTTTCGTAACTCAGGTCAACAATGCCCTTCGACACGCTCAGGGCGAACGGTATTAAAAATCGAGCCGTCCGTGGTGAGCTACGAATAGTTAGGGGGGATTCTATAACATGGAGATTGAACGGAGGGAAAGAGCTTGCCTTGAATTCCTGGAAGGACTACCTACAGATAAATACCTTCTTATAGGTGGCTATGCGGTAAGTTCCTTTGAGTTTCCCCGCTTTTCCGTTGACCTGGACCTCATAGTAAGAGAAGAGGATTTTGAACTTTTTCTAAGTTTCCTTAAAGAGCAAGGCTACAAGCAAATAGGAAAGGGTTCTGTTAGAGGCAATATATACAAGGGCGGTTTCATTAGGTTTGAGAAGAGGATAAACAATTTTAATGCAAGTATAGACCTTTTGGTTGACGGCGTACATTCAAGGCAGACAAACACGTTCTACTCTTTTGATTACCTGTTTGAGAATTCTATACTCAGAGAGGTAAGAGGCTCTACAATAGATTTTTCGGTTATAGCAAGGGTGGCAGATAGAGAAATGCTTATAGCTCTAAAAGCTAACTCTATGAGGCTTCCCGACCAAAGGGATATAATTGCTCTATGCACTAAGGGTGTGAACGTTAAAAAGATAGCAAGGCATTTGAAAAGATGCCCTAATGACACTATTAAAGAAAATATCCAGAAACTTCTGGAGACTATAAAAAGCCCAAGGCACAGGGATTCTATCAAAGGTGTTTTCGGCCTTTCAGATAAGGTATATGAGAAGATTATAAGCAGAACCGAGAGAGTATTTGAGGAACTTAAGGAGATTATTTGAATTTTATTGCCTTGATTCTATATTGGCCAGGATCTAACCAAGCGATTAAAAGTAGTCCGTGAATAAAGTTTAGACTCTCGATATTAGGCAGGATTAGAAAATCCTCCCAATTAGGTATATATCAGAATTCTACCCCCGATTAAGTTGTCGGGGCGGGACATTCTTGTCTCGCATGTTAAGAGTTTATATCATTTCTCGGCAACTTTTACTTGCAAGGATTATGGATTAATCATAGGGTTATAGTATATAGAGAAATTATTCTGGTCTTTTTATCTGAGTAGATAACCGCCGCTTTACCCTATTCCACGTCTCTACCTCTGGGTCGAAGACAGTGATGCCCCCGATAGATTCAATTGATGCCTTGAATTTATTGTCAGACACTACCATAACGTCCAAAGTCTTTCCCCTACTTAACTGAAGGGCACATTCAAGCTGGAGGGCGTCAAGGGTTCTTAAGGGAATTTGTGACCCTTTTTGTATGAGAGTTCCTGTAGCTCCTCTTATTGTTTCCTTGTCAAGAAATATTACTTTAAATCGTTCCTTCCCGTAATCCCTCAAAAAAGCCGCAATTGCTATATGCTTGCTCCTATCATTTATCTCACCCATCCTGACCTTTTTAGAGAGAGCTGAAGCAATTTCTACAGTAGCAAGCTGGCTTATCCAAATATCCACTGAGGTGTCCTTGAAAATAGCGTCTATTTCTCTTGTCCCCTTCTCTTTATTATAGCGTTTTACAAGGGCGCTTGTATCCAAGAAAAGGTTCATCGTTCGTCTCTTTCTTGACTTACAACCTCAGATAAGGAACCGGAAATACTAGAAAGTGACTTTCTACATAGCTTAATTAGCTCGTCGTCAGAAAGGATATTTAACTCATCTTCCGACTCGAAATCGGGGATTAGAATTTCCTCCTTTTCTAGGTGTTCTTCAACGGCGCTTAAAATCAGTGCGCTAAGTGGTATCCCTTTCCTTTTAGCTATCTTATCCGCACGTTGAATGATTTCCTCTCCGGCTTTTGGAACAGTAAGCGTTACCTTACCTCGCCTAAGGCTTTTTTGGGTTAAACGACGCATAGTTTTTACCTCCTGTGGTGAGTCAAGTCGAACCACTAATAGACGTCTATAAAATAATATACTTTTGTATGACAGTCAACTCATAATCTTTTTAAACCAAATTCAAAATCAAAAATTTAAAAAACACGAGGACTGAAAATTCTTTATTGACAAAAAAATCTAAAACATGTTATAAGTAGGGTATAGGCCATAAACTTGGGGTTAGGTTTATAATGCCAAGTATAACAAAAACGGGTCTGAAAGCAGCATTGGTATCTATTTGTGCCCTATCCCTCGTATATGATCCTGCTCCTATTGAGCATAATCCCTTCAAAATGAAACCTGTGGCTGCAGAGGAGAGGTCACCTGATAATACCTCCTTTACGACTCCTAATATAACCCAATTAGCACAGGATTTGCTTAGGCGTCGTGATGCTGAGACTATACAGGAAGAGACTCCACCTGAAGAGGTAACACCAGAGCAGCCCCCTAAAGAGCAACCCGCACCTGAGGAAGCCCAAAAACTGCCAAAGCGACGGGAGGCAGAGGAACTACCAGAGACTGTTCCTCCTTTGAAAGAGGAGGAGGCATTTATACCTGATCTTTTTATACCTACACCTGACAGGTGGCGCCTTCCCGGGTATAAGCGAAACGTGATTAACCCTTATCGTCAGAACGTTCTGAAAGGAGACTATCCGATTTTTGGGCAGGACATCTTCTTTATTTTCACCGGCATTAGTGACACATTATTTGAATACAGACAGCTTCCTACCCCAGTTGGTGTTAGCACAGCACGCTCTGGCGAAGTAGGTTTTTTTGGCAAAGAAAACCAGTTATTTATCCGTGAGAATATCTTCTTACGTTTTGAGCTAGTAAAGGGTGATACTGCCTTTAAACCGCCTGACTGGGCTATAGTTGCAACACCTGCTTTCAATGTCCCTTCATATCTGAAGGTCCGGGAGAGGGGTATCGTCAACGCAGACGTTACGGAGGGTACATCGAGAACCACCTTTGACTTTGCCATGCAGGAGCTTTTTGCGGAATATCACCTTCATAACATAAGTCACCGCTATGATTTTATCTCTACAAAGGTCGGCATACAGCCGTTTAATAGCGATTTTAGAGGATTCATATTTATAGATAGCAACCTTGGGGCTAGGTTATTCGGTGATTTTGATAATAACCGCTGGCAGTATAATATGCTATTTTTCGAGATGCTGGAGAAGGATACAAACAGCGAGTTTATTACCTTCAACCTGCGTGATCAGGAGGTGGTCATTGCAAACCTATATCGTCAGGATTTTATCTGGCTTGGCTATACCACACAGTTTAGCATTATTTATAACCATGATAATGGTGGAATTGAATTTGACAACAATGACTTTCTAGTAAGACCAGACCCAGTTGGCGACGCTAAACCCCATACGATTGATGTTGTGTACCTCGGGTGGACGAGCGACGGACATATTGGTCCACTAAACATTAACCATGCCCTTTATTTGGCGTTTGGTAGAGATGACCGTAATCCGCTTGCCGGCCGTGAGGTTAATATCTTCGGACAGATGGCGGCGCTAGAGCTATCTATGGACTTTGATTGGATGAGGCCAAAGGTGTCCTTTTTCTATTCATCAGGTGATGGCGACGCCACAGACGGGTATGCAGGGGGTTTCGATACGATCCTTGATAGGCCTAATTTCGTAGGTGGAGGATTTAGTTTCTGGAATCGCCAGAGGATACCACTTCTGGGAGTCGGACTGGTTCAAAGAGAAAGCCTAATTCCTAATCTCCGCAGCAGCAAGATCGAGGGGCAGGTGAATTTTGTAAATCCTGGTATTTTCATCGCTAATGCAGGACTAGATGTTCAAACTACGCCAAAGCTAAAGACCTTTTTAAACGCAAATTACCTCAGGTTTAATGATACAGAGCCGCTTGAGGTTTTCCTTCAACAGCCAGACATTGGCAACAATATCGGGTTTGATTTGAGTCTCGGTTTTTTTTACCGCCCGCTTCTTAATAATAACATCATCATAACAGGCGGTGTGGCTGCATTGATCCCAGGAGATGGGTTTAAAGATATACTTACAAGTAGCGTTCTTTTTCAGGGATTTGTAGATTTAATACTTACTTATTGAGATGCGCTCAGGAGTAGGGAGTAATGCTTATATGGTAGACATACAAACAAAAGGACATTTTAACAGGACGTCTTATTTTCCCTCTTCTTCCACGTTCACCTTCATTCTAGTCGCAATGTCTTTTGTAGCAGTCATAGTGTTCGTTGGTTGTTCATCCCATTATGAGTCTGAATCGGGTGATTCGGATAAAGAAATTGTCAGGACCTCATCTAAGTTAATGACTCAGACACTCGAGCAGGTTGACCAAAAGAGCAAAGGTTGTATGTCTTGCCATACGGAGATAGATTCGCCTAGCATGCATAAATCCCCTGCCGTGCATATAGGATGTGTGGACTGCCATGGGGGCAATCCAGATATATTTGTGCCAAGTGGAGCAGTAATAGGCTCAGCGCCATATGAAGATGCTAAAAACAAGGCCCATGTGCTACCTAAGTATCCAGAGATATGGAAAACCTCTGCAAACCCAGAGCGAACATACACTATTCTATTGAAGGAGAGTGCTGAATTTGTAAGGTTCTTCAATCCCGGTGACCTGCGTGTAGTCGAAGAAACATGTGGCGGGTGCCACTTAGATGAGGTGCGAAGGGTAAAAAAAAGCCTCATGACCACCACTGCTGTGTTCTGGGCAGCCGCTGCATATAATAACGGCATCATACCCCAAAAACGCGCTGTGTTTGGTGAGGCTTATAACCGTGATGGAAAACCTATAACAATTAAGAGTGTGCCTCCGCCAACAGAGGAGGAAATGGAGAAAAAGGGCTCAGTTCCTCAAATCCTTCCACTGCCTAGGTGGGAGATTACTCCGCCTGGAGATAATTTCCGGGTATTTGAGGACGGTGGGATTCTAATACCTTCTCTCTTTCCAGATATCGGAAATCCAAATCCCCTTGAGGAGGGTGGAAAACCAGACATAAGACAGAGTAACAGGGGACTTGGGACAGGGCTTCGCATAAGTGTGCCCGTTCTTAATATACATAAGACACGACTCAATGATCCACATCTCTCTCTACTCGGCACAAACGACCAGCCGGGGGATTACCGCTCAAGCGGCTGTTCATCTTGCCATGTCATATATGCTAACGATAGAGACCCCTATAATTCAGGCCCATATGCCATCTATGGCAATAGAGGCAAGAGTCAAACCATTGATCCAACGATACCTAAGGGGGAGTCAGCGCATCCCGTACGGCATGAATTTACTTCTGCTATCCCTACAAGCCAATGTATAGTATGCCACATGCACCAGCCAAACGTGTTCTTAAACACATATCTTGGCTACACGATGTGGGACTATGAAACCGATGGAGAGGCAATGTGGCCAAAGGAGCAGCGCTATCCAACAGACACTGAGATGTGGGAGGTACTGAGTAGAAACCCAGAAGGTGCTTCTGTAAGAGGACTCTGGGCAGACGTGGAGTTCTTGAGCAACGTACGGGATTTAAATCCAATACTTAAACATACACAGTTTGCCGATTATCATGGGCATGGGTGGAACTTCCGGGCTGTGTTTAAACGAGATAGAAAAGGGAATCTACTTGATGCCTTAGGGAATATAATTCCATTTGAAGAGGTGACATCCGAAAAGTTACAGCGTGCTATCAGAGAGACAACAGAAAACCCTGAAAATAGAATGGGAATTCCAGTACACCTAAAGGACATACACCTTGAAAAGGGAATGCACTGCATTGACTGCCACTTTGATCAGGATAATCATGGAAATGGGCAGCTACAGGGAGAGTATGCAAACGCAATTGAAATCGGCTGTATTGACTGTCATGGAACTATATGGAAAAAGGCAACCCTTAAAACATCAGGGGTAGCCGCTCCAGAGGGTGGACACGATCTGTCTCTTCTAAGGACACCAAAGGGTGACCGCCGTTTTGTTTGGAAGCAGGATAAACTCTATCAGCGCTCTATGGTAAATCCTGGTCTCGAATGGGAGGTTGTGCAGGTATTGGACAGTATTAATCCCAATTCCTCTCATTACAATGCAAAATCGAGGCTTGCGAAAACCATTACAAAAGACGGCGTAGCTTGGGGCAATGTGCCACCGCCAGGCTACGAGAAACTGCTCGCTCATCCTAACGAGAAGATGGAGTGCTTTACCTGTCATATGTCATGGACTACTGCCTGCGCTGGGTGTCACCTCCCGATACAAGCAAACTGGAAGGTAAAGATGAAACACTTTGAGGGGCAAGAGAACCGTAACTGGGCTACCTATAACCCCCAAGCAGTTCGAACTGACCAGTTCATCCTCGGGATTCACGGCGAAACCAAAGGGGGGAGGGTTGCCCCACTCCGCTCATCAAGCGCGCTCGTGCTTAGTTCCACTAATATAAACCGCGAGCGTATTTATACTCAGCAACCCCCAATGTCATCTGCCGGATTCAGCAGCCAGGCGTTTAACCCGCATTTCCCTCACACTGTGCGTACAACTGAAACCAAAACCTGTACAGACTGCCACATATCAAAAGAGAACGATAACAACGCATGGATGCAGTCTGTGCTTGGACAGGGAAGCAACTTTGTAAACTTCATCGGACGAAATGCCTGGGTCGCCTTGGGTGAGGGTGGTTTAGAGCCTGTGGCTGTTACCGAATGGGATGAGCCGCAGGCTGTAATAGGCAGCTACCTTCATAAGATTGCTTATCCCGATAACTATGCCAAGCACAAAGAAAAGGGAGATGAACTTGATTCCGTACATCACCATAGCGCCGAAAATGTCCTGAATATTCAACTACGAGGGGAGTATCTCTACACGGCGGATGGTTCGGGAGGGCTTAGGGTGTATGATGTAGCAAGCGTTGATAATAAGGGGTTCTCAGAGCGCATCGTTACAGCGCCTGTATCGCCCCTTGGACAGAACACACATGTAAAAACCAAATACGCTACTTCCGTGGGCCTACCGACCACTATGCCTGTTGACCCCACGCGTTGTTACCGTGTGGAAAGAGGAGGAAAGCCATTTGAGCCATCCGAGCCACTGCCTAAGGAGCCATGCAGGCCTGAGAATGGCGAGCAGAGGCTTCATGAGCTATATCGCTACGTTTATGTAACCGACAAATATGAGGGACTAGTGGTGGTAAATGTTGATACACTGTCAGACCGTGATCCCAAGAACAATTTTCTCAAAAGGGCGGGGACATTTAACCCTGATGGGGTTCTTAATGGCGCAAATAATATACAGATTGCTGGTAATTACGCCTACGTAACTGCCGATAATGGACTTATTATTGTCAGCATAGATAACCCTACAGAGCCTCGAGTTGTAGCGACAGTGAGTGCTCCGATTATTGTTAGTCCCAAGGCTCTTGCTATACAGTTCCGCTATGCATTTGTTATTGACAGTGATGGACTAAAGGTCATAGATATAACAGATCCCGAAAAGCCGCGTCCTGTGTCGGAGGCTACGGTTCAACTAAAGGAAGCTAATGATATTTATGTTGCCAGGACCTATGCATACATCGCAGGTGGCAGCAATGGGCTTATTGTAGTAGACATCGAGAAGCCAGAAAAGCCTTTTATAGACCAGATATATGATGCTGGTGGCAAGATAAATGATACGAGAGATGTTAAGGTTGGCGCCACGAATGCTAGCCTCTTTGCTTACCTGGCCGATGGAAAGAACGGTCTTAGAGTGGTACAGCTTACCTCTCCTGATAGAACACCTGGTTATGATGGATTTAGCCCGCGCCCAGCTCCTGAGCTTATCGCAACTTACCATACAGGGACGCCAGCGCTTGCTATCTCGAAGGGGCTTGACCGCGATCGCGCTGTGGATGAAAGCGGCAATCAGGTAAGCATATTTGGCCGTATTGGCTCAAGACCATTTAACCTGGAGGAGATGAAGAAGCTCTATATGATGGATGGAAAGGTATTTACTGTGACGGATGATCCTCCGAGTAAACCGCTGAAATTCTCGCTTCCTAAGGAGTAAGTAAAATGGCTAATACCAATTCTATTGTTTGATTGTGTATAAATTGTAGGGGTAGGTCTTGCACCTGCCCTAATAGGGCAACCGCAAGGGTTGCCCCTACATTCGAATGCACAAATATTTGATTGAATTGACAGAATACCACTTTATGGCTATTGACAATAATCTTGTAAGTTTGTATAAAGGAATTTAGCAATGATCCACAAGAACAGAATGAATTTCACCGTTATCATCTCGTTTCTTTCTATAACTTTAGTGTTAATACTTGTGTTTGGTCTTTTACCGTCACTCGGTGACATCAAGAAACCTAAGCCTAAAAAGGAAATTAAGGGGGATAAGTATATGGGGGCTGGCTCATGTGCTTCAAGCAACTGTCATGGCGCCGCAGAGCCTAGAAAACGGGCTGGCATTGACATTAACCAAAACGAATTTTCCATATGGAATATATACGATAAGCATAGGAAAGCCTTTGATGTGCTTCTTGAGCCTAAATCTCAGAGAATTGCTAGAAACTTGAGACTCCCTGACACGGCTGAAGAAAGTGAAGAATGCCTTGTATGCCATAGCACATATGTTCCCGCTGCTCTTTGGGGAAAGCAATTTGACCTTGCTGATGGCGTGAGCTGTGAGTCCTGTCATGGTCCCTCTGAGAAATGGCTAGGGCCTCACACAGCTAGCGATTGGAGTTATGAGAAATCCCTTGAATTGGGTATGTATGACACAAAAAACATCTTCACGAGAGCTAAAATATGCGTTGACTGTCATATTGGGGATGAAAAGAGATCAGTTGATCATGAGATGATAGCTGCTGGCCATCCCGATATTAACAAGTTTGAACTTGATACCTTCATCGCTTTTATGCCTCCCCATTGGAGAAAATCAGATGAGGCGGACGCCTGGGCTGATACCGAAATCTGGGGTGCTGGACAGATAGTAGCGCTCAAACAGGCGATGGAGCAGCTTGCAAGGCGTGCAGATAGCAAGGCTTGGCACGACTGGCCTGAGTTTTCAGAGTTCGATTGTTATTCATGCCATCATAATTTAAGAGATGATAGCTGGCGTCAAGTGAGAGGTTACGCTGAGACCCCCGGCCTTCCTCCATGGAATGCTTCCAGATATGTTGTTTTAAGACAACTTGCAAATAAGGTTTCTCCTGATCTGCGAAGTAGCCTCGATGGGGAAATCTCAACCCTCTCTGGTCTTCTTGATAGGGTCGGTGCCGGGGATTCGGAGCAAATCTCCTCATCAGCAATGAGTGTGGTCGAGTTAACGGACAGCCTAGAAGCTCAGGTCAAGGAATTAAAATTTGATGAAAATGTCACTTATGAATTGCTCATTAGAATCTCCGGTGATAGTGAATATATAGCGAATGCTGGGGTTCGTTCTGGTGAGCAAGCGGCTATGGCTCTAGAATCTCTATTTTTTACATACAGCAAAAATGTTCAGGGCTCAAATAATCAGCAAATTAGTGATGCAATAGCAGGGTTGTTTGATTATCTAGAACAACCGGAGAACTATCAACCTAGTAAGTTCAACAGTCGGATGAGAAATATAAACCGGCTTCTAAAGACTAATAAATAAATTTTTTTCTTAATTTATAGGGGATTATGAGTAATCTCCGTTACGATGAAGTAGTATGTTATGACCATATCAGAACATCCGTAAATCGTTTTCTTACGTATTAATTAATAAGATAATTTTTGTGCTTGCAACTGGATTAAACAATGTGATAGTATCACAATATTATAGGGATCGGAGTGAAGCTTGTATTGACTAAGTTATTCGAATTTAATTTATTCGAGGGAGGAGACAAACATGAATAAAATGAATCTATTCATTTATTTTTCCATAACTTTTTTATTACTTGTAGCATCCATATCATATGAGGATGTAGTAGCACAACAAGAACCCGCTGCCCAAGAAATAGAATATGTTGTTGTTAAAGGCGATACCTTAGGGAGAATTGCAAAGAAATTTGGGGTCACCGTCAAGGATCTATATAAGGCAAATGGCTTAACAAGTGATCTTATTATTCCTGGGATGAAATTAATTATTTCTGGTACTTCGAAGGCCCCAGAATATAGTAAACCCGCACCTGTTTCACCTGAGCAACCCCCAGTCACACCTGAAAAACCTGCTATGGTACCAGAAAAGGCCTCGGTTTCACCCGACCTTGTAGAATTCAAATGGGCGCTTGTTGCTCGCATTGATCCTGAAGGTCGGAATAAGGTAGTTAATATAGGGAAAGATGCTTTAGCAAAAGATTTCAAGCTCATTGTGACACCCGGGGATAAGGTAGGAGTGTACATTGAACCGGTTGAAAATGCCTATGTATATCTTTACTTGCTTGATTCTAGGAAAAACCTTGAACTTATATTTCCGACTAGCATGAATAAGAGTACTATACAGAGTGAATTCACACCTAGAAAAGGCACCTATATACCCGGCAAGTATGAATGGTTTACATTTGATGAAAACAGGGGCACAGAAATGTTCTACCTGATAGCCTCGAAGAATCGCCTTACTAAGCTTGAAGAGCTTACCAAAAGCTATATTGATGCGGATGAAGGAAACAAAGAATTCGCAAAACAAAAATTGTTAGATGAGATCACTGGTGTAAAAAAGGATATTGCTTTTAAGACTCCTCTGGAGAGACCTCTCTCATACGGTGGAATAATTCGTGGCCTTGAAATAGACATTGCTAGACTGGCTGTAGAGGTAGAAGCAGAAAACTTTTACAGTAAGACTATAAGGGTCATGCATGAATGATAGTAAGCGCAAACACAATATAAGAATAATCCTACTTGTGGTGGGATCATTTATCTTTGTAAACGCTATTTTTTTTCTCTTCTCCGATGTGTTTGACATACTGAATATCCGGATAAACGATCAATTATTCAAGCTTCGCTATCGAATAAAGGGACCCGAACCTGTATGGAATGGTGGGAAGAGTGACAAAAAATCTTATATCACTTTGATTGAGCTAGATGAGCGTGGATATAATAAGTTAGAAGAATTAAAAGATGATGTAGCCAACCAATCTTTCGAAGCAGATATTATAAATATTCTCAGAGACGCTCATGTCTCTGCAATCGCTTATGATACTGTATTTGCAACGGAGGCGCCTCAAGCTCTTATAGATGCTACATCACGTGCTAAAAATCTCTACTATCCTATTATTCTGGCCCCTGCTAATACTGCGGTGCAGACAAGGCTTGATGAAGACAACGTATTAAAGAAAAACTTATGGTATATAAAGGAAACTAGGCGCAGCAATCAAATCGATTCAAATATTTATGCAGCACCAAAGCCCGAACTGGCAATAGAAGCCAAGGGGATTGGGCATATTAATATCTTTCCAGATATTGACGGCGTATACAGGAGAGTTCCACTCCTCATCAAGCATGAGGGCGGCTATATTCCCAGCCTAACTCTGCGTATGGCAGCAGATTATCTTGGTGTAACACCAGCGCAAATAGAAGTGACTTTTGGTAAACACATATTTCTAAAAGGTGCCAAATTCCCAGATGGCAGTAAAAGTGATATAAAAATTCCGATTGATGATCAAGGCGATATGATTATCAATTTTGCGGGGAAATGGCTGGATGTATTTGACCATATATCGTTTATTGACATGCTTCAGGTTCTCGAGGATGAAGACCTTATCAAAGTTCTCAATAAGCGGATAGGAGATAACCTAGTCATAGTGGCTGATGTTTCGAGCCGCGGCAAGGATTTCGGGCCAGTTCCACTTGAGAACTTTTATCCTCTGAGCAGTATACACGCTAATGTTCTTAACTCGATACTTACTTTGAATTTTATCGATGATTTTAAGCCTTGGCAACAGCTTTTTATTAACCTTGTGCTTGTAGTGATTATCTGTGTCGCTGCTATTAAGACCCGTGCTCTAGTGTTCTCTGGTCTTACTGTCTTGATTTTTGCTCTTTTTATCGCGTTTGTACTCTGGCTCTTTTTATATAACAATACGCTGACAAATATGCTTTCTCCTTCTCTAGGGATTGTTTTTTCATTTATTTTTGTGAACTTATATCGTTATATGAGGGAAGAGCAGGAAAAGGCTTTTCTTTTCCACACATTTGAAAGCTACTTTGCCCCATCAGTGATGAATAAGATTCTTAAAAACCCTGAGAGACTTGAGTCCAGTGAAAGAAAGTTTCTTTCGGTCCTGTTCAGCGATATTTCAGGATTTACATCATGGTGTTCCACACGTGAACCTGAAGAGATACATCGCACTCTGAATGAATACTTCAGTGAAATGGCGAGAATTATATTCAAATATGAGGGCACAATTGATAAGTATATGGGCGATGGGATGTTGGCATTTTTCGGAGACCCAATAGAGTATGATGACCATGCTCTTAGGGCTGTAAAGGTAGCTATAGAGATGCAACAAAAGGCACGCGAGTTAAAAAAGCAGTGGGAAGTGCAGGGCAGACTACAAATACAGATGCGAATAGGTATCAATACTGGTGATGTAGTCGTAGGCAATATGGGCTCGAAAAGTCGTATGGATTACACGGTCCTTGGTTCAAATGTTAACTTAGCACAAAGGCTCGAGGTCAATGCCCCTATTGAGGGCATTTTGATAAGTGAGGCGGTGTATAGGGAGTTAAAGAAGGAGGAAGAGAAAGATAAAAATAAGGTTAAAAATATTAAGACAACATCTTATGGCAAAATAAACGTTAAAGGAATTTCTGAGGAGATCGATGTTTATCAGGTTGAAGTACTAGAGTCTGAGCCTGAATCCAAGTAGACTTGATAACACCTAAGCTATTTTGTCAGTTATGTACTCTGTTCCTTTGTAATTTAAAGTTACAGAGTAGCGACGATTCCAATTAAGGTTGTTAACTTAGACGAACCTATCATTATCTGTTTTTTGTTTTCTCTTCTCTATCGGCCAGTTGGCTAAATTAGGCGTAGTGTTATTTCAATATTTTGTGTGAGCTCCTCGGTGCTTTTGATTTATTATCATTTTATTGCACCTTTTACAAAACCATAAGGAGCTTTCACTGTAAGAAGATAAGCAGCTATAACTTATGCTTTATTGGGAGAAAGACCCACAGGTGGCGTTGGTGTGTATACTTTACATTTTACCCCGTTGGAAAATCAATCATTTTCCGCGACCTAACCATAATGCCTAGTCCAGGAATGCACCTGAACATTTTAGTATTCTTGAGCTCTATTCAACTTAATGATAGACAGGGCTCGTTGCTTTAACTTCAAGCTTAATGAGACCATAGTTTTTGTTTTTATTCAATCTATGAGATGAGGATATACACCGGGTCTAACCTTTAGCCTCGTTTTCATT
>Ga0209619_10002303_pt1 | contig 13833 bp, 12 predicted proteins | sample Rifsed16ft3_FD_184011 | JGI IMG/M metagenome (GOLD analysis project Ga0209619, IMG submission 184011) | Soil microbial communities from Rifle, Colorado, USA - sediment 16ft 3 (version 2) | ecosystem: Environmental > Terrestrial > Deep subsurface > Rock core/Sediment | place: Rifle, Colorado... | reverse complement strand
GCGTTTACAAACGAGTTTATTCCCTGATGTCTTTGCGAGGGAGCAAAGCGACTGAAGCAATCTCCAAGTTCTGAGGAGATTGCTTCGTCGGAAAGAGCACCTCCTCGCAACGACATCCAAGAATTTATGCCTCATATCCCCATTCTCACGATTCGCAACCTGAGCGCCGTATTTCCCGATGAAAACGGCGGCTTGAACGCGCTCGATCGAATTTCGTTTGACGTCCATCCGCGTGAATTTGTTTGTGTGCTCGGTCCATCAGGCTCCGGCAAAACGACTCTCCTGCGTATTCTTGCAGGTTTGATCCCTCCCACATCTGGTTCATTTAAGTTCGGTCATGGTGAACAGCCGAGCACTGGCATGGTCTTTCAACAGGCAAACCTTATGCCGTGGCGGACAGTGAGCGAGAACATTATGCTCCCGCTTGAGGTGAAGCAGGTGGATGAAGCCAACGCGCGCACCAAAGCGCAGGAAATGATCGAACTCGTTGGATTACAGGGATTCGAGAACAACTGGCCGCGTGAACTCTCCGGTGGGATGGCGCAACGCGTGGCGCTTGCGCGTGCGCTCATCCATGACCCTGACCTGCTCCTGCTCGATGAGCCGTTTGGCTCGCTGGATGCTTTAACCCGCGAACGCATGTGGACGGAATTATCCCGCATCTGGCAAATGCGGCAGAAGACCGTCATCATGGTGACGCACTCGATCAACGAGTCATTGTTTTTGGCAGATCGGGTTTTGGTACTGACACAACGCCCGGGCAGCGTGAAAATGGATTTGGAGGTTGACTTGCCGCGTCCGCGCAACGATGAAATTCGTTACACTCCCCATTTCGGGAAGCTGGCGAGGAAGTTGAAAGAAGCGATCGGGTAATTGATAATCCCTTCGGACAAAATAATGTGAAGGGATTATGTATTTGGCTTCCTGCCAGGGAGCGAGGTGGAATTGCAAAGTAACATCTTATTACCGCCTGTCTCATTGATTCCTCCACTTTTTGGATTAATTGCAGGCTGAAATTCAAACTTCCAGCCTGGATACGCATGTCAGACATGCGTGCGGCACTCTGTAACAGGTTTTACTCTTCGAGTATTCCTTCAAATGGTCTTATTGATTTCTTAGAATAGCATGCCATAATGAATAAAGCTTTTGCAAGGAGAGCAGTTGATGCGGATTTTAATCGTTGAGGATGAAGCAGGCGTTGCGGGATTCGTGGAGCAGGGGTTGACCGAAGCGGGCTACGCGGTGGATGTTGCACGTGACGGTTCCGAAGGTCTGGAATACGCACTTGGTTTTGAATATGATGTGATGGTTCTGGACATCATGCTTCCCAAAATGAACGGGCTCGATCTGTTGCATGAGATACGCGACAAGAGAGTCAAAGCGCCCGTTCTACTGTTGACCGCGCGCGATGGGGTGGATGATCGCGTTAAAGGTCTTGACGTCGGTGCGGATGATTACCTGATCAAGCCCTTTGCTTTCCCTGAACTGCTGGCGCGCATTCGCGCCCTGTTGCGCCGACCGCCATTGCAATCGGGGAACCTCCTTAATATGAACGACCTGGAAATGGATGTTACCCGGCGGGAAGTGCGCCGTGCCGGGAAAAAAATTGAACTCAGCCCGCGCGAGTTTTCATTGCTTGAGTTGCTTCTGCGCCATCCAAATCAGGTCCTTACACGGACTCAGATCGTCGAGCACGTCTGGAATTTTGACTTTTACGGCGACACAAATGTGGTGGATGTTTACATTGGTTACTTGCGCCGCAAAATTGACAGTGGGTTTGTTCCGCCGCTTATCCAAACTGTTCGAGGTGTCGGTTACCGGCTAAGTGATGCTCAAGATGATTGATTTCCTGAAATACCGGATACCTATTCGTGTGAAGTTGACTCTGTGGTACGTCCTGCTTCTTGCTGCCACGTTTATCGTTTTCGCTGTTTATTTGATCTTTCGTTTCCAATATAGTTTGAGAAGCGCCATTGATTCATCACTCCAAATCACGGTTTCCAACACGATTGCCTCATTGGACAAAGAGGATTATCGCGACACGAACTTGCTGACTTTCAACCTTTCCGGAGGATCGCAGGTTGGAAATCCCAATTTTGTTATGCGCCTGATCTCTGCTCAAGGTGAGGTTTGGGATACTTCTAGCGATGCTCAAAGCATATCATTTTGGGGTCCGGCTGAAGCGGGATATACCACGCAAATGGATTTGGAAAATGAAGATGAATGGCGGGTCTTCAGCCAGCCAGTTTTAGATTCAACCGGGGAAACCATCGGCTGGGTACAAGCGGCGCAATCCCTGAGCCCTGTAAACGACGCGGTGGAAGACCTGCGCGCCCAGCTGTTTTTGGGGATTCCCCTCATATTGCTCTTTGCCGGGTTTGGTGGATATTTCCTGGCAAACCGTGCCCTGCGCCCGATTCAACAAATCACAAACACCGCCCGGGAAATCACTGCGCAGGATTTATCCAGAAGGCTTGCCTACCAGGGGACCATGGACGAAGTCGGCTCACTGGCCAAGACTTTCGACCAAATGCTGGAACGGTTGCAGTCCTCGTTTGAGCGGGAGCGGCGGTTTACCGGCGACGCCGCTCATGAGTTGCGTACTCCGCTAACCGTGCTCAAAGGGCAAATCGAGGTCACATTGAATCGCAAGAGGAATCCTGCCGAATACGAAAAGAAATTGCAGGAACTATCTGCACAGGTGGAGAGGTTGATCCGTTTGAGCAACGGGCTTCTATTCCTCTCACGCTCCGACCAACACCAACTCACGTTCGAACCTGCTGATATAAATTTGTGTGAATGGCTGGAAGTACTCATCGAGCAGTTCCAGCCTCTGGCTCGTGAAAAGAGATTACAGATAAACACGAATATCCCCGAGGAACTCTCTGTATATGGCGACAGCGACCACTTAATTCGTTTGTTTATGAATTTGCTTGAGAATGCTCTAAAGTACGCGTCCGCTGGCGGCCAAATCACCGTAACAGCCGTGAAAAAGCCTGGTGAGACCCAGGTGATCATTCACAATACAGGACCGGGCATTCCACAGCAACATTTTCAACATCTGTTTGAGCGTTTTTATCGCGTGGACGCCGATCGTTCCAGTCAGACGGGGGGAAGCGGGCTGGGGCTGGCCATTGCCCGCGAAATCGTGCGCCTGCATGGAGGTGATATTGATGTACAGAGCGAACCGGGTCAGGGGGTCACGGTTACCGTGCACCTGCCCTCGCCAACAAAGTGAGAATATTTATGAATGAACATTACCCTTTTCTTGGTTGTCTTATGCAGAATCATACACAATATGAAAGGAGATTACGATTATGATTGAAACGAAAGATTCCAAAGCATTTAGCCCGCCACGTCAAATCCTGGTGGCCGAAAACCTGCGAAAGTCCTACGGGCCGAGGCGTGCATTGCAGGGATTAACCTTCTCCCTGAAGGCAGGGCGGATCCTGGGTTTCCTCGGCCCGAACGGCGCAGGCAAGACAACGTCGATCCGTATCCTTACGACCATGCTGGAGCCTGAAGCGGGCCACTTTACGATAGACGGCATTGGTTCTGAACACCCGGAGCAAATCCGGCGCAGGATCGGCGTCCTTCCGGAAAACCTCGGCTTTCCCCGGCAAATGACCGGGTTCGAATACCTGGTCTACTATGGCCAGCTCTACGGGCGGACGGCTGCTGAGGCAAAAGAAAACGCCCTCAGGCTGCTCGAAGATGTAGGCCTGCAACAAAGAGGCAAATCGCTGATCGGCAGCTACAGCCACGGGATGCGACAAAGGATTGGCATTGCGCGCGCCCTCGTCAACGATCCGGTGGTCGTCTTCCTCGACGAACCTACTTTAGGGCTCGACCCAAGAGGCCAACAGGAGTTGCTCGAACTGGTGCAGCGGATCGCGCGCGAGCGCAACACCGGCGTTGTTTTGTGCAGTCACCTGCTCTCGGAAATTGAAGGCGTCTGTGATGATGTGGTCATCCTGAACGTTGGCCAGATCGTTGCCAGAGGCTCCGTGGCCCAAGTCATTAGCCGGGTCCAGCAAAACATCATCCTGGGCAATGCCCTGCGGGTTCAGGTTCTGCCTGACTCGCTGGCAGAAGCACAACAGGCTTTGGAAGCCATGTCGAATATCATGAAGGTCACTCCCATAGGAGAGCTGGAGGGCTGGCTGCGGTTGGAACTCATAGGGGCAACCGACGGGGATGCGACGAACGTCCACCAGCTCAACAACAAGATCCTGAGCATACTGATCCGCGCCAGGATCCCGATCCTGGGTTTTGAGGTCGAAGGCAGCCGGCTGCAGGATGTTTTCCTACACTTAACCGAAGAGGCAATCCAATGAGCACCCTACAAAACGCATCTCTGAGCAAGATCAAAGTATCTGCATCCGCTTCGCCAGCCTGGTGGCTTGTGTTCAAGCGGGAAATGGCAGACCTGTGGATCGGCGGCAAGGCCTTCAACCTCATGTTGATCTACAGCGTTGTGCTGGGAGTGATGGTGTACATCTACTCCTTCAACACCGAACTGAGCCTGATCCCTCCCAAGGAAGCCACGTATGAAATGTTGAAGAACGCCATGGCGGTCAGCATGTTCGTTGGCCTGATCATCGGAGCCGACAGCCTGAGCGGCGAGCGCGACCGCGCCACCCTCGAATCGCTTCTGCTCACGCCAGCCAGTCGCCGCCAGATCATCGTGGGAAAGTTTCTGGCCTCCATTTCAACGTGGCCGGCAGCCTTCGTGATCGCGATCCCGTACCTGTTCGTACTGGCGCAGGGCGATGAGGTTTTGGGACCTGCGCTGTTCTGGGGTGGCCTCACTGGAACTATATTGGTCATCGGCTACACCGCCGTTGGAATGCTGATCAGCTTTTGGTCAGGCAGCAACAAAGTCAGCTACTTCATCAGCCTCGGCGTTTACGCGGTGCTGCTCGTGCCCGCAGAATTGCCCGGGAAGTCGGCTGGGGCTGCCGGACAGTTCATGCAATGGATCAACCCGATGGCGGCCGTCAACCATTTCCTCTCGAAGCATCTCGTGAATTATCGAAGCGTGGCTGAGGTCGGAACCTTTCTTACAACTTCCATCGTGCTGGCCGTCCTGTCCTTCGGGACGCTCCTTTTGGTAGGCTCGGGTCTCCGTCTCGAAGCGGGCCGAGGCAGCAAGGTTTGGGCGAAGCTCGGACGCGCAATCGGCCTGTCCGTGATCGCCGGCCTGCTGGTGGCTTCCCTCCTGCTTGCCTCTCCGGCATATGCCTTCCAGGGAGAGCAGGATCTCACCATCACCATTGACGGTGACTACAAACTGGTGAAGACGGGAGATAAGGTCGAGTTCAACACGCTGGTAACGAACAACGGCTCACAGGCCTCTCCCGCCTTGATCGTGGCCATGAATATCATCAATCTTGATGCAGCTGGTGACGTGGTCGATCCCGAGGACTGGTCACCACAACGCACGCAGTACATGCAATCCCTGGCGCCGGGTGAATCTCTCAACCAGGGCTGGATCGTCAACACGATCCTGGAAGGCGATTACATGGTCTACATGGTCCTCGTCCCTGAGCCAGCGGCTGCAGAGACCACCAGCCACCCGGTTGCCAGTTCGGGCATCCACCTGACGGTGGCGCCATTTACCCGGCTCAATCCCGGAGGCGTCCTGCCGTTTGCGATCGGAGGCCCGATCTTATTGCTAGTCATTACCTATTTCGTCTATCGCCGTCGACGCCAGCAAATCGACCTGGGCGGTTCCGAGTGAACCTGCTGGAATATATCTATCTATCTGGAGGCATCTAATGAAACACATCTATCGTCTGTTTATTGCAATATTGATTATTGCCGGTCTGCTTTCGGCCTGCGCGCCGAAGTCAACAAACGTTGAGAAAATCAAACCCTACCAACTCGAGGTTATTGAAGGGTCAGACTTCCAACGCGTGATACTGACCGAGAAAGCGTCCCAACGGCTCGACATCCAGACCGCGCCCGTTCGTGATGGGAATATCATTCCCTATGCTGCGGTGCTGTATGGTTTGAATGGCGAGACCTGGACATATACCAACCCTGAACCGCTGGTCTTCGTCCGGCAGTCTATCGTTATCGACCACATCGAGGGTGATAGCGCGTTTCTGTCCGAAGGGCCAGACACTGGCACGGCGGTCGTGATCATCGGAGTGGCCGAGTTATACGGCGCCGAGGTCGGGGTTTCAAAATAACTGCACCGGGAGGTGTACTATGCGCTGGATTGTTCAAACAAGCTTACGTTTTCGCTATCTGATCGTTTTTCTCGCCGTGGCGTTGATGGTCTTCGGTGTTGCCCGGTTGAGCAACTCATCGGTAGATGTTTTTCCTGAGTTCGCGCCGCCCAAAGTGGAGATCCAGACCCTCTCCCTCGGGCTTTCCCCCTCCGATGTGGAGGAATTGGTCACCATTCCGATGGAGCAGGCGCTGGTCGGGTTGCCCGGACTGGATGTGATGCGCTCCAAGTCGGTTTCCGATCTCTCACAGATCGTTCTGATCTTCAAGCCCGGAACCGACCTCATCTTTGCACGGCAATTGGTCGCAGAGCGTATGGCCACGGTCACTTTGCCCACCTGGGCTGCCCCGCCTTTTATGATCCAGCCTCTATCGTCGACCAGCCGGGTCATGAAGATCGGGATTTCCTCAGACGAACACGACATGAAGGACCTGTCGATGATCGCCTATTGGAAGATCCGCTCGCGCTTGATGGATGTACCCGGTGTTGCCAATGTCCCCATCTGGGGTGAGCGGATCAAAATGCCGCAGGTACAGGTCGACGCGCAACGGTTACAGGCTTACGACGTTACGCTCGATGAGGTCATGGACGTGACTGCCGATGCCCTGGACGTTGGGTTATTGTTCTTTTCCGAAGGAGCGTCCATCGGCACCGGCGGGTTCATCGAGTCGCCCAATCAGCGGCTTGGGGTCCGTTCCGTCTTGACGATCAGGACACCGGAAGACCTGGCTCAAGTACCTATCAATGATCGAAAGAAGCCCGATGGCACACCATTGCTTCTGGGCGACGTAGGAGATGTTATCTGGGGTACCTGGCCGCTCGTCGGGGACGCGGTCATTAACAACGGTCTGGGCCTGATGTTGATCGTCGAAAAGCTGCCCTGGGCGAATACCCTGGACGTGACGAATGGCGTGGAAGCAGCGTTTAAGGAAATGCAACCTGGCCTTAAAGGCATCGATGTTGACACCACCATCTTCCGGCCGGCGACTTTCATCGAGCAGTCAATCGACAACCTTACCGAATCACTTCTCGTCGGTGGTGTGCTCGTAGTAATTGTGCTGCTCTTCTTCCTCTACGAGTGGCGCGTTGCCTTGATCAGCGCCACGATCATCCCCTTGTCTCTGATGGCCGCCCTGCTTGTGCTCAACCTGCGCGGCGCGACCATCAACGTGATGACCCTGGCAGGGCTGTCGATAGCTGTCGGTGCCGTCGTGGATGACGCGATCGTTGGTGTCGAAAACGTTGTGCGGCGTCTGCGTCAGCTTCGCAAGGAGAACAGCACCCAGTCAACGGCGAGCATCATTCTGGAGGCTTCACTCGAAGTGCGCGGTCCTATCGTTTATGCTTCGCTGATCGAAATCTCAGCACTGCTGCCGGTCTTCTTCCTGCAGGGCCTGTCAGGTGCATTCTTCCAGCCGCTGGCTATTGCCTACGTAGTGGCAGGATTGGTTTCCCCGTTCATTGCCCTGACCGTCACACCGGCCATGGTCCTGATCCTGCTGTCCAATGCGCCTGTTGAGCAGCGCGAATCTCCCGTTATTCCGTGGCTGCACCGTGTCTATGACAGGGTGCTCGGGCGGACTCTCCTAAAGCCAGTTCTGGCATACGCCACGATCGGAGTAATTGTGCTAGCCGGCGTGGGAGTGACGCCGGGCCTCGGGCAGGAACTTCTGCCTTCCTTCAAGGAACGGGACTTCCTGATGCACTGGATCACCAAGCCTGGCACGTCCCACCCGGAAATGTGGCGGATCACGGCTCAGGCCTGTCGTGAACTTCTGACGATCCCGGGCGTGCGCAACTGCGGCTCCCACATTGGGCAGGCCGTCATGGCAGATGAACCGTACGGTATCTATTTCACCGAGAACTGGATCAGCGTGGATCCTTCAGTCGACTATGACAAAACTCTGGCCGCCGTTCAGGAGACGGTTGATGGCTACCCGGGGCTGATCCGCGACGTGCAGACCTATCTGAAAGAGAGAATCCGCGAAGTGCTGACGGGCTCGAGCGATACCGTCGTCGTGCGCATCTACGGCCCCGAGCTGGAAGTGCTGCGCAGCAAGTCCGACGATGTATTGGCTGCCCTGGAAGGGATCGACGGGGTCGTGGATTTGAAGAAGGAAGCCCACGTTGATATACCACAGATAGATATTGAGGTAGATCTGGTCAAGGCGCAACAGTATGGGCTCAAGCCAGGTGATGTCCGCCGGGCGGCGGCCTTCCTGATACAGGGAGAAGAAGTCGGCGACCTGTTCGTCGGTGGGAAGACCTACGATGTGAACGTGTGGAGTACGCCCCAATCGCGTGACAGCCTGAACGATATCGAGAACCTTTTGATCGATACACCCAGCGGCGAACGTGTGCGCCTGGCGGATGTGGCCAGCGTGAAAATTGTGCCGGCGCCGAACGTGATCGAGCGTGAGGGCCAGTCGCGGAAAATCGACGTTTCGGCCAACGTGAAAGGACGTGATCTTGGCTCCGTAGCCGAAGATGTTGAAGAGGTCGTCAGGCAAATCGAGTTACCGCTTGGCTATCATGCCGAGCTGTTCGGCGAGTATGCAGAGCGGGAGGCTGCCTCACAGCAATTATTGCTTGCCGGGGCCGTCGCGGTGATCGCGATCTTCTTCCTCCTGGTTACCTCCTTTGGGAACCTGCGCCTGGCGACACTTACCTTCTTTACCCTGCCCTGGGCGCTGGTGGGCGGCGTGCTGGCAGCGTACTTCAGCAGCGGCATCCTCTCACTGGGTTCACTGGTCGGTCTGCTTACAATCCTGGGCATCGCCACCCGCAACGGCATCATGATGATCAGCCACTTCCAGCATCTGGAAGAGGTGGAAGGCGAACCCTTTGGGCCGGCGCTTGTCCTGCGCGGGGCACGTGAACGGATTGCGCCTATTATGATGACTGCGCTAACAACCGGGCTGGCCCTCGTACCCCTGGTGATCGCCGGCGCTATTCCCGGCCAGGAGATCGAGCACCCAATGGCCATCGTCATCCTGGGTGGCCTGGTCACTTCCACCCTGCTCAACCTGCTCATTGTACCCACCCTGTATCTGCGTTTTGGGAAGCCCCGCCAGAGCGCCCCACAGGCAATTTGATCGGGCTTGAGTCGTATAATAGGATAGCTTCTCTCTGGAACACATTCCAACGCAGAAGCTATTGCCATAGAATCAGTAGACCGTCGACCACAAAATACGGTCTACTGATTCTACGTTCGGTCTTTCGAAGAAAGGAGTTAATTATGCGGCATTTTCACTTTATCCCCATGACAGTTATGTTAATACTGATGATATTTGTTTCGGCATGTAGTAGCAAGCCTGCCCCGGAGGCAATCGCAGAGTTCAAGGACTTTGACCCCGGCAATTTCGATAGTCCAACAGATATCAACAACAAATGGATGCCTATGCAGCCAGGCACAAAGTGGGTGTACGAAGGGACAGCAGTTGATGAGGATGGGAACAGCTTTGCTCGTCGCATAGAGTTCACTATCACAGATCTGACCAAGGAGATCCAGGGAGTTCGCACTGTGGTTGCCTGGATCGTAGATTACAACAATGATGAGGTAATAGAGAAGGAGCTTGCCTTCTATGCACAGGATAATGACGGCAATGTTTGGTATCTGGGTGAGCACCCGGAGGAATTCAAGGATGGGAAATTTGTCGATGCTCCAACATGGATCGCCGGTCTTGAAGATGCGAGGGCAGGAATCAAAATGATGGCAGAGCCACAGGTGGGGATGGCTAAGTATTATCAAGGATGGGGTCCCGCAGTGGAATGGTCGGACTATGGGGATGTGCAAAAGATAGGCCAGGAAACCTGTGTTCCTCTGGACTGCTACAAGGACGCGATGGTGATTGCCGAGTCCAGCCTGGGAGAAGTGGGCGCTGCGCAGTTCAAATACTATGTATCCGGCGTGGGCGAGGTTCGAGTCAACTGGGGCGGCCAGGATGCTACACAAGAAGCGTTAGTGCTGGTCAATCTTGAGCATCTCAGCCCTGAGGCCCTGGCGGAGATCCGTGCTGAGGCGCTGGCATTGGAGAAACATGCTTACGAGGTAAGCGCGGATGTGTACGGTAAAACCTCGCCAATGGAATAATCCATTAGAGTCGAGAAGTCTTCAAATGAGATTGAGAACTAAATCCCGAACATTGGCTTTATTCGCCGCTACTGGAACTCTCGTTCTGGCTTTGCTCTCCGCGTGCGCAAGTGGGCCAGCCTCCGCGCCCGTGATCAACACTGCGGTGCCTGAGACAGTGGGAGGCGGCTCGCCATCTGAAGTCATCGTCTACGCGTCGGATCTATCGTCGGATGCCCTGGTTGAACTCGACTTCATAGATGACTCCGACTCGCCCGGTGGCAACTTGATCGGACTTCCCAACACCGGAGATGAACTTGATCCCCCTCCCGAAAAAGATCCCCATGCAACTTTTAAGGTGCAGGTCCAGAGCGGTATCCCTTACCGTTGCTGGATTCATATGAAAGTCGGAGCGCCGAAGGGTAGATCACAGGCGAACCTGATCTGGGTGCAATTCTCGGATTCAGTCGACCAGGCCAGCAAGGCGGTCTTCAGGCCGGGCACGAACAGTTATCTGACTGCGCAAGGTTCTGAGCAGCAGGGCTGGGCGTGGGTAGGGTGCGATGCCTCAGGCTCCGGGGCTTCTGAGCCACTGGTTTATTTCCAGGCCAGTGGTGAGGTCACGGTACGATTGCAGGCCGGGGCAGAAGGAGTTGGGTTTGACCAGTTTATCCTAAGCCCTGCAAAGTTTCTTAATACGCCCCCCTCCGTGCCAATTGTAGAGAAATAGAATCAAAAAACCCGGTGTCGATCATTAGACACCGGGTTTTTGTATCGTTTTAAAGATTATGGACTGCGGTCGATGAATGTGCTGACGGCCGCCGCGAGAGCGATAATGCCTCCGAGGGTTGAGAAAAAGCCCTTATCAAGGGCGGGAATGAACGTCTTCAACCCAAACCACAGGAAGAACAGAATCGTGCACCAATCGGCAATAGCAGACATATCCATGATTTTTCTCTCCTTTGTGATGAATTGTAATCGTTATATTCAAGCCCGGCATAAGATTTCCTATCTCTCGAAGATATATCCCACACCGTGGACAGTCAGGATATAACGCGGGTTTTTGACATTTTCCTCGATCTTGTTTCGGAGATGCGAAACATAAACGTGGACATAGTCAATGCTTCCCATATATTGATCACCCCAAACATTGGAAAGGATGTGGTTAAAAGTTAATACCTTGCCCGCATTGCGCGCCAGATAAACTATCAGGCGGAACTCAACGGGAGTTAGCTTAACTCTCTTCTCATCCACCAGAACGTGGTGCCTTTCAATATCGATACTCAGGTGGCCGTTATTGAACTCAAAATTCGGGCCAGGGGTATTTCCATTTGCGCTGCGGCGCAAAACTGTCTTTGCACGCGCCATCAGAACTTCTGCATTGAAGGGCTTTGTTAGAAAATCATCCGCGCCAGCCTCCAGCCCGCGGAGCATCTCCTGCTCCTCATTTAGAGCTGTTAACATGATGATCGGAGCATTCGATACCTGGCGGATTCTTTGACACACCTCAAACCCGTTCGTGCCTGGCATCATCACGTCCAGTACGATCAGGTTTGGGTTGCAGGTAAACAACTTGCTGATACCTTCCAGACCATCGCGAGCTGTGAAAATATGAGCTCCGGCTTTTTTAAAGAGCAGGCCAGCCAGATGAAGGAGGTCAGCATCGTCATCAATGAGAAGAACTTTTTGGTCAATCATATTTCCATCCTATACAAATAAAACTATTACGATTCACTCTTCCAGATTCCAGCACAACACGTATCAGAGAAAACACAATTCGATACGCTGGTCATCGTGAAAATCAAAAATAGTTTTTTCTACCAGTAATGCAACTACACTGCGAAGAGCAGCACACTCTAAAAATGGAAGAGGCTGATCACAAATATGTCTGAACAGTCATTATGCCACCTCCTCCAAAATCTTAAAATAGGCGACAGTTTTCTCCAGGCCCTCTTCGAGAGTGACCGTTGGAGCCCAGCCTAATTCCTTTTTAATTTTGGAAGCATCCAGATAGATATGGCGAGTTTCGCCCACTTTGGCGGGAGCGTATTGAACCGGCAGAGTGTAACCTGTGATTTTTTCCAGTGTCGAAAAGATATCGTTAATCGAAGTAGGCCGGCCCCAGCCCAGGTTGTATATTCCCGGCTGGTGATCGATTGTGAGTGCAAGGTGATTAGCCCGGGCACAGTCACCTACATAGACGAAATCCCGCGTCTGATTTCCGTCTCCATTGATGATCACCTGCTCACCCGCAAGCATTTTTCCTGTGAATATAGCCACAACACCCGCCTCACCATGTGGATCCTGCCGGGGCCCGAAAACATTGGGATAGCGAAGCACTGTATACTTCAGACCATAGTTTACATAATGCATGTACAAATAATGTTCAACTGTATGCTTGCTGGCGCCGTATGGGCAGATCGGGTTGACAGGATGCGTTTCATCACATGGAAGCTGTTCTGGTTCGCCGTATGCGGCTCCGCCAGTCGAAATGTAGAGGAAGCGCTTTACCTTGAATTCCCTTGCGTGTTCGATGAGGTTGATCGAACCGAGGATATTAACATCTGCGTCAAACAATGGTTGGGCCACTGAACGGCGCACATCCATCTGGGCCGCATGGTGACTAATATAATCGGGTTTTTCAGCTTCGAACACCTCACGGATCTGCGGACTGCGAATATCCATTTGATAAAACTTCGCGGCCGGGTTCAAGTTTGAGGCGTGTCCGGTGGACAGGTCATCGAGAACGACAACCTCATATCCTTGAGTGACAAACAAATCAACCACGTGTGAACCAATAAAACCGGCACCACCAGTAACGAGTATCTTTGTCATAAGGCTTCCTTTCAGTAAGTGTTTACATTCATTATAGCGAAATCGAAGCGCCGTTTCAACCTATTGGCGAATTACCTGTCCTGCCTGCCATGCGGTGAACAGATTCATTCATTAGTCTGCTCAACCGGAACATCCGGCGCAGCAACGGGAACTACTTCATTTTGGAGCTCCTTGCGTTTGGATTTTCGAGTCCGTTTCTTTTTTTGTTGAACGCTGGTTTCCTTGACATAAGCCTCACTATCTAAAGGGGGTGATTCAAGGTTTTCACTTGCAGGTATAGTCGCGTCGCCGAGATCTTGCATTTGGACCTCGTCAATGCGGGCCTTCTCGCCCTCCAAATCAGACGTTTCAAGGTTTTCATTTGCCGGTATGGCGGAATCGCCCAGGCCGGAGATTTGGGTCTCATCGACAACGGCTTCCTCACTTTCTAAACCAGACACTTCAAGGATTTTATTTATGGGTGTAGCTGAATCGCCCAGGTCATGAAATTGGGTCTCATCAACGGTGGCTTTCTCGCTCCCTGAATCAGACATCTCAAGGTTTTCATCTGTGGGCGTGGTGGAATCGTCCAGATCACGCATTAGGATCGGCTTCTTATGGTTTGTCCTCTTGGCAGTTTTGCTATCATGCGGAATATTGGTTTTTGTTGCTCTGCTCCCATTGCCTGAACCAGAAATTTCAAGGCTTT
>Ga0209619_10002301_pt1 | contig 13835 bp, 9 predicted proteins | sample Rifsed16ft3_FD_184011 | JGI IMG/M metagenome (GOLD analysis project Ga0209619, IMG submission 184011) | Soil microbial communities from Rifle, Colorado, USA - sediment 16ft 3 (version 2) | ecosystem: Environmental > Terrestrial > Deep subsurface > Rock core/Sediment | place: Rifle, Colorado... | reverse complement strand
GCGGGACAACGCGGAAATTGCTGAATGCCTTTTGCCCCCATTTGAGGAACTCGTAGCGTTCGCGGTTGCGCTGGAACTCCATTTCCGTATTGCGTGTGAGCGCGTCGGCTGTCGCGAAGAAATCCACTTGAATGGAATGGTCAATCACCAAATCCACAGGCACAAGCGGATTGATCTTCTTCGAGTCACCACCGAGACGAGCAACTGCCGCGCGCATCGCGGCGAGGTCCACCACCGCGGGGACTCCCGTGAAATCCTGCATGACGACGCGGGCAGGCAGGAATGGAATGCCGGGGCGGTCGCCTTTGGGCGTCCATGCGGCGATATTCTTTACATCGTTCTGTGTGATCTCCTTGTCATTGCATTGACGGAGGGCGGCCTCAAGCACGACTCGGATCGAAAACGGGAGCCGCTTGAGAATGGTCAGACCTGCTTTTTCCAGCGCGTCCAGGCGATAGATGACGTAGTCCTTATCCCCAACGTTTAATAGTTCACGTGCGTTGAAATAATCTTTCACTGTGTCTCCTTTGGCGTGTGATTTACCCCTCACCTATAAGGCAAGGGAACACACCACAAAATCAGGAAGAATACACCGTTCGTGCCGCGAATACTGGCGGCACGTGATTTGCTTAGCAAATCATGCGAGACGGCAAAGGAGCGCCTTTGATACCCTCGGGGTCTTTGTGGTGATATTCATAATTTCAGGTCTTTATTAAGTTGCTGTACTAAATTCCTTTTTTCATTCTCAGCCAGGAACCCTGCCTGCGCCGCGGCCATGATGCGTTCCTTCAATATGCTTTGCGGCATCTGCAGGTCTTTGCAGGCCGTATAGTATTCGTGGCTCAATGTGATGCGCGAGATGCTGGGATCATCGGTGTTGATCGTTACATTCAAGCCCGCTTCCACCATACTCATCAATGGGTGTGTATCAAGAGAATTAACAACACCCGATTGGTAGTTGCTTGTAACACAGACTTCAAAAGCTGTGCCGCGTTCACGCGCCAGTGCAACGATGTTTTCATCTTCCAGCACGCGCACGCCATGACCGATACGTTCCGCACCAATTTCTTCGATGGCTTCTTTCACATGCCGGGCAGGTCCCCATTCTCCTGCATGGATGGTCACATGCAGACCGGCTTGTTTTGCTTCCTTGAATATCCCATAAAATGGCTGCGAAGGGAATTCTGCCTCATTGCCAGCCAGATCCATTGCAACAATACCATCTTCAATATACTCTGCCGAAATCCAGGCGACCTGTTCAGCCAGGTCCGTGCCTTCATGGCGGTTCACCGAAGCGATCAAGCGCACGATCACATTATGCTTCTTTGCAGCATCTTTTGCACTGGTCATTACCCAGTCGATCACGTCCTGCAGAGGGAAGCGCTCCGCGCGGCTGAGTGCAACGGGTGTGAAGCGTAATTCCAAATACCGCACATTGTCCTTCGCTGCATCTTCAATCGCTTCCCGCGTGATGCGGTGGATGGCATCTGGCGAACGATAGAATAAGCGCAGCGTATTGAATTTGGATAAAAAATTCTGAAAGGTGAATTTATCTTCTTCCTGCACCTGCACCAGAGTGCTCAATCGCAGGACGTCGGCAGGGAGGGTAATACCGTGCTGGCGCGCGATATCAACCATGGTATCCAGTCGCAATGAGCCTTCCAAATGACGATGTAACTCCACCTTGGGAAGGGCGCGATATGTGTTCAGTGAAGCTGTGACTCGCTCTACCATACTTCTAATATACTAGTGTCGTCGCCGTTTCCTTTTCTTACTGCTTTCCATTTCTGTGGTCTGTGTTGCCGTAGGGGGTGTAGCGGTAGTCTCAACAGGCGAAATCTCGACGGGCCTGGGCCGATAAGCGAACACTCTGCTGATCACCAGCCCTCGAATATCTTCCACTAACTGTGCGAACATTTCAGAAGCCCTGCCTTTGTATTGTACCAGCGGGTCACGTTGTGCGTAAGCCTCCAGACCTATCGAAACTCTCAAGGCTTCGATACGGGTCAAGTATTCCACCCATAGCTCGGATGTTGCGCTAAGCAGCAGCTGGCGATGGACCTCGTTCAACACATATCTTCCAATCGACTCGACCAGGGCCTCCCGGTCGGACTCCCCGAGGCTGGCCACCGTTTCATTGAGTCTGTCCTCCCCAAAAGCCATCTTCGCCGCCGAACCGAAATCGGCGAGCCGTCCCGCGTTGGCGGCGAGACGGGCATACTCACTTTGTCCCCATGCAAAGCGCAATGCTGCCTCCGCCTCTTCCAAATGATCCATTACCTCCTCAACGACTTGATCCACTTCGCGGCCCTCCAGCAATTGCGAAACGAGGAAGACATAACTGAAGCGGCCGAAAACCTGTTTTACCTGGCGGTGAGTCTTCTGGTCAAAGACTGTGCGTGCACCCTGTGAGAGTGAAAGCAATAACTGTAGTTTGGTTGTGTCATTCAAGCCCTGCCCTGCGACCGTAGGGAGTGTCGAAGGGTCACGCGGCATGAGACCGGCAATATCGCGCGCGATCTGGCCATTCTCTCCAACCAATCGTTCGCGGCGGCTTTCCAATGCCTTTTGTGCGGCTTCGAGAATTTTGTCCGCGGCGTCATCCCAGCTTGAGAATTCGAACTTCTCACCCAGTGATTCACCGATGCGATTCTGGATAGCGGCGATCACGCGCGATGCATACAGCGCGGTCAAATTTGCAGAGACGAGAGACCGGATATCCTCTCTTACGTCTGTCGGGTCCTCATCCAGCGCACGCAGCTGCTCATTGTTGAGTCTCAACTGCATCCCAACCAGGTTATTGATCTCCTCCAGCACCTTTTGTGGGCGCGGCGTTTCTTCCATATCGCGCAAGCCGTCAAAGAAGGTATCGACTGTATCTACTCGCCCGGAGATTTGCGCTTCGAGGCCTTCTTCAGTTTTATCGATCAAGTTCTCAATGGCGCGCAGGTGATGCACATTTTCCTCCTGCAGGGCGCGCGAGATCAAGTCCATGGTCGAACGCTGCAAGTCGTCAGATTGATTTAATTCCTTGAGAAGCAGAGACAAGCCGAAGCTAGGGAAGAGGCGCTCGCCGGTCATAAATGGCGGCTGCACCTGTTCAAGCCAGGCGATCAATTTCCATGGCCCTTCCTCGTCGGTAAGCCCCGTGCTTACGCGTTGTTTGACTTCCAGATCCAGCATTTCGGCGATGTCATCACCAAGATCCTCCTTCACAAAGATGCGGTCGCGCTGGCCGTAGATCTGCGCACGCTGCTGGTTGAGCACATCATCATATTCGAGCAGGTGTTTGCGCACATCGAAGTTGGCACCCTCGATGCGGTGTTGCGATTGTTCGATGACGTTTCCAACAAGTCGCGCCTCCAGAGGCAGCGAGTCGTCCACGTGCAAACGTTCCATGAGATTGCTCACCTGCGAGCCGCCCTGCAAACGCATGAGATCATCCTGAAGCGACAGGTAAAAACGTGAAGATCCAGGGTCGCCCTGGCGCGCCGCACGACCGCGCAACTGGTTGTCAATGCGCCGCGCCTCGTGCCGTTCCGAACCGATGACATGCAAGCCGCCCCGCTCTTTTACGCGTTCCATGTCTTCAAAATATTGCAGGAAGAGTTTGACCTCAGCCTCGTAAATGCCGAAATTTGAGGGGTCAACTTTCTTCAAAGCCTGACGGCGTTCTTCGAGGGTCATATCGAAGGGATTTTCATAACCCGCTTTGCGAAGAACGCGGTTAACTTCTGCAATGACCTCTTCAGCCAATTCACCACCGAGTTTAATATCCACACCGCGGCCAGCCATGTTCGTTGCGATGGTCACCGCGCCAAAGGCTCCCGCGCCGGCGATGATTTGTGATTCTTCCGTGTGTTTGCGTGCGTTAAGTACCTGGTGGGGGGCGCCGCCTTGTAATACCTTCTTCAGGCGGTTTTCATCCTGCCCATCGAGCCGAAACAATTCGAGAACGATGAGGAGATTGGATGGGTCTTCAGGATTGATGTTCGTGAGGCCGAACGGCTGGATGAACTTGCGCAGCGAATCGGGTGATATCTTTTCAAGCGGCTCGTTGAATTGCGCCAGTTCCGGGATCAGGCGTCCATCTTCTTCGCGGTTGTTCGCTTCCATCCAAATGCGTCGGATGAGGGCGATCTGTATTAAACGGCGAACAGGCTCAGCTTTAAGTCGATTCGAGAGCAATTCCGATGATTCAACGGATGTTGTGCCAACAAGGATGGGCCGTCCGCGCACGTGCTCACGCACGATTTCCATGATGATGGCGCGTAACTTGGCCTCAACGGTTCGATAGATGACATCCGGATAATCTTTGCGGCGATAGAAAAGAGGATTTCCCTCACCCTGCCCTCTCCCAGACGGAGAGGGTTCACGTTTTGCATAATAGGAGTATGAATACCCGTCTTCATCTTTGGTTTTGATTTCCACCAAAGGAGCATTATTACCAATAGCCAGATATTCAAGGTTTGCCGGTATGGGTGTTACTTCAAGGTTGTAGATCTTGCTGAATTCTTCAGCTTCTGTCAGCGCTGTACCGGTCATGCCCGCGAGCTTCTTATACATGCGGAAGTAATTCTGCAATGTGATGGTTGCATAGGTTACATTTTCGGGCTCGATCTTCACCCCTTCCTTTGCTTCCACAGCCTGGTGCAGACCATCACTCCAGCGGCGGCCCGGCATAAGGCGCCCGGTAAATTCATCCACGATCACCACTTTGCCCGCCTGCACAAGATATTCCTTGTTCCGTTTGAACAGAAATTGCGCCCGCAATGCCTGTTCCAGGTGTCCTCTGAGCCGGGCCTGTTCGGGAGTCACATCTTCCGGGCGGTCCGGATCCATGAGTGGCTGATTCAGCATTTGTTCAACACGTGCCAAACCCACTTCTGTAATCGAGACGTTGCGATCCTTCTCATTGATCTCATAATCTTCAGGCTTCAGTTGGCGCACAATCTGCGCCATTCGGCCATACCATTCCAGATCTCCCGACGCAGGCCCGGAGATAATAAGCGGTGTGCGCGCTTCGTCAACCAGCACGTTGTCTACTTCATCAACGATGGCATAGTGATGTCCGCGCTGCACGCGGTCACTTAAACGCATGGTCATGTTATCGCGCAGGTAATCAAAACCAAATTCGGCATTGGTTCCATACGTCACATCGGCTTCATACGCCAGTCGTCGATCCACCATGCGCAAATGATTCTGGTCTTCATGCGGAGACTCGCGTTCAATATCAACGATAAATGCCTTCTTTCCATTCTCCGTCGCGGCTGCCATTTGCAGAACACCAACCGAAAGCCCCAGCATATGATAGATCGGCGCCATCCAGCGCGCATCACGCCGCGCCAGATAATCATTGACCGTGACGAGATGTATGCCTTTACCAAGTAAGGCGTTGAGATAGATGGGCAGTGTCGCGACCAGCGTTTTTCCTTCACCGGTGCGCATCTCGGCAATCGAGCCGCGATGCAGCGCGACCCCACCGATCAACTGGACATCAAAATGACGCAAGCCAATCGTCCGTTTGGATGCTTCGCGGACTACCGCAAACGCTTCGGGCAGGATTTCCTCCAGCGCTTCCTGCTGAGCCTTGAACTGCTCTTTTTCATCCAGGCCTTCGAGGTTGCCCATGAGTTGAGCAATGCGATCCCTGAGCTCATCCGTTTTGCCGCGTAAAGCTTCATCACTTAAAGCTTCAAATTGAGGTTCAAGCGCGTTGATCTGCCCGGCGATTCCACTGAATTGTTCTATCGTTTTTCTGTTGGGGTCTCCACCGAATATTTTTACAAAGTTTTTCAGCATTTTTACCTTTTCGGGGAAAGATTATACTGCTTCTTCCGCAAATCTCTGAATGGGATTGCTAAACAAATGCAATCGTAGCACGGGAATATTAGCAAAATATAAATAGATCATGGCGACTTACTTAAAATGAAAAACGCAGGGGAGTGCCTCGCGTTTTTTGCCACTCAAATTCACTTATTTTTGGGAATCTTGATCCTGGAACCCTCGTCGTTGGGAACCTTCGTATCCTTTGGCTCTTTGGTTGCTTTTGGTGGCTGTTTCGTCTGGCCGAAATGATTGCCATTATTTCCGTCAGGATCTGGCGTGGAGGCGGCTGGATTATTTCCCTCATTGTTATTAATATCATTGCCACCGGGAGTATTGCCATTACTGTTGGTTCCATCAATAACGACCGGAATTGGCGTGCCGGTAGCCGTAGGTGTTCCGGTCACAGTTGCTGTGGGTGCTACAGATATTTCAGTGACAGGCAATGAGGATGTAATTACCGGCGGAGGAGTCACTTCCTGTACACCAGGTGTTGCTAAGACCGTTTCCAATAAATCGGCCAGTTTGTGTCGATAAAAGTAAGCTGCCGCACCGGCTTCGGCAACAATAGCCACGACCAGGGCAACCTCCAGCCAGGTGCCTGCAGCCGGAGGGAGTCCAAGCCGCCTCCCTTTGAGCGTGTTCTTAAGTCCTGTGCCAGTTCCTATACCCAGACCTACTTGTGCAGCCCGTTGCAGATATTCTTGACGACGCGATTCCAGCAAATCAAGAGGATAGACGTTATTGTCGTCTTTCAACTTTGACAATAAGTCAATGACCTTTTGGTCGTTGGAATTGTTTTCCACGTCGATTCTTCACCAGCTCTCTCCAAGTTGCAGACCGAGAACCTTTCTCAACTTGGCGATCCCGCGGTTCTGGATCACTTTTATGTTGTTTACCTCTTTGCCGATGATTTCAGCGGTCTCTTTCAGGCTGAAATCCTCCAGAAAGCGCAGGATAATTACATGACGCTGGTCTTCTGTCAACTCTGTATTCATGGCCGAAATGAGCGCATCCATCATCACGCGCTCCTCAATCTGAGTTTGAGTGGGTGTAAATTGTCCTTTCTCGTAAATGCCTACGGCTACTTCCAGCGGAGCGTTGTGCTGGTTATCGCGCGAACGGTCAACGACAAGATGGTAAGCGGTTTGATAAAGATACGATCGCAGATTTGTGCGTGGGCCTTTACCGGCTGCAAACTGTTCCAGAAGCTGCGAGAATACGTCACCGACAATGTTATCCGCCACAATCGGATCGTGACTCAGCCGCAGAGTATATTTGTAAATAGCGGGCGCGAACTGATCGAAGATGGCAGTAAGCGCTTCCTCGTCCAGCTTCTGAGCGGCTTTAAGTAGAGCGACTCCCTCTTTCATAAGAGGTCCTCGCTTTTACTTTCCTTCACTTTATACAAGACGCCAATGAATGCATACAGGTTTCGAAATGGCATGAAAAATGAACCCGCTTTAATAGTATTATAAACCTTTGCTATTGTCCAGAGCGTTGATCGAGGCAAACAGCACAAAATTCCAGCCTTGATCTTTGAATAAGAGGATTTTGTTCCGATAAATCTCTAACAAGGCAAATGTAACAAAATCTGTGGCTACCGAGTCTACTTTGTATTGTTATTGATATAATTTTAGAGAGGAGATTTCCATGTTTTCATCATTTGAAGGTCCTGATCGCCGGAAGGAGGAGGAGCGGGTTGGAAAGGAAGGCCGTCTTCCACCCGGGCAGGCGCTTACACTCAAATTCCCGGTTCTGCATTACGGCCCCGTACCGCATTTTAACCCTGCTACATGGGATTTCCGTGTATGGGGACAAGTGGAGGAGGAAAAACGCTGGACATGGGATGAATTCAACCAGCTGCCTCGCACGAAAATTCAGATGGACATCCACTGCGTGACTCGCTGGAGCAAGTTCGATACCGTGTGGGAAGGTGTCTCAGCCAAAACAATGGCGGAAAACGGTCTCTTCAAAATCAAGCCTGACTCCACGCATGTGATGCAACACGCCGAATATGGTTTCACCGTAAACCTGCCGCTCGAAGTTGTTTTACAGGATAATTTCCTGCTTGCCACGCATTTCAATGGCGAGCCCATCTCATCGGATCATGGTTATCCACTGCGCGGCGTGGTGGGATTTATCCCCGGCCGCGCCAAACTGGAAACACCTTATCTTTGGAAGGGCGCAAAATGGCTTCGTTCCCTGGAATTCATGACGCGCGACCGTCGAGGTTTCTGGGAGCAGGCTGGCTACCATAACCGCGCGGATGTATGGCGCGAAGAAAGATTTGGTTAATCAAATGTTCGGGCGACAATTCAACTGTCGCCCGAACCGGTTAAGGGCGCGTCCCCAGTGTAACGGTGATATCCCTGGGCTGCCCGTCACGCAGGATGGTCAGCACCACTTTGTCACCGGGGGATTTGGTTAACGTAAGATAACTTAGCAATTGATCAAAGGTGTGAACAGGTTTCCCATCAAATGCGGTAATAATATCGCCGCCCGCGTTGATCGGGATGCTTGTAGGCGTATCTCCAGCACGGATGCCGGCTTGATCGGCGGGACCTCCCGGAGTTACACTGGTCACATAAGCACCCGTATACGTATTCAAACCAAGCGCCTCAATTTCTGCAAGCCCAAGGTCACTGTTGGAAGAAATGCCCAGGTAAGGATATTCATATTTGCCGTCGCGGATCAGGAACGGAACGATGCGTTTTACCAGATTGATCGAGATGGAGAATCCCACGCCTGAGTTAACGGCATTCCCCGTCGCCCCATTAAAATCATCGGTCCTTATGGACTGATTGATGCCCACCACTTCGCCATTCAAATTGAAAAGCGGACCGCCCGAATTGCCCGGATTGATCGCCGCATCGGTCTGAATGATATCGGCTGTGCTGAAATGGCCTCCTTCCGGCGAAACGTGGGCAACCTGGGTTCGTCCCAGGCCAGAGACAATACCCAGGGTCATCGTGCCACTCAACCCAAATGGATTGCCAATGGCAACCACCTGTTCCCCCACGCCAAGAGTGCTCGAATCGCCGATCGCCAATGGGTGAATCTCCTCAGGAGGTGCATCTACTTTGATGACTGCCACATCTGCATCTATATCCGAACCGATGACAGTGCCAAATGCCTTGAAGCCAGATGAAAAGTCCACCTCCACTTCGCTTGAGCCCTCAATGACATGCTGATTGGTGATCACATGACCTTCGCTGTCAAAGACAAAGCCTGATCCCAGGCTGTTGCCGGAACGAATGGCAACAACACCCGGGAGCACTTGCTGGTAAAGTACTTCAAGGGTGCTGCCCTGTTCGGCGGGATCGAGCGGAGTGGGCAGGAGGGGAGGATTCGTTTGGACGTTCGGATCAGGTGTCGGCTGGGAAAGAGGCGGGAGTCCCGTTATCTGGCAGGCCATCGCTGAGATCACCAAAACTGATATAACTAGTAAAACACGTTTCATTTTTTCCTTCCTAAAATTTAAGCCGCGAGGCTTCATCCAATAATTCACGTTGTTTGGCTGAAAGATATTTGGGAATTTGTACTTTTAGGCGCACGTAAAGATCGCCTTTTTCATTTGGGTTCCTGACATGCGGCATGCCGCGTCCACTTAAGCGGAAGACCTGTTCAGGCTGGGTGCCCGCGGGGATATTGAGTTTTACTTTGCCGTTCAGGGTCTCCACATCCGCTTCGCCGCCGAGAATGGCTGTAAATACGCTGACTGTCGCTGTCGTATGCAGGTCGTTGCCGTGTCGTTCAAATCGTTGGTCGTCCTGCACATCAACGATCAAATACAGATCCAGGCCGTTTGGTCCCGCTCCTGCCACGCGTACTTTTGAACCCGTGCGAACACCGGCCGGAATGCGGACTTGTTTCTGTTTGCCGTCACTTTGAATGAGGCGCGTCGTTCCGTTGTAAGCCTCTTCAAGGCTGACCTGAAGTTCCTGCTGATATCCTTGTGTCTGTGGACGTCTTGATCTGGGCTCTTCGCCTCTTATGCCAAAAATGGTGCGGAAGAAATCCGAGAACACATCGTCCATATCGCCGAAGTCAACGCGCGTACCGCCAGGGTAGCCGCCATATTGATCCCAGTTGAAGTCGCCGGGCGCGCCGCGTCTTTGCCAGTTCGAGTAGTCGCTTCCAAGCCTGTCGTAATGGCCGCGTTTTTTGGGATCGCTCAACACCTGATAGGCTTCGTTGATTTCTTTAAAGCGTTCCTCGGACTGTTTATCCCCCGGGTTGCGGTCAGGATGGTATTGCATCGCCAGCTTGCGGTATGCCTTGCGTATGTCACCTTCGCTGGCTTTGCGATCCACACCCAGGATTTTGTAGTAGTCTTTGTAGTCCATGATAGTATTGTTACACCGCGCCGTATGCTAGTCAAGCATCCAATTGAATGATTAACATAACTCTAATTCATTGATCACGGATGAAATCCAGCTTTACGCGCCGCCGAAAGTTGATGCCGCTAAACGAGCGTTTTCGTGAGATAGAATTCTCCGCGTTCGAAACCGCGCTCGAGATAATATCCCCGCGTGCCCACGGCCGAAATGACAGCCATCCGCTCGAATCCATTCGCCTTCGCGACCGACTCTGCCTCTTCGAGCAGGCGCGTTCCCAATCCCGCGTGTTGCGCCGCACCCTCTTTTTCCGCACCCACGGGCAGGGACTGTCCATAGACGTGCACCTCCCGGATCAACGCCGCCTCATCCAGATCGGACATGCCTGTTCGAGGAGAGTCTTTGCCCGGCAGGGACAAACGAATAAAGCCGGCCAGCCTGTCATCCGCCGTGACATACGAAATGAAATGTTCCTGCGCTGCGCCTGCTGGATAGACCCTGTCATCAAGCTTCAGTGACTCCGGATCCACAGGCTTCCCGCGCACTTCGCGGCAACGGATACAATCGCAATGCGTGCCGCGTCGTTCCATCTCAGCGTGCACATCCTGCCGCAGGCTGGTGCGCCGGTTCCCTTCAACGACGTTTGTAGATGGAATATCCCGGATGACCCTGTTCACGCGGCAATAGCGCGGAATCGCCGGCTTGATATCGGCAATCAGGTCTATCAGCTCCTGTGTTGTGTAGGGTTTGAATTCGCCGCGCTGCCAGTATTCGTAAAGCTCCGCATTCGCAAGCAGTTGGTTAGGGTAAATTTTTATTTCATCGGGACAGAAGTCGGTCCAAAGTTTTGCGAAATCTTCGCGATCAGATTCCGGGGTTGCGCCGAGCAGGTTTGGCATCCAGTGCAACACGATCTTGAACCCCGCGGCGCGCAGCAGGGCAGTTGCGCGCCGCGTACATTGCACGTCATGCCCGCGCTTGTTGATCTCAAGGATGTGGTCGTCCAGGCTTTGCGCGCCCATCTGCACTTTGGTCACGCCGAGATGACGAAGCCAGCGCAATTCATCCGGGTTGATCTCATCTGGCCGCGTTTCAATGACAAGGCCCACATTGCGGTGGTGGGTGGATTCATTGATTGAATGAGTTCCTGCAAGGTTGATATTTTCTCCCTCACCCCTGTCCCTCTCCCACCGGGAGAGGGTGTCCGGAGGACGGGTGAGGGGGGCATTCATCGCATCAAAGCAGCGCTTGACGAACCATTCCTGATAATCGCGCTTGTAGGCGGACCAGGTCCCTCCAAGTATCAATAACTCGATCTTATCAGTGGGATGTCCTACGGACTTTAGTTGTTCGATACGCGAACGGACTTGCGCGTACGGATCGAATTCATGCTCCAGCCCGCGCATCGCGCCCGGTTCGTCGGGCAGGTAGGATTTGGGCATGCGCACATCGGTGGGGCAGAAGATACATTTACCGGGACACGGATACGGCTTGGTCAGCACCGTGACCGTCGTCACGCCTGAAAGTGTGCGCATTGGCTTAAGCCGAATCCGTTCGAGCAGGCGGGCCTCCTCCGTGATCTCTCCCGCCGCGACCATCTCATTGTAGATCGCCACAAGCATGGATTTGTTGAGATAACCTCCCGCGTGGAGCGGATGACTGCGGAGAGTCTTTGTCACATCACGCCCGCGTCGGATTTCATCCAGCACAAGGCGCGCCAGATCTTTTTTATCGGGTGTGAGGAGGTGAGTCTCGCGCCAGCGCTCCTGTCTTTCTGTTTGCATTACTTTTCCTTCACTTTCAATGGATGCGATAACAGATCATTTTCTTCCGGAAGGTGTTCGATCTCACTTGCTGTAAACATGGGAAGATTATACCCGTTATAATCACAGCATGGATTCGAGCACGGCCGCGCGCTTGATAGAACTCAATCGCGATTTTTACGATCGTTTTGGTAGTTCCTTCTCCGCGACGCGCCAGCGGATTCAGCCTGGAGTCCGCCGCGTGCTCGGAATGCTCAATGGGGACGAATCCATATTGGATCTGGGCTGTGGGAACGGCGAACTGGCGCGCGAACTGGCGAAACGCGGCCAGCGCGGCTCATATCTGGGCGTAGACTTCAGCCGGCCCCTGCTCCGGGATGCGGAACTTCCACCCGAGGGCGTCGGCGTGGCGCCGTGGCGACATTTTTCTGCCAGATTCGTGCATGCGGATTTGGCTTCCCCCTCCTTGCTAGATGTCATTGCGGGGAGTGGCGCAAAAGACGCCACTCCTCGCAATGACATGTTTGATATTGTGCTTTGTTTTGCTACTTTACATCACATACCATCCCATGAGCTTCGGGTGAATATCTTGCGTATAGTTCGCCAATTGCTAAAGGATGATGGACTCTTTATCCACTCCCACTGGCAGTTCTTGAACAGCGAAAAGCTCAAAGCGAGAATCCGGCCCTGGGAGGCCGCGGAACTTCCCTCGTCGGCGGTGGATGCGGGGGATTACCTACTCGATTGGCGAAATGGAGGGAACGGTCTTCGTTACGTGCATCATTTTGGTGAGCAGGAATTGGATGAACTTGCCAAAGCCAGCGGCTTCCATGTCACCGATACGTTTTATTCGGATGGCGATGGCGGCAGACTCGGGCTATACCAGAATTGGAGACTTGCTTCCTAGCACAACCCATGTAAGAATCAACGGGTTGGTCGAGTCTAGACTAAACAAATGTTCTACTTTTTAATAAGTTTACTTTGATGGGAGCGTACTATGGCAGTTGATATGTATCCGCGCATTCAAGAAAGTTTGGATGAAAAACGCCAAAACGTGACTGAGTTCCTGGAGACGGCACCGGATGCCGAGAAGGAAATCTGCTTGTGCGAGGACGAGCGTGGCGTTCACGCTCATCTGGAAGTCATCGAGACAAGCCTGGAGAAAATCGAAGATAACACCCTGGGTATTTGTGTGATCTGTCATGAGCCCGTGGATAGTGAGCTTCTACAGATGGACTATACTGCCAGCGTGTGTCTGGGTCACTTCACTGAGGAAGAACTGCGTCAACTCGAAAGTGAGCTTGAACTTTCACAAGTCGTCCAGCGCGCTTTATTGCCGCAACGCGTCCCCAATATAAGTGGGGTGGAGCTGGCTGCATTCAATCGTCCTTCCGAGATCATTGGCGGCGATTACTTTGACTTCTTTCAATTCCGTGATGGAACCCATGGACTGGTGATCGCTGATGTGAGCGGACATGGCGTTTCTGCTGGTATGCTGATGAGCAGCCTGCAAACTGCTTTGCGGACGATGGCCCCCGACTCTGACTCGCCGGCCGAAATCCTGGAGAGGATCAACCGCTTTTATATTCACAACATTAACTTTACTACTTTTGTGACGGTTTTTCTGGCACGTTTCGATCCTGCCAGCCTTACTCTTACGTATGTCAACGCCGGGCATAATCCTCCAGCCGTCCATCATAAGGGAATTCCCGAGATCACCTGGCTTGGACCGACTGCACCGGCAATCGGCCTGGTCGAGGAATTCCATCCCAGAACTGAATCGATCGTATTTTCAAAAGGTGACTCATTGTTGCTCTATACAGATGGGGTGACTGAGGTAATGGACACCAGCAACAATGAATTCGGGCAGGAGCGATTGGCTGAAGTTCTTAGACAAAATGGCAAC
>Ga0209619_10002294_pt1 | contig 13856 bp, 10 predicted proteins | sample Rifsed16ft3_FD_184011 | JGI IMG/M metagenome (GOLD analysis project Ga0209619, IMG submission 184011) | Soil microbial communities from Rifle, Colorado, USA - sediment 16ft 3 (version 2) | ecosystem: Environmental > Terrestrial > Deep subsurface > Rock core/Sediment | place: Rifle, Colorado... | reverse complement strand
GGATGTCGCAGTCGTGGGTATCCCGGACCCGGAATGGGGGGAATCGGTTTTGGCCGTCGTGGTCCCCGAGGAGGGGCCGTCCCTCACCAAGGACGGGATCGTCGAGTTTGTACGCGGTCGCTTGGCTGGATTCAAGAAGCCCAAATTCGTGGAGTTCGTGGAGTCACTCCCGGTGACCGCTGCCACGGGCAAGGTCCGGAAAGCCGAGCTCCGCAAGCGATACGCGGACCTCGCCGCCGGAAGCCAGCGATAGATGGACTTGTTCAACGGGCGACGGCGCTGATGGGACTGCCAGGAGAGAGCAGGGCAATCAGCCGAATCGAGGCAGACGTCGTGGTGGTGGGCGGCGGGGGCGCCGGGCTCGCCGCGGCGCTGGAGGCTGCGGAATGCGGCCGCCGCGTGATCCTCCTGGAAAAGAACCCGCATCTCGGCGGCACCACGCTGTTGGCGGTGGGATCCATTTCCGCCTGCCGGACCCCCCACCAGCGACGAAAGGGGGTCGAGGATTCCCCGGAGGAATTCTCCGAGGACATGGGGCTCTTCAATCAACAGCGTAGCCTCGGCAATCGGGACAATCTGGAGCTGCGCAGGCTCCTGGCGGAGGAATCCCCGAGGACGCTCCAATGGCTGATGGGGTTGGGCCTGGAGTTCTTCGGTCCCATGCCGGAGCCGCCCAACCGTCATCCGCGCATGCACAACGTTCTACCCAACTCCGGGGCCTACATCTATCACCTCGCGCGCCACGCCAGGCGCCGCGGCGTGGAGTTCCGGCTCGGGATGGCGGCGGAGCGGCTCCTCACACAGGGCGGGCGCGTGACCGGCGTGGAGGCGAGATCCCCAGAGGGCACGATACTGGAGGTGATGGCCCATCGCGGAGTGATTCTGGCGACCGGAGATTACAGCTCCAGCCGGGAGATGAAGAAGATGTATCTCTCTCCCGCGGTCGCGGAAGTCGAGGGGATCAATCCGGCCAGCACGGGGGACGGCCACCGGATGGCGCTGGAGATGGGCGCCCAGCTCATCAACGGGGATCTGTGCTGGGGGCCGGAGATCCGATTTGTGGCGCCGCCGCGAAAGCTGCTGATCTCGGCGTTACCACCGATCAAGCTTCTGGCCAAGCTGATGAACGTCGTGGCCACCCGGCTCCCGGCCCGCCTCATGCGCCGGGTGATCCTTTCCTTCCTGACTAGCTATCTGGCTCCTTCGCCGAGACTCTTTGAGGAAGGCGCCATCCTGGTGAACAAGGCGGGATGCCGGTTCGTCAATGAGCTGGGCGAGCCGGCGCTGGCGATCCCTCACCAGCCGGATCGGGTGTCTTTCTTCGTCTTCGATGATCGGCTCGCCCGAAAGTTTTCGGCGTGGCCCTATTTCATTTCGACGGCGCCGGGCGTCGCCTACGCCTTCCTGGCCGACTACCGCCATAACCGCCGGGACATCTATGCGCAGGCGAGCAGCGTGGACGGGCTCGCGCGCGCACTCGGAATTCCGGCTGCGGCCTTTTCCGCAACGGTTACGGCCTACAATCAGTCGGCCGATGAGGGGCATGATAAGGCCTTCGGCCGAACTCCACTGGGGCTCGGCCTCAAGGTCGCACCGTTCTACGCGCTCGGGCCGGCCAAGAGCTGGGTGGTGTTCACCGATGGTGGCCTGGCCGTGACAGCCCGCATGGAGGTGCTCGGTCAGGGGGGGCGGGTGATTCCGGGCCTCTATGCTGCGGGCTCCGCCGGGCAGGGGGGCGTGCTGCTTCAGGCTCACGGCCTGCATCTTTGCTGGGCGTTCAGCTCAGGACGTCTTGCCGGGCGGCAGGCCTCCTCCGGCTGAGCCGGCATCCAACGATAAGGCGTCCCTCGCAGGCGAGTGCGGCCTAAGTTTCCTCCCTGGCCGTGAGCCCCCCCTGAGGCTGGGTTCCGCGACTGCGCGCGAGGTAACTCACTTTGACGAGCGCTTCCGTGTGGCTTTTCGCATCCTCGTCCGCACCCGCTCCGTGGAAATCTCATCGACCGCCGACGAACCGGGTTTCATCACGACTCCGTACCGTTCACGCGAGGCCGACGGAGAAACGTATCCAAGGCGCACATCCTCGGCCACCCGATTCGGCTCGCGATCGAGAGGGTTTCCATACCCTCCCCCGCCGCCCGAGAAGAAGGTAATTGTGGCTCCAGGTTCCAACGTCAACCCCGTGATTTTCTGGAATCGCTTCGCCGTCCGTCGCCCGGGCTGCTTGACGACCACGGTGCCGGAGGCTCCCGGTGCTCCGCCCCACAGGCCCCAAGGCGGACACTGTGACCGTTCGCTCAAAGCGTTCAACATGCCGCCGTGTTGAATGCGATACGTGCGCTCGAGTCCCAGCCCCCCTCGCTGCTGCCCGGGCCCTCCGGAATCGGTGCGCAAGCGATAGCGTTCTATAAGAAGAGGGAAACGCGTCTCCAAAACCTCTACAGGTATATTGTAGGTGTCTCCATGGCCAATCGTGTACGTCGCATTCGCGCCGTCTGCTGTTGGGCGGCCACCCCAACCACCCGCAAGCGGTTCCACGTGCGTATACTCGCGCTCCAGTGCGGGAATTCTGCCAGCCAGCAGAATGCATGCGAGATCTGAATAATGCCCCGCCGGAATCCTTTCAGGCGCTCCCTGTGCTACCGCCTTCAGGATGGTGTCGATGACCGTGAGAATCGGCGTTTGCCACCAAGACATCGCCGCCGGCTCTTGAGCGCTGATAAGTGTTCGGGGCGGGAGGACGACCGTCAAGGGACGAAAGCAACCCTCGTTGACCGGGACTTGCGGGGCGGCGAGGTACTTGAGCGCGAGTTTCGCTGCGCTCACGCCGACCGCCGATCCGGAGTTGATCGGGCCGCGCACCTGCGGACTCGTTCCAGTGAAGTCGACAGTAATGTCGCTTTCTTTGATTGTGACCTTGACCTTGATCGGCACCGGTCTTCCGAGATCCACACCGTCGTCGTCGAGGAACGATTCGGCCTCATAGGCGCCGTCGGGAATCTTCTGTATTTCCGCGCGGACAATCCGCTCGGCGTGCTGCCAGCTGTCGCGAACGACATCGAACACGGTCTGGCACCCATATTTGTTCAGCAAGTCCACGAGACGACGTTCGCCGAGGCGACATGCCGCAATTTGTGCTCTCAAGTCACCGAATACGCTGTCTGGATTACGGATGTTGTGGCGCAGGATACGGAAGAGGTCTTGGTCCGGCGCGCCGGCGCGGTAAAGCTTCACGGTTCGGATCTGGATACCCTCCTCAAAGCTCGTCACCGCGTCCGTGAGGAAGCCACCTGGCAGCCGCCCACCGACGTCGATCCAGTGAGCCCGAACGGTTGGAAAGGCCACGAGCTCGCCACCGTAAAACACTGGAGTATAGACAACTACGTTGTTTAGGTGCTGACCACATGTGCCCGTATGATTCGTGATGATGACATCGCCGGGTTGGAATCCCTCCTTGCCGTATAGTTCCAGGCCGTCACGGACCGCCGCGTCCAGATCTCCGAGGAACAGGGGAAGGCCGCCCGGAGCCTGCGCAATTAGCCTCGCCTCGGGGTCCAGAAGCCCCGTGGCGAAGTCGCGGACCTCATAGACTATAGTGTTGTAGGCGGTGCGCGCGAGGTTGATGGTCATTTCGTCCGCGATTGCGATGAGAGCGTTCGTTACGACTTCGCTGGTGATGGCATCAACCTTCGTGGTCACCTCAGCACCTCATGCTCCAAGAGCGGTTGAGTCAATGGCTACCAGGTGGCCGCTGCTCCGAGCGGTCCATCGCATCGGAGTCTATGTCGATCACGAGACACCCATGCGCCTCAACGCGGGCCCGGTCGCCCGGGTGAAGGACGGTCGTCGATGCGTACTCCTCGATGATGGCCGGACCTGGAATCTCCGCCCCGACTGCCAGCGCTTCGCGGCGGTATACGGGGCACTCCACGTAGCCGTGAGTTGTCTCAAAGTAGACTTGGCGAGAATCAGGCTCGGAATCGCGAAGCTCGGGTTGCCGGAGCCGAGCGAAGTCAGGCTTTCGCACCGAACCCAAGGCTGTGAGCCGGAGGCTCACGATCTGGATCGGCTCAAGTGGGGCGGCATGGCCATATCGCAGCTCGTAGGCTTCGTGGAATTCCTTTTGAATCTCAACGAGCGCGCCGGGAGCGTCAAATCTTGACCGGACGGGAATCGCGACGGTATATTCCTGCCCTTGATACCGTATCTCCATGGATCGTAGGAGGGTGACGGCGTCTAGGCCCTCCGATCTCAGCGCCACTGCGGCTTCCGTTTCCATGTTGGCGTAGGTTGTTTCGATGTCTCCAGCTGTCACAGCCTCATAGTGGCGAACATGGGTTTGAACGTAGTCGTGGCGGACATCAGTCAGAAGCATTCCAACGGCCGAGAAGTGCCCTGGCTGCGGAGGAATGACAACCGTAGGAATCCGAAGCTCCCGAGCGATGGCCGTAGCGTGTAGGGGTCCGGCACCGCCAAAGGCCACCATGGCAAAGTCGCGGGGGTCATAGCCTCGCTCGAGCGTCACCGCGCGCACTGCGAACGACATCCGCGCCTCAGCTATTCTTATGATGCCGTGGGCCGCCTCGGCCAGGGACATCGAGAATTGGCGGCCGACACGCTCCTGGATGATACGCTCGGAAGTCTCGACGTCGAGGTCAAGTTCGCCCCCCAAGAAGCGCCGAGGATTCAAGCGCCCGATGACTAGATTGGCGTCTGTCACGGTCGGCTCAGTCCCGCCTAGGCGATAGCACACTGGGCCCGGCTCTGCCCCGGCACTCCTTGGGCCGACTTTGAGCGCGCCACCTGCATCAGTCCAAGCGATGCTCCCGCCTCCGGTACCTACCTCAACGATGTCAACGACGGGCAGGCGAAGCGGATACCCCGTCGCATAACCTCCGATGAAGTACCCGTCCGCCATCTTTGGAAGTCCTCGCTCGACTAGGCAGGCCTTTGCGGTCGTGCCGCCCATGTCGAACGCAATCACATTCTGAAGGCCCAACACCCGCCCGAGCGCCGCGGCACCGATCACTCCGCCCGCTGGTCCAGATTCCATCATGGCGACCGGTACCACCTTGGCCCGTCCAGCCGTCATCACTCCACCATTCGACTGCATCAGAAAAAGCGTCCCCTGGAATCCGTCGCGCTGGAGCGTCCGCTCCAGTTCCGTTAGCGACCCGCTGACCAGCGGTCCCACGAACGCGTTAAGTACAGTCGTCGACGTGCGCTCGTATTCGCGGAACTCTCTCGAGATCTCGTGGGAAAGTGTTACAAACACACCGTGGAGCTCTCTTCGAAGCAGTCTCCCCATGAAAATCTCGTGTTCTGGATTCGCATACGAGTGCAGGAAGCAGACCGCGACGGCGTCGACACGCGCTCGTTTCAACGCCCTCACCGCGGCTCGCGCCGTGTATTCGTTGAGCGATTCGAGGACTTCTCCAGTCGCCGACATCCGCTCACGAACCTCGAGCCGAAGGGTGCGGGGAACTAACGGGACTGTCTTTTCAAAAAACAGGTTGTACGTATCCGGGCGGTTCGCGCGTCCGATTTCCAAAACGTCGCGGAACCCCTCGGTAGTAATGAGTCCAGTGAGGGCGCCGGTTTTCTGCAGCACGGCGTTGATGGCGACCGTAGAGCCATGGACGAGATGAAGGGCCCGTGCGAGATCGACGTGCGCTCTCGCTAGGCACGCTCTCACGCCAGCTATGAGCGCGCGGGGAGTGGTTAGGGTCTTTCCAAAACCGACGGACCCCATCCTGGCGTCGTACCACGCCACGTCGGTGAAGGTTCCTCCGATGTCGACGGCAACGCGAATCGACGAGGGAGCGGGCACCGTCACTCGTCTCCTCAGGCTTTGTTCACAGCCGATAGGCGAGAGTTATGGCGTCGGTCATGGCGTCAGGCGTCTTTCTGGGGCGGCTGCAGTCTCCTATACGCCGAACGTCCACGCCGAGAGCGCGAATGCGTCGCTCAAGCCGAACATCGGGCTTTCTCATCACTGAGTAGAACAGCTGTTTGAACGCGGGCCAGCGAAAAAGAGCTTTCAGCCACCCGGGCTTCGCAGCCAAGACGCGCGGGACGATCGACTCGAGTGGAAAGCGATACATTGCGCCTGTCGCTAGGACGACCACGTCCGGTTTCAGCGCTTCGACGACCGCCGGAGTGACCGCATGGCCAAGCTTCACGTCAACCCGCAGACGGTGAAGTTCTCGTGCCAGGAAAGTTACGAACTTGAGAATCACTTGCTCCTCCGTCTCGACATTTTGAAAGACGGGAGCCTTTGCGGCCAATCGCAATCTCCCCCCAAGCTGGGGTTCGCGTTCGAACAAAGCGACGCGGTGTCCCCGGATGGTGAGCGTTCGTGCGGCCTCCATTCCCGCCGGTCCGCCGCCGACCACGAGGATGCTCCGAGGGGTAGGGTTGGGGGCGTCGACGTACTCGGTTTCGTGGCCGGCCAGCGGGTTGACGAGGCAGCCAATTGTGGCTCCCTGCCTCATGCCGTCGATGCAGGTGTTGCAAGCGATGCAGGGACGGATCTCCTCCGTCCGCCCGTCGCGAACCTTACGCGGCCACTCTGGATCTGCAATCAACTGCCGGCCTAGAGCAACCATATCGGCCAGCCCCTCCTCGATCACCCGTGAGGCGAGCGCTGGGTCGTGGAGGCGGCCCACCGCAATGACAGGCACGCGCACTCGTTTCTTGACTGCTGCGGCCAGATCGATAAAGACACCCTCGCGGTAGGCCATCGGCGGAATCATAACCGCACCCGAGGGCAGGGAGCGATAACATCCGGCGGAGACATGGAGGGCATCCGCGCCGGCTTCCACGGCCCAGCACGCGACCTCTTTAGCCTCGGCGAGTGTCAGGCCTCCCGGCGCGAATTCGTCGGCGCTGAACCGGAAGATAAGTGGGAGATCTGGCGCACGCTGCCGACAAGCCTGGATCACCTCGAGCGCGAAACGAGCACGATTGTGGAGGCTTCCGCCGTACGCATCGGTGCGGCGATTGTCGAGAGGGGAGAGGAATTGGGCGATCAAATACCCGTGAGCGCCATGGATCTCCACTGCATCAAAGCCTGCTCGTATGGCCCGCTCGGCGGCCCTCGCAAAGGCGGTCACGAGGGCCCGGATACCGTCAGAGGTGAGCGCCTCTGGAACGATGGTGCGCGTATCGATTTCCTGAACGACGTGAGGCACAGCTGAAGGAGCGACCGGCGGGTACCCCGTGACGTCCTGCCTCGTATGGCCCCCCGCATGCCCGATCTGTATTGCAGCTCTCGCGCCGGCTTCTGCTACACGCGCCGTAAGCCGCCGGAGCCCCGGGAGGAAGCGATCCTCGTACACGCCCAGTTCCCCTGCGCGATGCCGTCCGGCAGGCTCGGGCGAGCACATCTCAATCGTGATGAGGCCTGCGCCTCCATCGGCTCGAGAGGCATAGTACTGGATGAGTGGTGGGGTCACCGTGCCGTCGGACGCGGCCAGGCGTGTCGTCATCGGTGGCATGACGATTCGATTGGGGATCATCAATCCATGAATCTCGATGGGCTCGAATAACTTCGCCATGGCCGTCACGACGAACTTCCGAGCCCACGCTTCCGTGTCGTATACTTCAGCATCATCGACATGGAGGTCGTCCGCTCAGCGTGCGCTCATCCCGCCATCCACGAGCAGCATCGAGCCTGTGCAAAATGAAGACTCGTCTGAAGCGAGATAAAGCATGGCATACGCGATTTCTTCCGGTCTTCCCAATCGTCCCATCGGGTGACGCTGCTCCAGGCTCCTCCTGAGCCCTGCTACGTCTGGGCTGTGAGCGAACATTTCTGTGAAGATGGGCGTGTCGATCGTACCCGGAGCGACGCAATTGATTCGGATGCCGTCGCGTACGTGGTCGAGCGCCATCGCCCGGCTGAGGGCCGCCACGCCGCCCTTGGAGGCACAATACGCCGCCCTGTTTTCGATCCCGACGGCGGCCACGACGGAGGCGGTGTTGACAATGACGCCACCGCCTTGCTGGCGCATCAGCGGGATCGCATACTTGCAGCCCAGGTACACTCCCTTCAGGTTGATCGCCATCACTCGATCCCAGTCGGCTTCGTCAGTCTGATCTATCGTCGCCGCGAGGGTGAATCCCGCGTTGTTGACGAGCACGTCGATTCGATCGAACGCTTCGACTGCCTTTCTGAGCATCCGCTGCACGCTTGCTGAATTGCTGACGTCAACTTCCACCGCCAAGACCATGCCGCCGGCCTTCGTAATCGTCTCGGCTGTTTCTGCGAGTGTATGGGAGTTAATGTCGGCAGCGACCACTTTGGCGCCCTCTGTGGAGAAGAGTAGGGCAGCTGCCCGTCCAATGCCCGAACCGGCGCCCGTGATTACGCAAACCTTGTCGACGAGACGCATGGGCGACCTCCCCCTCCAGCCAATTCCAAGTGACCCGGCTAGCTTAGTTACTGCCCAGGCCAATCCTCCCCCACGTTGGTCGGTGGTCCGCCAATGGGCGAGCTCACTTCCACGGTCACCCACCCGGCGCCTGGCGAGGGTGCGAGTAACGGTAGGCCGAGAGCCCAGCTATGTCAACAGCATTGGCCATGGGTGGCAAGAACGTCTCTGTGACATTCAGCCTATATCGGGAGATCTGAATTAACCGTTCAGGTGCCGAACCCGGAGCCGGGCGACCGACTCTTCGAAAAGGGCTTGCAGGATAATGACTTCCGCGCCGCGTTTGGGCGATCTGTGATGGGCGTATGGGCAGCAAATACTACTTACGAATGAACCAAATGAACTATTGACCGAGTCAACCTCCGCGCTTATGGTTTTCGTCAAGTAATCGCTATGGCACGACGGATTCCGGACATAATCACCGGACGGAGGATGGCTTGGATACCAAGCTGGATGGTATTGATGCGAAGTCTCGCGTCAGGGGAAGGAGGCATGAGAACACGTCGGGAAAAGGTCGAAGACAGCGCGAAGGACGCCAAGACGATGTGCATCCGAGAGGGAGGATAGCCATGAGAAAAGGGACTTGTGTGCTCGTATTGCTCGCCGCTCTCCTGGGCGTGAGCGCGGCGAGCGTGACATCGGCCTCGGCCCAGGCCAAGGTCTTCAAGTGGAAGCTCCAGACCGTTGATGATGCCTCGCTGATGGAATACAAGCTGCTCGCGGTCAAGTTTGCGGACCGAGTCCGGGAACTCAGCAACGGCCGGCTGGACATAAAGGTATTTCCTGCCGGCGGGTTGAGTCCGAGCTTTGAGGTGTTCGATGCCGTCAAGAAGGGCCTCATCGACATGTCGCAGCATTACCTGGTCTATTGGGCCGGGAAGGATCCTGGCTTGTACGCGTGCTGCGAGTGGGCCGCCATGCGCGATCCCCTGCAGGGAATGGTGTGGTACTACCACGCGGGTGGGCTGGACATCATGCGTAAGATTCTGGCCAAGCACGGTCTCCATTACCTGGGCGCGTCGCCCATCGGTGGAGAGCACATCTGGTCGAAGAAGCCGATTCGCGGGGTTGCCGACCTCAAAGGAATGAAGGTGCGGGCGGCGGGCGCAGCGGGGGATATGTTTTCGATACTGGGCGCCTCGGTCGTCTCCGTGCCTGGCGGCGAGGTCTACCAGGCGCTCGAGCGGGGGGTGGTGGACGCCGCCGAGTTTACGTTCCCGACGGTGAATTATGCGCTCGGCTTCCATGAGGTCACCAAGTACATCATCCTGCCGACGTACTCTGGCGGCGGCACCTACGATTGGTTCGTGAACGCGAAGGCATGGGAGGCCCTGCCTGACGATCTGAAGAAAATCGTCGAGGTTGCGCTGAACGAGACCACGCTCCTGTACTGGCTAAAGAACATCGCCGAAACGGAAGTGGTGATGGAGAAGCTGAGGAAACACGGGATGACGTTCATCCAGTGGCCGCCAGAGGAGATGGCCAAGCTCGAGGCGGCCCGAGTGGCGGCAATGGAAAAGTTCGCTGCGAAATCTCCGGAGTTCGCTACAAAGCTGAAGTCTCAGATGGAGTTGTTGCGGCTTCTAGGATATGGTCGGTAGACCTCGGTCGGTGTGGGTGTCTCTGGCTGGAGGGCGGCGATCGCGGAGCGGCGCGATTGCCGCCCAAGCCTGCCGAAATGCACGAGCTCATTTTAGATCTCATTAGATGACGCAATTTCCCAAAGCCCTCCTTCTCAGCATACGGTTGATCGACGCGATCACCGCGTGGTCGGGGGAGCGCGTGCGTTGGCTCATCATCCCTCTGGTTGGCGCTTTGAGCTATGAGGTCTTTGCCCGCTATTTGTTCAACGCTCCCACGGTTTGGGCTTTCGAGATCACGTACATGCTGTACGGAAGCCATTTCATGCTGGGGGCGGCCTATGCCCTCTATGAGGGCGCACACATCCGCACGGACATCTTCTACAGTCGGTTTCCGGTTCGCTGGCAGGGCGTGATCGACGCCGCGTTGTACGTGTTCCTTTTCTTCCCGGGGATACTGCTCTTCCTCGTCGTCGGCTGGGAGGAGGCTGTCGAGTCCTGGCGCATCCTGGAGAGGTCGGACGCGAGTACCTGGAGACCGCCGCTCTACCCATTGAAGACGGTCATCCCCGTCGCCGCGCTCCTGCTACTGATCCAAGCGGTCTCCGAGTTCCTGAAAAGCCTGTACGCGGTCGCGAGGGGGGAGCGGTTGTGAGTGATGAACTCCTGGGAATGGTCATGATGGGGACCCTGCTGATCGGGATTTTTGTGGGTTTCCCCATCGCCTTCACCCTCCTCATCCTGGCCCTGGGGTTTGGCTATGTTGGATTGGGACTTCGCGTCTTTGACCTCATGTACATCCAGACTGTTTCCCTGATGAGAGAGGAGGTGCTGGCCGCTGTCCCGCTCTTCATCTTCATGGGGTATATGGTGGAGCAAGCAGGGCTCATGGAGCGGCTGTTCACGGCGTTCCGATTCATCCTCGCCCCCCTGCGGGGATCGTTGTATCTCGGCGTGATCCTGACGGCGACCATGTTCGCCATGGCAACGGGCATTGTCGGCGCCTCCGTCACCGTGATGGGCATCATGGCCGCGCCGGTCATGATAAAGAGCGGGTACGATGTCCGACTGTCCGCGGGAGCGATCACCGCCGGGGGGACGTTGGGGATCCTCATCCCTCCGAGCGTGATGCTGGTGGTGATGGGCCCCGTGATGGGCGTCTCGGTGGGCAAGCTCTACGCTGCGGCCTTTGGGCCGGGGTTCGTCCTCGCGGCCCTTTACATTGCATACTCGCTGATACGGAGCTACCTCCAGCCTCACCTCGGACCGCCGCTGGCGGCCGAGGAACGGTCCACCTCACCTTGGGAAACTCTCAGGGAGTTCTGCTTTGGCATGCTCCCCCTCGCAGCTCTCATTCTGGCCACCCTGGGGAGCATCTTGGCTGGGCTGGCGACTCCTACCGAGGCGGCCGCGATCGGAGCGTTGGGTGCCGTCGCACTGACTTGCTTCTACGGCAAGATGGACCGCGCGAGACTTCGAGAGGCCACGTCCCGCACTCTCGCCACCTCAAGCATGATATTGTTCCTGGTAGTGGCCTCCAACATCTTTGGCTCGGTGTTTGTGCACTTGGGTAGCGCGACCTTGGTCACGGAGAAGCTGCTGGCGCTCCCGTTGCCGCCCTGGGGGATGCTTCTCCTGCTGATGGCGATCATTTTCCTCCTGGGCTGGCCTCTTGAATGGCCGGCCATCATCCTCATCTTCCTCCCGATCTTTCTCCCTGTGGTCCAGGCTCTGAAGTTCGATCTCCTGTGGTTCGGCATGCTCACCGCGGTGAACTTGCAGACAGCCTTTCTATCCCCACCGGTCGCGATGTCCGCGTACTACCTCAAGGCGGTCGTGCCCCAGTGGGAGTTGGTGGAGATCTACAAGGGAATGATGCAGTTTATGGTGCTGCAACTGGTGGGGCTGGCCATGGTGATGTTGTTCCCTCAGATAGCGCTGTGGCTACCGGGCGTCGTCTTCAAATAGCGGCGAGAGGAGCCGATTGTTCTCCTTGGGGGATTCGCTCGATCAGTGAGACCTTCTGGACGCCAGGTTTTTCGAACGTGTCCGGAGGAACCAGCTCGACGATGGCCCGGAAGGCGAGCACGTCGTGGAGCTTCCGTTCGAGTTCCGCCTTGAGTGCTGGCAGCTCTGCCCCGGCCATGCCGCGCCCATGCTCAACCTTTACTCGGACCGGACGCTGTGTGGTGTGGCCGGGGAAGTCAGCAACAACCTTGATCGCCCCGGTGGTCCGCGGCTCGAAGCCGGCCATCACATCTTTGATTGCGGACGGGAATACGTTGACCCCCCGCACGATCAACATGTCGTCGGTGCGACCGAAACAGCGGATTTTCGGAGCGGTCCGTCCGCACCGGCAAGAGGTTCCAAGCACTTCCACGTGGTCCCCCGACCGGAAGCGGAGCACCGGAGAGGCCTCGCGATCGAGCGCGGTGTAGACCAGCTCGCCCTTGACCCCGGTCTCGACAGGCAGCGGGTGGCCCCGTTCGGGATCGATGACCTCGAAGAGAATGAACTCCTGCCCGCAGAAGTGCATGCCGCTCTTGTCCTCGCACTCGCCCCAGTAGCTGCATCCCAGATCGGTGCCGCCACACATCTCGCGCACATCGGCGCCCCAGAGCGCCTCGGCCCGTGCGCGGACGGCCGGGATCCCTCCTCCCGGTTCTCCCCCCACCGCCACGTTCCGAACGCCGAAGGCTTTTGCCTCTTGCTTCAGTACTTCAGGGGCTCGCTCGGCGAGATAGATGATGAAGTACGGGGTTCCCGCCACGACCTGCGGCCGCTGGTCCGCGAGCACGCGCAGAAGGCGCTCGACGCCAGCGTCGGCCCCAATGGGGATGTCGCAGGCGCCGAGGTGCTGGAACATCTGGAACATCGGCACACCGCCGACAAATCCCTTGCTCATCGAGTGGCCGTGGAGGCAGACATCGCCCGGGCGGACGCCCATCGCGTAGAGGCACCGCGCACCCATCTCGCTCCACACTCGGATGTCGTGCTGGGTCAGTCCCACGTAGCAGGGGCTGCCCGTGGTCCCCGACGTGGCCTGCATCTGGATGACGCGGCTCATCGGAGCCGCAAGATGGAGTCCGAGTGGCGGGCATTCTGCGAGGCTGTCGCGAAGCTCCGTCTTGAGCGTGAAGGGGATTCGTACGAGATCTGCGGTTGTTCTGATCTGATCGAATGCGACTCCGGCGGCCTTGAGCTTGGCCCGATAGAATTCCGAGTTCCCTTCGAGGTAGGCTAGTTGGTGGCGCAGCCGCGTCTCCTGGATCGCCTGAACCTCGGGCCACGGTCGCCCCTCGATCTCGTGCCAGAATCTCCCCGTCATGGCTATGTCTCCGCGAGCTCCCCGCGTTTGGGAGGTCTTTTGATCGGACCGCATCGAGGAGACGCCGTCTTGGGCGTCACCTTGTGGGCAAACAATCTCGCTCTCCCGCCCAATGCGGGCATCTTATGTGTCCTCGAGCCGGGCTGTCAAGGAGCGCGTTCTCATGGTGCTCCTCATGGTGCCGATCTTCTTCCCGGTGGCGCAGGCGCTCCGGCTTTGACCCGATCTGGTTCGGGGTTGTCGTCGCCGGCCGACCAGGAGGCCGAGCTGCAGCTGGTCGTCGGCGTGGCGGCGGAGGTCTGGCGGTAGCGCGGCGGGAGACAGGGCGATTCCGCCCTCGCCCAAGTCCCGTTGCCTCTCGACGCCCCATCTCCGCCGGGAGGGGCTTGCCTTTTCCCCTGCGCCCATGGAACTCTTGAGGTCGCCCGAACGCAGCTAAATGGAGGGTGCGATGGCGATGAAGCTCACGAGCAACAGCTTCAGGGATGGCGACTATCTGGGACAGGAGCACATTCT
>Ga0209619_10002291_pt1 | contig 13865 bp, 18 predicted proteins | sample Rifsed16ft3_FD_184011 | JGI IMG/M metagenome (GOLD analysis project Ga0209619, IMG submission 184011) | Soil microbial communities from Rifle, Colorado, USA - sediment 16ft 3 (version 2) | ecosystem: Environmental > Terrestrial > Deep subsurface > Rock core/Sediment | place: Rifle, Colorado... | reverse complement strand
CCTCTCTCACGTTCTTCCTTGATCGTGTCAAGGACCCATGCAAACTTGAACGTGTCGCCGGCACCGGTCTTCTCGGATTCCTTCGCATAATTATCTATGGTCTTCTGGTCAATGTAGCCGGCTTCGAACAGAAGGTGGCCTGTAAGCGTGCTCTTTCCATGGTCCACATGGCCCATCACTATCAGGTTGAGGTGGGGCTTGTTACTGGACACTTCTCAGTTCATACTCCTGACTGGTGCGAGCGGAGAAATCGCCCCCGTGCTTTATAAAAAGCCTTGTCCCCTTCGCCCGCGGCAACGCGACTAGGAACATATTTCCAGCATATCGTTTTGGGAAAAGGTCTAAATGGGGAATTTCTTTGCGGCTGGACACTTCGAAGGCTGAACGTTTGCTAGAAACTACGTCGAAACACGATGCGGCACCAGCTAGTCTGGGCATGCAGAAGACACAGTATGACATGGCGGTTGAACAGTTCCAGCGCGCAGCCGATATTATGCGGCTGGACCCCAACACTCAGGAGATTCTTCGAAAGCCCCGGCGCATCCTTAGCGTCAACTTCCCCGTCAAAATGGATGACGGGCGAATTCTGCTCTACCAAGGGTTCAGGAGCCAGCACAACAATGCTCTAGGACCCTACAAAGGCGGAATAAGATTCCACCCCAACGTCACGATTGAAGAGGTAAAGGCGCTCTCCATGTGGATGACTTGGAAGTGCGCTGTTGCGGGGGTTCCGTTTGGAGGCGCGAAAGGAGGAGTAACAGTAAATCCCAAACTGCTTTCGCGCAATGAACTGGAAAGACTGTCGCGGTCATTTTTCTCGATGATAAGCGAAATTGTAGGTCCCTACCGTGACATACCCGCCCCGGACGTCTACACTGACTCTCAGACGATGGCATGGTTCATGGATGAGTACAGTAAGTTTGAGAAGAACAACGCTTTCGCAGTAGTTACTGGAAAACCAATAATCATCGGAGGGTCCCTGGGAAGGGACGCGGCTACTGGCCGCGGAGTCGCGGTGACCATCGAGGAGGCCGCGAGGCATTTGAAGATGGACCTGAAAAAGTCCACCTGTGCCATCCAGGGGTTCGGAAACGTTGGTTCTTGGGCTCACCAGTTTCTGGAGGAGGCAGGTGTAAAGATTGTCGCCGTCTCGGATTCCAGAGGGGGAACCCACAAGAAGACTGGATTGTGGTTCAACGAGGTTGCGGCTTACAAGAAGAAAACTGGCTCGATCATCAACCTTCCGGGAGGAGAGCCCGTCACGAACGAAGAGATTCTGGAGCTAGACGTGGACATCCTCGTTCCAGCAGCTCTAGAGGATGTGATTACCGAGAAGAACGCGCGTAAGATCAAGGCGAAGCTAGTAGCGGAGGGGGCGAACGGGCCCACTACACCTGAAGCGGACGATATTCTCTACAAGAACAACGTAACCGTCATACCTGACATTCTCGCGAATTCGGGAGGAGTCAGCACGAGCTACCTCGAATGGGTTCAGAACCTACAACACCTCTACTGGAGCGCTGAGGAAGTGGACCAGCGGTTGAAGTCGATTATGACTCGGGCATTCGCCGAAGTCTGGAGAACCACTAACGAGCATAATGTGGATATGCGAACTGGCGCCTACATTTACGCGATTGGAAAAGTTCGGGAAGCCATGAAGATTCGTGGCTGGGTCTAACCCAAAAGAAAAACAAAAGGAAAATCTGCGACTGCGGGCCTATTCGAGTAGCGCCTGTAGGCTCTGAACCTCGTTCGCCTCATCGGCGAGCGCGTCGACCGCCAGCTTGTAAGTTATCAGGTCTGAGTCCTTCGTCTTGTTGGCCAGCTTCTGGTAGAACTCGACAGCCGACCTCTCCAGTTTCAGGCTGTCCCGAATCATGGCTTTGAGGTCGTTCCCTCGTCTAGGGGGCTCTGTGTACGTGTGAAAGGTTCTCTTCTCCCACTCAGCGGGTTTGGACACGGGAATCCCTCCTAGCTGAATGATTCTCTCCATGAACAGGGATACATGTCCCCATTCTCCATCAGACATCTCCCCGAACATCTTGGCTAGGGGCAGGGAGTCTAATCCGCTGGCCATCTTGCTCAGGTAAAGGTACCTGAAGGCCGCGATGGTTTCGGCCGCCAGCGCTTGGTTAAGGTCCTCGAGAAGAGTCGGTTCCTTTTTGACTGCCAACACAGGTCCTCTGGAGGGCTGTTTCCGCGTGCTTATTTGCCTTATTTCTGCAACAGCTACCTCTCCGAACGATAGCCTGGCTACCTTAAACGTGGCCAGCGGTAAAGCCAAGTGATTAGCAATTGGCACTGGCGCGTGTTCCTGAGCTGCGAAAAATCTCAATGCTCACAGTAATTGTAACGGTAACACTTCTAGTACTCGCCGCTATCTTTCCGAGGCTAACCGTTGCCCTCGCAGTCCTTGCAATCATCGCCTATTCCGCACCCTACGTCTTCTTCGTCTATCTCTGGCCTAGGAGAAGAGCCCGAAGTGTTGCCAGGGGGATTTGGGTTAGAGACTTGACCCCTGAGGCGGTCAAGGGCTGGTATGAGGCTGGTAAGCTTACGAGAGAAGAATACGAAAAGATGATGCATGACCTAGAGACTAGACAGTGAGCTAGAAGCCAACCATAGTCCGTCAGGGGAGAAAAGATGGTGAGACAAAGCATCTCGACGACCGCTCGGCTGAGCGACTATCTTACGCTAATCAGAATTCCGAACTGCGTGATGATAGGCCTCGCCGTCGTCGTGGGCGAAGCCATCGCGCTGGGAACAATACCGTCCGTCGACAAGGCGCTGCCGGGCCTGCTGACTGCATCTCTGATGATGGCCGGGACAATGGTCATGAACGACGTGTACGATGTCGAAGTTGACAGAGTAAACAATCCTAACAGGCCAATTGCAGCGGGAAGAGTCGGAGCGAATGGAGCACTAGCGTTTGCATCAGTCCTCTCTCTGACCAGCATCTTTTTCGCGGCTGTTCTCGGCCTCTGGACACTTCTCACGGCTCTCCTCGCTCTGGCCCTGATGACCTACTACAACACGCGCGGGAAGAGAACAGGTCTCCTGGGGAACATGGTTGTCAGTTTCAACGTGGCTCTGCCGTTCTTCTACGGCGGGCTCGCGGTCGAATCTCTGAAGCCACTGGTCGTCACGTTCTCAGCTCTTGCCTTCCTAGCCAACCTCGGTAGAGAGATTGCCAAGGGTATTCCTGACGTGCAGGGCGACCGGCTGATGGGGGCTAGGACGCTGGCGGTGTCCTTGGGACCCCGGGCGGCGGGAGTTGTCTCAGCGAGCCTCTTCGTGGCAGCTGTAGTTCTAAGCGCCCTGCCTCCTCTGGTGGGTGACGTTTCCTTCCTCTATTTTCCTCTGGTTGCCATAGCTGACGCTGGCTTCCTATATTCCTCGTTGAGATTGGTTGTGGACCCTAGTCCAGAGCCTGTTCGGAAGATCAAGGCCTGGGTTTTGGTGTGGATGTTATGTGGGCTCGTTGGTTTCCTTCTAGGAGGAACGACTCTCTGAGTTCGATTCAGCAACTAGCTCTCTCGCCCGGTCCAGGCGAACCTTCCGTTCTTTGACCATCATCCCTGCAACCTTGTCAACCATGTCTCCTTGAGCCCCAGCCATTACTGCGATATTCCGTGCGTGTAGGGACATGTGGCCCCTTTGAATTCCCTCTGCCGCCAACGCTCTCAGTGCCGCAAGATTCTGGGCCAGCCCGACAGCTGCCATGACCTCTCCCAGTTCGCGAGCAGTCTTGACGCCGAGAATTTTGAGGCATATTTTGGCAATGGGATGGACGGCGGTAATGCCTCCGATGGTTCCTAGCGCAGCGGGGTATTCTATGGAGCCCCTGAGGCCTCCTTTGTCGTCCTTTGCCCAGACTGTCAGAGGCGAATAATGTCCGGTGCGGGCGGCGTAGGCGTGAGCCCCAGCCTCTATTGCCCGGGTATCGTTGCCCGTTGCCAGACACACCGCCGCAATCCCGTTCATGACGCCCTTGTTGTGTGTAGCGCATCTGTACGGGTCCGCTGCCGCGAACGCGTAGGCATCGACTATTCCGTCCGCTACTTCTTCGCCGCCTAAGGCCTCCTTCGAGATTTGTGTTGTGGCGCGTGCCAGCCGTTTGTCTGCTAGGTTCGAGATGATGCGGAGGTTCACGCGTCCCTGAGACAGCTGCTCGAGGAGTGGCGCAACGGCCTCGGCCATGGTGTTGACAACGTTTGCTCCCATCGCGTCCTTCGAGTCGACGAGTAGCTCCGTAATCACCATCGTTCCGGTGATGCTTGGGAGGATTCTGACGCGGAGGCCTTTTGCTCCGCCTCCCATGGAGACCAGCATCGGGTCCTGCTGGTTAGCCTTGTCAAGAATCTCCCGCTTCGCGTGGAGAATTCTCCTTTCCGCGTCGCCCGGAGAAGGGCATTTCACGATCTGAATCTGTCCTATCATGATGGACTCGGTGCTGCTTGCTTTGAAGCCCCCGGTCTCCCTTGCCATTTTGGCGGCGTTGCTGGCCGCGGCCACAACCGACGGCTCTTCGATGGCCATTGGGATTAGATAGTCGCGGCCATTTATGAGGAAGTTGACAGCGATTCCCACAGGGACCGGGAAGACACCAATCACGTTCTCTATCATTCGTTCCGCGGAGGCGAAGGAGAGAGACCCGTTCTGTAGAACCCTAGCCTCTTCGGAGGATAGGCCCGCGAACTCTTGGACCAGCCGGAGACGTTCCTCCGGGGCGAGTTTGTAGAAGGAGGAAAAGCTGGAGGGGCTCTTCGGCCCTCTGGCTTCCATCTTCTACTGCCTTCTTCCTCTGTCCTTTGCGAACTCGTCAGGGTCGAACTTCCGCGCCAAGAGCCACTCGCGCGTCGGCCCTCGTATGACCGCAGGTGATTTCTGAAGTTCGGCAATGTTCTTGGACCCCGTTAGGAACATGGCTGTTCTCAGTTCGAGAAGTATTGCCTCAAGCCTACGCGTTACCTCCTCTACTCCGCCGGGAGTTGACTTGAGAAATGGAAGCGCCAGCCCGAAAGCATCAGCGCCAAGCGCTATGGCCTTTGCTCCGTGAAGCCCATTTCTTACACCGCCCGAGGCGATGACGGTCAGCTGTGTCGACCGTGAGACTTCCACGACGCTTGCTGCTGTGGGTATTCCCCAGTCCCAGAAGGTCTCGCCCAGCCTCTCGTGTAATGGTGATTCTTTCTCTTTGGCTCTGTAGTATTCGACGGCTGCCCAGCTTGTCCCGCCGGCCCCAGCCACGTCAACTCCTTTCACACCGATTTTTTCCAGAGCAACAGCGGTCTCGTGGGAGAAGCCTGATCCGGTCTCCTTCAACACTACAGGAACTCCCAGTTCTTCCGCGCCCTCCCGAATCTTCTCCATGGCTCCCTTGAAAACCGGCTCTCCCTCTACCTGAACACATTCCTGTACGCTGTTGAGGTGGATGTACAGCCCATCAGCCTTGACCATCTCCACAGCCTTTCGCATCTGTTCTAGGCCGTAGCCCTTCACGAGCTGAGGGGCTCCGAGGTTCGCGAAGACAAGTGCATGCGGGGCATTGTCCCGTACAATCTTGTACGTGTAGGCAAGCTCGGGCTTTTCAATCCCGGCTCTCTGGCTGCCGACGCCTATGGCGATCCCCAACTTCTCAGCGGCCTTGGCGAGAATCTCGTTTAGCTTTGCTGCTGTTGGGGTCCCTCCGGTCATCGACTCGATGACAAGGGGCGCGGCCATGTGGTGTCCGAACAGGTCTACTGAAAGGTTCACGTCGTCCCTGTCGATGCCAGGAATGGCATTATGGACCAGTTCCACGTCGTCAAAACCCGTCTTTTTCGTCCGGAACTGAACATCCTGCTGCATGGTGGTCTCTATGTGGCTGGCTTTTCGGCGTTCAGTCTCGGCCTCCAACCTACTCACGACGCAGCGTTCAGGCTCTGGCTATTTGAGCACTGTCCCGAGTCAGACGATGCGGGTCCCTTCACGGTCCATGCTTACACGGTAGGGAAGCCCACCGTGCTTCTTGAGGGCACGCGCTATCGAAACTTCGTCATTGCCGGTCTTGCAGAGGGCGATGATGCAGCCGCCTCCACCTGCTCCGGTGAGCTTGGCCCCTAGGGCCCCGGCGACTCTTGCAACCCTGACAAGCTTGTCCAGCAGGGGGTGAGACACTCCTATTTTCACGAGCAGCTCATGGTTAGCGTCCATCAGCGACCCTAGTTCTCCGAGGTCTCCCTTTCTGAGAGCCCTGATGGCATTTTCAGAAATGTCTCTCACGTCGTCAACATGCGCGCTGTAGGCTTGCCGCTGCTCTCGGGATTTCCTGACCACCGCCTCGACGAGCTTCTTTGTAGAGCGGTGGATTCCCGTGTCGCATACGAGGATTCGAGGAGCCTGCTTCAGCTTCAACTGCTTTATGCCCTCTGGCTTGGTGAAACTTATGATTCCTCCGTAGATGCTTGTGGCGTGGTCTACGCCTGAAGGGCTTCCGTGAAGAAAGGATTCTGGGCCGAAAGCAATCCTGAAGATTTCCTTCCTGACCAGTTTGGCTCTCCTAGCCTTCGCCACTGCAGTTATGATTGCGACCGTTGTCGAGGCAGAGGACCCGAGGCCCGCGCCGACAGGAATCTCGCAATCAACATCCAATGAGATTCCCGATCCCTTATCCCCAATGTAGTCTAGGGTTTCCCTTGCGGCTAGCCTCAGGGGCTCCAGTAGCTTTCTTCCGTTCTGGTTTTGGTTCTGGTTCACCGGCCCTATGGCTTGGAGTGGGATTCCTGCCTCAACTTCGATCCGACCGGGACGGGCCGGTCTTACTGTAGCGTGTGAGTAGAGGTTCACCGCCATCGCCACTGCGGGCGCGCCCAGGACTACGAAGTGTTCCCCTGTCAGGATTATCTTTCCAGGGGCCCTGCTGGTCGCGAGCCTGTTGGGAACGGGTCTGGTCGATGCTGTCTCACATCGTGAAGCTGAGTGAGGCATAGCCCACGACGGCTTTCTTGTCGCCTGTGATATCGCCGCTGGTCTTGTAGGAGAGTAGCTGCGAGTTCTTGGCTCCGAGTATTCTGGAAGCGTGTATCACTGCTGTGACGGGTCCGTAGCCGCAGGCAGAGACCCTCTTCTCTTCGATGGTGGTTTGGAATTTCTGCGGGTCCATTTCCATGGCTGCTCGGAGGGCTTCCATGTCCTTTCTCACTGCCTCATCGTGTGGCTCGTAGTGGGTCCAGTCTGACGAGGCGATCAAGACTGCCCCCTTGCCCGATACGGCTTTTGCAACGGCTTCCCCAATCTCCTTGCTTGTTTCGAGGTCCTGCAGCATCATGCATATTGGTACGAACTGGAACTGTCGGGGGTAGATGAACTGTAGAAAGGGAAGCTGCACCTCTACCGAGTGCTCGAACTTGTGGGCTTCGTCTTCCACGTCTATCAAGCTGGAGTTTCCTGTGATTTCATTGGCGAGTTCTGTATCGACCTTCACCTCTCCCAGCGGAGTGCTCCATTCTCCGGTGGTCATTGTTGAGACGCCGCTCCCTAGGCCGGTGTGGTTGGGCCCTATGATTACAATGGACCTTCTGGGCCCCGAGGAGGCTAGCCGGTTGTAGCTGTGCGCGGCCACGGGACCCGAGTACATGTATCCTGCGTGGGGGGCGACAAGCCCTACTAATTGCTCGTCTCTCTCAGCTGGCACTGAGGGCATGGTGCATGGTCCGGGAGGCCTGAGGAAGCAGTTCTGTATCTGGGTCCGGAGGGCACCTTCAGTGTCTTCGTAGAAGGATCCGGCCTGGGCGGGCTTTCGTAGTTTCACGCCTCTCCACCGGAAGCTCGTCCCATGGGCATGCTTGCGAGCTTCGTCTCAAAATCGTCAACAGTGTACGGGATTGTCCCGTCCTGGGGGAGTTCACCTCTCTCCCTTAGGACCTGTCGAGCCAGTAGCCAGTAGACCACTGCCAGGGCTCTTCTTCCCTTGTTGTTGACGGGTATTACAAAGTCAACTCCTGCGAAGACATTGTCTGTGTCGCAGAGTGCGATGACTGGAATGCCGACTGAGGTGGCTTCTTTGATGGCTTGCCAGTCGGCCCGGGGGTCGGTCACGAGGACGACCTGTGGTTCCACGTGGTGTGGCTGTAACGGGTTCGAGATGAGCCCGGGCATGAAACGCCCCACTATCGGTGATGTCTTGGTGAGTTCCGTGAACTTTTCCACAGGAGTCTTGCCGTATAGCCTGGAGGACACCGCCAGGACCCGCGCAGGGTCGAACCTTGCCATGAACTTGGAGGCTACCCTAATCTTTTCGTTGGTTTCTCCTATGTTGAGTATGAAGAGGCCGTCAGGTCTTACTCTGAAAATGTACTTTTCCATGTCCACGGTCTTGATACGTGTTCCGATGTGAAGCCCTGCCGCGAGAAGCTCTTCCAGGGACAGTAGGAGGTTTTCGGCCCGTGGTATTGCCTCCCTCTCTTCAATGTCCTGGCTCTCCACTTGTCCCTCCCCCTCTAGACGATCTCCGCCCGCTTCTTAGCAGATACTTGTGGGAACTTTAGAAACTCGTCGATAATCTCTACGTGGGTTATCATCATTCGTCTGCAACAATACCTTTTGAGACCGAGTTCGTCCAGGACTTTTGTCGGCTGGTCTCCAGCCCGGACCCGCTGGGTAAAGGCTTCCCACTTGTCACCTATCAGTTTGCCGCAGGTAAAACATCTGACCGGTATGATCAACTGAGTCTTACCTGTAGGATTTCTGCTTTCTCACTCGGGCCCCTGGTCCGCCGAACTTTTTGGGCTCTGTCACTCGCTGGTCGCCTGCGAGCATGACTCTGTCGAATGCGATGAACTGCTTTCTCAGTTCGCTGCTCTTCGTCCATCCGGCGAGCGCCCGGGCCATTGCTATTCGGACGGCTTCTGCCTGTCCCATTACTCCACCGCCTTTGACGGTTACTTTGATGTCCACGCCTTTTGCCCTTTCTCCTGCGATGAGGAGTGGCTCTGTGATTTTCAGCCTTGCGATTTCAGGGGTTATCATGTCTAGGTTGTAGTCGTTGACCCAGACCCGGCCTTTGCCCGGTCTTATGACTGCCCTGGCGATTGAGGTTTTTCGCTTGCCTGTTTCGAGAAGTATTTTCTTTTTCTCGCTTATGCCGGTACGCCCCCGATTTCTTCAGCCAGTTGTTGGATGGTGATGTATGGGACTCGGAGCTTGGACGCGTCAGCATGGAGGGGCCGCAGGAGCGGCTTTCCACCGTAATCGTCTGGTACTCCAATGTGGACTCTGACCCTGTGAAAGGCCTGTTTCCCTTTGGACTTTTTCCACGGAAGCATGCCGCGTATGACTCTTCTCACGTAAGTATCAGGCCTTCTCGGATGGGTCGGGGCCTTTTCCTGACTGGCTAGGGTCCTTGTCCTTAGCTTGGTCTTTGCGCGCGCGACGACTCGTGCCTTGGTTCCTGATATCACCGCTTTCTCCGCGTTCACGACCACAACGTGCTTCCCATCTAGAGCCTGCTTGGCCACATAGCTCGCCATGCGGCCGAGGATTAGGTTGGTAGCATCAACCACTTCTTCCGACGGGGCCGGTGTCGTTGTCTGCTTCCTCAACTTTCCCCTATTCCTCCGAGGCCTTCTTCAAAACCGAGAGTTTTGGCGTTAATCAGCCGTGCAGCCTCCAGGACGATCTTTTCGGGCGGAAGAGTGCCAGTCGACTCTACGAGAAACGAGAATGTTCGGGTCTTGGGGTCGTGCGTGTAGGTGCATGCGGACACGGGCTGCCATTTGGCGTGCAGTTTTCCCCGTCCGAGGCGCGCGTAGGCTTCCAGCTTGATCTTCTGGCCCTGCGCTAGTTTTACTATTGGGATTCTGTCAGAAACAGGTCGTACGTCCGGGTTTTCCGGTTTGAGATGTGACGAGTATATGACCTCGACCGGGTCGTTTGCCTCGACCTCCATCGAGAAGGAAGCTCTGCATCTTTCGCATCCCAGCTCGCTCTTGCAGCTGCAATCCTCGGGCAGGTTGTAGCCCTGGTCAGTTGTGATGGGTATGAGTCCGAGCCGGTGGGCCAGAATCTCATCATACATGACAGAATTATTCTCTAGAATCATGACATCGTCTATCGCCATGACCGGGACCTCCGAAACCATTATTCTTCGGAGGGCGTTGGCGAACGCGGCTGAAGTGTCGGAAAGTACGAAGCGCAGAGTCTCCGTTTCCTTGTTTAGGATCTTGATGTCCATGTGGGTTTCATACTTCCGGACGAAGGTAGCCCGGGCGAACCGGCCGGACTTTATTTAAAGATGACTATGAACAAACGCTAGAAATCGCGCGGTACCTGGAGGAAGCTGGACCTGGCCGACCAAACAATTGTCCTGGTTGGTGCTCTGTTGATGCTGGTCGGGTTTCTCCTGGCTTTCGTAGCCTTAGCGGTTCCTTCTCTTCGGGGAAACGCAAGGTCGCAGGGCGGAGCGGTCATAATAATCGGGCCCTTCCCCATCGTCCTGGGGAGCAACAGGGAGGTAGCAAGGTCCATGCTGGTTCTAGCCGTGCTGCTTCTCGTAGTCCTCATGGCCTTCTTCCTACTACAGTCGTTCCTGGTTTCCCCGAGCTGAAACGGTGACTTGTCGGCGAGGACCTGCGAGGTCTGCGGCGAAAGGACCGCGCTCTACCTCTGCCAGAACTGCGGCTCGTCGATTTGTCCCGTCTGTCGAGTTCGGTTGTTGTGCCGAAAGTGTGCCACAGATCAAGAATCCATGGGACTCGGGTCGGGGCAGCCTATCAAAGTAGGACCGGTTTCGCTGTTAGCCATCGCCGCCGCCGTCATCTTCGTAGGGTTTGTCCTTGTCATTCTCGGTTCGAGGTCTCCCGTTGCGTCAGGATGTTTTTTCTGGCCTTTGCCCCTGGTTGTTGGTTGCGGGTTCGGTTCTGGGGAGGCTTCAACTCTCGCCCTGTTCTCGGTGGTAGCTCTAGTGGCGGTTGTGCTGGCTTTCTGGTTTCTGTCGTTGCGCTGGGCTCGTCTGCCGCCTTAGCTGTCAGGGAAAGGCGATGGCTATGAGAATCCCGAAATAGACCGCGGCTATGCCAACCGCGAGTGAGATCGGGGGGAAAGCCAGCACCGTTCCCACGAAGTCGAAAATGTCCTCTACAAACCTGAGCAGCATGTAGACGGCCAGTGTTGCGATCAGAAACACCGCGCCGAGTATGATGGTCCCTAGCCCCGGGAAGGTTACGTTCAGCAGGTATGCCGCCAGGAGTCCGACCCCTAGTGACGTCAGCGAGGCCCATCTGATGTTTCGAAGCGGCCGAGAAAAAAGGGTCAGACCCAGGACAATCATCAGCGGCAGAAAGTAGCGGAGGAGAGGGTAGGCGCTTGCGGTCAAGTCTTCGATTGGGGGGGATAGCAGGCGTCCGAAGAGGCCTATCTCAAGGGCCGTATCCGCAGCAACAACGAACACTCCTATTCCGACGAAGAACCCGGCCATGGACAAGAGGCGGCCGAGGGCGCTGGCGACGCGTTTGAACAGCGGGGCGCAGGCGCATATTCCTCCGGCGATTAGGATGTAGGCTACTGGGAAGACCAATCTATTCCAGCTCAAGCGTTCGGGGAGGCTTTCTGTTAAGTGGATTGTTACGGTTTCTTCTCTTCAGCCTCGGACTCTGGGGGTAATTCTTCCTCAGGCTCTGTGAGCACAAGTGGCTGTTCGGCCTGAACGATCTCTTTGATTTCCGGCGGAACCTCGGGGAGCACTGGTCCTGCAATGGCTGCCGGAGCTTCTTCGACGGCTCTGGCCGGGACTCTTCTTGTCCCTGCGAGGGCTCTTGCAGGGTGCTGCGGGTTGTTTAGGGAGCTTTGCGGGTGGAAAACGATTCGGGTCTCATCTTCCCGTTCGACGGTGTAACCTGGGATTGACACTACTTGTCCTGCGACGCTGATGTGTCCGTGTATGACGAACTGTCGGGCCTGGTGTATTGTCCGGGCTAGGCCCTGGCGGAAGATGACTGTTTGCAGTCGTCTCTCCATCAGGTCTTTGACCGTGAGGTCGAGGACGTTGTCGATGTTCGCTGATTCGGGTAGAATCCCTAGCCTGGTCAGGCGTTTCAAGTATTGACGTTCAATCTGGGAACGCTCTTCCTCCGTCGCTCCGAGAAGGGACCTTGCGATTCCCCGAATCTCGGACAGCCTGGTCTCGTGGTGTCTCAGCTCTCTCTTGTTTCGTAGGCCGTAGTCGCCTAGAAGGCGGAGCTCCTCCTCCAGCTGTTCCTTTCGCCAGGGGTGGCGAGGAGTCTCGTAGGTTTTTCTCTGCTTTCTAGGGTCTCCCACAGGCTATTCCTGAGCCTACTTTTTCTCTTCCTTCTTCGCCCCGGCAGCCCGAGCGGCTTCCATGAGAAGCTTCTTCTTTACTCCAACGGCTTTCCCGCTTCGGCCTGTGGTCCGGGTCCGCTGACCCCTGACCTTCAAGCCCAAACTGTGGCGAATGCCCTTCCAGGTACGAATGTCCTTCATGAAATCGATGTCCCCCTTTTGGCTGAGCACAAGGTCAGGACCCACGAGGTGGACGTCTCGACCGGTTTCCAGGTCCTTCCGGCGGTTAAACATGCGCGACGGTATGCCGTGCTTTGCCGGGTCGCGTATCGCGTCCTCTATCCGGTTCATCTCGGCGTCGGAGAGAGTTCCTATTCGGGCTTCCGGGTTTATTCCCGCAGCCTTTACCACTGCGTGGGCGAAATTCGTCCCTACTCCTCGTATCTTGCTGATGCCGTAAGCTGCCTTCTTGCTGCCTTCAAGGTCCGTTCCTATGAAACGGACGATGTGTCTGAACTCTCTGGACGACTGGCTCATAGCCGATTGGAGAGGGGTTTTCGCGTGTCGTAATTTAACGTTTCCACCTTTGACACCGCCGCTCCACACCTCCAGCCGGTCTCCGGAGGCCGTTTTCAAAAAATTTCCCCGTTTCCACTGGAGAAAGTTGCCGAAATTTTTTTTTGGCAAAGTTTCAGGGATTTTCTCCGGTGAAAATTCTCGCTGGACGAACTTTTTCGGTGGCGTGTGAATTTTTTCTCTCCGGAAAATTTTTACCGACGACTCTGGTTGCGATGTAAACAATTCTTAAATACGCCGCGGACACTTTTGTTTCACAACCGAAAGAAATTCCGGCAGAGAAAACACTCTAGAAATGTTCGGACCACATCTGACGCTTGATTTGTCGGAGTGCAATCCTCGAAAGCTCTCCGACCTCTCTTACATCTACAATCTCCTAGACGAGTTGCCGGACGTCATCGGCATGCACAAGATCACAGTGCCCTACACGTTCATCTATCGTCCGCGGGAAGAACCTGGCGAGTGGGGCATCAGCGGCTTCGTCATCATAGCAGAGAGCCACATCAGCATACACACCTTCCCTGACCAGGGACATGCCTTCGTCGACATATTCAGCTGCAAGCAATTCGACATTCACAAGGCGATGAATTACGTTGTAGCCAGCCTCGAAGCACGAAGAGCGGACAAGAAACTCAGCGGTCGTGGAAAAGAGTATCCGCGCGAAGTCATTGCGGCACGGGAGATTGTCGCCAGCTCACGGCCGACGTTGAGACACTGACCGGCAAGCCGCGATTCTTTCTTTTTCCTTCCTTTGGAATTACGCTCGAGTCTGCAACGATGGCTGCTGACAAGTTCTCCATCGAGAATCCTGCTTATCGTGCATTCTTCTCCGCCAGAAAGCAGAAACCGTGGTAATGATCGGTGTTTGCATGGATTTCTACTGGCTCGTAGCTTGGAAAGAGGCCAAGCAGTTCTTCCCTGGTGAAGCAGTGGTGGGGACGCCCTCTTCAACGCCCTCCAAGGGCACATGCGTTCCGGGCTCTAAAACACTGTGCGTACTCTGGGCTTCCCGG
>Ga0209619_10002287_pt1 | contig 13880 bp, 12 predicted proteins | sample Rifsed16ft3_FD_184011 | JGI IMG/M metagenome (GOLD analysis project Ga0209619, IMG submission 184011) | Soil microbial communities from Rifle, Colorado, USA - sediment 16ft 3 (version 2) | ecosystem: Environmental > Terrestrial > Deep subsurface > Rock core/Sediment | place: Rifle, Colorado... | reverse complement strand
GGTGCAGGACTCGCGGGCGCAACCTGAATGGTGCCCAGCGGGCGCTTCACGGTGGGCGTGCCGCCCGACGACTGGGCCGTGATCAGGAGATCGGCGTTCTGCACGCCAACGCCGAGGATCTTGCCGGTGATGTTCTTGGACTGTAGATAGAGCTTCAGCACCGCCGCCAGCCCGCTCTGGATCCGGCTGCCGTTGAGGGCCCCCAGCGCGGAGCTCTCGACGCTCTTCTGGATCCTGCGATTGCTGCCGAAGATCTTGTTGCAGACGTCGATGCCGCTGATCTTGCAGCCGCCGGTGGCCTGAATGGCCGCGTCCATCTTGGGGCTGGAGAACTCCAGGGACATGTCGCCGGAGCTGGTCAGCTTCGGCCGTGCCCTGAAGTTCAGGCGGAGGTTGTTGAGCTGGAAGTCGGGCATGAAGTCGTCGCCCAGCTTGTTGTGGTAGCCCTTCACTTCCCGGCCCGAGCCCTCGAAGGCGAGCGTCAGCGTGAAGTCCGACCCGCCGAAGCTGAGGTTGGCGCGCTGGAGGCTGACGTCATTGACGTAGAAATGGCCGTCGCCCAGATCGGGACACAGGGTGCCGCAGTCGATGTCGACCGTGGTCCGCGCAATGTCGAACCGCAGCTGAAACCCGCCCACCTCGACGAAGGACGTCTGTCCGTTGTGGTTGTTGAGCTTGAGCTTCATGCCGGACATCCGCTGCTGCACCTCGGAGGCGAACGTGGTCCCGCGGATGTGGTGCCTCACCTCGCCGCCCGGAGCGGGCCGAGGAGACGCCGCCAGGACGAGGCCACACAGCGCTATGAGGACAACCGGGCTCTTCTTCATGGACACTTCCTCCGCTCTCCATCGCCACGGCGAGGCGCCGTGAGCCTTCCCGCGGGTGGCAGCGTCCGTTCCGTACTGCCGGCCTTCGAAAAAAAATATCCCGGGACGGTTGGCAGGGCCCCGGAGAGGGGCTCACGCACGGAACGCGCCAGAGCCCAGGGCCCCCACGAAGACGACCGAAACGGTCTTCGTGGTCCGCCTGGCCGCCACGCTCCCGTACCCCTACCTCGAGCAGGCCCTCGGGGCGCCGGACCCTGGCGCTGGCCAACGAGCTCGGCGCTCCTGGCTCGAGCGCACGGAGGCGGAACCGCCGAGCCGCTGACCCCCTCGGACGATCGATCGGAAGTCTGCGACGAGGAGCTTGGGTTACGGTCGTCTGCGCTCTTCCTCGAGAATCGCCTCGAGTTCGGCGATGGCCTCGAGGTCTTTGGGCCGACCTGCGGCGCGCTTGACGTGGATGAGATGCCTGAGCCCGAGACAGTGACAGGCGATCCCGAACACCTCGATGCAGATCGAATGGGGCAGGAGGTCCTCGTAGGCACCGCCACCGACGATCTCGCCGAGAAGGTCGAGATCGCCCAGGTCGGTGGTCAAGGTGAAGTTCAGGCCGCGCTCGAGCGTCCGCGCGTCCCACCGGAACGGGAGCCCGGGTGGCGCGCCACGTAGATACGGCGCGTGGCCGGCGAGCGCGGTGACGAGACGGGCGAGGTTCGCGCTCGACCTCCGGTAGACCACGTCGACGTCCTGCGTGAGTCGCGCCGAGCCGTGCGCCGTGGCCGCGGCACCTCCGACCAGGATGAACTCGACGCCGGCCTCACTCAGGCAGCGCAACAGGGCGGCGAAGTCCGTCATGCGGGCGGGCGCCGCCGGTCACAGCCCGCCGGGCGCCTCATCGACGTCGACGCGCCGCGCGGCCGGCGCGCCGGAGCTCAGCGGCAAAGCCCTGCAGGGCCACGAGCCGAGCGAACCGTTCGTCCACCGAGCGTCGCAGATTCTCGCGAACGAGCGTGCGATCGATGTCGCGCTTGTAGGCGTCGATCACCGGATCGGGATCGACGACGTCGGCCGAGGCTCGCGAGCGCACCGACTCAGCCACGCACCGATCATATCAGGATGACGCACGCGGCGCCGAGCGTCGGTCCCGTGTTGCCCTCGGTCGCCCGGAAGCAGGATTGGTCGGCCCGACGGGCCACCGAACCCGATCGCGTGAATCCGCCATGCTAGACTCTGCCCATGCCCGGCCGGCCGTCCCTCCAGATCCCGGGCCGACGCTCGTGCCCGAGCGGATCGTGCGCGCCAGGTCGCAGCCGGGCGCGCTGAGCGCGGCGTCGCCCCTGACGGTCGTGCCCGTCGAGGGGGCCCGCGCCGTCGGGGCCTTCATCCGACTGCCGTGGACCATCTACGCCGGCGATCCGGCGTGGGTCCCGCCGTTGCTGCTGGAGCGCCGGCACCACCTGTCCCGCCGCCGTCCGCGCTTCGCCCGCGCCCGGTTCTGGATCGCCTATCGCGGCCGCGCGCCGGTCGGCCGCATCAGCGCCCAGATCGACCGCCTCCACCTCGAGCGCTACCACGACGCCACCGGCTTCTTCGGGATGCTGGAGGCGGAGGACGACGGCCGGACGTTCGAGGCGCTGCTCGGGACCGCCGAGGCGTGGCTGCGCGCGGAGGGCATGCGGCGGGTCCTCGGCCCCTTCAACCTGTCCATCAACGAGGAGTGCGGCCTTCTGGTCGAGGGCTTCGACACGCCGCCGATGATCCTCATGGGCCACGGGCGCCCGTACTACGCGGCCCGCCTCGAGGCGCGGGGCTACCGGGCAGCGAAGGACCTCCTCGCCTACCGCCTCGCCGCGGACTTCACGACGCCGGACATCATGCGGGCGACGGTGCTCCGGGCGGGGCGCGCGGTCGTCGTGCGGCCCCTGCGGCGGTCGAGCTTCCAGAGCGAGCTGGCGACGCTGCGGGAGGTCTTCGAGGACGCGTGGTCGGAGAACTGGGGGTTCGTGCCGTTCACGGCCGCCGAGTTCGAAGAGCTCGGCCGGGCCCTGCGCTTCATCGTGGACGACGACTTCGTGCAGATCGCGGAGGTCGACGGCGAGCCGGTGGGGATGCTCGTGCTGCTGCCGAACCTGCACGAGGCCATCCGGGACCTGAACGGTCGCCTCCGGCCCCTCGGCTGGCTCAAGCTCGTGTGGCGTCTCGGCGTGCGCCGGCCCCGCACCGGACGGGTAGCGCTCATGGGCGTGCGCAAGCGCTACCAGCGCACCGCGCTCGGCCTGGCGATCGCCTTCTCGATGATCGACGCCGTGCGGGCCCGGGGACTGGCGCGGGGCGTTCGCGACGTCGAGCTGTCCTGGGTGCTCGAGGACAACCACGGGGTGCGGAGCCTCCTGGAAGCGATCGGGAGCGTCGTGTACAAGCGCTACCGCCTGTACGAGAAGCCGCTGGGCTGATGCGCGACCCCGGCGCCTTCGCGGCGATCGTCCTGGCCGGCGATCGCCGCCCGGATGACCCGGTGGCGCGCGCGGCCGGCGTGCCGTCCAAGTCGCTCGTCCCGGTCGGTGGTCGGGCGATGGTCCTGCGGGTGCTCGACGCGCTCGGCGCCGCGCGGCAGGTCGGCCCGCGCGTGCTCTGCGGGCCGGAGCGCTCGATGCTGGCGCGCGAGCCCGAGCTGGGCCGGCGGATCGGGGCGGGCCAGATCGCGTGGGTCGAGCCCCGCGCCACTCCGAGCCTGAGCGCGGCGCGCGCGCTCGAGACCGTTCCGGCGGGCGTGCCCGTGCTGCTGACGACGGCCGACCACGCGCTGCTCCGCCCGGACATCGTCGATTACTTCTGCGCGGGGGCCCGCGCCGCCGGCGCCGACGTCGCGGTGGGGCTCACGCCGTACGAGCTGGTGAAGTCGGCCTACCCCGACACCCGCCGCACCGCCATCCGGCTCCGGGACGGCGCCGTCTGCGGCTCGAACCTCTTCGCGTTCCTGACTCCGGCCTCCCGGACGGCGGTCGCCTTCTGGCGCCGCGTGGAGCAGCGGCGCAAGCGTCCCCTCCGGCTCGTGGCGGGCGTGCTCGGGTGGGTCGCCGTGCTCCGCTACGGGCTCGGACGGATGACGCTCGACGAGGGCTTGGCGCGGGTGTCGGGGCGGATGGGGCTGAGGGTGGCGGCGGTGACCCTGCCCTTCGCGGAGGCGGCGGTGGACGTGGACACGCTCGACGACCTGCGGCTCGTCCGCGCGATCGTCGGCGACGGCACGGCCGCGGACTGAGGCGCGCGCACGGCGTCTGCGTTCTGGACGCGCGAGCGCTCCAGCAGACCGAGCAGCGCCTCGGCGCGCGCGAGGTCTTCGGCCGAGTCCACCTCGGTCCAGTCGAGGCCGTGGATGGAGGCGGCCCCCACGTGGCCCGCCCGGGCCAGCTCGTCGATCACGGAGAGATACCACTGCCGCAGCGCCTCCGGCCGGCGCACCGCCCGGTCGAGCCCGGCGCGGAACAGCGCCGGCCCGTCGCCGCGGAAGACCATCATGCCGATCGATTCCCCGTGGACGTCCGCCGCGGGCAGCCGCTTGCCGACTGCGAGGAGCCGGTCGCCGTCGAGGCTCACCTTCATGTCGTCGGCGTCGTAGGCGGCCTTGTGGTCCACCGCGAGCGTGACGGGACGCTGGGGCGCCTCGAGCAGGCGGCGCAGCACCGCGGCCTCGAACAGCGTGTCGCCGTTCATGAGGACGAGGTCCTCCGTCAGCTCGGGGGCGGCCACCCAGCAGCTGACCAGATTGTCGGCCAGCGCGAAGAACGGGTTGTAGAGGGTCCGGACCTCGTACGGCCACGCGCGGGCGCCCAGGAGACGCTCGACGTGGTCGGCCGCGAACCCGACGACCACGGTCACCCGGTCGACCCCCGAGCCCGCCAGCTCCTCGAGCTGCCACTCGAGGATCGAGCGCCCGCGGATCGGGAGGGCGCACTTGGGGATGCCGGCGGTCAGCGGCAGCAACCGCCGGCCCTGGCCTGCGCTCAGGAGGAGAGCTTTCATGTCAGCCTCGCACGTCGCTTGATCATAAGACAGATCGTCCCGATCCACGAGCGTTCTCTCCGCCGGGGTGGGAGACAGCGATATCATCACGGGAGAGCCAGCCGGACGTGATCATCGACCGCTACCTCCTGCGCGAGATCGTGAAGCCCCTGGGCGGGGTGTGCGCCGTCCTGGTGGCCGTCTTCGTCGGCTACACCCTCGCCCGCTACCTGACCGACGCGGTGGAGGGCGTGCTGCCGGCCCGAACGGTCCTGGCCCTGGTCCTGCTCCGGACGCTCGTGGCGATCGAGGTGCTCCTCCCGGTCACGCTCTTCCTGTCGATCGTGATGGCGCTCGGCCGGCTCCACTCGGACTACGAGATGATCGCGCTCTCCGCCTCCGGCGTGCACCCGGGCCGCGTCACGAAGGTCGTGCTCGCCCTGGCCGGCCTCACCGCGGTGGTGGCGGCGGCGCTGGCCCTGTTCGTCCGGCCGTGGGCCTACGACGAGAGCTACCGCCTCCGGGCCCGGGCGGCGATGGAGCTGGACGTCGCGGGCCTCGAGGCCGGGCGCTTCTACGAGCGGCGGCGCGGCAACCACGTCGTGTTCGTCGAGCGCTACGACCGGCCCAGCGGCCGGATGGAGGGCGTGTTCCTCCATGACGAGGACGGGGACACGGTGCGCGTGACCTACACCCGGCAGGCCTTCGAGCGGTTCGACGCGCCGACCGCGCAGCGGATGCTGGTGGCGCTCGACGGCCGCAACTATAGGATCCGTCTCGGCGAGGGGCGCGACCGGGTCTCCCGGTTCGAGCGCGTCGAGCTGCCCCTGAAGGAAGAAAAGGTCACCCCCGAGTATCGCCGCAAGGCCGCGCCCACCGCCGAGCTGGCCCGCTCGAGCGACCGCAACGACCTGGCCGAGCTGCAGTGGCGCCTGACGGTGCCGGTCTCGACCGTCCTGCTCGGGCTGCTCGGGATGCAGCTCAGCCGGACGGCGCCCCGCCGCGGCAAGAACGCGAGGTTCGGCGCCGCGGTCCTGGTCTACGCGGCGTACTACAACGCCAAGGTGCTCGCCAAGACCCTGGTCGGGAACGGGACCGTCGGCCTCGTCCCCGGCATCCTGTGGGTGGACGCGCTGCTGGCGGCGCTGGTCGCGGCGATGCTGTGGCGGCAGCTCCGGGGCACGCAGTGGGAGCAGCCGTGAGCGGGCGGGCGCGACGGCCGGCGCGGCGGGGCCGCGGGCGGGGAGGGTGGCCCCGGCTCCGGACGCTCGACCGGTACGTGGGGCTGAGCGTCGCGCGAAGCTACGTCCTGGTGCTGATGATCCTGTTGACCCTGTTCAGCGTCCTCGCGCTCATCGAGGAGCTCGAGGACCTCGGCAAGGGACGCTACCGCCTGGGCGACATCGTCGCCTTCGTCGCCCTCACCATGCCGCGGCGGGCCCTCGACCTCTCCCCGGTGGCGGCGCTCCTGGGCAGCGTCGTCGCCCTGGGCGGGCTCGCGAGCGCGGGTGAGCTGGTCGCCATGCAGGCGGCCGGCATCTCCACCCGGCGCGTCGGCTGGTCCGTCCTGAAGCCCGGCCTGCTGTTCATGGCCGGGACGCTGCTCGCCGGCGAGTTCGTCGCGCCGCCCCTGGATCAGGCGGCCTACGTCCGGCGGGTGCGGGCGATGTCGGCCCTCCCCGCGATGCTCTCCGAGCAGGGCTTCTGGGCGCGCGACGCCCGGCGCTTCCTGCGGGTGCGCCACGTGACGGCGGCCGACGTCCTCGGCGGCGTCGAGGTCTACGAGTTCGACGACGACGGCCGCCTGCGCGTGTTCCTGCACGCCCGCCGCGCCGACCTCGTCGACACGCGCCGGTGGCTGCTGACGGACGTCCTCGAAAAACAGTTCGCGCCGGAGGGGGTGACGACGCGACGCCTGCCGGCCCTGGCCTGGGAGTCCTTCCTGGGCCGCGAGCAGGTCGACCTCCTCGTGCTCCCGGCGCCCAGCCTCTCCCTCTCGGACCTCTACCGCTACGTGGGCGTGCTGCGCACCGGAGGCCAGGATCCGGCGCGCTACGAGCTGGCCTTGTGGCAGAAGGTGAGCATGCCGCTGGCCACCGGCGCGATGGTGCTGCTGGCGATCCCCTTCGTGTTCGGATTGCTGCGCGTCGCGAGCGCCGGCCAGCGGATGATGGCCGGCACGCTGGCCGGCATCGCGTTTCACCTCTCGAACCAGATCGTCGCCCGCGTGGGCCTCCTCCTGAACCTCAGCCCCGGGGTGATCGCGCTGGCACCGGTCGCCGCCGTCCTGGGGGCGGCGTTGTGGCTCGCGCGCCGTCCCTACTGAGTGGACGCGATGCTTTCACGCCCGCTGAGCGAGGGGGCGCGGCGCGCCGTCCGCCGCGAAGCGCCCGCCGGCCGCGTGGCGGCGCACCGAGAGCGTGAGCGTGAAGCCTCCACTCCGGCGCGCGAGCGTGTAGAGGTGGTAGCGGGCGCGGCGGTCGTCGTCGACGGCGGCGGCGGACGCCGAGGGCACGCCCACCACCGGGATGGATCCGGCGCCGCCCTGGAGGTAGTCGATGGAGGCCCGGTGGGCGTGGCCGTGGAGCACGAGCTCCGCGCCCTCCCGGGCCAGGACGGCCCGGAGGGCGCCGGCGTCCGTCAGCCTCCGGCGCCAGTGGACGGCCCCCGCCAGCACGGGATGGTGGATCAGGAGGACGCGGAACAGGCCGCGCCCGCGCGTCTCGGCCAACGTCCGCTCCAGGCGCCGGAGCTGGTCCGGGCCGACGCTGCCGACGGCGAGGAACAACGGGGAGGGCCGCGCGCTCGAGACCCCGATGAACGCCGCCGGACCGCGCAGCCGCACGACGGGGAAGCACCCGTCGGGGCCGGCGGCCGCCGCGGCGCCGTCGCCGACGTCGGAGGCGACCCAGGGCGCCCAGAGCCGGAGCGCGTCGTCCCACGCCGTCGCCGCGTAGAGGTCGTGGTTGCCGGGCACCAGTGTGAGCCGCGACGGCGGGCCCAGGCCCGCGAGCCAGCGCCGCGCCTGCTCGAACTCGTGGCGCAAGCCGAGCTGGACGAGGTCGCCGCTGATGAGGATGTGGTCGGGCTTCACCTGCTCAAGGTCGCGCACGAGGGCGTCGAGGATCTCGGCGCGGTGCCGGCGGTGCCGGCGCAGGCGCCAGGAGACATACCCGAGGGCCCGCTTGCCGACGAGGTCCCGGAGGCTCGCCCCCGCCGGCGAGGTGAGGTGGGGATCGGACAGGTGGGCGAAGGTCAGCGGGGCGTCCATCTCCGGGAGCAAGGATCGCACGGAAGTTGCGAACCCGAACGAGACTTGATATCTGTGTTCCGGTCACGGTGATGACGACGAGTGCCAGAGTCCTCGGAGACGCGCTCGTGCGGCTCTGGGGCCTCTCCTCCCACGACCGCATCGCCCGTCAGCTCCAGCACGCCGGTGGCGTTCTCCTCCTCACCGCGTCCGAGCCCACGCACGACTCCGTGGTTCTGCTGCGCGGCGACCACGTCTACGACGACCGGGTGGTCGCGGCGCTGGTGCGGACGCCGGGCGTGCTGCTCAGGGCGAGCGGCGCCGACGGCGCGGTGGTCGCGGCCCACGTCCCGGGGAACCTCGCCGCGCGCGCCGAGGAGGTCGTGGGGGGCGCGGCGGCACCGGACGGTCTGGCCGGCCTCCGCCCGGCGACGCCCGAGAGCCTCGTGCCCGCGTACCAGCAGCAGCTCCGGAAGCTCGCGCCGGCGTTCGTGCGTCCGATCACGCCGGAGACCCGACGCGAGCTCGAGGACCGGCTGTTCGCGGGCGCCTACAAGGGCGTCACCGACCTCGTGACCAAGTGGGTCTGGCCGCGCCCCGCGCGGTGGGCGACGCGGCTGTGCGCCTCGGCCGGGATCCCGCCCAACCTCGTCACGCTGGTCGGCGCGTCGCTCGCGCTCGTCGCGGGCGTGCTGTTCGCGCTCGGTGAGTACGGCGCGGGCCTCGCCATCGGATGGCTCATGACCTTCCTCGACACGGTCGACGGCAAGCTGGCGCGGGTCACCGTCAGCTCGAGCCGGTTCGGCCACCTGCTCGACCACGGCACCGACATCGTCCACCCGCCGCTCTGGTACCTCGCGTGGGGGCTCGGGCTGGCCGGGCTCTGGCCCGCGGGCGGGGCGCCCGCCCTCGGCGTCACGCTCGGCGTCATCGTCGTGGGCTACGTCGTGGGGCGCCTCGTCGAGGGCGCGTTCTCCCTCTGGCTCGGCGGGTTCTCCATCTTCGTCTGGCGCCGGCTCGATTCCTACTGCCGGCTCGTCACCGCGCGGCGGAACCCGAACCTGCTCCTGCTCACCGCCGGCGCCGTCGGCGGCCGGCCCGACCTCGGCCTGGTGGCGGTCGCCGGGTGGACGGCGGTCTCGAGCGCGGTGTTGCTGGTGAGGCTCGGGATGGCGACCCACGCGCGAGCGACGTCGGGGCCGCTCTCCTCGTGGCTGGCCGAGGCCGACGGCCGCGATCGCGCCTCCCTCGCCGTCCGGCTGTTCGGCGGCCTGGCCGCCGAACGGTGACGACGCCGGTGAGCCGGTCCCGTCTCGAGCCGGCGGCGCCGACGGGGGCCACGCCGCCCGCGGCGCCTGCCATGCCGCCCCCGCGACCGCTCCGGGTGGGATTGCTCGACAACCCGCTCAGCGGGCGCAACCGTGACGGCGTCGATCCCTTGCGTCGAGCGCGGAGCGGGGAGCCCGGCCTGCGCCAGCGTCTGGTGCGGACGCCGGCCGACGTCGCGGCGGCCCTCGCCGACTTCGGCGCCGACGGCGTCGACCTGGTGGTCGTCAACGGCGGCGACGGCACCGTGCAGGCCGCGCTGACCGCGGTGCACCGCGATCGCCTGTTCGCGGCGCCGCCGCTCCTGGCCCTGCTCCCGTCGGGCACGACCAACATGATCGCGGGCGACGTCGGCCTGCGCGGCGGGCGCGCCGCCGCGCTCGGCCGCGTGCTGGCCTGGGCCCGCGATCCGGCGCGGCCGTTCGCGCTCGTCGAGCGGGCCGTGGTCCGGACGCAGGCGGCGCCGGGCGCCGAGCCCGTGTTCGGCATGTTCTTCGGGACGGGCGCCATCGCTCACGGCATCCGCTACTACCGGAGCCGGATCCTTCCGTGGGGCGTCCGCGGCGAGCTGGGCGCGGGCCTGGCGCTGGCGCGCTACCTGCTGGCGCTGGCGCGCGGGCGCGAGATCGCCGCGGTGCCGATCACCGCCAGCGTCGACGGCGGGCCGGCCGAGCCCGCGACCCGCCTGCTGCTCCTCGTCACCACGCTGCACCGGCTGGTGCTCGGGATCCGTCCGTTCTGGGGCCGCGAGCCGGGCGCGCTGCGACTCACGGCGGTCGCGGCCCGCCCGCGGCGCGTCCTGCGCGCGCTGCCGGCCCTGCTCCGCGGCCGGCCGAGCCGCCACGGCACGCCCGAGCACGGATACCTGAGCCGCAACGCGCGCGAGATCCGCCTGCAGTTCGACGCCGAGTACACCCTCGATGGTGAGATGCGCACCGCCGACTCGCGGCAGGGGTCCGTCGTGCTGACCGACGGTGGACGCGCCTGCTTCGTGCGGTGCTGAGGCGCCCGGTGGCGGCCGGCTCCGCGGACCTGGTCCGGGTGCTCGACGAGGCGAGGGCGAGGCCGGCGCCGCCGGGGGCGACCCGGCTCGCCGAGGCGATCCGCGCGCGCCATGGGGACGCCGTGAAGGCGATCCTGGTCTACGGGTCGTGCTACCGGGCCGGCGACGAGCGCGGGGTCTTCGACCTCTACGTCCTGACCGACGGGTACCGCGCCTTCCACCGCCGGTGGGTGCCGGCGCTCGCGAACCGGGCCCTGCCGCCGAACGTCTACTACCTCGAGCTCCCGGCGGGTCCGCAGACGGTCCGCGCGAAGTACGCGGTCCTCACGCTCGAGGGCCTCGCGCGGGGCACCTCGCGGCGGGCCTTCCACTCCTACTTCTGGGGGCGGTTCGCGCAGCCGGTGGGGCTCCTCTACGCGGCCGACGCGGCGGTCGCCGCGCGCGTGCGGGCGGGGCTCGCCGACGCGGTGACGACCTTCGTCGCACGCGTCCTCCCGCTCCTGCCGCGCCGCTTCGACGCCGGCACGCTGTGGCGGCGGGGGCTCGGGTGCTGCTACGCGGCCGAGCTGCGGGCCGAGCGGGCGGAGCGTGTGGCGCAGCTCTACGAGGCGGACGCGGCCCACTACGAGCGGGTGACGCGCGCGGTGCTCGCGGCCCTGCCCTTCCCGGTGACGCCCGTGGAGACGGCGGACGGGGTGCGCTACGAGGCCGCCATCCCGGCGTGGCGCCGCGCCGCCGCCCACCTCGGATGGATCGGCCGGCGCACCGTCGGCAAGGCCCTCTCGCTGCCGAGGCTCGCCAAGGGCCTGTTCACGTTCGCCGGCGGCCCCGAGTACATCGCGTGGAAGATCGAGCGCCACTCGGGCGTCGCCGTGAACCTGTCGCCGCGGGCGCGCCGGTACCCGCTCCTGGCCGGCTGGGCCGTCGTCTGGCGTCTCTACCGCCGGGGCGCCTTCCGCTGAATCGACGTCGGGGGGAGCGCCCGCCGCTCTGTTTACGCCCGGTCATGTACGCCTGGAAGTGCCCTTCGAGGGCCGCATAGACACCCGCGAGGTAGTCCCTGACGCCCCGGTGCGGGCCCGGCCGGGGCGTTGGTGGGCAGGTTTCAGTCTTGACTTCTGCCATGCGTGGGATCGGGACACGATGCAACATCAAAATGCGGACCAGATTAAGAACGCCACGATCGCCAGCCAGACCAAAGCCCCCTTGATAAGATCATTGCGGCTCAAGGGCTGTCGCGCTGCCGCTTGGCTAGTTCGTGCATGGCAAGTTGTCGGGCTCTTGCCTGATCGTCTCCGCAGGGTTCGGAAAACCAATCCTCTAACTCCGTGTCATCGACTGTCATAACTTGGTCGGGAATTGGCACACGGCGTAGTACTCCGACCCACTGACCGTCCTTCTTGATCGCATCCGGGCGCAAGCGAAATCTCTCCATAGCGCCGCCTCCCTTAAGCGCCAGCGCCGCGCCTTTGTCGCGTTCTACTTACTCACATTCGGTTGCGGCGGCGCTCAACAACATCCGTCGAACAGAGCGATGACGTACTCCGTGAAGTCGCAGAATTGCGTAAGCGTTGGGATAACCGGCTTACCTTGGAGCGGCCCAGGTTCTTGGAACATTACCGCAAGGGTGATTGTTTGCTCCACGTTCACATCCGCGCTGTTGGTAGGAATCCTAGACAGTATTGCGCCGTCCTGAAGAGGCTTCCTAGTTGCACCCGACAAGCGGACAGAAGCGGTGGAGGGAACAAGAACGACGCGGCCTCCCTCTTCAATCACGCCCTCAGCAAAAATGATGGTGCGGTGCTTGTCAATCAGATCCAACTGGTGGAGTTGATAGAGGGGGTCACTCTCAAAGAGATTCCCTCGGTGGTACGGTTGCAACGCCTCAATAATTGTTTGCGCGGCAGGGGCAAGCAGTTGTATTTTTCGCCTTCCGTCGGCTTCAAATTTCTGGGCTGCGTGGTAGATAGGAAATTCCGTCTTCTTCGGCGTAGAACAGCCATTGATTCTGGCAAGTTGATAAACAAGATGGTCGAGAGACGAACGCAATTGATGAACGATGGTACCAATTCTCACTCCCCACAGGAGCAACGGCATGTTTCTGTCAATGCGAAGGCGGATAAGAGTAACCCCGGCTTCAGAATTGCGATCAATAACCGGATAGTGATGTTTCCTAAGGAACATGTCGGCTTTGGTATGAAAGTGACTGATGTATTCTTTGGCCCATTTAACCTTCATCCTAGGGCCAGCCAAGGAATGGCTCATGGAGTAAACTTCACAGAATCTCGAAATCCCAATTCCCGAGCGCGGCACGGCAACATATAGCGCAGATCGAAGACCGAGGGCGGAATCGCGTCAGCGTTCATTACCCCGCCCGCGCCGTGAGTTTTCCGGCGATGATGTCATTGATGATTTCACCCAACCGATCGACGCGGTGTCCGTGCTCATTCACAGGGACGAGCCATCCTCCCATCTGTTGCGCTTCGCGCATCGTCGGCGTGTTGAAGCGTATTGCGATTGCCTTCCCGCAGTTCCTGTCGAGGATGTCCAAGACTTCTAGACGCCACTGCTCGGCCTGCTTGCCCGCGTCGGGATAGCGGGCGAGCCACTCCAAATACCTCTTCCAGCCCGCGCGCCTGAGATCACCTAGTCGGTTTGCCAGGTCAACATCACGAGCGCTCGCGCCCGGTGTGGGTTGGGCTATCGGTTGAGGTTTCGACTGCGCAGCGTTCATGAGGTCGATGACGACCTTTGCCACCTGTTGAAGACTCGACGCCTCTGTCCTCTCGACCTTCTTCGCCAGGTCCAGAACAAAAGCGCTGATGAACAGGGCGATGAGGATGGCTGCGATCCCTACGGTTTTCGGCCCCCACAGGTATTGCATAAGGGGTTGCTCCGATTTGACCTGGAACACGCCGGGGGCGATGGTGGCCAGTGCGGCCCACACACCAACGAGAGTGACGAGGAAGGCTGTGAGTTTGACGGTCAAGAGCGCCCCCCGATTGTGACGATTATACCGCGGGTACAAGCGCCTCCCCCCGACACCCCCCAACGGGATCCCGTGTGCCCGATTCCTTCACGCCCGCTGAGCGCACGCCGGCGCGCGCCGGGCTCAGAGCCTGTGAACGAATCGCCTGTCGAGCCGCGTCCCGGGTCCCCCGGGGCGCGTGCGAGCGCTGGGGGGCCTTGGGGGGGCCCGTCGAGGCCCCCCATGTTCTTCAGGCCACGATCCGGAACACGTGCGGGGCGAGCCGCGTGACGCGGAGGCCCTCGAACCGGCCGAGCACCCGGCTGAACCGGGCGATCCGATGCTCGAGCTCGGACACGCTCACGCCGGGGAAGCGCTGGGCATGGAACGCGGCGCTGTTCTTGTGGCTCCGCCACGGCATCTTGATCAGCTTCTCCACCGTGCGAACGTTCCCGCCGATCCACGCGGGGACGTACGCCCGGAGCGCCGGGCGCGGAGGCCGGCGGG